>Ga0335075_10012412_pt1 | contig 12867 bp, 11 predicted proteins | sample Lox_Sample_24_FD_206723 | JGI IMG/M metagenome (GOLD analysis project Ga0335075, IMG submission 206723) | Soil microbial communities from Loxahatchee National Wildlife Refuge, Florida, United States - Lox_Sample_2.4 | ecosystem: Environmental > Terrestrial > Soil > Wetlands | place: USA... | reverse complement strand
CATATCGACCTGTTCGGCCAGCTGCAGCAGCGTGTTCCTGGACAGCTCGATCTGGGACTTGCTCGTGGTGTTCAGGTTGTAGATGTCGTTCATCATCAGCCCGAGGCTGACGCCCTCGCGGTAGTCATCCAGGATCGCGATCTTGCCCTTGTACTTGGGCTGGAAGAACATCTCGCGCCACGGGTTCTTCATCGCGTACGGGTTTTCGTGCACCAGGTCCTTACGCCAGGCGATGCCGGTGGTGTAGATCGTGTACGGCACCGTGTACTGCCAGCCGCGGTCGTAATAGGGGTTCTGGAAGTCCGGCCAGGCCTGCGTGATGTTCGGGATGTAGCTGTGGTTGAGCGGCTGGATCAGCTTGGACTCGATGAGGTCGCCGAGCACATCGATCGTTGCCCCCATGAGCACGTCGAACTTCAGCCCGCTGCGCAGTTTAGAGAGTGCCTCGTTCATGGTGTTGAACGTGGTGACCTCGACCTTGCAGTTGTACTTCTTCGCGAAACTGTTGACGCATGCCTGGTTGATGTACGCGACCCAGTTGTAGACCTGCAGCGTGGCACCCGTCTCCGGCTGCAGGCCGTGGGCGATGGCCTTGTTACCCGCAACCGGCCAGGTCACCGGCTTCTCCGGGCGCGGTAGCGGGATGTTGTTCGGCCCGACCAGATAGGCCGCGCAGGCGTCGAGCAGCGTGGCGCCGCCACCTGCTGCCAGCGCCGCCACGAAACCGCGCTGGAGCGCTTGGCGGCGGGAGAGTTCGGTCCGTCGGCGGGTGCCGTCCGGCTGCCAGCCCTCTCGTGGGTGCATCTACCGCCGCCTTCCGCCTGGCGGGCACTAGCTCGACGTACGCGGAGGGGTCAACTGCGCGTTTCGTCTCACTCGTTGCCCTGTCGCATTACCCGCCCAGAATGTCCCGATGCGCGGCGCTGCGCAAGAGCTTCCGGGTAACCTACCTCACATTTACTTCTGATTCAGTCGCATTATGGCCGCACTGCTGCCGCAAAGGTCGCGAAGTTGCCGATGAACCTGTCGATATCGGCCTCGTCGTGCTGGACCGACATCAGCCACTGCTCGATCTTGCCCCACGGCGGCAGGAAGACGCCGCCGTTGTGCTGGTAGAGCCAGTGCGCGTGACTGAAGGAGTCCCGGACATCGAGGAAGTCGCGGAAGTTCCGCACCGGTCTGGCCGAGAACACCACGCAGCCCTTTGCGCCTACCGATACGACCCGCGCGTTCAGGTGGTTCCGGGCGATCTCGCGCTCCAGCCCGTCGACCGCCCGCAGGCGCAGCTTCTCCAGCCGCTCGTAAGCATCCGGGGTGGCGACCTCGGTCAGCATCGCCTGGCATGCGGCCATGGCGAGCGGGTTGCCGTTGAAGGTGCCGACCATCTCGTAGTCGCCGTTGGCAACGTGCGCCATGACCTCGTGCGTGCCGCCAATCGCGGCGACCGCGATGCCGCCGCCGATTGCCTTGGCCAGGCAGACGATGTCGGGCGTGACGCCGGTGACGCCTGTCGCGCCGCCGGGGCCTGCGGTCAGCCCGGTCTTGACCTCATCGAAGGTCAGCAGAGCGCCGTGGGCGTGCAGCAGGTCCCTCAGCGCGGCCAGGTAGCCGGGCTCGGGCGTGATGATGCCGGCGTTCATCATGATCGGCTCGAGGATCATGCCAGCAATCTGGCCAGGATGTTCCTCCAGCCGGCGCCGGACGGCATCGAGGTCGTTGAAGCCGACGACCAGCGTGAGATCAGTGATCGCGCGCGGAATGCCGGCGCTAGACGGCACGCTGTTCGGGCCAGCGGCCGGGCCTCGGTCGTCCTCAGCTGAATCCGGGCAGACGGACACCTGGACCGAGTCGTGATGGCCGTGGTAACAGCCCTCAACCTTGATGATCAGGTCACGGCCGGTGATCGCGCGCATCAGGTGCACGGCGTCCATGGTCGCCTCGGTGCCGGAGTTCGCGAAGCGCCACTGCGGCAGGCCGAACCGGCCGGACAACTCTGCGGCCACGGCGAGGGCCGTCTGCGTTGGCTGGGCGAAATGAGTGCCGCGCTCGACTTGCGAGCGGACTGCCTCGACAATGGCCGGATGGCCATGCCCGGCCAGTGAGACGCCGTACCCGCCGTGCAGGTCCACGTATTCATTGCCGTCGACGTCGTAGAGCTTGGAGCCGCTGCCGTGGCTTAGCCATACCGGCTGCGGGCGGGAGATCTGCCAGCTCGACACCACCCCGCCCGCGAGCGCGCCAACGGCGATTCCGGCTAGCCGAGCCGATTCGGGCTGACGGCGGATGAAGATTTCCTCCTGCGCCTCAATGATCCGGGCGAGCTGGCTGTGGCTATCGGCGGCCTCGGCTGGGCCGGCCGACGTAGCGGCAGGCGTAGTGGTGGTCGGATCGGCTGAACTGGCCTGGATCGTGGCCATGAGTATCGCGCTCCCAACGCGGTTGACTGAATGTTCAGTCTAAGCAGGCACGAACTGGCCTGGCAAGGCTTGACCTGCACCGGGATGGTCCGGCCGGGTCAATCGGGTGCGCGCAGGGGTCCCATGCGCCCCGTCCCGCGTACCGGAGGTCCTTTTAGCGCCAAAGTCCGGAACGTTGCAACGCCGGCCAGAGCCAGAAGCCGGACTTCCGTCTGCACGCCGGCGACGTCTCCTACGCCGGCGTAACAGTTTCGATGCCTAGCGTCGGTCTGTCGTTCGCACGCCGGCCGCCGATTCGATCACTGCGTCCCGTAGTCTCGGGCCGGGACGAAAGCTAATGACTGCTCTTATACATATTCAAATTAGGTAACCCTTGATGGCGGAGCATCAGCACAGCGCGAGTACGCACACCGATCAGGACCTGGACGGACTAACCGCAGGCCGGCCGCGCCTTGGCGGTGGCATCGCATCCTGGGCCGATGGCCTGCGGATGATCGCTGTCACGACCGAACGGCTGGCTACTGCCAGCGGCTCGGCTGCGGCCGCCGGCTATCTGCCGACGGTCCCGGCCGACAGCGAAGAACCCGCTCTGGACTAGCGCCCGGCATATTCTCTGCCAGGTGACGACCACTCAGATCGCTGCCAGGCAGCCGTACTTGCCGACCGCGCCGTATCGCGGTACCCGCGACTTCCTGCCGGACGAGATGTCCGTGCGCGAGCAGGTGTTCGGCACACTGCATCGCTGTCTGGAACAGTTCGGCTATCAGCGGTACGACGGACCGCTGCTCGAGGCCGCCGAGGTCTACGAGGCGAAGTCGGGCCAGGAGATCGCCGGCCAGGAGCTTTACTCGCTGGTCGACCGGGGCGGCCGGCGGCTTGCGATCAGGCCGGAGATGACGCCTTCGGCTGCCCGGATGATCGCCGGGCACGCCAGCGAGCTGCAGTTCCCGGTCCGCTGGTACTGCAACGTCAACTGTCACCGCTACGAACGGCCGCAGCGCGGCCGGACTCGAGAGCACTGGCAGGTCAACGTGGACATCTTCGGCTCGGACAGCCCGCACTGCGAGGTCGAGATTTTCGAGGTCGTGCACGCGATGCTCGCGTCGCTCGGGGCCAGCCGTGATGATTACCGGGTTCGCGTCAACGACCGGACCCTGCTGGACAGCCTGCTGGCTGACGTCATCGGTGTCCACGCGGACAAGGTCCGGCCGGTCTTTTCGATCCTGGACCGCTGGGCCAAGTACCCGAGAGCGGACCTGCTTGCCGCCGCCGTTGAAATCGGATTGTCCGACCGCCAGTTCGGACGGCTCGAGGATGCGCTAGCCGCCGGCGACGGCGTGCTGTCGATGCTGCCGGCCGAGGTCGTGGAACGGTCGGCCGTGGCTTCACTGCTTGCCGGGCCTGACCGCGATCTGGTTACATTCAACCCGGTGATCGTGCGTGGCCTCGCCTACTACACCTCGACCGTGTTCGAGGTATACGACACCGATCCTGCTAACCCGAGGGCGCTCTTCGGCGGCGGCCGGTATGACGACCTGACCAGCCTGTTCTCTGCGCAGCGGATCCCTGGCATCGGCTTCGCGATGGGCGACGTCACGCTGATGGACTTCCTGGGCACGCATGCGCTGCTGCCCTCGCCGGAGGCGAGCAGCCAGGTAGTCGTGCTGCCGCTCGATGCCGGGCTGCAGGCCAGTGCGCGCGCCATCGCCGGCCGGTTGCGAGCGGCGGGGTACCGCACGACAGTCCCCCTGGAGCCGCGCAAGCTCGGAAGCGAGCTGAAACGCGCGGCCCAGTCAGGCGCCGCAGTAGCCGTCATCATCGGCTCGCAGGAACGGGAACGCGCTGAGCTCACCGTCCGTGACCTTCGCCGGAACGCGCAGTTCACGGTCGCCGAGGATGACGCAGGGGCGGCGGTAGCCCGCATCTTGTCGGCCTGAGCGCCGCCACAGCGGTAGCGCCGTATGAAGCCGAGCCGCTATGTCATAGAGGTTTTATAGGGATTTAAGTTCCGTTAACTAATTGGATGCTCTGGCTTTACTATCGGCCTCTTAGCTTCCGCCAAGGCTTATCCCTCGATCAGCCGATCAGCCTGTCGTCAGGCCCGTGGCCGCTGGGCGGAGGCGGCCACGAATCGGCGGCCGGGAGGGCGGGGCGGCGTGCTGGCTGCTCCGCCCCTCAGCCGCACAGGCCAGTTCACCCGAGCCGGGCGCCATCTGCCGTTCATGAACCGGTACGCGGCCAGCCTTCTAGCCGAGGCAATGGACTCCGAGCTGCTCAACCCCGCCGGGAGCCGGCCAGACGGGCGTGGCGCAGGTGCTGGCCCGCGATGAGCACGACACGCCAGCCGAGCAGGAAGAGGGCCAGGAACGCAGCGGCAACCGCGATGAACGCCGCCGCCGTGCCCTGTCCGGCCAGCACTCTGATTGCCATGCCAGCCCCGGCCGCGCCGAGCCAGGCGCCGAGGCCGGCCGGCCTGACCGCCAGCGGCCGTCGCCATGCTCTGGCGGCGACCAGCCCGATGGCCAGCCCGGCGAGGAACGGCCAGGCAGTGTGCCAGATCCCGGCCACGCTGTCGCCGTGACCGTGGGTGTGCCTGCCGATCGCCACGAACAGGAGCACGCAGCAGGCGTCTGCCGCCGCGGCGGCTGCGATCGGACCGGCTCCAGCGCGCATACGGCCACGGTATCCAACTGTGCGTAACCGGCGGTGAACGGTCTAGGCTCCGGATAATGCCGACACTGCTGATCGTTCACCACACGCCGTCGCCGGCACTTCAGGCGATGTTCGAGGCCGTGGCGAGCGGTGCGCGGACCGACGAGATCGAGGGCGTAGACGTCGCGGTGCGGCCGGCGCTGACAGCCGCTGAGGCCGACGTGCTGGCCGCCGACGGCTACCTGCTGGGTACCCCGGCCAACATCGGCTACATGTCTGGCGCGCTCAAGCACTTCTTCGACGGCATCTACTACCCGTGCCTTGAAGCGACCAGGAGGCGGCCATACGGGCTGTACGTGCACGGAGCGAGCGACACCGGCGGCGCGGTCCGGGCTGTGGAGTCGATCACGGCCGGCCTGGGCTGGCGACAGGTGAGGCCCGCGGTGACTATCACCGGTACGCCGGACAAAGCTGGCCTGGCGGCATGCTGGGAGCTAGGCGCGCTGCTTGCCGCTGAGGTGTCGGCTTGATCGTCACAGTGACCCTCAACCCGTCCCTGCACGTTCGCTACGACTCCGAGCGGGTCGAGCTGGGCGCATCGAACCGGGTAAACCGGGTGCGGCATCAGGTCGGCGGCCGCGGCCTCGCCGTGGCGCGGCTGCTGCGAACGTTCGGGCACGACGTCGTCGCCGCCGGGCTCGCAGGGGGTTCGGCGGGCGATCTGATCAGGACGGAACTGGCCAAGACAGGCGTCGCCACGCAGTTCACCCGGATCAACGCTGAGTCCAGGCGAGTGCTTCAGATCACTGATGCAGCGGGCGTCCAGACTGCCTTCGACGAGCCCCCTCCGTATATCACCACCGAAGAACTCGGCCGGCTGGCGGCTGATTACCGGGCGCTGCTTGACGGCGCGACCGCGGTCGTGCTGTGCGGCAGTCTCCCGGCCGGTCTTCCAGCCGAGACTTACGGCTCGCTGACCAGCTATGCGGTTGAGGCGGGCGTGCCGGTGATCCTGGACGCCGGCGGTACCCCGTTGCGGCATGGCATCGCGCGGGGGCCGGCCCTCGTGATACCTGATATAGCTCCCGGCGAACCGCTTCCTGAACTGGCGGATGCGGACTCGGTTGTGCTGCCGGCTGACGGCGGCGTCCGGGTGCTGACCGCTGCCGGGGAGTGGCTGGCGGGAGTCGGCGCGCGCCAGGCCGGGCCGCGACCGGCGGCCGGCTTCCGCGACGCGCTGGTTGCCGGATTCGTGCCAGGTATCGCGCTGGCCTGGTCCTGGCCAGACATGCTCAGGCACGCCGTGGCGCTGGCCGCTGCCGTGTCCCGGGACGGCGTGCCGGACCTTGGCGCCTACGAGGCGCTGCTCCCGCGGGTGGCGGTGACCGGCCCGCGAGCATGACCCTGCGAGCATGACGGGGCCCGGTCGCTCTGGCGAATTACACTCAGGCCGCAATGACCGAGCAGACCAGGACAAGCGTCGCCGGAGCCGGGACCAGCCCGCAGGTCCCGCGCCGCCGGCTGGTCACCCGGATGCTTCCCGCCTGCGTGGGCCTGGTCCTCGGCCTGCTGGCGCTCGGGCCTGGTCTCCGCCCTGGTTACCTCCTCAGCTACGACATGGTGTTCGTGCCGCGACCGCCGTTCAACGCCGCGGTGGTCGGCACGGCCGGGGTGTTGCCGAGGGCAGTGCCAAGCGACGCTGTGATAGCGGGACTGGCCAGGGCCTTGCCGGCCGACGCGGTGCAGAAACTGGTGCTGCTGGCCATCTTCGTGCTGGCCTGCGCCGGCGCGGCGCAGCTGGTATCCCGCGACTCACTGCCAGCCCGGCTGGCGTCCGGTGTCCTGTACGCGTGGAATCCGTTCATGGCCGAGCGGCTGATACTCGGTCAGTGGGCGCTCCTGCTGGGCTACGCAGGGCTGCCATGGGTGCTTGCGGCCTGCGCCAAGCCCGGGGTTCGCCTGAGCAAGCGAACGTCGCGGCTCGTGGTGGCGCTACTGCCCGCCGCTGTCGGCGGCTTCGCGGCCATGTCGATCTCCGCGCTGGTCGCGCTGCCGGCCGCCGTCTTGCACCGGGGGACTGCCAGAGCGCGTCTCATCATGACTGCGACAACGCTGGCGGTACTGGCCGGGCTCAGCCTGCCGTGGCTCATTCCGTCCCTCACCCGCCAGGTCCAGACCAGCCCGGCCGGCGTGGCGGCGTTCGCGGCCAGGGCCGATACCCCATTCGGGACTGTCGGCAGCCTGCTCGCGCTGGGCGGAGCCTGGAACTCGCAAACCGTGCCGGCTGGTTACGGCGGGGCGGGGTCGGTGTTGTGGCTGTGCCTCGCAGTTACCGCGCTTGGCGGATTCCTGCTGCTCGGCCGCGGGCGGTGGCCGGGGCTTGGTGTCGGCGCGACTGCCGGGTTGCTCATCGCATCCCTCGGCGCAGTCGGCTTTGGCCAGGACCTGCTGCGCTTCTTGATAGGTTTGTGGCCGGGCTTCGCCGTGCTCAGGGACGGCCAGCAGTTCGTCGCGCCGCTTGCCCTGGCGGAGGCGGCCGGGCTTGGCCTAGTCGTGGCGCGGGTGCTGCAGCTTCGCAAGCCGCAGTGGGTTGCCGACGGGAAAGTAGTACTGGCGGCCGGGCTCACCGTTGCCGCAGTAGCGTTCCTCCCCGGTCTCGCGTGGGGCGCGGCAGGTCGGCTGCGGCCGGTGGAGTATCCGGCAGACTGGCTGGCCGCCCGCAACCTGATCAACGCCGACCCGCATCCCGGCTACGCGCTGCTGCTGCCCTGGGGCGCCTACCGGCGGTTCGGCTGGAACCACGGTGAAGCAGCGCTTGATCCGTGGCCCAGGCTGCTGACTCGCCAGGTCATCTGGAACGACGGCGTTCAGGTCGGATCCATGCGGATCCCGCCTGAGGATCCGGCCGCGATCGCGATCAGCAGTGCAGTGACGTCCGGCGCGACACTGACGCCGCGGCTGGAAGCGGACGGCTACCGCTACGTGATCGTAGACGCTGGCGTTAACCAGCAGGTCCAGGCCAGGTTGCCCGGCTGCCGCCTCGTGTTGTCCGGACCAGGCTTGGACGTCTACCTGGTCCCCGGCTGAGTTCCGGGCCTGGTCACCTTCTCCCGAGTTTGGCGCCGTCATTAGCGCTGGGAAGCGCTGCCTTATCACTTTTTGGTGATTCTTTCGGGGCTTAAGGCGCTCTTGCTCCCAATGTGGTTACGCTGACCCCGAGCATGCGAAGGAGACACATATGAGAGCGTTGCTCATTGCCGTGGTGGTTGGTGCCGTCCTGGCTGCTGGTGCTGGCCTGGGTGCGGGTGCGCTGCTTGCCGGGGTGGCTAACGGCAAGCCCGCCAACAGCCAGCTCTACAACTACGGTCAGCGCTGATCCGACGCCGGCAACATCGCTTGCCGTGACATACCAGAGTGGCTCTCAGAGCGCGCCATGGCTGCAGATTGTCGTTCCGGCGCGTAACGAGCAGGCGCGGCTGCCTGCGGGGCTTGCTCAGCTGTGCGCTAAGGCAGAAACCTTGCCAGCCGGCGTGGAGGTACTTGTCGTCGATAGCGCCAGCACAGACCGGACGGCGCAGATCGTGCTTGACTGGCCCGCGGGTGAAGTAAGCGTCCGCCTGCTGCGCTGCGATAGGCCCGGCAAAGGTGCGGCAGTCCGGGCAGGTTTGCTTGCCACCTGTGCGCCGTTCGTCGGGTTCTGTGACGCGGACATGGCGGCTGACCTGTCCGCGCTTGATTACGCGTTGTGGCAGTTGCAGGCAGGCCGGCAGGTCGTCGTCGGGTCCAGGGCGCACGCAGCTTCGGTCGTCGAGGTCCGGCACAGCCCGGTGCGCAAAGCAGGGGCAGCAGTGTTCCGTGCGGCCGCGCAGCTAGTCGCGGCCGGCCCTCGCGACACCCAGTGCGGCTTCAAGTTCTTCGCGGGTCCGGTGGCCCGGCGGGCAGCAGCGGACCTGACGGCGACCGGCTTTGCCTTCGACGTAGAGCTGATCGCGCGCTGCAGGCAGCTTGGCGCCGACATGGTCGAGATCCCGGTGAGGTGGCGCGATATCCCAGGCTCCACCTTCTCGGTCTGGCGGCATTCACTGGCGGCGTTCGCGGAGATAGCCGGCATCTGGCTGGCTCTGCGCCTGGAGTCGTCGTGGACCGACGGTGACGCAGACCCCGGGCCTGCCGCACCCAGTCCGGCGGGCGCAGTGTTGCCGGCCAGTGTGAGCACGTCGGTATCGGCGCCGTGACTAGCTGAGATGGCTCGCTGTACAGACCGCCGCGAGGCCGTCGATGGCCTGCGCGTCGCGATCGTGAACTGGCGGGACCCGTGGCACCCTGAGGCCGGCGGCGCAGAAGCCTATGCCTTCCAGATGGCTCGGGGTCTGCGCCGGAGAGGCGCCTCGGTTACCTTTCTGACGGCACGGGCGGCTGGACAGTCCGCCGCAGATTGTCACGACGACATCGAGATCGTCCGGATAGGCTCCAGATTCACTGTCTACCCGCGCGTGCTGGGCTGGCTGTGGCGACGCAGGCGCCGGTTCGACGCGGTCGTTGACTGCCAGAACGGGATCCCGTTCTTCACCCCCTGCGTCCTGCCAGCGACGGTACCGGTCTTCTGCGTCATGCATCACGTCCACGACGCGCAGTTTGGCGTGCACTTCTCGCCGCTTCTTGCCGCGGTCGGGCGCCTGCTGGAAGGGCGTGTCGCGCGGCTGGTATACCGGCGGAAGCTGTGCATCGCTGTTTCGCAGTCAACTGCGGATGCCATGGCCGAGCGGCTCGGGTGGACCGGCGCGGTCCGTATCATCCCGAACGGCCTTTCGCCCTTGGTTGAGGTGGTTGAGGCGCCCGTGGTTGAGGCAACCGTGGTTGAGGCAACCGTGGTTGAGCCGCCGGCCCCTCCCGCCTCGATCACCTGGGTAGGCCGGATGGTCGCGCACAAGCGCGCCGAACTCGTGCTCGACGTGGCCGCCAGGCTGGCCCCGGCCGGGGTGACCATCGACGTGATCGGGCGCGGGCCGGCGAGCGAGCTGCTCGCAGCCGAGATTGCCAGGCGTGACCTCGCCGGAAGCGTGCGGCTGCGCGGCTACCTTGCCGAGGACGACAAGCGAGCTGCCGTGGCCGCCTCGGTTTTGCACCTGAACACCTCGCAGGGCGAAGGCTGGGGTTTGTGTGTACTCGAAGCTGCACAACTCGGCGTGCCTACGGTGGCCTACGACGTCGACGGTTTGCGCGACGCGGTCCGTCATGGCGTCACCGGCTGGCTGGTCCGGACGGGCGAGCGGATCGAGGACGTAACACAGAAGGCGATGGCAGAACTCGCCGATCCGGTCCGGCGTGCCGAGATCGCGCAAGCTTGCCGTGCCTGGGCAGGTCAGTTCGAGTGGGACCGCAGTGCGGGCGAGTTGGCCGAACTGATCGCCACCGCGGCCGGCGCGGCGCTTCCGGCCGGCGACGAGACCGCTACAGCCCGAGCCGCCTGGACAGGTCCGACGCCAGCCGGCCGGCCGGATCTAGCTCTGCCCGCAACTGGCGAAAGTCGGCGAGCCGCGGGTACATGGCAGCAAGCACCTCCGGGCTGACGCGGGAGTCCTTCGCCAGGTAAACCCTGCCGCCAGCGGTCAGCACAGCGTCGTCGAGGCCGAGGAGCAAGGCAGTCAGGCCGGGCGTGCGCGCCGGGAAGTCCAGCGCCAGCGTCCAGCCAGGCATCGGAAACGACAGGTAACCCTCATCGGCAGGGCCAAAACGCTTCAGTACCGTGACGAAAGACGGGGCATGTGCCGCGCTGATCCGTTCAACCAATGCTCGAACGACCTGCTCCTGGCCGAACGGAACGACGAACTGGTACTGCCGGAAACCGCCAGGGCCGTAGACGGTGTTCCAGTTCCTGATGCCGTCCAGCGGGTGAAAGAAAGTCCCGATGGTCTGGATCTCGCCTTCCCGGCGCCGCGGGGCCTTGCGGTACCAGGCCTCGTTGGCCAGCGCGACCGTGTACCTGGTGATCAGGCCGGGAGGGCAGGATGCCGGAGCCCGCAGCCGGGCCGCCGGGCTGAACGCCAGCGGCTGGCGCCGGTCCGTTGCGGGCAGGTCAGCCACGGCTGCGAAGTCGCCGCTGGTCACGACTGACCGCCCCAGCCGCTTGCCGGACGCTAGGCAGTCTAGCCAGGCGACCGTGTAGCCATACCGGCCGTCGGCTTCGGCAAGGCAGGCCATGGCCTCATCGAGATCGACGGTCCGGACCGTATCGACCACGAGCCGGGACGTCTCGACCTTCGTCAGCTGTAGTTCCGCGCGCAAAATGACTCCGGTGAGGCCCATACCGCCCGCGGTAGCCCAGAACAGTCTGGGATTGGCGTCCGGCGACAGCCGGAGCTCCCGGCCATCGGGCAGCAGGAGGTCGATCCAGCGGACGTGCCGGGCAAAGCTGCCTGCCCGGTGGTGGTTCTTGCCGTGCACGTCGGCGGCGATGGCGCCGCCTATTGTCACCTGCCGGGTGCCGGGAGACACCGGGACGAACCAGCCTGCCTGCAGCCCGGTGGTCATCAGCGTTTCCAGGCTCACCCCCGCCTCGCAACTGATCAGTCCCGAGGCCTGATCGAAGCTGAGGATGCGGCGGAGGCCGGTTGTCATGATGACCAGTCCGCCCTCGTTCTGCGCTGCGTTGTTATAACTCCGGCCGAGGCCGCGAGCGATAGCACCCCGCGGCAGCGCGGCCTCAAGCAAGCCAGCCACCTCGTCGCGCCGGGACGGCTCGGCCACGCGGGCGACCGTGGGATCGACTCGCCCCCAGCCGGTGAGCGCCACCGGCCGACCGGTCATCCCGGCCTGCCTGATCGCGCGCTCGCTCATTGGCTGGCTCCCTCGCCCAGATCGTTGCGGCTGACGTAGGCCGCAGCGAAAGATCCTATGAGAAGGCGCAGGCACCGAGGGCGAGAGAGAGGTCTGAAGAGACCGGGCAGAAGATTGGTATTTCTGTAGTCTATCGCCATGAAGGCACCCATAAGCTGGCGCCGGAGATTAGGGCGGTCACAGTGAGTCACGCCGCGCACGTCCGGGTCAGGGTGGCAGAGCCGGAGACCAGCGAAGCTGTCACCTGGCTCCGCAGCAACTGGGTGCCGCTGGCGGCTGTCGTCATGATCGGGGCGCAGCTGTATCTGGTCGCCACGGTGCTGTCGCACGCCTACTTCCGCCAGGATGACTTCGTGCTCTTCGACTGGGCGCTGAAGAGCCGCTTCGACTGGCATTTCCTGGGGACCAACTACGGCGGTCATTTCATGCCGGGAAGCCTGGCGCTTGCCTGGGTGCTTGACCGCGTGTCGCTGTACGACTGGACGCTGGCGTCGATCGTCAACCTGGCGATCCTTGCCGCATCCTGCCTTGCCCTGCTGCGATTGCTCCGCACGATGTTCGGCAAACGGCCGGCCATCCTGATCCCGCTGGCCGTCTACCTGTTCAGCCCGATCATGCTGCCCGGCCTGACGTTCTGGGCCACCACGCTGCAATGGCTGCCAGCTCAGCTGGCAATCCTGATGGCGCTGAACGCCCATATCAGCTACGTTCGCACCGGTCGTTACTGGCATGCAGTAGCCGCGGCTATCTGGATTGCGTTCGGCCTGCTGTTCGACGAAGTCAACGTCCTGGTGCCGGTGCTGCTACTGGCCCTGACGTCGGCATTCTTGCTACCAGGCGGCTGGCCGCACACTCTCGCTGAAAGCTTGCGGCGGTTCTGGCGGGCGTGGCTCCTCTACCTTGCGCTGGTCGCTGCCTACGCCCTGGTTTTCGTCCACCAGCTGCATACCTCCAGCCAGCA
>Ga0335075_10012411_pt1 | contig 12867 bp, 10 predicted proteins | sample Lox_Sample_24_FD_206723 | JGI IMG/M metagenome (GOLD analysis project Ga0335075, IMG submission 206723) | Soil microbial communities from Loxahatchee National Wildlife Refuge, Florida, United States - Lox_Sample_2.4 | ecosystem: Environmental > Terrestrial > Soil > Wetlands | place: USA... | reverse complement strand
CGGATGGGCACGAACGAGGACAACCCCGCTGGCGAGGCGGCCAGCCAGGGCAGGCGGACGCTTGCGGAGCGGATCGAATGGCTGATCCAGCACAACTGGCCGGCCGACGCGCCGCCACCGCGGACCAACGACGACATCGCCGCGGCGATCACCGCCGCGACCGGTGAAGAGATCTCCGGGACAGGGTTCTGGAAGCTGCGGACCGGGCGAGGAGTCAACCCGACCCTGAAGACGCTGATGTCGTTCTCGCAGTTCTTCGACGTGCCGATCGGCTTCTTCAGCGCAGACCCGGCCGACGCCGAGGAGATCGGGGACGAGATGGCCATGGTCGTCCTGCTCCGCAGCAAGGGAGTCACCCGGATGCAGCTGCGCTCATTCGCGGGCCTGTCCGGCAAGAGCCGGCAGATGATCCTGGACATGATCGACAGCGCGACCCGCCTCGAGCAGGAGCCCGACGACGAATAACCACTGGCTGCCGGCCGCCTCCGGACTGTCCTGATCTCCGATTTCATGAAAGAACAGCACGGTTCGTTCCAACGTGGGTCTAGTGGGTCTAGTGGGTCTTACGAGCCTTGCATTCCCATTGACCTGGCAGCGCTACTCAACGGCCATACCCTCGGCGCCCCTCGATGGCCACCGAGGGGCGCATGTCTTCGTTGATGTTCTGCCGCAAAGGCGATAACGATCTGTAACCGATGGGGAATCATTAGTAGCGCCTGATCCGCTGTTCTGTAGGCAAAGGACAGCCGGATGTCCGGGTCGTCGCGGGCATCCAGAACTGAAGATTATGAGCGGTTTAGGCCCATGGCCTGGACCTAGTGGCTTGCATGGTTGCCAGTGCCAGTTCCTCGCGTCTATCAGTGCAGAATGCTATTTCGGCCTCCATATGGCCAACACGTGCCGCAGGTGCTTATACCTCTAGAGGGGGTTGACTGCTGCTGTTCGGCCGAGTGGCAGGGAAAGGTCTATCGTTGAGGCAAGAGGGAGGTTCCCCCCGCGTGCTGCGCCGCATGGCGAGGGGTGAGACCGTGATTTCATCGTGTGTTGTCTGTCATGGGGACGAAGCCGTCGAAGACTGGATCGGCGATTCAAGAGTTGCTGACGGCTGGCGGCGTACCATCCTGCAGGTCAGCAGGTACCGAAGGCCTAGCAGGGTGTATTGGCAAGGCGGATTGCCTGGATTGAATCAGCCTGGCAGGAATCTGCTGTTATGGCGTTCGTAGCGGACGGCCTCGCATCGTGGCTGGTTGGGCAGCTTGCGGATGCAGGTCGCAGGCGGCTCGCCACGTGGGTGCTGGGTAGTGACCAGGAGCGCGAGCTGAGGCGGGCGGGTTCGGCAGCCTTGTTGCTGGCCGCGGGGGAACTGCGCCCGGAGGGTGGCGAGCGGGCTGAGGAATTGGCGATGGTGCTCAGTCAGGTGTTCAGCGCACCGGTCCCGGATGCGTCAGTAAGGGCACAGGCGACGCTGCTGGAGGCTATACAGGCTGGAATCGTCAGGCAGTTGTCTGTTCTGGACGATGCCGGCATAACCGGCACTGGGCGGTCCTCAGCGGAACTCCTAGGACTATCGGCGGAAACGCTGGCGGAGAAGCTGACGGGACACTTGGTGCGGGAGATCGTGGTCCGCGGTTCACGTGGTGGGCCGCTTGAGCCACTGGCTGCCCAACTGAACCATGACGCTATCCATCTGCAGGGCCGACGGCTCGAGGGTAGGGTTGGCCGCCTCGCCGCTAGCACCAATGAATGGATCACTCGGCTTGAAGGGGACAACGCCGGAGAACCTAGCGTCGCCAAGGAGCTTCCAGCTGAGGCCAGCGACTGTACAGTCGTGGCGCTAGACATCGTGGGGTACGGCACACGAAGTCATCCTGATCAGCGTCAGGCGCAAGCTGCTATGGATGAACTGCTCGGACAAGCACTCACCCGGGCTGGCATCGAGCCCTCTGACTACGAGCGCAGCGACCGGGGTGACGGCATTCTGGTTTTGCTCAATACCAAGATCCCTCATGTGAAAGTGCTTACAAATCTGATCCCATCACTGGCCGAAGCCTTGGATCATCAGAATCAGGTGCTGAGATCACGGATTCGCCTCCGGGCCGTCGTGGACACAGCGAAAATATTCAGGGATGCACATGGGTACGTGGGCAAGGACTTGAATACCGTTTTCCGATTGCTCGACTCCGCTTTTCTCCGCGACTACCTGGCACGTACTAGCGCGGATCTGGTACTTCTAACTTCCGATCGTATCCACAGTGAGGCCATCGAGCAAGGGTATGTGGGCCTTCACGCCGGCACATTCCGGCACATTTATATTGCCGATAAGGGAATCCGTGCCCCCGCATGGGCTTACGTGCCCGAACCGCACCAGGAGTCTTTGCCGCAAGATCCCAGTGAACTCCCTGCAGAGATCCCCTACTTCAGCGGACGTTCCGGAGAGCTCGATCATCTGATGGGTTTGCTGGATCAGGCGCATGGCGGAGGGCCATCGACTGTCGTCCTTCAGGGTCTCGGGGGCGTTGGCAAAACGACTCTCGCGATAACTGCAGCGCACCGGCTTGCTTCTCGCTTCCCGGATGGGCAACTTTTCGTAAATCTGCATGGCACCACAGCCGGGCATTCGCCCGCTAGCCCACTTGATGCGCTAAGCCAGCTGCTGCGTGGACTTGGCGATGACCTTCGCGAGATCCCGCCAAGTGTCGATGAGGCGGCAGCGCGCTTTCAATCACTCCTGGCTGGACAGCGCATCTTGCTGGTACTCGACAACGCGGCCTCGGCTGCGCAGGTTCGTCCGCTAATACCAGACAGTCCGACTTGCGCGGCCTTGATCACTAGCCGCCGATCTCTTAGAAATCTTGAGTCTGTCGCCCATCTCGACCTGGACATTCTTGCTCCGGAATCAGCGATTCGCCTTTTTCGCGGGGTGGTCGGCGATGAGCGTGTCGACAGTGAGCCCCAAGCAGCCGAAGAACTGGCGGAGCTATGTGGTTATTTGCCTCTCGCTCTGAGAATCGCCGGGGCACATCTCGCCGGACACCCGAAATGGCCGCTGAGTAGATTGGCCGAAAGCCTGGCAGACGAGCGGGCTCGGTTGAGTAACCTCACAGCCAATCATTTTTCCGTGCGGTCGTCACTACAGATAAGTTACCAAGCGCTCAAAAACAGCGATAATGACCGTGACAGAACAGCTGCGCGACTATTTCGCTTCACCGGGCTATATGCGGCGCTGGATGTCGAGGCCCGAACGGCAGCTGCACTATTGGATACCTCGCCAGCCGAGGCCGATGCGGCACTTAAGCGACTCGCGGATATTAATGTCCTGATGGAAATGCCGACAGCGGGTCGCTATCGCATGCACGACTTGGTTAGGTTGCTTGCGCGCGAGGCAAGTGCTGAAGATGAAGAAGAGCCGGAACGTAACGCTGCGTTGCGGAGACTCATCGAGTACTACCTGATGACTGTCCAGCGTGCCAGTCGGCTACTGCATTCAGATAGACGTGAAGAAGGCCGCGGAGCATTCTCAACGCTCGTGCCGCCAATGTCTACGCGCGCGGAAGCTCTCGCCTGGTTTGATGCCGAGCAGGCCAACCTAACGGGGGCTCTGGAGCAGGCGGTTGCTGTGAACCTCTCAGCAAGTGTTCCGAATATCGCTGATTGCATGTTCGTATACTACAAAGCCCGCAAACACTGGGCGCCGGCTGCGCTGGTTCAAGAGTTGGCGCTTACCGCAGCACGCGAAAACTCTGATCGGCAGGCAGAAGCTAAGATTCTAATCAATCTAGGCGAAGGCTGCAGCGGGCTAGACCGATTGGACGATGCTCTAATGTTCCTTGAGCAGGGTATCGCACTCTGCCGAGATGTTGGCGATCATCGCGGCGAGCGTCTTGGGCTGACAGCCCTTGGAAGGGCGTATCGGCAGCGAGGAGATTTGGCAGCTTCCACTACGTGCCTTCAACAGGGCCTACTGGTTGCGCGCGCGATCGGTGATCGTTCAGGCGAGGGCCAGGTGCTTGCAGATCTAGGGGGCATATGCGCGGCTCAGGGGCGTTTTGCAGAGGCTGCAGAACACTACCAGTCGGCCATTATAGTTGCCCGCCAAGCTGGCGATCGCGGTAACCTCGCCACCTCTCTTATGGGCCTTGGCGACGCAGCAAGAGGCTCAGGCCAGCTCCGGGAATCGATCGAATTCCTCAAGCAGAGCCTCGCGATCTACGCGGAGGACGGCTACGGAAATGACAGAGCAGCGGTTTGCGCCAGCCTCGCTTCATCATACAGGATTAAGGGAAACTATAGTAAGGCACTTGAGTATTATCAGCAGAGTCTGAGGATCGCTCGCAACCTCGGCGATGAGCAAGGGCAAGTATGTGCGCTGGTCGGCTTGGGGGAAATCTATACCCATACGAATGAGTACAAACTTGCGGTGGGCCATCTCACACGCGCAGTCGAGCTGGCACCCGACCTTACCGATCCGCGAACTGAGGCAGATGTGTATATGTCTCTCGCGGTCGCTTATCGACATTTGGGAGATCTCGAAGCGGCCCTCTATTGCTGCCAGCGTGGCCTGCATGCAACCCAAGGGATCGGCGACCGCCAACGCGAGGCAGCCTGTCTCATCTCATTGGCAAGTATGTACCACGAGTTCGGGAGGCTGGACGAGTCCATCAGTTGTTACGAGTACGGTCTGGGAGTCTTCCGGGACCTTGGCGATCGGTCTGGAGAGGCCGCGGCCCTAGAACGATTGGCCGAGGTTCAGCGTGCGCTCGGAAGGTTCGCTGACGCGATTGCGTGTGTCGATCGGAGCCATGTGCTGCGCGATCTCGTTCGATTGCAACATGATGGCATTGAGTCACCCGGTGAGCCCGTCCCATGACAGGCGCGCTTACTCTTCCGCATGTTTTTGGCATCGCTGAGCGAATCAACCAGGAATCCTACGTTGATCGTGGCGGGCTCGATGCCCAGTTCCGCTATGCATTGGGCACTGAACGGCATATCGCGATCCATGGCGAGAGCAAGCAGGGAAAGTCGTGGCTTCGATCACGGATGCTCGACGAGAAGTCATTTGTCCTAGTCCAGTGCCAACATGGGACAAGCGTTGAGGGCTTGTTCACTGACGCGCTGGCTGCTTTGGGCGTTCGGGCTGAGCTCAAGGCAACGGCCGGGAGCGAGCTAGAGGGCACCATTGAATTGACGGGATCCGCTGGTGTCAAAGCTGGGCTCCTCGGGCACCTTGGCATTGGGCTCAGGACTGGCGGGACACGACGCCGCTCCCGTGATACCGAGTCGCAGCCGTTCGGCCAGACGCCGGGGAACATCCGATGGGTTGCTGAGGCCATTAGGCAGTCCGGTCGCCGACTCGTTATTGAGGATTGTCATTACTTGACAGATGACTGCTTCAAACAATTGGCTTTCTTGCTCAAAGCCCTCGGAGCGTACGGAGTTCATGTTATTGTCGTAGGTATTTGGCCCCAGGATCATCTACTTACTTACTATAACGGCGAGCTGTCATCGCGTATTGAGGATATTCACCTTAGGTGGTCAGCAGAAGAGCTTGATGAAGTTCTTCAGAAAGGGTGTAGAGCACTAAATATTAATCTCACCCCGAAGCTCAGGAATGATATGGTTTCCGACGCCGGCGGCAATGTCGGCCTTCTTCAAAGTCTTGTTGAACAGCTCTGCCGTGAAGAACATATTACTGAACGGCAGACGGGTTCGCCGCTCCTGACGTCGGGTCCCTCGTTGGACCGGGCGCGTCATGCTGTCGCGCTGCAAATGCGATTCCGCTTCAAGGCTTTCGTGGAAAATTTCGATAGCTCACTTTATTGTGCGTCGGAAGTATCTATAGTTCACCGCGAGTTGCTTAGAATATTGGCGGCCAGTGCGGACGAAGAGCTTACGACAGGCATTAACACGGTTAATCTACGTGACCGGATAGCGGACGATGGCAGACATTCTATTGGCCTGACCGAACTCCAGACAGCCCTAGAGCAGGTTCCGGCCGTTCAAGCAAGGATCGCTATCAGCCCTCCCGTTATGATTTATAACCGGTATGGCCAGCAAGTGTTCTTGGCAGATCAGTCATTTCTCTTCTACCGTCGATATGGGAATCCGCAGTGGCCCTGGAATGGCTCACCATAAGTTTCATGGCATAAATGCCTGGGATGACGTGTCGTCTGGTTTGGTGAGGCAACGCCAGAACTGTTGGTTCTGTGCGAATCGGCGCGCAACAAGCTCGTCGCCTTGAGCTGTACAAAATCGGCGATCTGGTTGTGTGCTCTGGGGCTGGTCGCGGTGCCGTGCGGGCTGTTCGCCGGCTTACCGGGTTTGTTCGTGTTAGTGCTGGGCGATCTGGGGCGATGCAGTGCAGGTGTACAGATCGGCTGACGGCAGAGCGTACACTTAAGGTATGGATGTAGCTGTGACCGAACTCCGGGCTCACCTGAGCCAGTGGCTAGAGCGGGTTCGCGCCGGGGATGATGTCGTGATCACCGACCGGGGTGTCCCGGTCGCGCGGCTGCTGGGCCTGACGGCGACGAGCACGCTGCAGCGGCTGGCCGCTGAGGGCGTCATCGGTCATGCGTCCGCGCAGCGGCCGGCGGCGGCCGGCCGCCGCCGGCCGCGTCCTGCTCACCCGGTGGCCGGCATCGTCAGCGAGCAGCGGCGCTGAGGGTGGCGATCGTCTACTTCGACGCCAGCGCGCTGGTCAAGCTGCTGGCCGAGGAAACCGGCAGCGACCTGGCGGCGCGGCTGTGGGACGGATGCGACGCCCCGGTGGCGAGCAGGCTGACCTATCCCGAGGTCCGTGCCGCGCTCGCCGCGGCCGGGCGCAACCATGACCTGGACGACGCTGACCTGGACGCGGCCGAAGCGGACTGGGAACAGTACTGGGCGGCGGTGCGGCCGGTGGAGCTCACCCAGGCTGTGGAACGCCACGCGGGCCAGCTCGCCCGTGAGCATGCGCTGCGCGGCGCGGACGCGGTCCATCTTGCCAGCGCGCTGGCTATCGGCGACCCTGACCTGGTCATCGCCGTATGGGACCGGCGCCTGCACGCCGGCGCGACCGCAGCCGGCCTCCGCGTCGCACCAGCCCAGCTCACCTGACAGACCTGACAGCCGCCACCACCGCTCACCCCGACGCTCCTGATCCGCCTAATCTGGACGGCTGCGGGGAGATGATCATGTGCCTGCTGCCAAGCGCATAGTCGGTCGATCTGTGCGCCAGCGTCCGGCCCGCGACGGACGCTCGCTCATGCCGATGAGCGCGCGGGATGAGTTAACAAGTGGAGGACGATCAGAGCGTCTCAGTTGACCATGGATTTGCTTCATGACGGCTGCTATTCACGTTGTCCGAAGTCCGGCGATGCTGATAACCCTGCAGCCTTAAAGCCTGGTAGGGCAGCCGCCAATTGCTAGCTGACCAGGGCATAGGTCCGGTTTAGCCGTGCACGCTTATGGAACCAGCGGGAGCGTGCCTGGTGGCGGCGGCGCCAGCTGAGCCAGTGGTCGGTGTGGCTGGGCGGTCGTGGCCTGGTCAGGCGGCTGGCGAGCAGCCGCCTGATCTCGGGGATTGTCAGCGGTATTTTCCCGGGGTCGGCTGGTGGTGGCTGGTCAGGGGCGACCGGTGCGGGAGCCTGGGTATCGGTGCGGTCCTTGACTTTGGCGGCGGTGATGGCGCAGATCGCCAGGGCGGCCATGACCAGCACGATGTGACGCTGGATTGCGGTGTAGAGCCGGGCCTGGCACTGGTCGAGACCGAACTGGTCCTTCCCGGTCCGGAAGTCTTCTTCAACGGGCCATCTCAGCCCGGCAGCCCTGATCAGGCGGGTCTTGGTCAGCAGCTGCCCCTCGGGCACGAAGCAGTAGTGAAAGGCCAGCTCACCGGTTCGCAGGTGACGGCGGACCAGCAGGTAGTGACGCGGTGAGGCGGTCGCGATCCACGCCCAGCCGTACCACCGCTCGCCCTTGGAGCCCGTCCCCGCGGACCGGGCCTCCCAGCGCCGGCTCCTGTTCACCAGGCACGTGACCGCTTCCGCGCAAGTGAGCTTGGTGCCGGGAGCGAGGGTGATCATGAACGTGGAGGCGACACGCAGCACATACGCCTGCCCGCGGGCTTCGAGGAACCCGCGCAGCCCGGTGCAGCTGCCGTAGACCTCATCCCCGCAGACGAAATCGAAGGCGAGCCCGTCGGCGTAGCAGCTGCGCAGATGTCCATCGCCAGCTGGCCCTTGGTGCGGAACTCCAGCCCTGGCGGCAGCCCCGTCACCAGCGATGCCACCGGGTCCGCGATCTGCTCGGCGGGTATCCACTGCCGCGCCCCGGCCAGCGCATGCCCGGTCCCCGCCCGCACCACGGACAGGTGCACCGCGTTGATCCCGTTCGCGACCCGGCCCGCGCACCCCATGTACTGGCGTTTCACGCCTGCGGTCGCGGTCCCGGTCTTCTCCTGGCCGGTCTCGTCGATCGCGCCGATGACCAGCCCGCGCCGCCGCCGGCCACGGCGCGCCGCCGCAGCCAGTCCAGCTGCCGCGAACCGGCGGACCTCGCTCATCGCCGCCGCCGCATCCCACGATGCCCGGTTAAGCAGCCGCTGCGTCCGGTCCGGCGTCCGGTCCCCGGCATGCTCGGCGATCGTCCACCCGTTCCGCTTCGGTATCTCGCTGACCAGGGCCGATACATACTTGCCGGCCTGCAGCCACGTCCCGGTCCGGGCAAAGCACGACCTCAGCGAGCCCATCAGCTCAGCCCGTTCCCGCAGCGCCTACCCAGCACCTATCCTGGCAGCAGCAGCAGCCGCCTCCGACTCATCTGTCCTCACAAACACATGATCGTCAGGCGGCTGCGCTCACATCACACGAAATCCGGCTCGTCCCACCAGGTCAAGCCGCCATTGGCGGCTGCCCTATATAGGGGAACTTCACCTTCCTCGCACGGTGCGTTAGAATCCACGCAACCTTACCGAGCTTTGATCGTCAGTTAGAGTCGAACGGCTTTACGACCCTAGCGGGCGGACGCCGGGTAAATCGCGTTGCAGACGTTCAGGGAGAGGCCAATGGCTTCTAACGGGTCCAGCAGACAGCGGCTGAAATCTGCGCTCAAGGGCACGGCAGATGCACTAATAGCGGCAGCCGAGCACCCGAAGCTTGCGCCGGACTATGCGGAAAAGCTGGGCAATTATGTCTCCGAAGCCACGGCTGCAGCAAGATCTATCAGTAGGGCGCAAAGCCGGAAGGTCCTGGCGAGTGAACTGAGCAAGCAAAAAGAAAAAGAGCTAGGTCGCATGGATAGGAAACTTCGGAAGAAGCACGTCGATCACAAGCGCCGTGATAGCGCTATGGAAAACTTCGAGACGATGATCAGCTTCCTCAAGCAAACATAGCGGCTCAATTATTGCTGTGTCATAGAAGGGTTCTCCACGGAGGCCGAAAAATATTTAAAATTGGTAAGAACGGGAAATTTCAGCCGCACGATGCATCCACGCTGCCGCGGGACGAAACCGACGCCATCCTGAGACTGGCATAGTCGCACGCGGATTCCACCGCTCGGCCAGGCATCATCCAGTCGTGAGAACGCCGACGTTTGGCGCGTTCGCAAGCGGAGCAAACCGAACGCTGGACCGAACGATCAGGTACAGGACGATATGCATGCAATTTTTCATCCGGCCTATACGTGGACTGGCGCGAATCAGCAGCTCACAGTAGGTGGCCGACTTATGGCATCCGCAGGCCTTATCACCTCTGGTGGAGGATGGTCCGTCGGGGTGCCGGAGGCAGGAGGAGGACCGGCCCGCCTCACCGGGATTTGACCAGCTCGCGCACCTTGGCCAAGGTGCCTGGCCGCTCCCATCGGGCAGACTTTTTCACCAGCGGCTTCACCAGCTCGTAAGTGCGCTTGCGCGAGCCGATGTAGCCGCCGTTTTGGTAGTAGACCGACGCCGTCGCCCCGACCCGCCAGGTCATCGTGGCACCGAGGACCGCGTCGGCCCCCGCCCCGACTACAGCACCCAGGATCGGGACGGCGGAAGCCAAAGCGGCAGGCACGTTCTCGCCCAGCAACTCGCCGACGATCTCCTGGAGGAATTCGGTGCCGAAGTCGTTGGAGATGCCTGCCGCAACATGCGCCGCGTGCTGGGCCGCCAGCTCACGCGCGATCTCCTGCAAGATCGCGGTGTGTTTTGCCGCTATGAGGTGGACGGCCGCCGTCTCGGCGCCGCGCTCGACCAGTTCGCGAAGCTGCGTGGGCAGCGGCAGTCCCCGGCGGACGTCTTTGCCGAGGTCAACCTCGTACACGGCAGCGAGGGACTCCACCATCGCCGGGTAAACCCGGACTCCGGAGTACACCAGCTGTCCCCCCACCGCGACCCAGTTGCCGAAGGGCAGCAAGCCCAGCAGTAAGCCGCTGCCCGTGTCAACGGCTGCGTGCTCCCGCGCGTACTTCGCGATCACCTTTTCAGCCAGGTCATTGCGCCGCTTGTGATGCCCGCTCATCGGCACTCGTTCTCCCTGCGAAGCAGGGCCTATCGGCCCGTAATTCACAAGATACGCCGACATGGCTCTATTCGGTCAATACGGCTGCGCGCTTTTTCAAAAGCACTGTCTGGAATCGCGGGCGGGCGCCGGCGGCTAGTAGGGCAGCCGCCAATGGCGGTTTGACCTGGCGGGATGCGGTGAATTCGTGTGACGTGAGCGCAGCCGCCTGACGATCGTGTGTTTGTGAGGACAAATGAGTCGGAGGCGGCTGCTGCTGCCAGGATAGGGGCTGGGCTGGCGGTCCGGAAACGGGCTGAGCTGATGGACGCGCTCAGGTCGTGCTTCGCGCGGACCGGGACGTGGCAGCAGGCGGGCAAGTATGTGTCTGCTCTGGTCAGTGAGCTGCCCAGGCGGAACGGGTGGACGATCGCCGAGCATGCCGGGGACCGGACGCCGGACCGGATGCAGCGGCTGCTGAACCGGGCATCGTGGGACACGGCGGCGGCGATGAGCCAGGTCCGCCGGTTCGCGGCAGCTGGCCTGGAGGAAGCCGCGCGCCGGGGCCGGCGGGGCGGGCTGGTGATCGGGGCGATCGACGAGACCGGCCAGGAGAAGACCGGAGCTGCGACCGCAGGGGTGAAACGGCAGTACATGGGGTGCGCGGGCCGGGCGGCGAACGGGATCAACGCGGTGCACGTCTCACTGGTCCGGGAGAAGGCCGGGCATGCACTGGCGGGCGCGCGGCAGTGGATACCCGCCGAGCAGATCCGGGATCGGGTGGCATCGCTGGTGACGGGGCTGCCGCCGGGCCTGGAGTTCCGCACCAAAGGGCAGCTGGCCATGGATATCTGCGCGGACTGCTATGCCGACGGCGTGGCCTTCGATTTCATCTGCGGGGACGAGGTCTACGGCAGCTGCACGCAGCTGCGCGAGTTCTTCCAGGCCCGGGGCCAGGCGTACGTGCTGCGCGTCGCCTCCACGTTCATGATCACCCTTGCTCCTGGTACCAGGCTCACCTGCGCCGAGGCGGTCAGGCACCTGGTGAACCGCGACCGGCGCTGGGAGGTCCGCTCCGCGGGGACGGGCTCGAAGCCGAGGGCACCATCCGTTTCGGGCTGGACGGCGCAGAGTACGAGATCGACCTGAACGCTGGGCACGCCCAGTTGCTGCGTGCAGCGCTCGCGCGGTACGCCGGGCATCGAGGTCAAGGACCGCGACCGGACACCGGCAGAGCTGGTCGTCAAGTTCAAGGCAGCATCAGGGAAATAGGTCCAGCATGCCGGGCTCCAGGCCTGGCATCCTGGCCATCCAGGAGCCCCCAGCCGCTGTCCGGAGGAGGCCTGGTCGGCAAGACCGCAAGGCAGCGGCTCGCAGATGCCCGGTCATTCCCATCTCCACACCACACTGATCACGCCGCGTAGCCAACGCTGGCAGCACATCCGCACGCGTACCCGCCGCTATGCGCGGCAGGCCAGTCCATGATCGGCACTCTTGACCACCGCGCATAACTGGGCGATCTGAGCGGCCTCCCGATTGCCTGAGGCTACAATACCTGGCCGCGCCGACGCGTCTGATCAATGGTAAGTATTCGGAAGTGCTGTGGGGGTGGCCGCGTAGGCTCGCGTGGTCAACGCCTGCGACACGCCGGGCGGGTGCGTGATTTGCCGCTGACGGCAGTGTTTGCTGTGGTTCGTGGCTGCGGCGGCAGGGGTTCTGGCGAGCGCGGGCGGCGCCGGGGCGCCGTCTGCGGGCGGAGCGCCTGCTGAGGAGCTGCTGGCGCGGGCTCTGGAGGTCATCGAGCAGCAGTCGGCGCAGATCGAGCGGCAGTCCCTGGAGATCAGGGAAGCGCGGGAGCAGAACGCTCAGCTGGCCAGGGTCAACGAGGAGCTGCGGGAGCTGGCCGGCGAGCAGGCTGCCCGGCTGGCCGGGGCGGATGAGACCCTCGCGGTGCTGCAGCGGATGGTGTCCGGGCGGAAGCCGGAGAAGGATCGCCCTGGGCCTGCCGGAGCTGGCGATGGTGACGATTCCGCTGGTGACGGCGGCGGGGAGCCGTCCGGCGGGAAGAAGAACGTGAAGCGGGGCCCGGGGGCGCGGGCGGGGCGGCGGGACTGCTCGCACTTGCCGAGGGTTGAGGTGACCTGGGACTTCCCGGGCGGCGGGTACTGCTGTCCGGACTGCGGGGAGCCGTTCACGCTGCTGGGGACGCACCTGTCCGGGGAGCAGCTGGACTGGCAGGTCACGATCACGGTGCGGGGGAACTGCCAGCGCCGCTATAAGAAAGAGTGCGGCTGCCCCGGGCCGGCGACGGTGATGGCGCCGGGGCCGCCGAAGGCGATCGGGAAGGGCCTGTTCACGAACGGGTTCACCGCGATGCTGCTGACCGAGCGGTTCGCGGCGGGCCGGAGCC
>Ga0335075_10012409_pt1 | contig 12871 bp, 8 predicted proteins | sample Lox_Sample_24_FD_206723 | JGI IMG/M metagenome (GOLD analysis project Ga0335075, IMG submission 206723) | Soil microbial communities from Loxahatchee National Wildlife Refuge, Florida, United States - Lox_Sample_2.4 | ecosystem: Environmental > Terrestrial > Soil > Wetlands | place: USA: Florida... | reverse complement strand
CGCAGGCTGCTGACCCGCACCGGCTTCTTCAATCCGTCGCTCGATGGCGGCTTGCCGCTGTTGCTGCTGTTCAGCCCGAGCCGACGCTCCAATTCCGCGATGCGCGCCTGCATCGCCGCCATCTCAGCCGCATGACGCGCCTCCTGCGCCAACAGCAGATCGATGAGCTCGTGCTTCGAGAGTTGCTCACGGGCGGAACGGTCCACCGACTCCTTGGAATCGGTGCGCCGAAGTCATGTCAACACAAATCTCACCCCCAACCAGCCATCACCCCCGATCGCGCCACTTCAAATGGCCGGACTGGCTGGCTCGATCGTCAGGCCAGCTTGGCGGCTACCTGGGCAGTTACCACAAAAGAGGACGAACTCCAAGAAATTCACTTAACACCAAGAGTCCCATACCCGTTCTGGGGGGTGTCTGACGGCGGCTCAAAAGGCGGCACAGACACGAGCGGATCACGGCGCTGGCCACGGAAGGAAAGCGCGAACGCGCCGCGTGGCTGATTTAACCGGCCATGACGCCAGAGCCTGATGCGGCATTGAGTGCGCCCTGAGCCCGACCAATATAGCCGGCCGCAATGCCAGTCCCGACCAACATGACCGGCCTCGAACTCCACAGCCGGCTGCTCGGCTCGGGCCACGCGATCCCGACCATCCTGATCACCGCTACCCCGACGATGCGGTCCGCGCTCGCGCCTTCAGCGACGGCATCATTTGCTACCTGAGCAAGCCGTTCGACGAGGCCTGCCCGCCTGCGTCTACTCGGCACTGAAACAGAGCAAGCCGAACGGCATGCCGTCATGAGCCATCGCCATGCGCCGGCAGGGTGAATTGAAAGACGGTGCCGCGCGGCGGGTTGGCGCCAGCCCAGAGACGGCCGCCATGCGCCTCGACGATCGAACGGCAGATCGATAGTCCCATTCCAAGGCCGTCGGGCTTCGTCGTGTAGAAAGCCTCGAAGACGCGCTCCAGGTGCGCCGGATCGAGACCCGGCCCCGTGTCGTGCACCGCCACGACGAGCCCGCTGGGCTCTGCCCGACCGGAGCGGATGAGCAGATGCCGCGATCCGGCTTCGACGGATCCCATCGCCTCGATGCCGTTGATCATGAGATTGAGGAGCACCTGCTGGAGCTGGACGCGATCTCCATCGATCCGCGGCAATCCGTCTTCCAGAGCAATCGCGATCGAGACGCCGCTCTTCGCCAGCTCACCGCGGGCCAGGGCAATGACTTCGCGGATCGCTTCGTTGATCTCCAGATCTTCCTTCAGTTGCGGCGCCTTCCTGACCATTGCGCGGATGCGCCCAACGACTTCGCTCGCCCGCTTGGCGTCGTCGGTGATGCGCTCAAGCGACATTCGCACCTCGTCACGGTTCGGCGGTTCGCGGCGCAGCCAGCGCAAGGCCGCTTGGGCGTGGGTCACCACGCCCGTGATCGGTTGGTTCACCTCGTGCGCGATCGATGCCGAAAGCTGTCCCATCGTCGCGACGCGGTTGGCGTGCGCCAATGCCATTTGGATCTCGCCATAGCGGCGCTCGTTTTCGCGCGCTTCGTTCTCGGCCCGCTTGCGGTCGCTCAGATCGATTACGAAGGCGACCCCCTGATCCGATTGTTCACCGAAGGTGGCCGCGCCCAGCAGCACGGGCACACGGCTGCCGTCACGGCGGAAGAATTCCTTTTCGTGCGTCTCCATCGCGCCAGCCGCCCGCAGTTCCGCAACCGCTCCAGCGTCCTGCTCGCGCCACTCCGCCGGCGTCATCTCCGTCCATCGCATGAGACCCGAAGCGACGTCGTCCCGGGTGCGGTCCACCATGCGCAGGAAGGCATCGTTGGCCTCGATGATCCGTCCTTCAAGGTCCCAGATGAAAATGCCGATGATGTTGGATTCGACGAGACGCCGGACCCGCGCCTCGCGCTCCTGGAGATCGGCATAGAGCTGCGTGTTCTCGAGCGAGATCGCCGCCTGCGATGCAAGAAGCTCAAGCAGCGCAGCACGGTCCGGCGTGAACACGTGCGAGGCGAGCGTGTTCTCGAGATAGAGAAGGCCGCCGAGTGTCCCTTGCCGCACCAAGGGAAGGCACAACACCGATCGGGGTTGGCGCTCGCTCAGATACGCATCGTCGGAGAACAGATTGGGTTTCGTCGCGTCATCGAGGATGACGCGCTCGTGGGTGCGGATGACGTAGCGCACGATGGCTTCAGGCGCGGTCGGCCCGGCACTTGGCCCTCGGTTCAGAACGACGCTCACGCCATTCGCCAGGGCCTCGGCTTCGACCCGGTAGTCGCCCTCGTGCGGCAAGATTAATAACCCGCGATCCGCCCCCGCGTTCTGCAGCGCAATCGTCATCAGCCGCTCGATCAGCCGCGGCATCAGGATCTCGCTGGACAAGGCTTGCGACGCCTTGACCACCGTTGCGGCGTCGAGCTGGTCGCCCTGGGTATCGGCCGCCCGCGCGGGCCGCTGCGTCTCAGAGGTGGCAAGACGCGGGTAGCGCGATTCGATCTGCTTCACCTTTCCCGCCGCGCCCCAGGCGGCGAAACAGTCGCGCGCGTTGCGGATGTATCCAAGGCCCGCCGCATCGAGGCCCGATCCGAGGCAGAACCGCCCTGCCAGTTCGTTGGCGAGGGCTTCGTTCTGCACGAAGCCGCCCTCGTGCGCGGAACGGATGGCCGATTCATAGAGCCGCATCGCGTCAAGCTCGCGACCCTCGATGCGCGCCAATTCCGCCGCCACGAGCGCGTGCCGGTTGCGGAAGTTCTCCGGCGAGTTGTCGGCCCAATATTCGAGCTTCGCCATGATCTCCGCGAGCTGGCGCCGGTAGGTTTCCTGCTCCGCTTCCGGCGCGTCGGGATAAAGCGCGGTCATGGCGAGGGCATGATAGAAATAGTACGTCGCCTCGCCGGGCATCGCCATCGCGGCACCGAGTACGGGTTCCGCGAGGGCCGCCGCGTCCATCGCCTCGCGGTGGCGGCCATAGAGCACTCCGAGGATCAGCTTCATGATGTGGTGAAACACCACCCCGCAGCCGAAGGCGGCCTTTTGAACCGCGTCGAGGCTCGCTGCCTCGTCGAAGTTCTCGCCGTCGAAGTTCAGCGGGTCCCGCGTCAGGCCCTGAAGGCTGGCCACGAACCGCTGCTCCATCCGTATGGTCTGGTACACCGCGTCGTTGTGGCTCTGCTGCGCGAACGCGGCGTATCGCTCCGACAGCGCCAGCACGTCCTGAAGGGTGTCGCCGTTTTCGATCACCTGCCATACGGTCTCGAAGGCGAGGAAGCCGGCATACACGAGGTCGCCGACATCGAGGCAGGCGTTGAACGCTTGTTCCAGAATCGGCAGGCCGGTGGCGAAATGCCGATGCCAGAAATTGACGTGGTCGCCATGCAAATGCAGCAGCGTGCCCTTGAGCCGCAGGTTGCCGAATTTTTCGTTGAGCTTGAGCGACATCTCGGAGAATTGGAACGCGCTGCTGATGTCGCGAAGGACCGAGACCACCATGACCGCATAAACGCCATAGGCGTAGCTCGACTGGTCGGTGTTGCCATGCCGCATCGAACGGTTGACTGCCTCGAGCGTGACCAGCGGAAAGTACTGCGGGCGCGCGATATAGGCGCAGGGCACTGCATCGACGAGAAGGTCGATGATTGCCCGTGTGACCGGTTCGCGCACCACGGGCGCATCGAGCAGCGCGGCGATCGGGCGTCCGTTCAGGTTGACCGGGATCTCGCGGATCTGGGCCGCGACGGCGAGGCCGATCTCCTCGTCGGAGTCGGGAAAGGTCACGCCGAAATGGCTGAGCGCCTCGCGCGCGACGGCAAGTCCCTCGTCGTATTTGCCCGCGACCTGATAGAGCTTGATGCGCAAGGTCCAGACCTTCGACTTGTCGACATCGGACAGCGCACGGTCGAGGATCGTGTCGAACAACGTGTCCGCCACCGCGAAATTCCCGGCGAGGTACTCGCATTCCGACAGCAGCAGAAAGAGGTCGAAGGTCGCCTCGTACCGTTGTTGCCAGGCGTCGGGCGCAAGCAGGGCCGTCGCCTGCGCGAGGTAATTGCGGGCAGACGCATAGGCGGTCGAGCCCTTGGCGCGGCTGCCAGCCATGAAATTCAAGGCGACGAGCCGCTCGCGCTCTTCCGGGTCCCGTATCAGCTCCGCGCCCCGGTTGAGATGGTTCACGATATCGAAGATGTGGTCTCCGAGCTCCTCCGGCCTGGTGTTTGCGGCGAGGATTCGGCCGATCCGAAGATGCGTCGGCGGACGCTCGGGTTCGGGAATCAGCGCGTAGGCAGCTTCCTGAACGCGATCGTGGAGGAACCGGTAAGCGCCATCGACCCGGAACACGAGGCCCGCCAGCACCGCCTCCCAGAGATCGGCATGAACCCGCTCTTCCGATCCTCCCAGAACCAGCGCCAGGGTTGCGGACGGCGCAACGTTGCCGAGACAGGCGAACAATCCGAGGGCGTTTCGCGTAGCGTCCGAGAGGCGCGTCAGCTTTGCCGCCATCAGGCCGGCGACGTTCTCGGTGAAGTCCTTGGCAAGGATACGCGGCAGGTCCCACGACCAGGCCGCCCGGCCGTGATCGAACCACAGCAGGCCTTCATCGGCGAGCGCGGTCAGGAACTGGATCGCGAAGAAAGGATTGCCGTCGGTCTTGTCATGGACCAGCGCGGCGAGCGGCCGTGCCGCCTCCTTCCCGCAGTGCAACGTCTCGGCGACAAGCTGCTCCACGTCTTCCGGCCGCAGCGGAGACAAGACGGTTTCCTGCACGCTGCCGCCGGCGTCGCGGATCGCGGCCAGAATGCGTCTTAGCGGGTGCGACGGACCTACCTCGTTGTCGCGATAGGCGCCGACCAGCAGCAGATCCCGCACCTCGGGATGCGTCGCCAAATGTTCAAGCAATTCGAGCGTCGCGGTGTCGAGCCACTGCAGATCGTCGAGGAACAGGGCAAGCGGGTGCTCTGGTCGGGCGAATACCCCGAGGAATCGGCGGAAGACCCGCTGGAACCGGTTCTGACCCTCCTGCGGCGGCAGTTCAGGAACCGGCGGTTGCTCGCCGATGATCAGCGTGAGCTCGGGGATCAGGTTGACCATGAGCGCGCCGTTGGCGCCCAGCGCCTCGAGCAATTCCTGCCGCCATTGCTCGACCTCCGGCTCGCTCTTGCCCAGAAGCTGGCGCACCAGCGACTGAAAGGCCTGCGCCAGGGTGACGTAGGGGATGTCGCGCTGGTACTGATCGAACTTGCCGCCGGCGAAGAGACCTCTCGGCGGCACCAGCGCCTTGTGCAACTCGTTGACGATCGACGACTTGCCGATGCCGGCGTATCCCGAAATGAGCACGAGCTGGGTCGTGCCCTCGGCCACGACGCGATTGAACGCCGCGAGGAGGCCGTCGATCTCGGCGTCGCGGCCATAGAGCTTTTCCGGAATCAGCAGCCGGTCCGACGCATCATTGGCGCCGAGCGCGAACGGCGCGATCTGGCCTTCCGTCTCCAACAGCACGAGACAGGTGCGAAGATCCGCCTCGACGCCGGCCGCGGTCTGGTAGCGGTCCTCGGCATTCTTGGCGAGCAACTTCATCACGATGCCGAGTACGGGTGCGGGGATTTTCGTGGCCTGCAAGACGGGCGGGCGCGCGATGTGGCTGTGGACCAATTCCATCGGATCGGATGCTGCAAACGGCAGCATCCCGGTGAGCATCTGGTAGAACGTGACGCCGAGGGAATAGAGATCGCTGCGGGAATCGATCGAGCGGTTCATCCGCCCGGTCTGCTCCGGCGCCATGTAGGCGAGAGTCCCGGCGATCGTCTCCGGGGCGTCCGGGCCTTGACGCTCGCGCGGCAGTCGCGAGGAAACGCCGAAGCCGGTCAGGCGCACCCGGCCTGTTACGCGGTCGAACAGAATGTTCGCGGGCTTGATGTCCTTGTGGACCAGGCCGCGCCCGTGCAGGCCGCCCAGCGCCGCCGCAATCGCGGCTGCGAGTGGGAGAAATTGCCGCAACTCCATCGGCCGGCCAAGCAAGCGGTCGAGCGGTTCGCCACCGGGATCCTCGAGCACCAGGATGGTGCGCCCCTGATCGCGCAGCAATTCGATCGGACGGACCGCCCAGGCGCCGTCCAGTTCGTTCCGCAAGGCAAATTCGTGCCTGAGCCGGTGGAGGCTGTCGGGCGTCGGAGAGTCGTCGTTCGCGCGCACTGCGAGAACCGGCCGGCGGGTTCCGTCGGCGCACTCGCGCTCGCCGCGAAAATAGGCGCGCCCCCCGTCTTCCCACGCGGGTTGGAGCCGCGCTTCGTCCTCGGCGGCGATACCCGGAATTGACGTCATCTCCACGGCTCCCCAGTCAGGCCCCGGCGTCCGATCGGCCCCGCTCGAACGAGATCGGCCTGTCCGTGGCACGTTGCACGCGTAACCGGGGTTTCCGGCCTAAACAATGAGGAGGGACCAACGCTAACGCAACCGCTATCCCGGCGGTATCGTCCTGTCCGGTTTCAGAGCCGGTGAGAACAGGACGCCGGTTCCTGACCTTGCCGACCGTGTGGGCAACCGCCGCCGCCGACCCGGTCAGGCGCGCTTGCGCAAACCACTGGACCCAGCGCAACCCACTGGACATAGTACCCAGCAGACCCGTAGCGAGCAGCGCGAGCGTGACGGGTTTCGGAATAGTGGAATTCGCGGGACTCAAATCGACAACCGAAGTCGCCTGAGCAAATGATACCGCCAGGCCGCCATTTCAACACCGCATTGCGCAAGATAACCAAGACGATCGGCCGGATGAAGCGCGCCGGTCATCGGCATGACGGCGACATGCACCAGACACGTCATGGTTTGATGTCATGGTTTGCCGTCATGGTTTGATGAAACATTCAAGGTCCAGGTGAAGCGATGTATTCCCGCGTTTCGCCGAAGCCGAGTACGTCGAACTCCTGCACCGGGATGCCCGCCAGTGACTGAGCCTGACGCAGTGCGCGCACGGGGGCATCGATGCCTTCGTCGGTCAGTTGGAATGTGCCGAAATGCATGCCGAGGCTGCGCCGTGGATTCAGGTCACGATGTGCGCGCACTGCTTCCTCCGGGTTCATATGCTGCTGGCGCATGAACCAGCGCGGTTCATAGGCACCGATCGGGAGCAGCGCGAGATCGATGTGGCGGAAGTGCTGGCCGATCTCGGCGAAATGCGGACAGTAGCCGGAATCGCCGGCGAAGTAGACGGTCGCGCCGCCGGCCTCGACGATGAACCCGCCCCACAGGCTTCGGTTCCTGTCCTTCAGTGTGCGCGCCGAGAAATGCTGTGCCGGCACATACGTGACACGGGCGCCGGCCAGGTCCGTGCTCTGCCACCAATCCAGCTCGATGGCATCGCGGATGCCCGCCTTGGCGAGGTGGCGCGCGTTGGCAAGTCCGGTTGCCGTGGGCGGTGCCCAGCGCGCCTGCACGCGGCGCAGCGTGGGCAGGTCCATGTGATCGTAATGATTGTGGGAAACCAGCAGCAGATCCACCGCCGGCAGTGTGTCCAGGCTCTGTCCCGGGCGGCGCGCGCGGCGCGGTCCGGCGAAAGCGACCGGACTGCAACGCTGCGACCAGATGGGATCGAACAACACCGCGATGCCGCCGAGCTGCACCAGGAAGGTGGAATGCCCGATGAAGGTGGCGGCGATGCGGCCGGCATCGACGCGCTGGGGCGGCGGGAAGGCCGGGTCCTCGACATGTTGCGGCCAGGGCTGCTTGCGGCGGGTGCGGCGCCAGCGGCGCAGGTCTTCGCGCGTCTTGCCATGGGGGGCGTGCGGGTTGAAGAACCGCTCGCCATTGAAATGGTCGCTGCGCACCGCGAGCGGCGCGTGAAGTGCTCCGTCCATCCGTGTCCGTTCCGTCGGGGCTGCTGCGTCCGGTTGGGCCGCCTGCGGCCGGTCTATGGGAACGGCGCGCGCAGGATCAGCGCGTCGCCGCCATCGGCATAATAGCGCGGGCGGCGCCCGGCTTCGACAAAACCCGCCTGTTCGTACAGCGCCCGCGCCGGGGCGTTGTTGATCGCAACCTCCAGGAACATCGCGCGGGCGTCCTGCTGTTTCGCCGTGGCCATTGCGGCCGCGAGCAGGGCGCGCGCGATGCCATGGCGGCGCGCTTCGGGCGCAACGGCGAGGGTGAGCACCTCGGCCTCATCCATCATGACGCGGGCAAGCAGCAGGCCGGCGCGCGGATGGATCAGGCCGAATACGCCGGGCATGACGAGCTGGAGAGCGAAGGCATCTTCCGCCCAGGCTTCGCGCGGGGGGAACGACGCGGCGTGGATCGCGGCCATTGCGGGAACGTGCGCCGCGCCGGCGCGCTGGATCCGGTGTTTCATGCGGCGACGGGAGGCGGGCGCAGGCCGCCGGCGGGCAGCCGCGCCTCCGGCGGATCGACGTAGAGCGGCTGGGCGGGAAGTGGCCGCAGTTCGCCGGCGAAGCGGCGGACGCCGGCGACCGCGACGTGGCGCGGCGTGGGCAAGCTGGCGTCGGTCAGCATCACGTCGGCACCCCGGGCAGCCAGGCGGGCTGCGACGGATATGGCGGCGTCGCCGGCGATCGCGACGGGATGGCCGGCGGCGGGAAGGGCGTCGAGATCGCAGGCGATGGCGGCGCCGTCGCGTTCCAGGAAGACGCGGCCGCGGCGGCTGTCGATGGCGGTCCAAAGGCGGCGGATGCCGAGATGCGGGAGCGAGTCGGCCAGGGCCTCGCCAACCGTGACACCGGCGACGGGCACGCCGGCGCCGAGGGCGATGCCGTGGGCGAGGGCGAGGCCGGCGCGGATGCCGGTGAAGCTGCCGGGGCCGACGGTGACCGCGATGAGGGTGAGCATGGGGGCCGCGACGTTGGCCTCACGCAGGACCTCGTCGGCGAGGACCGGGAGCAGGGCGGCGTGGCCTTGCCGGGCGGGTCGCTGGCGGGCCGCTTGGAGGGCACCGTCCCGCACGACGGCGGCGGAACACTGCGCCAGGGCGGAATCGAGGGCGAGAACAAGCATGCGGGGCGGATGTAGCCGGAGGCGGGGGGAAGCACGAATCGCGGGAGAGAGAACGGGGCACGGTGTACACGGCAGTCGTTGGCGCATGTGGCGGCAGATGCGGCGATGCCAATGCACGGGGTGTTAACTGTTGATGTCGCACACCAGGAGCGGCGGCGCCGGTTTGCGTCCATCCGCTTCCCCAGTACACAAACTTCTGAACCCGCAACAACCAGGCCGCCACCTTTTCGCCGCCATCCCCAGGCTCAACCGCTGCCATGCGGGCCGCTTCGCTTACCTGCTTCGTCCTGCTTCTGCTCGCCGCCTGCGCCGCCCCGCCGCAGCAGGCCGCGGCGCCGGCGCCGTGCGCGCAGCAGGGCCTCGCCTCTTGGTACACCAGGGAACCTGGCCAGACTCGCATGGCCGACGGCGAGCCAGTCGACCCGGCCGCACTCACGGCCGCCCATCGTTCGCTGCCGTTCGGCACCCGGGTCCGGGTCACCGACCTTTCGACCGGGCGGTCCGTGGTGGTGCGGATCACCGACCGCGGGCCCACCGCACGCAACCGCATCATCGATCTCTCCGCCGCGGCGGCGAGGGCACTCGACATGCGCCACGACGGTGTGGCGCGGGTCCGCGTCGAGCTGCTGGCGGGGTCCACGGCATCGCCGGGGGCGGCGGCCGGAACCAGGGCCTGCCTGCTGCCGAAGGTCACGCCGTCTTAGCCGCGCCTGGCGCGGGTTCGGGACTTTGCGTTTCATCCGTCCAACTCATCGCCGGGGCGCGGTGTTTCGTCCGCGCCGATGCTGTCGAGCAGGGCGAGGGCGGCGGGCACGTCAGCCTGGCGGGCGCGCTCGCGGAAGAAGTCGGCGGTGCGCAGCGCGGCAATCTTCTCCGCCACCGCGACGTTGATGAACTGGTTCAGCGTGGTACCCTCGGCCTTGGCCAGCCGTTCGGCTTCCGCCTTCAGGGATGCCTGCAACCGCAGGGCATAGTTCGCTTGCGTCATCCTTGCCTCCATGCACGCCGGGCGGGGCCTGGACGGGTGATTCGTACGCCGAGCCGTTCGGAGTTCGTTGGTACTGCCGAGCAAGAAACTAGAGTTAGTGGCTACTAATAGGAGAAGCGCAAGACATGCGCCCGGTGTCTTTGCGAGGGACGAAGCGGACGAAGCGATTTTGATCGAGGAAGCGACCGGACCGTCCGTGCGCCTGCACGACCGGGATTGCTTCGTCGCGTCGCTCCTCGCAATGACACCCAACGCAATGACACCCAACGCAATGTCAGCCGACGGCTCGCGCAGGCGGGCGGGGATGGTGTTATCATGGGGCGGCGCAATCCAGGGGAGGAGCAATGGCCATGAGTGTCGCGGATCCAAATCGCCTGATCCTGACGGGCGAAAATCCGTTCATCCGGTTGAGCGAGACCGATGGCGGGGCGAACACAACCAACGCCAGCTACTGGCGCATCATCACCTGTCCGGCCGGCCCGGGACACGTGCTGTATCTGAACAGCGAGCTCACCGAGAATAAATGGCGCATCTATGCCGACAACATCGGCATGGCGCGCTGGCTGCAAACCACCGTGCAGGGCATGCTGAACGCTGAGCTTGCGGACACCTCGATCCCGGTCAGCGATGCGATGTTCTCCAAGTCCGGGGACCCGCGATACTTCTGGACGGAAACGATCTCGGCGTTGGACGAGGAGGTTTCCCTCACCTGGTATGACATCGGGGAGCCGCTGCTGATTCCTACGCAGCCGAACGCGGAACCGGGACGGCCCTATGGCGTGTGCACGGTGCTGATTCCGGCGCTCGGGACGCGGCTGACGGTGGATGGTGTGCAGGCGAAGGGGAAGCCGTGGCCGCGACAGCGGGAAGGGCGGGCGTTCAGTACTTGCGCGCTCGCCTTCTCGGAAAGCTGGACGGAAGCCAGGTAGAAGCAGGCGGGGAGCGTCGCGCGGGACGGCGTCGCGCGGCCTGCGGCAATGCGTGGCCGGGATCGGGCCGGTTGCGGTGCGCCGGTGCGCCGTACTGATTGGCGCTGCCGCGTCCGGGTTCCGCCAAAGCGAGAAAGAGCGAACGCAAAGAACGCAAAGGGCCGCAAAGAACGCAAACGTTGCGGTAGGCCATCGTTGCGCTCCGGGTCGGCGGGATCAGCCAGCCATTCATTGTCGGACAATGCCATGCCGGCCTCGGCCTCATTCGCATTCTTTGCGGCCCTTCGCGTTATTCGCGTTTGCTCTTTCTAATACCGCGTCACGCACCGGGTTGCCGAGGGAGCCAAAGCCTCCCGCGATCTTCGGAACTTATGGTGCGGCGGCGCCGATCCCGACGCCGGGCGCCTGCACTCTCCGGCGTCATCGCGAGCGAAGCGTCGGGGATGCAACGCCGGCAAGAAACGGGGGTGCCCATGCACTCTGTTGACTCCATTCGAATCGCCTTACATCATCCTCGACATAGTTTTGAGCTTTGGACTACACATGAACCATGAGCCCGCCGAATACTGAGTGGCGCACGTTGATCTCGGCATTGCATGTGTCGGGCCGCAAGGCTGCGCTTGCGATCACCGGGGGCGGCAGCGGGGCGATCGGCGAATTGCTGCGCGTTCCGGGCGGCTCCCGGCTGCTGGTGGAGGCGCAGGTTCCCTACGACGCGCAAGCGCTGGCGGCATTTCTCGGCTTTGCACCGGAGCAGGCGTGCAATTCCGAAACCGCGGTCGCGATGGCGCGGGGCGCGCGCGAACGCGCCGCCAGGCTGGTGCCGGCGGGCAGCGATGTGGTGGGCCTCGGTGCGACGGCGGCGCTGGTGAGCGATCGCCCGCGCAAGGGCGAACACCGATTCCACATTGCATTCGCCAACGCGGCCGGCATCGCGCATTGCACGTGCGTGCTGGCCAAGGGCCGGCGGGATCGTGCCGCCGAAGAAGACCTCGTTTCCCACGCGATCATCCTTTGGCTCGCCGCCGCATGCGGGATCGCCGCGCCGTCGCCGCGCAGCTTGCTGCATGCGGAAGAGAGTTACGAGGAGACGTCCGTCACGGCCGCGGATGCCGTCGATCGGCTGCTGGCCGGCGAGCATGATCGCGTCACCGTGCAGCCCGATGGCCAGATGTTGCTGGCAGCGCCGCGCCCCTCTGTACTGCTTCCGGGTTCTTTCAACCCGGTACACGAGGGACATGTGTCGCTGGCTCGGATCGCGGAAGAGGTCAGACAGCAGCCCGTGGCATTCGAAATTTCCGTCACCAACGTCGACAAGCCACCGCTGGCGGGCGATACGGTGCGGCATCGGCTGAAGCAATTCGCCTGGAAGTCGCCGGTCGAACTCACGCGCGCGCCCACGTTCCTCGAGAAGGCGCGCCTGTTTCCGGGGACGACCTTCGTCATCGGCGCGGATACGGCCGAGCGGCTGGTCGCGCTGAGATATTATGGCGATGACGAAGGCCGCATGCATGTCGCGCTGGAGGAAATCGCCAATACCGGGGCCAGCTTTCTGGTGGCGGTGCGCATCGATGCGATGGGGCGCGTGCGGGCGCTGCACGACATCACCGTGCCGCGGCGCTATGCCGATCTCTTCACCGAAATCCCAGAGCACCGTTTTCGCTTCGACACTTCCTCATCCGAGATTCGCGCGCGGGTACAGGGCGCACTTGCTCATTCATAGCGGGCCGCGGACTGGTTCGAACCGCGGGCGGGAGTCCCAGGCGCGCCCGGCAGACAGTGACGTCGGTTGAGGACCGCCAAATGGCTGACTCGTGGCTGCCGCCCGCATGTCATTGCGAGTTGACCACCGGCGGCGGGGCCGACCCGCCCTGGATGAAACGGTGCGGTTTTGCTGTCATTGCGAGGCCCGCAGGGCCGAAGCAATCTCCCGCGGGGGATTGCTTCGGCCCTGCGGG
>Ga0335075_10012408_pt1 | contig 12872 bp, 12 predicted proteins | sample Lox_Sample_24_FD_206723 | JGI IMG/M metagenome (GOLD analysis project Ga0335075, IMG submission 206723) | Soil microbial communities from Loxahatchee National Wildlife Refuge, Florida, United States - Lox_Sample_2.4 | ecosystem: Environmental > Terrestrial > Soil > Wetlands | place: USA... | reverse complement strand
ATCACGGCTAGCGGTATGTCAGGCGGCGAACTACCGGAGCATGCCGCCGGGGGCAGCGCGGCACCGTGCCCGCCCGGCGAGCTCCCGGCCGGCTATCAGACCGGGTGGCGGCTGACGGCACCGGTCATTGCGATGCCTGGTTACCTCGGCTACCTAGCGCGGCGACTGCACCGCGCTGGCGGCGTTACCGCGTTCCCGCTTGCGTTCAGGACGCTGCTGGAAGCCCACCGCTATGCGCCGGCCGCCCGTGTCATCGTCAATGCCACTGGCTCCGGCGCCAGGGACCTGGTGCCTGACCCGGAGGTCGTGCCAGTTCGCGGGCAGGTCGTGGTCGTGCGCAACCCCGGCATCAGCGAGTTCTTCGTCGGCACCGACGCCGGGCAGTGGGAGCTGACGTACCTGTTCCCGCACGGCGACGTCGTCGTGCTCGGCGGCACCGAGCAGTTCGGCAATGCCAGCCGCGTGCCAGACCCGGCCATCGCGGCGCAGATCATCGCGGCCTGCACGGCGGTGCGGCCCGAGGTGGCGGACGCACCGGTGCTCGAGCACCGGGTCGGGCTGCGGCCGGCCAGGCCGCTAGTGCGGCTCGAAGCCGAGATCATTCACGCCGGACCGGAGGACAGCTTCACGGTCGTGCACAACTACGGGCACGGCGGCTCGGGCGTGACGCTGTCCTGGGGCTGCGCCGAGGACGCAGCAGAACTGGTGCTGACCGCACTCGGCTGACGGCGGACTCGCCGCCCGGACGCGCGAGCCGCGCGGACCCGCGCGGATCAGAAGCCAGGGAATATCCGCCGCAGCTTCTCCAGAACCTCGGCGTCGCCGGACACCGACGACGGCGTGTGCTCGGGGTCGAGCCGCCCGTACGACAGCCGCAGCAACGCCTCGGCCGGCATCGTGACATGCGGCACCACGTCGGCTTCGGCCTCGGACATATCCCCCGGCCAGTTCGCCACGCGGACAGCCTCGTCGGCGGTCAGCAAGTAGTCGCGAGCCGGGTCGGTGGCGGTGATCCGCACCGCGAACGGCTCGCCGAGCGGCTTGCCAAGCCGCGGCGCGAGGAACGCCGGCACGTTGTCGATCAGCAGCTCCACCGCGCTCTGCTGGACAGTCGCCGCCGGGTCCTGCGTCACCGCCAGGTCCCAGGTGTGCAGGGCGTGCTCGCCGAGCCGCAGCCTGACCATCCCGGCCGCGTCCAGCTGCATGCCGAGGAAGTCGAGCCGGATCGCGGCGAGCTGCTCGTCACTGAGTCCCTCGAGCGACGCGACATACCGCTCGTCCGACTCGATCGCATCGGCGGCCTGGTCGTCCGGGCTCTTGGCGTTCCAGATGTCCCACACCGCCTGGTTCCCCTCCGGGCCGGGGGGCTCGCCCTCGCCGAACGCGGCCGGCAGCCTGAGCAGCGAAAGCTCAGCACCGCTGCCGAGGTGCGACAGCAGTTGCGCGTTACTCCAGTCGCTGTCGTAGGACTGCTCGCGGACCTGCTCTGGCGTCAGCGGGCCGGCCAGGCCCGCGAGCCGGTCGTGCGACTCACGCAGCGTCGCGATATGGATACGGGCGTCAGAGTCCACGGGTGCCTCCACGTGTGCGGGTGCCGCTCCAGGGTGAATTGCTCCTCGGTGAATCTAGCGCTGCCGCACACGGCCGGGATCGCAGGGCTGCCCGGGGGCAAAAATCACCTAGTTACGAAACGTGGCCGTTCAGCATCCCGGCCGTCGCGGCAGCGCGGCTAGGCTGAGCAGAATGGACATCGGATTCGGCGCCCCCGTCTCGGGCGCGTGGGCAACTCCGGAGAATCTGGCCGCGTTCGCGACGGCCGCCGAGCGGCTCGAGTACAGCTCGCTGTGGAGCTTCCAGCGGCTACTGGTGCCGGCCGGCTCGGGCATGGACCCGGTCTACCGCAGCGTGCTCGACCCGATGGCAGCGCTGTCGTTCGCGGCCGCGGTGACCAGCACCATCAGGCTCGGCGTCGCGATCGTCAACCTGCCGTTCGTCTCCCCCGGCTACCTTGCCAAGCAGGCCGCCTCGCTGGACGTTCTCTCCGGCGGGCGGCATGATCTCGGCCTCGGCATCGGCTGGATGCCGGAGGAGTTCGCGCTGACGGGCGCGGAGATGGCGACCCGCGGCGCCCGCGCGGCTGAGTACGTCCAGGTGCTGCGCACGCTGTGGGCGGGCGGCGACGGCTCCTTCGACGGCAGGTTCTACCGGGTGCCGGCCGGGACGCAGGCGCCGCCTCCGGTGCAGGCCGGCGGCCCGCCGATCCTGCTCGGCGGACTGGCAAAGCCCGCGCTTGAGCGCGTCGGCCGGATCGCGGACGGCTGGATTACCTCGAGCCGGACCGACCTGGCGAAAGCCGGCGAGCTCATCTCCGTGATCAAGGACGCGGCGGCGGCGGCTGGCCGCGACCCGGAGGCGCTGCGGTTTATCTGCCGCGGCGTGGTGCGCGCCGGGGCGCCGGTGGCCGGGCCGGACGGCCAGCGGCTGCTGCTGTCCGGCAGCTACGAGCAGATCCGCGCTGACACGGAGTGGCTCGGCGAGCGAGGTGTCACCGAGGTGTTCTACGACCTGAACTGGGATCCGCGCGTCGGGTCGCCGGACGTCGAGCCGGTAGCCGCGGTGGCCAGAGCGGAGCTGATCATGGAGTCCCTGTCGCCAGGGGCGACGTGAGCGCGATGCCGCCCCCGGCGCCGATTCAGGTCGTGCCGTACGACGAGGCATGGCCGCTTCGCGCCGAGGCAGAACTGCGCAGGCTCACCGACACGCTTGGCGACCTGGTGCTGCACGCTGCCCATATCGGCAGCACCTCGATCCCCGGGATGGCCGCGAAGAACATCCTCGACTTGCAGTTGTCCGTCTGGGACCTTGATGAGGCCGCCGCGGCCTTTGACGAACCGCTGGCCGGGCTCGGCTACGACCGCCCGGGCCGCGGCCCGGCCTACGAGCGCGACCACGTGCCGGCCGGCGACGAGAGCGATCCGGCCCTCTGGGCCAAGCGGTACTGGCGCCGCCGGGGCCACCCGAACGGCGACGTGAACCTGCACGTCCGGGTCGTCGGCTCCCCGAACGAGCGCCTCGCCCTGCTGTTCCGCGACTACCTGCGGGCGCATCCGGCTGCCATCGCGGCGTACAGCGAGTTCAAGCGGGTGCTGGCCGGCACGGTGGGCGGGCTCGAGCCGTACACCGAGGTCAAGGATCCCGTGGTCGACGTCGTGGTAGCGGCAGCAGCGGACTGGACCGGCCAGGTGGAGTGGCAGCCGCACGGTGCCGGCTACTGAGAAACAACGGTGCCGGCTACTGAGATACAACGGTGCCGGCTACTGAGAAACAACGGTGCCGGCTACTGAGAAACAACGGTGCCGGCTACTGAGAAACAACGGTGCTGGCCACTGACCCGGCGGGCTCAGTGCACGGCCCGCAGGACGGCGGGCCGCGCTGGCTGGAGCCTCGCGCTCATCCACTCCAGCGCCTGCGGAAGCTCGCGCTGCCAGGTGCGGAAGTTGTGCCCGCCCTGCGGCAGGAACAGCGAGTAAGCCCGCATGGGCGGCCGGACCAGGCGCAGGAACTGCAGGGTGCCCTGGTAGGTGAACTCGCCGATCCTGCTGGAGGCGACCAGCACCGAGATCGGCGGGACTGGAAGGTGGGTGAGCCGCCAGTCCGGGCTGTTCAGCGCGCGGTAGGTGCCGCTGCCGCCGTACAGGATCCCGGTGGTGCTGTCCTGGAGCGCGCGGTAGTAGCCGGCCAGCGCGACAGCGAAGCGGAACTGCGACGGGTACGTCATCGCCAGCTTCACCGCGCAGTACCCGCCGGTGGAGTAGCCGATTGCCGCCCAGCCGTCGGGGCCGGACTGTACCCGGAACGAATGCTCAATCGCGTTCGGCACGTCCTCGCCGAAGAAGGTCTGCACCTGCAGGCTGGCGGGGATGTTCGTGCACTCGGTATCCCGCGGCATGGCCACCGACACGTTCATCATGACGTAGACGGCCGGCCGCACCTCGTGCTCGTCCGCCAGCGCGGCGACCTCTGTCGGCAGGCCCAGATCCTGGACCAGGCTCCAGCCCGAGCCGGGATAGCCGCTCAGCGCGAGGACGACCGGGAATCTGGACCGCGTGTAAGCAGGCTGGAAATACTGCGGCGGCAGGTACACATAGTCGCCGGTCTCGGTGATGCCGGTGTACCTGCCGTGGATGCTGATGCCGAGAAGCTCGCCGGTCTGGGCGAGGCTCCGCGTGCTCGCGTCACCCAGTCCGGCGACGTCGATGCCGTGCGGGCCGGCCGCAACTGCCCTGATCGACGGCACTGACCGCAGCGGCGCGCCGGGCAGCGGCGCCGGCTCAGCCTGGGTGACGGTCAGCAGCGCGCCGCCTGACGCTGGCGCGCTGGCTGTGCCGGTCACCGGGCTGCTGCTGCCGAACAGCTGCGACCAGGACGCATAGAAGTTGAAGTAGCCGTTGAGAGCCACGAGGAACGTGGCAATCACCAGCGCCTCGCTGACCGCGATCATCGCGAGGCGCGCGCCGACGTGCCACATCTTCCAGCCCGCTACGCGGGGCCAGAGCGCGACCGTCGCCGCGACCCCGGCAGCCGCCAGGCAGACCATCAGGATCAGGAACGAGCCGCTGGTCAGTCCCATCAGCGAGCAACCCCGTCCGCTGCGTGCGCGCTGATGTGCTGGCCGATCCAGGTGAGCTCATAGCTGAGCGGCCAGGGTCCGCTGCCCATAATGACCGTCGATACCTGCATTGGCTCGCGGGCGAGCCGCACGAACACGTCAGCTGCGCCTGCGCCCTGCGTCGGCACGGGCCTGGTGAACAGGACCGAGACCGGCTGCATCGGCTGGTTCTGCAGCAGCCACTGCAGGTTGTACTGTTCCGCCAGCTGCGGGCTGCCGTTGGTGTTGGCCGCCCCAGGCGGCCGGGTGTAGCCGCCGTCCGGCACCACCGCCGTCGAGTACACCCACGACCTGGTGAGCGCGAGCTGCAGGGCGCAGTAGCCGCCGCCGCTGTCGGCGAGCAGAGCCCAGCGTGCCGGGTCGCTGCTCGCCTGATAGTGCTGCTCAAGCGCGGCCGGGAGATCGTCCGCGAAGAACGTCGTGGCGAGGACCGGGCGGTTCGCCGGGCCATTGCTGAACGGCCTCGCGGCCGGCACGTCCAGGCAGCTGTCGTCGCGGCCGCGCAGCCGGGCCGCCAGCATCACGATGATCACCGGGCTCAGCTGTCCGGCGGCGATCAGCCGGGCCGCGTTCTCGGCCAGGTGCAGCACTCCGTAGGGCGAGCGGGCACTCGCAGCCTGGCCGGTGACCGCCACGATGACGGGGTAGTCGCGGTCGCGCTTTGCGTCTGTCCGGTAGCCGGCCGGGAGGAAGATGTGGCCGGCGGCGGTGAGGCCGGACTGCTGGCCCCTGAAGCGCACTGCCTCCAGTATTCCGGCAGCGGCCGGATCACCGGGGACGCGTACCGGCGCCGTGGCAGTGACGGCGACCCGCTCCATCACCGGCTGGACTGCGGCGGCCGGGCCGACAGCCGCGCCGGAGCCGGACGACGCCGCGACGACAGTAGCGGGCGCCCGATCCGTGCCGAACAGGTCCGACCAGGAGGAGTAGAACTCTGCCGTCCGGTTGACCATCACAAAGATCAGCGCCAGCACGACCGCCTGCAGCGCGAGCAGGCTGGCGAGCCGCAGCGCGACCGCCGCGATGCCCGGTCCGGCCAGCCGCCACCAGAAGACGACGATGGTCACCAGCAGGCTCGCCGCCAGAACGACGAGCAGCCACAACAGGGCGGGGCTGGTGAGGCCCACCCGGCACACCTCCAGATCGAGACCATCAAGCGCAGGAGGCGACGGCAGACTGCCCTGGCCACCGCAACATACCTACCAGGCAGGTTAACGCCGGACGAGCTCTAGTCGCGCCGCCCGTGCACGGCTCATGACTGAGATATGGGCATAAGCCACCGCAGTTCACTGGCAGCTAATGCCGTGTTCGCCCGACGGTAATGGCTAGCAAACCGTCAGGCTCGGCGCCGGAGTCTCGGGTCGGCGATCGCGGGCGCCACGTAGCCCGCGTCGCCTGGATTGAGCGTCGTGCCGGGCCGGACGATCCCGTCGATGCGGTCAAGCAGCTCCGCCGGCAGCCCTTCCGGCGGAGCGCCCAGCTGGCTCTCCAGGTGCCCCATCGTGCGCGGGCCGAGGATGACCGACGTCACCGCAGGGTGGCTGAGCACGAACCCGATCGCCATGTGGATCAGCGACATGCCCGCCTCGGCGGCCAGCCCGGCCAGCCGGTCCGCGGCCTCGAGCTTGGCCTGGTTCTCCGGCAGGCTCATGTCGAAGCGGCGCGGCAGCCGGTCCGCCCGCAGGCTCGCCGGCAGGCCGGCATCAAGCCGGTACAGGCCGGACAGCCAGCCGCTCGCGAGCGGGCCCCAGGTGATGACGCCCATCTCGTACTGCTGGCAGACCGGCAGCACGTCCGCCTCGATGCCGCGCACCAGGATCGAGTACGGCGGCTGCTCGCAGACGAAGCGCTCTCGGCCGCGGCGCTGCGCGGTCCACTGGGCCTCGACGATCGCGGCCGCCGGGAACGTGGAAGTGCCCGCGTAGCAGACCTTGCCGGCCTGGATCAGGTCAGATAGCGCGCCCAGCGTCTCGTCGATGTTCGCGGAGGGATCGGGCCGGTGGATCTGGTACAGGTCGATGTAGTCAGTGCCCAGGCGGCGGAGGCTGTTCTCGCACTCGCGGATGATCCAGCGGCGCGAGTTCCCGCGATGGTTCGGGTCGTCGTCCATCGGGTTGTGTACCTTGGTCGCCAGCACCACGTTGTCGCGGCGTCCGCCTGCTAGCGCCGTGCCGACGATCTCCTCAGACTCGCCGAGCGAGTACATGTCCGCGGTGTCGATGAAGTTGATCCCCGCGTCGAGAGCGCGGTGGATGATCTTAACGGCCTCGTCATGGTCGGGGTTGCCCCAGGCACCGAACATCATCGCGCCCAGGCAGAACGGGGTGACCCGGACACCGGTAGAGCCAAGCACGCGTGTCTCCATAAAGAACACCCTACGGGCGCGCAGAACAGGCCGACTTGGCTGCTGCCGGTCACCAGCCCCGGGCTGCTCCCGCCTAGGCTGCGGCCATGCCTACTCCGCAGTTCATCCTCGATCTCCGCGCCAGGGTCGGGCACGACATGCTGTGGCTGCCTGGCGTCACGGCCGTGGTGTTCGACGACGACGGCCGCGTGCTCCTGGTCAAGCGCGCCGATAACGGCCGGTGGGCGCTGGTGACGGGGATCCTGGAACCGGGCGAGCAGCCTGCTGTGGGGGCGCTGCGGGAGGTGCTGGAGGAGACTGCGGTTGTGGCCGAGGCGGAGCGGCTGCTCAGCGTGACCGCGCTGCCGCTAGTTGAGTACTTCAACGGCGACAGGACTCGGTATCTCGATGTGGCATTCCGCTGCCGCGCCGTCGGCGGCGAGGCCCGCGTCAATGACGACGAGTCCGTCGACGTCGGCTGGTTCACCCTCGATAGCTTGCCCGACCTGCTGGACCGCCATCGCGAGGCCATCCGGGATGCGCAGACCTCTCACAGCGCCGCCCGCTTCATCGCGTAGCATGCGCCGGTGCCTACTCCGCAGTTCATCCTCGATCTCCGCGCCAAAGTCGGGCACGACATGCTGTGGCTGCCTGGCGTCACGGCCGTGGTGTTCGACGACGAGGGCCGCGTGCTGCTAGTGCAGCGCGCCGACAACAAGAGCTGGGCGCTGGTGACCGGAATCCTCGAGCCAGGCGAGCAGCCCGCCGTGGGAGCGATCCGCGAAGTGCTGGCGGAGACGGCGGTCGTCGCCGAGGCGGAGCGGCTGCTCAGCGTGACCGTTCTGCCGCCCGTCGAGTACTACAACGGAGACCAGTGGCAGTGTCTCAACGTCACGTTCCGCTGCCGAGCGACCGGCGGCGAGGCTCGCGTCAACGACGAAGAGTCGATCAATGTCGGCTGGTTCCGCCTCGACGCACTGCCGGACATTTCCAGGCGCCATCAGGCGTATATCAAAGACGCGCTCGCTCCGGACGGCGCGACGCGTTTCGCGCTTTCCTAGCCTGCCGGCTCAGGCGCCTCCTCGTAAGCGGCCCGTGCCGGGCGGCGGCAGCATGCCGAGCTCGATCGCCGTCGTGACCGCCGCGGTCCGGTCCGAGACGCCGAGCTTGGCGAACGCCCTCAGCAGGTGCGTCTTCACGGTTGCCTCGCTGATGTGCAGGGCGCGGCCGATCGCGGCATTGGTCTGCCCTCGTGCCACGTGCCCCAGTATCTCGGCTTCGCGGGCGGACAGCGGATCTGCGGCCGGGTGGCGTAGCCGGGAGACAAGCCGGCCGGCCACGGCCGGTCCGAGGACGGTCTCGCCCCGAGCGGCCGCGAGGATCGCCGCAACCAGGTCCGCCCGCGGCGTGTCCTTCAGCAGGTAGCCCGCGGCCCCTGCCTCCACTGCGCGGACGATATCGGCGTCGGTCTCGTACGTGGTCAGCACGACGACCCTGGCTCCTGGCACTGTCGCCAGGATTCCGGTTGTGGCCTGGACGCCGTCGCCGTCCGGCATACGCAGGTCCATCAGCACCACGTCCGGCCGGTGGCGGATGGCGACCGCCACTGCCTCGTCGCCGGTTCCGGCCTCGCCGACCACTCTGATGGCCGGCTCGGCCGCGAGCATGCCGCGCAGCCCTTCGCGCACGACCGGGTGGTCATCAGCGATCAGCACGGCGACCGGGGCGGTCGGCTGGGGCGGCGAATGTGCCACGTTCCCGTCAGAAGTTGGGTTGTGACGGCCGCCGTTGCTCACGCCGGCACCTCGACGAGGACTGAGGTGCCCTGCGCTGGCGCGCTGTGCACCTCCACTGTGCCGCCCGCCTCATCCACCCGTGCGCGCATCCCGCTCAGGCCGTAGCCGCCATTGACCAGGGCCGGGTCGAAGCCGGCGCCGTCGTCGGAGACTTCGAGCCGCACCCGGTCGGCGGCAAAGCACAGCTCAACGGCCACGCTGCGTGCCGCTGCGTGCTTCCGCACGTTGGCCAGGGCCTCCTGACCGGTGCGCAGCAGAACCACCTCGGTCGCCGCTGGCAGCCGGCGGCCGGTTCCGTCGCTGGTAAAGCTGGCCGTGATGCCGAGTTCGGCACCGGCCCGCTCGGTGATGCGCCGGAGCGCGTCCTCCAGCGTTCCGGCCTGGAGCGCCGCCGGTGTCAGGGCGCCGACTAGGGTTCTGGCTTCGGCGAGGTTGTCCCGCGCGGTCTGCGCGGCCAGTTCGAGCTGCGCGCGGGCGGTCGCTGTCATGTCCGGGTGCCGCTCAAGGTCCGCGTCGGCCGCCTGGATCAGCATGAGGATGCTCGAGAAGCCCTGCGCCAGCGTGTCGTGGATGTCGCCGGCCAGGCGCTGCCGTTCGGCCAGGGCTCCGGCCTCGCGGCTCACCTCCGCCAGCTCGGCCCTGGTCGCCTCCAGCTGTGCGATCAGCTCCGCGCGCCGCAGGCTCCGGCTGATGATGCGGCCTATGTCGCCGCCGGAGGCGACGCAGAACGCGGAGATCGCGACGAACAGCGTGACTGCTTCCGCGAGACCGCCAACGCTGTGGTTCCAGTAACCCACCGAGATCCCGCCGAGGGCCGACATGGCGAGGGCCGGGATCAGCGCCGACCAGTCCGGCAGCACCTGGGAGCACTGCGGCAGCAGCGCCACCGCAAGGAACCAGGTGTTCGGCGCCGCCAGTACGGCGACCCCGAACAGCACCACGATCCCGGCCGTGTAGGTGACTGACCGCGCAGTCACTGTCGGCTCGGCTGACAGGATCTGGTGGCGCCCGACCAGGAAGTACCACGGCGCCATCGCCGCGATCGCGCTGCCCGCGATGCAGACTCGCTCGACTGACCCCGTGGTCAGGGCAACCAGGACCAGCACCGCCACGAACACGACCCCGTAGAGGTATTCCCACCGGGAGATGCTCGCCGATGCTTCATCGGTACCGGTCACGTTGCCACTGACCGGCTCGGTCAGCCGTCGCGGCTGCTCCGCCAGCGGAACGTCCTCACACATAGCAGCAATCCTCCCGCGATCCACAGGGCCAGTACCAGGGCCGTTTCTCCGTGCTGCCAGCCACCCGGCTGGAGCGTGGCGGCCTGCGACGGCAGGAACACCGAGCGCAGGCCCTGGCTCAGCCACTTCAGCGGGAAGAGAGCGGCGATGTGCTGCAGCCACGGCGGCACGTCGTTGAACGGGACGTAGACCCCGGAGATGAACTGCAGGACGATGAATGGCAGCGTGATGACCGGGGTGGTGTTCGTCGCGGACTTGGGCAGGCTGCTGATCGCGATGCCGAGCAGCGAGCATGCCACGGTGCCCAGCACGAACACCCAGGCCAGAGTCCACCACTTCGCGGCGTTGGTCGGCAGATGCAGGTGGTAGAACGCCATGCCGACGACAACCAGGACAACCACCTCGCCGAGGGTGCAGACGAAGACCTGGATGATCTTCCCGATGAAGTAGGCAGCCGGTGGCATGGGCGTCCCCCGGAGCCGCTTCAGGACGCCGAGCTCGCGCTCCGACGCTATGGAGATGCCGAGGTTCTGGAAGCTGGTGGCCCCGATGCCGCCGGCGATCATCCCGGCGGTGAACAGCTCGGCGACGGTGACTCCGTGGAGACCGTGGACCGTGCCATGCCCGTAGATGGAGCCGAGCAGGACCAGCAGGATGGCCGGCAACGCGAACACGAACACGACCACCTGCCGCTCCCGGAAGAACGCGGCCACCTCCAGCCGGCCCGCCACCAGCCCGAGCCGCCACGCACCGGGCAGCTCCTCGCGTCCGTCCGGCCTCGCAGGGCGAGCAGCTGCAGGGACGCGCGTTGCGATCTCGGTCGTCACGGCGGTGTCGTCCGCCGAGCCCGGGGTCATAGCTGTGCTCCGATCAGGTTCAGGTAGACGTCTTCCAGGCTCGGGCGGGTGACGGTCAGTCCCGGCACCTCACCGCCGAACTCCGCCGCCAGGTCCGTGACGAGCTGCGCTGGCGTGGCCGTTCGCACCGTCTGGCGGCCGCCGGGCGTGTCCCAGCTGACCTCCGCGTCCTCCGAGCGGCGGCCGCCCAGGTCGGCGGGCGTGCCGACGGCGACGATGCGCCCGCCGGCCAGCACCGCCACCCGGTCAGCGAGCGCCTCAGCTTCTTCGAGGTAGTGCGTGGTCAGCAGGATCGTCGTGCCGTCAGCCGCCAGATCCGCCACCAGCTCCCAGAACTGGTGCCTCGCCTCCGGGTCGAATCCGGTCGTCGGCTCGTCCAGGAACAGCAGCTCAGGCCGGCCGACGATGCCGAGCGCGACGTCGAGCCGCCGGCGCTGCCCGCCGGACAGCTGATGTGCGCTGCGATGCTCAAGGCCGCCGAGGCCGACCCGGTCGATCACCTCGCCGGGATCGCGCGGCCGCGGGTAGAAGCCGGCGAACTGGTCCACTAGCTCGCCGACCGTCAGCTGGAGCTCGCCGCCGAGCTGCAGCACGATCCCGATCCTGGCCCGCCACGGGCGGCCGGCGCTGGCCGGGTCCTCGCCGAGCACCGACACCGTGCCGCCGTCGCGCTTGCGGTATCCCTCGAGAATCTCGATCGTCGTGGTCTTGCCCGCACCGTTAGGGCCGAGCACCGCGAACACCTCGCCGCGCGCGATGTGCAGATCAATGCCGTCGACTGCTGCCGCCGGGCCGTAGCTCTTGCGCAGTCCGCGCACGCTGACCGCCGGTCCTCCAAATGTCATGCTCATGACACTCAGCCTGCCGCGACGGGCCTCGCCGCGCGCCGGTCGAGCGGTTACACCTGCTGTCCACCACCCGGTGGACACCTGCTGGGTCACGTGGCGTCAGGCGGCAGCCGGCTGCCAGGTGACGCCGTTCACCGGACGGCCTGCCTGGAGCGCCGCCGCGATGAGCCGGACAACCTCGCGGGGCTGGTCGCGAATCTGCTTCGGAGAGAAGTGCAGCGCGTTGATGCCGGCCGCTGCCAGCCGGTCATGGCGCAGCATCGTCTGCTGCCAGTCCTCCGGCGACAGGTGCCACTCGCGTGAGTCGACCTCCGCCGCAACGCCGGCGTGCGGCCACCAGGCATCCGGCCGGGCCAGGAACCGTCCGCCGGCATACAGATCAGCGTTGAAGAGCGGGATGGGCAGCCCCGACCGGCGGATTAGATCGCGGAAGTCCGCCTCAGCCGGGGACCTGATTCCCGCCATGACCTCGAGCAGCACCTGCCGCAGCTGAGCTGATCCCCTGGTCGGCCCGTGGGCCAGCTCTGCAGCAAGATCCGCGATCGAGCACTTGCGCTGCTGGACAGCGCCCGCGACCACGGCCCGGACATCGGACAGCTTGCTCAGCCCACGCGCTGCGTCTGCCACCGCGCGCTCGACCGGCGCGAGCCTGATCGCACCGTCGCAGCCATAGCTCTGCGGCATCCGCCGGGTGCGGTGCACGACCACGTAACTGCAACTCGCTCGCTTCCGGGTGATCGGCACCAGGACATCGACCTTCCGGTTCGCCGGAACGCGCAGCCCGTAGCACCGCAACGCATCGAGCCCGGTCATTAAGCTGTCTGGTCCGGCGAAGAGCAGCGCCGCGATCTGCCACTGCTCGCGCGTGGGCGCGCCGGTAGCGGAGAGATAGACGCCCGGCAGCAATCGCTGCCAGGGCCCGCCCGGCCTCATGCGGTGCCGCAGCCCATCATCGGTCATGCCTTGCGCGAGAGCCTGCGGCCTGGAGACGACGCCGCGCTGGTACCCAAGCATCCAGGCAATTGCGCGCTCGTCTCGTTCCATGCCGGCAAGGTTGCCATCTAATACCGACAAAACGTCCGGAGCGCGATCATGGCTCAGCATGGGTGCCGAGTTA
>Ga0335075_10012407_pt1 | contig 12872 bp, 15 predicted proteins | sample Lox_Sample_24_FD_206723 | JGI IMG/M metagenome (GOLD analysis project Ga0335075, IMG submission 206723) | Soil microbial communities from Loxahatchee National Wildlife Refuge, Florida, United States - Lox_Sample_2.4 | ecosystem: Environmental > Terrestrial > Soil > Wetlands | place: USA... | reverse complement strand
GTCGAGCGCGATGCCGAACCCGCTCGCCGCCTGTGCCCACTGGTGCTTGAGGTGGTCGGTGGGCGTCACGACGGTGAGCGCGGCGACCTCTCGCCGGGCCAGAAGCTGCGCCGCCACGGTGAGCGCGTACCTGGTCTTGCCCGCCCCGGGCGTGGCGACCAGCAGGAAGTCGCGCCTGGGCAGCCTAAAGTACTCGTGGTACGCGTCCTTCTGCCAGCCGCGCAGGCCGTCTGTCACCAGGCTGGATCAGTCGTCGCCCTCGCCGCCGGGCGGCAGCATCTCGTAGATCTCCTTGCAGGTGGGGCAGACCGGGTAGCGCTTGGGGTCCCGGCTTGGCACCCACACCTTGCCGCACAGCGCGGTAACGGGCGTGCCCGTGACCATGCTGTCGACGATCTTGCTCTTGTCTACGTAGTGTGCGAACCGCTCGTGATCGCCGTCACCGTGCGACAGATCGGGCCGCACGTCTTCCCGGACGCGCGTGTCCTGGTCCGGAAGAACCTCAGTTTCGCTCACCCTGTCGAGTCTAGTTCAGGCCGGACCTTAATCAGACCGGGTCTAAGTTCAGGCTTGGATCGTCGGGGTACGTGGCCACGTAGGCGAGTTCGCTGCCCTGGCGGCGCAGCACGGCGGGCCACAGGCGTTCCGGCTGGGCGCTGAACGCGTCGCCCGCCTCGGCCGCGACCACGTACCACGCGCCCTCGTCGATCTCCGCCTTGAGTTGCCCGCCGGTCCAGCCGGCATAGCCCGCGTACACCCGCAGCGAGGTGACCGCCGGGGCGATCAGGCCGGGCGGGGCGTCAAGGTCGACCAGGCCGAGCCTGCCCGCAGCCGGCGCGCTGTCCAGCGGGTGCCAGCCGACCGGCTCGTCGGTCCCGGGCACCAGGGCCAGCGCGAGCGCACTGTTCGGCGCGACCGGGCCGCCGGTGAAAACGACTGGAGGGTTGGTGGCCAGGTCGTTCCAGGGCTCGAGCACCTGGCCGACCGAGACCTTGGTCGGCCGGTTCAGCACGACACCGAGGGTGCCCTGGCCGGATTCGTGCTCCACGATCAGGACGACTGTGCGCCGGAAGTTCGGGTCGCCGAGCAGGGGGGTGGCGACGAGCAGGCGACCGGTCAGCGCATCTGATGCTATGTCGTCCATGGATCTATCATCGGTCACAATCGGCACTGGGGACGTCCCGCAGCGCTTGGCTTCAGCGCACGGCGCGCGCCACGTTAGTCTGAAAAGGTGAGCACGGAACCGGGGCTGGCAGTCGCTCCCGACACGTTCATTGATGTCACCCGGTTGCGGGTCGCCCTGGCCCGGCTGTCCCGCCGGCTGCGGCGCCACGAGGTGGCGGGGCTGACGCCCACGCAGCTCGCGGCGCTGGCGACGATCGGGAAGACCGGGCCGATGCGCCTCGGCGACTTGGCGGCGGCCGAGGGCATCGCCCCGTCGACGCTCACGCGGCTGGTGACCGCACTGGAAGACAGCGGGTACGTGCGGCGGTGCGCCGACCCGAACGACGCGCGGGCGAGCATGCTGTCCATCACCGCGCAGGGCCAGGCCGCGCTCGATCGCGTCAGCACGGAGAGCACCCTGATGCTGACCGCGAGCCTGGAATTGCTGACGCCCGAGCAGCGGTCCACGCTGGCCGCGGCACTGCCGGTGCTCGAGCAGATCGCGGGAGCCCCGGCTGCCACCCTGACCAACCCCGCGGCCGGTCAGCAGGGCTCCTTACCGCTTTGCTCGCCTCATTGCCGCTCGGTTTCCAGCTCGGCCAGGCGGCGGGCCAGCTCGTTCCGTTCCCTGGTCATTTCCGCCAACTGCCGTTCCAGATCGATGATGCGGCGGATGGCCTGCAGGGTAATGCCCTCGTCGGCCATGGTGACGACCTGCTGGATGATGCGGACCTCGTAGCGGGTATAGCGGCGCTGGCCGCCGGCCGACCGCTGCGGCGAGACCACCTGCAACTGGTCCACGCGGCGCAGGAACGCCTGCTTGACCGCGAGCATGTCCGCGACCTGCCCGACCGTGTACAGCGGCGCGTGCTCGTCCTCCAGTGGTGATCGTGGCATTGGCGTTCCCTCCTTCGATTAGTCGGCCTGCCCAGATGGTAAAGCGGCCGGCGGGACGCTTCCGCGCCCGCCGGCCGCTCGTCGAGCCGCTGCTGACATTAGGGTCAGGCAGCGAGTTCCCCCTGCTCGTCGCCCTGGTGGATCTCCACCTTGCGCGGCTTGGCCTGCTCCAGAACCGGAATCCGGACCTCGAGCACGCCGTTGTTGTAGGCGGCCTCGATGGCGTCGGCGTTCAGGCTCTCCGGCAGGTACAGGCGGCGGGTGACGGTGCCCATCGCGCGCTCACGGACGAAGAACTTGTCGTTCTCGGCGCGCTCCTCGTGCCGCTTGGCGCTGACAGAAAGGACACGGCGGTCCACGGTGACCTCGATGGACTCGGGGTCAATGCCGGGGACGTCGAATCGCAGCAGCACGTCGCCATCACGGCGCACGGCGTCCAGCGACATGACGGCGGCCGGGCCGAAGCCACGACGAGTCAGCCGCTGGAAGTCCCGGGCGAACGGGTCGAACGTTGTCAGGTACATCCTTGCTTCACCTCCAAAGGTTTCAACTTGGAGGACTCGGCCGGGATGCCCGGAATTCATCCTCCGCTAGCAAGGAACCTGCAACTACACTTGTATATTCCCTGGCGCTAGAAGAGGAGGGCTGAGAGGGTTGAGCGCGCCTTGGTCACTCGCGGATCGCGCGGCGGGAGGACATCGAACAGCACGACCAGGTGTGCGCGCGCCTGCTCACGGTCCTCGCCCGACGTGCGCCTGATGACGCCGAGCAGCCGGTCGAAGGCATCCTCGACGCGGCCCGAGGCCAGGTCGATGTCGGCCACCTGGACCTGCGCCGCCACGTCGCCCGGGTGCTCGGCCGCGTCCTTGCGGGCGCGGGCCTGGTCGTATGAGCTGACCCGCCGGATCAGGTTTACCTGAGCGAGGCCGGCCTTGGCCATCGGGTCGGCGGGCGAGGCCTCAAGCAGGTCCTCGAAAGCGCGGGCCGCGGCGTCCATGTCGCCACGTTCCATGGCCGCGCGGGCCTCGGCATACGCGGGCGGAAGCTGCCCCGCGTCACCGTATCCCCGTGCGTCCTCATCCGCACCGTCGCCTTCGCCGCCTTCGTCACCCGCGCCGGCCGGGGCCAGGCCAATCTTCTCCGCGACGGCCAGGACCTGGTCGAGCCACTGGCGCACCTGGGCCTCCGGCAGCGCGCCGAGGAACCCGTCCACCAGCTGGCCGCCGATGACCGCCACCACCATGGGGATGCTCTGCACCTGGAGGGCCGCGGCGAGCTGGGGATTGGCGTCGACATCCACCTTGGCCAAGATCCAGCTCCCGGCCGCCTCCGCGGCGAGCTTCTCGAGCACGGGGCTGAGCTGCTTACACGGCCCGCACCAGTCGGCCCATAGATCCAGGATCACGGGCACGGTCCTGGAACGCTCGACCACGTCGGCGTTGAAGGTCTCCTCGGCGACCTCGATGACGGCCCCGCCATTCGACGCGGCGGAGCCCCCGGACTGGGCCGACTGAGCCGCCTGCTGCCTGCGCTGCGCGGCCGCCTGCCGCGCGCCCAGATCGACGGCACCATAGAGCGAAAAATCCCGCGGCTGCATAACTCCATCCTGCCGCATCCCGCAGGCCCGAATGTCCCGGGCCTGCCCACTGTGCCCCGTAACCCGGTGCGTTACCCGCTGCGCCCGGGATCTGCGTAGCCGTGCGTGTACGCGTACCGCACCGCCTGGGTGCGGTCCCGTGATCCGGTCTTGGCGAAGATCCTGTTGACGTGCGTCTTGACCGTCGCCTCGCTGACGTACAGCGCCCGGGCGATCTCCCGGTTCGACTTGCCTTCGGCGATCAGGCGCAGCACGTCGGACTCCCGGGGCGTCAGCTCGTCCTCCTGGGAGCCGGGCTGCGGCGACGGCCCGCGGACGGCGGCCGACAGCAGCCGCTGCTGCACCGCGGGATCCAGCACGGCCTGGCCGGCCGCGGCGGCAAGCACGGCCCGGCCGATTTCGGCCCGGGTGGCGTCCTTGGTCAGGTAGCCGAGGGCGCCGGCCTGCAGGGCGCCGATGATCGACTCATCGTCGGAGTAGGTAGTCAGCACCACGACCTGCGTCCGCGGGTGATCGGCCCGCACGCGCCTGGTCGCCTCCACGCCGTCGCAGCGTGGCATGTTCAGGTCCATCAGAACGACCTGGGGTTCAGCCGCCGCGACCGCCTCGACCGCGGCCTCGCCGTCCTCGGCCTGGCCGACCACGGTGATTCCCGGCAGCGTGCCGAGCAGCAGGACCAGGCCCTCGCGGACGGCGGCCTGGTCGTCCGCGACGACCACCCGCACCGGTTCGTGGTTGTCTGTCATGCCGGGACCCTCAGGGTTACCTGCCAGTTCCCCGCGTCAGGCCCCGCCTCGAAGGTGCCGCCCGCAAGCGAGGCACGTTCCCGCAGGCCGACCAGGCCGAAACCGGCACCGGTGTCGGCCAGCGGCCTTTCTTCACCCCCCGGCGGTATCGGGTTGACGACACTCAGCGTCACGTCGGCCGGCTCGTAGTCGAGGCGAAGGGTTACGGGCTGCCCCGGCGCGTGCTTGCGCGCGTTGGTCAGCGCCTCCTGCGCGGTCCGGTACGCGGTCAGGCCGGCCTCAGCCGGGATCGGCCGCGGCTCGCCGCGGACCTCGACGTCCACGGGCGGGTCGCTGGCCGTTCGGTACTGCCAGGCCAGCGACTCCAGCTGGTCGGGAAGCGGCACCGCGTCATCCCGCAGCGCCAGCACCGCCCGCTTGGCCGCCGCCAGCCCGTCGCGAGTCAGCGCCCCGGCCCGCTCGATGCACTCCGTCGCCTTGACCAGTTCCGGGTTGTCGGCGGGCAGCGTGCCCGCAGCCAATAGCCCCTCGGCGGCCTGCAGGTTCACCGACACCGCGGCGAGCGAGTGAGCGAGCACGTCGTGCAGGTCGCGGGCGATCCTGGCCCGTTCGGCCAGCGCGGCGGCCTGGGTCTCGGCCTCTCGTAGCCGGCGGGTTTCGGCCAGCGTGCGCTCCGCCTGTACCGCCCGGATCACGAACTCGTTGCGGGTCAGGGCCACGATCCACAGCCCGACGAAGGTGAAGGCAAAGCCGACGAGCTCCGCGGTGGGGGTACTGGTGGCCAGTCCGACGGCCAGGAATCCGGCGACGGTCTCGGCGGCAATGCCCGCCGACGCCACGGTGCTCAGCCGCGCGCCTGCCGCGAACACCGCCACGGCACCGACGGCGATGGAGGGGCTGTTGGGCGTGAGCCCGCCGAGCACGCCGCCCGCTGCCCCCATGACGACCAGGCTCACGGTCATCAGCCGGTCCCGGCCATAGGACAAGATCCAGGCGATCCACGCGGCGGCGGATACGGCCAGCATGACGGTGATCGCCGTGCCCCTGGCGCTGACAAAGGACGGCGCGGGACGGGCCAGGGGCACGGTGGCCAACACGACGACCAGGCCCACGACCCGCACCGTCTGTATCACCCAGCCGACGCTCACCGAACCGGATCCGGGTGGCTGGTAGATCCGCTTGACGAGGGAACGCACCGGGCTGCTCCTGACTGGCCGATCTCGCAACCGGCCGACCGGCCGGTCCGGGCTCCTCCGGCACCACGCCGGCGGCCGATATCAACGTAGCTCGCCGCCGCGCCCGGCGGGCCGGCGCGCGGGTTGACCGTCGGGTTGATCTGGGGTGGAGACGGCCGTCAGCCGGGCCATGCAGGCCCACGCAGCCGGAAGCATAGCTGGCGTAGCATCTATTGTGCTACCGTGCCCCCATGAGTGACACTTCGGATCCGCTGCCGGCAAGCCGCGCGCACCAGCCCGAGGCACGCGCGGCCCGGGCCCGCGAACCGGGCCGCCCGGCCCCGCGTGCCGAGGCGGCCGCCCGGACCCAGGCCAGGACCCGCATCGGGATCAGGGAACTGCGCCAGCATGCCAGCGTCTACGTCGACCTGGCGGAGAAGGGGTACACGGTGGACATCACCAACCGGGGTCGTCTGGTCGCCAAGCTGGTGCCGGGGCGGGAGCCGGACAGCCCGCTGGAACGCCTGATCGCGGCGGGGATCATCGAGCCGGCCGAGGAAGGCGGGGGCGCCGCTGACCTCGATCCGTATCCGGCGCCGCCCGGGCGCCAGCCGACCGCGACCGAAGTCCTCGACCAGATCCGGCAGGCGCCGCAGGCTCAGGCACCGTCAGCCGAGGCACCGCAGGCTCAGGCACCGTCGGCTCGGGCAGGGGCGGAGGCGGACGAGTGATCTACCTCGACTCCTCCGCCCTGGTCAAGCTGGCGCTGACCGAGCCGGAGTCGGCCGCGCTGGCCCGGTGGCTGGCCGAGCGGGCCGATCAGCCGCTGGTCTCGAGCGCACTGCACCGGGCGGAGGTGCCGCGGGCGGTGTGGCGGGCCGAGCCCGGTGCGCTGCCGCGCAGCTACCGCGTGATCAGGCGTATCGCGCGCATCGCGCTGACCGCCGACGTGCTCGATACCTCGGCCACTCTGCCGCCGCAGGAACTGAGCCCGGCGCGCGCCATCCACCTGGCCTCCGCGCTCGCGCTCAAGCGGGACCTGATCGCGTTCGTGGCCTACGACGAGGTCCTGCTGGCCGAGGCGAAGGATGCCGGGCTCCCGGTAGCCAGTCCTGGAGTCCGCGTCTAGGCGCGTGACCGCGCTACCGCTTTGTGCGCCGAAGTCACCGTTCCGGCTCTCATCGGCAGCCTCAGAAAGCGGCGGGCTCAGTGTAGGCGCCCCATTCGGTGCGCAGGGCGCCGCATATCTCGCCCAGCGTGGCCTCAGCCCGGGCGGCGGCCAGCATCGGGGGGACCAGGTTCTGATCGGTGCGGGCCGTCGCGACCAGCGCGGACAGGGCCGCGTCGACCGCCGCCTGGTCACGTTGCGCGCGGCGGCGGGCCAGCGTCGCCACCTGCTCCCGCTCGACCGCGGGGCTGATCCGCAGGATCTCAAGCGGCTCGGCGACCGTCTGCGTGTGGCAGTTCACGCCGACGATCTTCTTCTCGCCTTTCTCCAGCTTCTGCTGGTAGGCGAACGAGGCCTCGGCGATCTCGCCGGTGAACCAGCCGTCCTCGATGCCCTGCAGGATCCCGCCGGTCATCGAGCCGTCCGGGCTCATCTCGCGGATTCGCGCGAAGATCGCCTCGGCCTCGGCCTCCATCCGGTCGGTGAGCGCCTCGACATACCACGAGCCGCCGAGCGGATCGGCCACGTTGGTCACGCCGGTCTCCTCCATGAGTACCTGCTGGGTGCGCAGCGCGGTCTCGGCCGCCGCCTCGCCCGGCAGCGCAAGCACCTCGTCCAGGGCGTTGGTGTGCAGCGAGTTGGTCCCGCCGAGCACGGCGGCGAGCGCCTCGACGGCGGTCCTGACGATGTTGTTGTCCGGCTGCTGGGCGGTCAGCGAGACCCCGGCCGTCTGGGTGTGGAAGCGCAGCCACTGAGCGCGGGGCGATGTCGCGCCGTAGATGTCGCGCAGCCATCGGGCCCAGATCCGGCGGGCGGCCCGGAACTTGGCGATCTCCTCGAAGAAGTCGATGTGCGCGTCGAAGAAGAACGACAGGCCAGGGGCGAACCGGTTCACGTCAAGGCCGCGGGAGATGCCGAGCTCCACGTAGCCAAACCCGTCGGCCAGCGTGAAGGCCAGTTCCTGGGCGGCCGTGGAGCCTGCCTCCCTGATGTGATAACCGGACACGGACAACGGCTTGTAGCGCGGGATGTTCGCGTCGCAGTACTGCATCAGGTCGCCGATCAGCCGCAGGTGCGGGCGCGGCGGGAACAGCCATTCCTTTTGCGCGATGTACTCCTTGAAGATGTCGGTCTGCAGCGTGCCGTCCAGGGACCCGAGGTCCGCACCCTGACGTTCGGCCGCGACCAGGTACATGCAGAAGACGGGGACGGCCGGGCCGCTGATCGTCATCGAGGTGGTGGTATCGGCCAGCGGGATGCCCTGGAACAGCACGTCCAGGTCGGCGGCGGAGTCGATCGCCACCCCGCAGTGCCCCACCTCGCCCAGCGAGTGCGGGTCGTCGGAGTCGCGGCCCATCAGCGTCGGCATGTCGAAGGCCACAGACAACCCCGCGCCGCCTGCCCGTAGCAGCATCTTGTACCGCTCGTTGGTCTGCCTGGCATTTCCGAAGCCGGAGAACTGGCGGATCGTCCACTGCTTGCCCCGGTAGCCGGTGGCGTGGATGCCGCGGGTGAACGGGAACTCCCCCGGCCAGCCGATCCGCTCCATGCCCGGCACCACCGAGCCCGGCGGCGGCCCGTAGACCGGGTCGACCTCGAGCCCGGACAGCGTGGTGAAGTCAGCGTCGCGCTTGATCCCCTGGTCAAACCGCCGCTGCCATTCACTCCGCCCCGAATCGGGGCCGAAGTCAAGGTCCGCGTCGGGGCGGGGCGATGCAGCATTCATTGGTGATCCCCCTGGGTCACGTCAAGATAGTAGGACGTCCTACTATTTTCAGTGTAGCCCCAGCGACGACCCGCACGTTCAACCGCTCCCGAGCGGGACGCCACAACTCGCACCACGGAACGTTCGGAAAAAAGAGAAATTTCTGTGCAACCAATGAGACGGCTAGGCCGTCTTTTAGAAGCGCAGGGCAGGGGACAGCCTTCGCGCGCAGCGGTGGCCCGGACGTCACGGGGGCGCGCCCGGGCCTGGCCCCGAACGGACACGGAGCGGGCTGCGGCAGGGACCGGCGACCCAGGTCGCCGGGGTCGTCGGCCGGAAATGTGGTAAGCGTTGCCATATCACACGGGCGTTCTCGACAGCGCCGCGACCGGTCCTGACATCGTGATCATGCCGGGCGGGGAACGCGCTGCGCGTGAGCACGCGCGGTTCCCGTCGTCGGCCGGAGGCCTGGCCAAGGGAGATCCGGTGCGCACGGCTGATGAGGTCGACACCGACGCCGAAGATTTGTTCAGGGCCGCGTACCCCAAGCTCGCTGGGTGGGTGCGGCGCCTGGTCGACGACGACGACACCGCGCATGAGATCGCGGCCGAGGCGTTCGTCCGGCTGCTGTCCCGGTGGAAAAAGGTGGACAGCCCGCAGAGCTACCTATACATGATCGCCACCAACCTGATACGTGACCACTGGCGCAAGACCGAACGCGAGCGGCGGGCCATGCGCAGTGTCACCATGGGCGCCTCCCTGGACGCGGTTGCCTACCCGGTGGACGACGTGGACGTGCGGAACCTCATCGCGTCACTGCCGGCCCGGCTGCGCGACCCGTTCCTGCTGCACTACTACGCCGGCTTCCCGATCAAGCAGGTGGCGGCTCTGCTGCGGCGGCCCGAGGGCACGATCAAGGCGGACCTGTTCGCCGCGCGGGCCAAGCTGCGGACGGCGCTGGGGGAGCGCGATGGCTGACCGGCGCGAGGAACTCGACGACTGGCTGGGCGGCCGGATCGAGCCGCTGCCCCCGCCCCCTGGCACGTTCGACCTGATCAAGCGTCGCGCGCGGCACCGCAAGTACCGCAGGCTGGCCGTGGGCGCGGGCGCGGCGGCGATCCTCGTGGCCGCCGGGCTGGCCGTCCCGCAGATCGTCCACCTGCCGGTGCTGAACTCCGCCACCGCAACCAGCGCGGCGGCCAACCACACGGCCGCGGCCGTGCCGAGCGCAAGGCAAAGCGTCGCATCGTCCTCGGCCAGCGCCATCCCGTCCCCCAACACCGCGGCGCCCGTGCCCGCCAACTTCCGGCCCACCTCGGTCACGTTCGTCGGCTCCGACACCGGCTGGGTGATCGGGCAGGCCGGGACGCCCGGCCACTGCGCCACGCAGTACTGCACCTCGGTGGCGATGACCGACGATGCCGGGCGTACCTGGACCGGCGTGCCCGCGCCGCTGGCCGGAGCGCCGGACGGGGCCAAGGGCGTGAGCCAGATCCGCTTCCTCAACCTGAACAACGGCTGGGCGTTCGGGCCGCAGCTGTTCGCCACCCACGACGGGGGACAGGCCTGGAAGGCGGTCGACACCCACGGGATGCGGGTCACCGACCTGGAGACAGTGGGAGACCGGGCGTTCGCCGTGTTCGCCTCCTGCACGGGCGGGGGCGCGGCGTTCGCCGCCGGGTGCACCAGCTTCTCGCTGTACTCCTCCCCCGCCGGGACCGATGACTGGGCTCCGGTGGGCTCGTCGACCTCCGGGCTGACCCCCGGCCCGCAAACCGTCGACGGGAAGATAGTCGGCGGGAACGCCGACGCGGCCTCGATCGTGCTCACCGAGACCACGGGCTTCCTGCTGGCACCGGACAGCACGCTGTATGCCGGCCCGGTGAACGGCAGCGGGTCCTGGCAGGCGGTGGGGCGCGTGCCGTGCCAGACCGGGACGGCGCAGCCGGACGGGCAGCCCGCGGAAGCGTTGCTCGGCGCGGAAAGCGCGACCAACCTGATCTTCGCGTGCACGCCGTCCGCCGTCCCCAACGGGCACCAGAAGAAGCTGATCTTCACCTCCGCCAACGGCGGGGCAAGCTGGACGGAGGCCTACATCGGGCCGACCGCGGGGACGGCCACATCGCTGGCCGCCAGCCCGGCCGAGACCGTCATCCTCGGCACGAACCAGGGCATCGACCTGCTGCACTCCGCGGCGGCGGCGTCCAGCACCAGCGAGACCGGCCCGGACAGCGGCTGGCAGCAGGCCACGGTGACCGCGGCGCCGGCCGGCGGGTTCGCGTTCGTGGGCATGACCACCGCCACGCAAGGCGTGGCGCTGCCCGCCGACGCGGCGGCCGGCGCGGTCTGGTTCACCTATGACGGCGGGCACAGCTGGACGCCGTCGAAGATCAGCTAGGCCCGGTCTTGGACCTCGGGAATGAAGTCGCCGTTGGCCAGCCTCAGCCCGCGGAGCAGGTCGAAGATCTCCTTCAGCTGACCCGGCTCGTACCCGGCGAGGCCGAACTCGGCCGCCATCAGGTCCCGGGTGGCCCGCGCCACCACGGCGCGGCCCTGGTCGGTGATCTCGGCCAGGCGGCCCCGGCCGTCGGCCGGGTTCGGGCGGCGGATCACCATCTGCTGCCGCTCCAGGCGGCTGATGATGTTGGTGACACTGGTGGGATGCACCATCAGGCGCTCGCCGATCACCCCGAGCGGCAGGGCGCCACGGCGGCTGAACGTCAGCAGCACCAGCGCCTCGTAGCGTGCGAACGTCAGCTCGTACGGCCGAAGGAGCGCGTCGAGCTCGCCGAGCAGGATCTGCTGGGCGCGCATGATCGAGGTGACGGCAGCCATCGACGGCGACGGGCCGAACCGGACCTCCCAGATCTGCGCGGCGCGATCGATCGGATCGAACGGCAGCTCGAGCGGCTTACTACCCACGGGTATACGGTACGGCCTCGGCCTGGGCGGCAAGCTGCTCGGCGGCCTGAAATGGGTCAAGCGTGCCGTCCGCGACCTGGGCCGCGAGCTCGTCGAGGCCCCCGGACTCTATGGCGCCGGCGGCCAGGCGCGCGCGCAGTGCGGCGATGGCCAGCGCGGTGATCTCCTCGCGGGCCCGCGCCTGCCGCCGCCGTTCAAGCTCCCCGCTTGAGCGCAGCCAGTCCCAGTGCGCGTCGAGGCGGGCGGCCATCTCATCTATCCCCTCGCCCCGTGAGCCGACCGTGGTGATGATGGGCGGCTTCCAGTCGTCCTGGGCGCGGTGCCCGAGCGCGAGCATGTTGCGCAGGTCGCGCACCACCTGCTGGGCGTCCGGCTTGTCTGCCTTGTTCACCACGTACAGGTCGGCGACCTCGAGGATGCCGGCCTTGGCCGCCTGGATCGCGTCGCCCATGCCTGGCGCCAGCAGCACGACGACCGAATCAGCGAGCGAGGCGATGGCGACCTCGGCCTGTCCCACCCCGACCGTTTCGATAATGATCAGCTCGAAGCCGGCCGCGTCAAGGACCCGGATGGCCTGCGGCGTCGCGGCGGCCAGCCCGCCCAGGTGACCGCGGCTGGCCATCGACCTGATGAACACCGCGTCGTCGGTGGCGTGCTCCTGCATCCGGATCCGGTCGCCGAGCAGCGCGCCCCCCGTGAACGGCGAGCTCGGGTCGACCGCGAGCACCGCGACCCGCCGGCCCGCGGCGCGGAAAGCGCCCACCAGCGCGCCGGTCACGGTCGACTTCCCGACGCCGGGCGCACCGGTCAGCCCGATGATCCGGGCCGCGCCGGTCTTCGGCAGAAGATCTTTTATGACCGAACGGATCCGTGCTGCGTCATCCTCGACCGCCGAGAGCAGCCGGGCCAGGGCGCGGGTGTCCCCCGCCAGGACCCGGTCGAGGCTGCTGCCTGTGGTGGAATCGGTCACGGGCACGCAGACTCAGCCGCGGACCCGTAGCAGCAGCGCCTCGCCCTGGCCGCCGCCGCCACACAGCCCGGCGGCACCGAGCCCGCCACCGCGGCGGCGCAGCTCGTGGCACAGGTGCAGCGCGATCCGGGCGCCGGAGGCGCCGATCGGATGGCCGATCGCGATCGCGCCGCCGTTGACGTTCACGATGTCGCTGGTGACGCCGAGGTCGCGCATGGACTGGATGACGACTGCGGCGAACGCCTCGTTGATCTCCATCAGGTCCAGGTCGGAGACGCTAAGCCCGGCCTTGCCCAGGGCCTGCTTGATGGCGTTGGACGGCTGGGAGTGCAGCGAGTTGTCCGGCCCCGCGACGCTGCCGGTCGCGCCGATCTCGGCCAGGACGTCCGCTCCGCCCCGCCGCGCTGCCTCGGCCGACATCACCACGACGGCGGCGGCGCCGTCGGAGATCTGCGACGCGGTGCCCGCGGTGATCGTGCCGTCCGGCGCGAACGCGGGCTTGAGCCTGGCCAGCGCGTCGGCGGTGGT
>Ga0335075_10012406_pt1 | contig 12873 bp, 8 predicted proteins | sample Lox_Sample_24_FD_206723 | JGI IMG/M metagenome (GOLD analysis project Ga0335075, IMG submission 206723) | Soil microbial communities from Loxahatchee National Wildlife Refuge, Florida, United States - Lox_Sample_2.4 | ecosystem: Environmental > Terrestrial > Soil > Wetlands | place: USA: Florida... | reverse complement strand
CGGCGTTCGGCGCGGCGGCGATAGGCGCGTTCACGAGCCTGCCGCTGACCTTCGCCGGCGGCCTTGGGATCGGAGTGCTGTCTGCGCTGTGCACCAAGTGGTTCACGGCCAGCGCACTGCTTGGCCTTGCACCGGCGGTCCCGTTCATCGTGCTGTTCCTCGTCATTCTCTTCTTCCCCAAGCGGCGGCTTCTGAGTTGGCCAGGTTCGGTCGTCCACGCGACCGTGACGCGCACCTCCCCGCTGCTCGGCCTCAGTGGAGCAGCCGTCCTGCTCGCAGGCCTGTTGCTCGTGCCCCTCTTCGCCGGTGTGCACCTGACGGACTGGACGACGTTCGTCGCCGCCTCGATCGTGTTCATGTCGCTCGGGCTGCTCGTGCGGACGGGCGGTCAGGTCGTCCTGTGCCAGGTCAGCATCACCGCCATCGGAGCGGCCGCGTTGGCTCACCTGACCGGCGACGGCGTGCCGTGGCTGGCCGCCCTCGCGCTCGCCGGTCTGATCGCCGTGCCAATAGGGGTGGTGCTCTCGATCCCGGCAAGCCGCTTGCCACCTGTGTATCTGGCCTTGGCCACGTTCGCCTTCGGCGTTGTGGTAGAGGACGTCTCTTACAGCGCCAGCTACATGTTTGGTCCGACCGGGCTAGGGCTGAAGGAGCCAGCCCCGCATCTGCTCGGGTTGGCGATTGGCAGTGGCCGGGGCTTCTACTACTTGGTTCTGGGGTTCGCGAGCGCTGCTGCCCTGACTGTGGTGGTCCTGAGCCGCGGTCGACTCGGACGGCTGCTGCGAATGGCCGATGAAACTCCGGCGGCGCTTCAGACCAGCGGCGCCGAAACGGGCATGACACGGGCAATCGGTTTTGCCATCGCAGCCTTCTTGGCCGCAACCGGCGGCGCCTTGGCGGGAGTGGGCCAGGGAACCGTGGTCGCGGACTCTTATCAACCGCTGGTGTCACTGACCTACGTCGCCGCGATCGTGATCGTCCCGGGTGGACCACTCTTGAGTGCCGTGCTCGCCGCCGCCGGACTGATCCTCATCCCGGCGTACATACCCGGCTTCAACACCGCCACGGTATTGCAGGTCATTTTCGGGGTCTCGGTGGTCGCCTACGCGCTGCTTCCGGCGCGGGCGCGGTCCGGCCCACGATTCCTTGATCGAGCGATACCCGTGTCGCTTCGCCGACGTGTGAGGACTCCGGTGGCCACCCATAGCGCCAAGGCCTTCCCTGTGGCCAGCGGTCGACTCAACCCGGGCATCAGCGAAGGGTTGTCGCTATTTGACGTAACCGTTCGGCTGGGCGACGTAACCGTGCTGGACGGCGTGTCAATGACCGCCGAGCCGGCCCGCATCACCGGCCTGATCGGGCCCAACGGTGCAGGTAAGACGAGTGTCATCAACGTGTGCTCCGGACTGCTGCGGCCCAGCTACGGACGGGTGCGCCTCGGAGAGATCGACCTTTTGAGGCGCCGGCCGTCGGCTCGCGCGCGGCTCGGCGTGCGCCGGACGTTTCAGCGTCCGGAGCTGTTTGATTCGATGACGGTGCGACAGAACGTCGAGGCCGGTGCGGAGGCCTGGCGGGCCGGGCGCAACCCGTCGAGGCATCTCCGGGCCCGGCGACGCGACCGAGTCGCGATTGAAAGCCTCAGCAACGGTGCGATCGAACTGTGCGGCCTCGGGCCTCACGCAGATGTGCCCGTGGTCGAGCTCTCACCTGGCCAGCGCCGGCTGGTCGAGCTCGCCCGGTCCCTCGCCGGACCTTGCCGGCTGCTCCTCTTGGATGAGCCGTGCTCCGGGCTGAATCGGTCAGAGAGCCGCAGGATGGGTGAGGTTCTCCAGCAGCTCGTCGCCGAGCGCCATGTCGGGGTCCTTCTGGTCGAGCACGACCTGACGCTCGCGCTGGACATCTGCGAGCACCTGTACGTCCTCGACTACGGCCGTCTGATCTTCCAAGGGCCGCCGCACGAGGCCATGGCTTCCGCTCCCCTCCGGGCGACGTATCCGGCTGGCTCGCCAGCCGGAGAGCCGGCAAGACGGGGCGATCCGCTGGGTGGTCTGGATGACTAGCCCTGGCCAGGTCGCTTCAGCCCGTCCGGCCGTCCTCGAGCTGGTCGGCATCGTCGCCGGTTATGAGCGGGGCGCCGTTGTGCACGAGGTCACTCTCGCGGTTCCGGCCGGCAAGGTCGTCACCGTGATCGGGCCCGACGGGGCCGGGAAGTCAACGCTGCTCCGCGTGGCCAGCGGACTCCAACCTCTGCTCGCAGGCGACGTGCTGATGGAGGGGCGATCGGTGAAACGCGCTCGCCCGTTTGAGCGCTCGCGCGCGGGTCTCTGCCTGATTCCCGAAGGCCGGGGCGTCTTCCCAAGCTTGACTGTGCACGAGAATCTCTTGCTCGACGTCCTTCCGGGCTCGAAGGAGTACTCCTTCGAGCGTGCCTTCGAGCTGTTCCCGGTCCTCAAGGACCGCCTCAAGCAAACGGCCGGCAGCATGTCCGGCGGCGAACAACGGATGCTTGCCTTGGCCCGCTGCTTCCTGGCGGACCCGAGGGTCGTACTCGTCGATGAACTTTCGACCGGCCTGGCTCCCCGGGTTATCGAGACCCTGTTCAGCGCGCTCGCGCTTCTCGCGCGGACGGGCGTCGGGCTGCTGATGGCCGAGCAACGCGCGGCGCACGCGGTCGCGTTGGCCGACACCGTCTACCTCCTGGAGCAGGGCCGGGTGCGTCCCTCGCCGCGGGCAGCGAACTCGAGACTCGCAACCTAGAACTCCCGTATGGCGCCGGCTCGGCGGGCGCCTAGACCACGTCAATCGGTGATCACGCGTGCCCTGGAGGCAGGCAGCACCTTATGAAGCTCTCGACGGGACCGAATGTCGAGTTTCGCGAACACGTGGCGGAGGTGCCACTCCACTGTGCGCGGGCTCAAGAAAAGCCGGGAGCCGATCTCCGGATTCGAGAGCCCGTCCAAAGCCAGCTCAGCGATCTGGAGCTCCTGGGCAGTGAGCTCATCTCGCGTTTCGGGAGAGCGCGCACGCAGATGCTCGCCGGTAGCCACCGCCTCGCGCTCGGCGCGCTCGGCAAATGCGATCATCCCGCTCGCAGCAAACACCTGATGGGCGGCACGGAGGTGCGCGCGTGCCTCGACCCGGCGCCCCTCGCGGCGCAGCCACTCGCCGTAGACGAGTTGAGTACGCGCAAGCCAAGCCTGCAGACCCGTTCGGCCCAGGTATTCGATCGCGGTCCGATAGAGGCGATCGGCCGTCTCGCCCTCGGCCAATAGCGCGCGCGATCGTGCGTCGATTCCCCTCACCCAGTCGGTGCGGCAGATGTTCGCCGTCTCCGCGATCCGGTCCATTGCGCCCGCCGCACGCTCGGGTGCCCCGACGCGCGCGGCGGCCTCGACCAACTCGACCATCGACCGATTCGCTCGACCCATTTCAGGGGGATATCTGCTGCCGTCCTCCGCCGCGGCCACCGCCTCCTCGTAGCGACCGAGGCCGTTGTACAGGACAGCGGACGCCCATCCGGCGATGGAAAACCAGATACCGTTGCCTCGGGCGCTCGCATCGTCGCTCTCGGTGGCGATGACCCGCTCAACCTGATCTGCCCGACCTTGCCAGGCCGCGATCACGAGAGGAGCAGTGGGCGAGATCCGACTTCCGGTGGCCGCCGTGATGGCTTGGACTTCCTCGGCGGCCGCGGCCGCGGCCGGAAGTTGGCCGGCGAATAACTGCGGAAGCACCGTCTGGAGGAGACCGTCTCTGAGTGGGATAAGCGCGCCCGTTTGACGCGCCTCGTTGACGAGCCGGCTCGCCAGAGCAGTCCAGGTCTCGACGTCCCAGGTGTCCTCAGCCAGTCGGCAGGCGAGCGGCAGCCACAGGAACTCGTCGGCGGGAGTCATTTCCTGCCCCCGAACCTCGCGGAGAGCCCACTGGATCACGGGGGCTCCCACGGCATAACCATCGATGATGAGGTGTGCCAGACCGGTCAGCAGCGCCTCGGTTGGCTCGAGTCGGGACGGCCTGGGAAGCCCGCGCACCCCGCGAGCCACATCCTGTACGGTACCGCCGTCCACCGCACCCCGGCCTGCGGTGGCGGCGAAGTAGAAGGCTTCGGAGTACGTCCGGACGGCGAGACCACGATCAACCGCCCCCAGCCGCGTTGCCGCCTTCAGAAGAAGGAGAGCTGCATCACGGCTCCACCGCGCACCTGCCGCGATTCGCCCCCGCAGGAGCTCTGCTCGCCCGCGCTGTAATTCTGTCAGCGGCCGTGACTCGATGGCGGCAAGGAGACGGCGCGCGGCGTCAGATCCTCCCGCGCCGATACTCGCCTCGGCCGCTGCAAGCGCTCGGTCTGTACGGAGTTCAGGGTCCGAGGTCAGGTCAAACGAACGCGCCAGAAAGGCCGCGGCTGCGGCCAGCCCACCGCGGGCCTGCGCTCGAGCGGCGGCCTGCTCGAGCTCGTCGCCGACCTCGTCGTCAAGGCCAGCGGTCGCCTCGGCGCGATGCCACGCCCGCCGGTCACCGTCCGTCGTGGCATCGGTCGCCTCCGCCAACGCACGGTGCACCTCGTGTCGCTCTTCTGCAGACGCAACCCGGTAGACCGCTGAGCGCAGCAACGGATGACGGAAGCGGAGGCGACCGGTATCCCGAGGTTCGAGCAGTCCCGCCCGCTCAGCAGGCCCAAGCGCCGTCCCGGTCAGACCCAGCTTCTGCGCCGCGCCCCACAGCAATACAGGATCGCCGACGGGCTCCGCGGCCGCCACCAACAGCAGCCGCTGCGTATCAGTCGGGAGATCCCTCACGCGGGTGAGGAAGCTCTCCTCGATTCGGGCCGACAGCGATAGGGCGCGAGGCACGCCAAAGCCGCCGGCAAGCTCGGTAGTGCTTGTCCGCCGAGGTAACTCCAAGACCGCCAACGGATTGCCCCGGGTCTCGGCGACGATCTGCTCCCGCACTGCCTCATCCAGCGACCATCGGACCGTGGTCGCCAGCAGCTCGCGCGCGTCGGCCGGATGGAGTCCCTCAACCTCTAACTCGGGGAGTCCGCGGAGGTCCTCACCGGGCTCTCGCGCCGCGAAGAGCATGGCGACTGGCTCAGCCAATAGGCGCCTGGCCACGAACGCCAAGGTCTGGGCCGAGCTCCGATCCAACCACTGTGCATCATCGACCACGCACAACAACGGACCGTCCTCGGAAACCTCCGAGAGCAAGGTGAGGACCCCCAGACCGACCAGAAACCGATCTGGAGCGTCGCCCGAGCTGAGCCCGAACACCACGTCCAACGCCTCACGCTGAGGATGCGGCAGGCTCCCGATCCCATCCTGCAGCGGCTCGCACAGCTGATGCAGGCCTGCATAGGCGAGCTCCTTCTCCGACTCCACCCCCACCACCCGTAGCACCCTCAGATCCGAGGCCGACGCTGCCGCGTACTCAAGCAGTGCGGTCTTCCCAATCCCCGCCTCACCGTGCAACACCAACGTCCGGCCCTCGCCGCCCCGGACGCCCGCAAGCAAGCGCTCCAGCTGGGCACACTCGTCCGCCCGCCCGCGGAGGGTCGGGAGGCGCCCCAGTCCGCTTACTGGATCAACCATGGCCCAGGCCGATCCTAAAGAAACGCGACGAGCCCCGGAGATTCGTCCGCCGGCTGTGCGCCGGCTAGCGTCGCGGGACATCAGCCATCCGTCGTCCGGCCAGGTAGCGAGTTCAGCGCGGGGCCGGCGAGTAGTGATTGGCGTGGTTGGGAGTCACCAATCCGATCATCGACGCTCGGTTTCTGATGAGCTCGATGTAGTTGGAGAGCCCGCAGGGCTGTTCGGTATTGGATTACGAGACGCCGCCACTCGAGCACGACGCGCGCTCCGCGTGCGAGGTGGCCAGCACCGCCTCGAGGGCCTCACCGCCGACGCTATAGCGCAGGAGCGCTGTCTTGCCGACGCAGGCTTCGCCGCGCATCACGAGCACGCCGCTCCAGCCGCCGAGCGGCCATTCCGAGGCCGAAGCGTGAAGCAACCGAATCGGCCCGTGCCAGCGACCAGGGACTTACCGGGCGCCTTCAGAGACCGAACGGGCGACGCTTGGCGCATGAAAACCGACAACCAAATGGAGGTCACCATGAGCACCACAACCTCAAGCACCGACGGCACGCCTCAGACGCCCGATGCGGGAACGATCGATATGAAGCTCGAGGTGGTGACGCTGCCCGTCTCCGACTTCGATCGCGCGAAGGCCTTTTACCAGAGCCTCGGATGGCGACTGGACAGCGACGTCTCGCTAGGCGACGGTAGGGGCGTAGCACAATTTACTCCGACCCATTCAGAGGCCTCGATCACCGTGGCGAAGGGCATCACTACCAACGCGCCCGGCTCCGTCCAGCGCCTCGAGCTCATCGTGTCCGACATCGAGGCCGCGCGTAACGACCTCATCTCCCGTGGCGTCGAGGTCAGCGACCTCTTCCACCGCGACGGCGGCGAGCTTCTCCCCGGCCCCGACCCACAACGGCGCTCCTATCTCACCTATGGCTCGTTCAATGACCCCGACGGCAACGGCTGGCTGCTCCAGGAGGTCACCCGACGCGCACCCGGACGGGTATGGGACTGAGAATGCTCTTCCCCGATGAGGTCCAACGCCTCGAGGCTGCCTACGAACTGGCGGGCCGATGGATTCGTCGCCGTTGGCGGGTCCGTTGACGCCACCAGTGGTCAGGACGAGATCGGGCTGAGGCCCTCATGATCGGCGGGGCCTCCGCCGCGTGACCGAACTGACGCGCCGATATCACCGGTAGTCGGAGCCCGGCCCGCTCGGCGAGCTCTCGGGCGACTAGCTTTGGCCGCGTTGGCAGCTGGAATTTGTCGTCTTCTTTAGGATCGCTCCCGGCCATGGGCAATCGCGTCGCACGACCGGAGCGGCCTCCGTCTCTTCGCGGGCGAGCCGAGGAATGCGCGCTGCTGGACGAGCTGCTCGCGGACATCCGCGGCGGGGAGAGCCGAGCGCTGGTTCTGCGAGGCGAAGCTGGAATCGGGAAGACAGCGCTGCTCGAGTACCTGGTCGAGTCCGCGTCGGATGTGACCCTGATCCGTGGGGTCGGGGTGGAGTCAGAGATGGAGCTGGCCTATTCGAGCCTGCATCAGATATGCGCCCCGCTGCTTGACCGGCTGGCGGCTTTGCCGGGCCCACAGCGTGTGGCGGCGGAAATCGTGTTCGGGCTGAGCTCCGGTCCTGCTCCGGATCGGTTTCTCGTCGGCTTAGCCGTATTGAGCCTGTTGTCCGAGGTGTCCGAAGAGCGTCCGGTGCTGTGCGTGGCCGATGACGCACAGTGGTTGGACGCGAGTTCGACACTCACGCTCGCGTTCGTCGCCCGCCGCCTGCTGGCGGATCGTGTGGGAATGGTGTTTGCGACCCGTGACTCAGGCCACCACCTCGGGCCCTTGCCACAGCTGGCGCTGGAGGGCCTCCATAACGGTGACGCGCGCGCACTGCTTAGCTCGGCGGTCCAATTCGGATTGGACGGAGAGGTCCGCGAACGCATCATCGCCGAAACGAGAGGTAACCCTTTGGCGCTGCTCGAGTTGCCACGTGGCCTGGCGGCTGCTGAGCTTGCGGGATTCGGAGCGAGCGCCGCACCAGCGTTCTCCAGTGGACTGGAGGAGAGCTTCAGCCGTCGGCTTGCCGCATTGCCCGATGCCACCCGGCAGCTGTTGCTGATCGCGGCGGCCGAGCCGCTCGGAGAGCCGACTCTCGTGTGGCGGGCGGCGGCATTCCAAGGTGTGAGCGCAGACGCCGCGGCGCCGGCGGAAGCGGCCGGACTCTGCGAGTTCGGCATTCGCGTCCGGTTCCGCCATCCTCTCGTGCGCTCAGCCGCCTACAACGCGTGCTCGGCCGATCAGCGCCGCCTGGCGCACGCGGCGATCGCCGAGGTGACGGATGCTCAGGCAGATCCTGACCGTCGGGCGTGGCATCGCGCTCTCGCCGCAACTGGACCCGATGACACCGTCGCCGATGAGCTCGAGCAGTCAGCCGCCCGTGCGCGATCGCGCGCGGGTCCGCCCGCCGCGGCAGCGTTTCTGGAGCGCTCGATGGTCCTGACGATAGATCCCGCGCGACGTGCCGAAAGGGCTCTGGCGGCCGCCGAGGCTAGGTTTCTGGCTGCCAGTGGCGACCACGCACTCAAACTCGCCGAGGCAGCCGAGCGCGGGCCGCTGACCGAATTCGACCGCGTGCGTATCGAGGTGCTGCGCGGACGAGTCGCAACGATGCAGCGTCGGGTCGGCGACGCACCGCCGCTACTCGTCGGCGCGGCCCGGCGGCTAGAGCAGTTCGACCACCGGCTTGCGCGCGAGACCTATCGCGACGCGTTCATCGCCGCCACGTACGCAGGCGGTCTTGCGCGTGAGACAGGGCTGGCGGAGGTGGCCGCGGCGATACGCTCGGCGCCCCCGTCGTCCGATCCCGCCTCCGCGGCCGACGAGTTGCTCGACGCGGCAGCGCTGCTGGTTGATGTCGACTACCCAACCGGCGCGAAAGCCGTGCAGCACGCGCTCGCGGCGTTCCGCGTGACATCGACGCTGCCGAAGGTCGACCTGCAGTGGCTCTGGCTCGCCGCTCGCTTGGCGGCGGTGGTGTGGGACGACGCGTCGTGGGATGCGCTGAGTGGCCGGGCACTCAAGGCCGTTCGCGAGAACGGCGTGCTCGCGCTACTCCCAATCGCGGCCGCTCTGCGGGTGGGCTCGGAGCTCCTCGTGGGCAATCTCGGTGCTGCATCGGTCTGCGTGACCGAGCAGGACACCGCGCAGGAGGCTCTCGGGGTTGAGCGATCGCCGGCCTCAAAGATCATGCTGGCCGCCTACCGCGGGCAAGAAGCCGAAGTCGCGCGCCTTGATGAACTCACGACTCGCGACGCGGTTGCGCGCGGCGATGGTCAATGGGTCCATACCCTCAACCGCGCACGGGCGATCCTGTTCAATGGGCTCGGCCGTTATCAAGAGGCGCTCGTCGCCGCTCAGCAGTCAATCGCCTACCCGCCCGAGACCATCTTTCGCGGTCTGGCGCTCGCAGAGCTCGTCGAGGCGGCCGCCCGCTGCGGGCAACCCGACGCCGCGCTCGACGCGCTTGGGCGACTCGCGGAGATGGCGGGGGCAGCTGGCACCGACTGGGTCCGCGGCGTCGAGGCGCGCGCTCGCGCGCTGGTGTCGGACGGCGCCAATCCGGAAGACCTCTACCGGCAAGCCGTGGAGCATCTCAGGGACACCACGATTCGCACCGAGCTCGCTCGAGCTCACCTGGTATATGGAGAATGGCTGCGCCGCGAGGGACGCCGTGTCGATGCGCGCACCGAGCTCCGGACGGCGTATGAGCTGTTCTTAGAGATCGGGATGGAGGCGTTTGCGGACCGAACCCTTGGCGAGCTGCAGGCGACCGGCGAGCACGTGCGCGCGCGCGCTCCCGAAGCGCGAGATGACCTCACAGCCCAGGAGCTCCAGATCGCCGAGCTGGCTATGGACGGGCTCTCGAATCCGGAGATCGGCGCCCGGCTTTTCTTGAGCCCGCGCACAGTGGAGTGGCACCTCCGCCACGTGTTCGCGAAGCTCGGAATTCGGTCCCGTCGAGAGCTCCATAAGGTGCTGCCTGCCGCCAGCACGCATCTCGTTGCTGACTGATCTGCTCCAAGCACCCCCCTTGCGCCACCCGGTGTGCGCACCGTGGAGTTACCCACCGCCGGACGTCACGACGGCAGTTGTCTCCGGGCGGGTCAGGCAACTCGGCCTCCCGCCGTTTGAGGGGGCAAACGCCCCGTCCTTCAACGCGTCGGTGAAGTAACACGGGACGAACGTGGGTCTGCCAGGCGCAAAGGTCAGTGGCGGAGCTATGCCACCCAGAGTCTCGCCGTGGAGGTCGTAGAGGCCTCGCTTAACATCGGCGGATGAGGAGGCTGGGGTGAGATGAGCCGCGTGAGCAGCCGCTTGGAACAAGAGTCCGCCGGCCCAGGCGAAGAGCGTGTTCGGTTTCTCAACGGCGGTGGAGCTCGACAGTATCCCGGGCGCGTATGCGCGAAGTGCGCTGTAGAACGGTCGTAGCGCCGGGAGCGATGTGTCGTAGGTGTCGGCGTTGTTCCCGACGAGCAAGATTCGATTGAGGTTCGGATCGGCCAACCAGTCTGTCGTCGCGCTACCGAGCTCGCCGAGCTCGAGCGGGTCATAGCCCTGCTGCCTACAGTCCGCTGCGAACCGCTGAACGACGGGAGGGGTGTCTGCGACCCACACGGCATTGACGCCAGCGGTCTTGGCCTCGAGGCATTGTGCGGCATAACTCGTTTCGCTGGCAGCGATCGCACCCACGGTAAGCCTCGTGCCAAGTAGGCGCGCGACCGCCTTCGCGGGCCCGACGACTTGAGCGCAAATCGGAGACTCGGCACAGTAGAAGACACCGAGGCGGTGCCTGCCGGCGCTGCTCGCTGCCGCAACAACGCCGGCGACCACCGAGAGTCCGGCACCCGACGGAAAGAAATCCGGGTTGGTCAGGAAGGAAGCCTCCTGCGGCACGCCCCCGACGACCGGCACGCCCGTGCCGGCAATGTAGTTCGCCCAGGCAGCATCGACCAGGCTCGTCTCGCCGACCATCGCGATGATGTGATCGCCGGTCACGAGCTCCTTGGCGTAGTCGAGGCTCGTCGCCGGGTTGTCGCCGTCATCCTTCACGATCACGTGCACGGGATAGCCGTTGATGCCCCCGTGGGCGTTCACCCACCGAGCCCATGCCTCGATCGCCGTCCCATTGTCGCCCTCGGAGGGTCGCGCGGCGGGGCCCGTGCAGCTGCAGATCATCCCGAGCGTAAAGGCCGGGCGCCCAGCGGAGCTCGCCGACGTTCCGCCGGGCGTGGAGCTACCGCGCGACGCGCCTCCACACGCAGCCAGCATGGCGGCAAGAGCCAGCAGGAAAGCCGCCCGTCGGCAGCAACATGCCCGGCTTCCTCCATCACTCGTAGGACCCATCGTGTCGGCCGGTCCCTCTGGGTAGGGATGGGATCAGACCGGCGGATTCTATTCGAGGCGATCACGAAATGGAGATTGAGCGCAGCGCTGCCGACCGGGTTCCGTCGCCCCGCCACCTGAGCCCGCCACCAGGGCAATGCCGGGCGCCGGCCGACATGCCGTACGGCGATGTCACGCTGCACAGAGACGGCCGGTCGAGGCCTCACCGCTCCGGATTGGGCGCCCTCCCGCCGTTTGGTCCCAAACGCGGTCATGGCGCGTCTGTCGTGACCAAACGTTGGTCTTTCGCCAGCGCCTGACCGTCCGCCCCTGGCAGGAGAGTCAGTCAGCAGTTTGTTCGCCGCTCGCCAGGAGGGCCCAGGAGCGTCGGCAGCTGCCCGACCTAGACCGACGGCATCGCGGCCGACCTGTGCCGAAGAGTCCGTCACCGAATGCCCGCATCCGGACCCTGGGCAGCACAGACCAGGCAGTTGACGGGCGATCGCGAGCCCCAAAACCATCACGCTTCAGGCCGTCGCTGCTCCACCCATTCGCACGACGCCCACGGCGATTGGCGATGGCGTGAGGCACGCCGAATTATTCCGCAATCGGAACAGGGCGCGTGCCCTCAAGGAGAGAAGGATGGAGTTCTTAGTCGAGTTTGAGTTGAACGTCCCGGAGGGCACGCCCGACTCGGAAGTCGAGGAAAGGGTCAGCGCTGAGACCGTCGCCTCAGCGGCGCTCGCGCGCGCGGGACATCTCGAACGGCTTTGGCGGCCGCCTGTCCTAGCTGGCGAGAGGAAGGCCGTCGGCCTCTACCGCGCGGGGGACCAACCGCAACTCGCCAGGCTGCTTGGTGAGCTGCCGCTCAGTCGCTGGATGCGGGTCAGCATCACACCGCTGGAGCCGCATCCCAACGATCCAAGTAGCACGCCCCAACCGTAGACATGGGCAGCCGGACGGACACCCGCCACACCACTGCGCTCCACCGCGCAGGCCAGTGACGTGACCTTCAAGAGCCGGTTCATCATCGACGAGGAGGTACAAGCATGTCGGCCATTACCGAGACACCATCCGACACCGTGGCGCCAGGCGACACGCTGGTCGAGTCGAGCTTCTCGGCGGTCATCAACGCGCCGGTCGCGAAAGTCGACATTCCGGCCTGGTGTTTCTCGCTACCCGAAAGCGAATACCAGTGGTGCTCTCCGGCCCATTATTCCGCGGCAGTCACGACGGCGTCTGACGGCCAACGGATATCGCTCAACGTCGAGGTCATCGGCGGGAGCCTGATGGTCCAGCACTACCTCGAGGAGATCAGCGAGCCGGCCCACCTGCGGCTCGTTTCCGAGTCGGACGTCTTTACGCCAAACGGCCCGACAAAACTCGGCATCACATGGGACTTGCGAGTCGCGGGGCTCGACGCCACTTCATGCGCATTCACCAACACCGTTCGCAGCGCCGCGACGCCCGAGCTCATCGAGCTCCTGACCAAGCAGGGCATTCCCGTCGACGTGTTCGCCAGCGCCCGCAAGCCAAACTCGGTCGCGCACAACCGGCAAGAGACGCCGATGTTCGCGAAGAGCATCGAGCGCCACGCCTGGGCCAAAGGTAAGACGCGATGAGCAAGGCCACCCTGACCTACGACAGGGAGATGACCGGCCTGGTGGTCATCGACCCCTATAACGACTTCATCTCCGAGGGTGGCAAGGTCTGGGACCGGCTCAAGACGGTCGCGGTGGCGAACAACTGCGTTGCCAACATGCAAGAGGTCATGGCGGCGGCGCGGAAGGCCGGTCTCCGTGTCTTCTACGCCCTGCACCACCGTTATCGGCCCGGCGACTATGAAACCTGGCGGTACATCGCACCGATCCAACGGCGGACCTGGGCAGCGAAGCTGTTCGAAGACGGGAGCTGG
>Ga0335075_10012405_pt1 | contig 12874 bp, 17 predicted proteins | sample Lox_Sample_24_FD_206723 | JGI IMG/M metagenome (GOLD analysis project Ga0335075, IMG submission 206723) | Soil microbial communities from Loxahatchee National Wildlife Refuge, Florida, United States - Lox_Sample_2.4 | ecosystem: Environmental > Terrestrial > Soil > Wetlands | place: USA... | reverse complement strand
GCCGGCGCCGCTGCTGGGGTCCACGCTGAACACGACCGGGTTGCCGGACGCGCCGCCGGTTGCCGTCAGGGTCGCGGTCTGACCGACGGTGCCTGGGCCGGGGTTGGGGAAGGTGATGGTCTGGGATTGCTGGGTGACACCGCTAGCCGCGTCCTGCACCTCGGTTGACCAGAAGGCCGGGAGGGTGGCGTAGTTCGGTGGGGCAGCTTCGTCGTTGACGTAGATGTTCCCGATGCCAGCCGCCTGGGCATCGCTGATATCCGTGGTCAGGCCGGCCGACGTGCCCGCGCTGATCGTGGCCGAGAACTCCGAGGGCGGGTATTGCGCCATCCAGCTCGGGAATGATGCCGCCTGGAACTGCGCCTCGGTTCCCTCGAACATCTGCAGGATCTCGTCCGGCCCGAACATGTAGCTCTGCGGCACGACCGTGCCGGGGTTGAACATCACGGTGTTGGCGCCCGCGGCTATCGCGTAGTTATACAGCGTCTGATAGTAGCTGGCCTCGGTCGATGAAGAAGATGTTCCGTCGAACATGGGGCTGGTGATGCCATACCAGGTAATCGCGTTCTGCAATTCACCCTCAACGGTCGCCAGCGGCGTTGCGCCGTAGTCGGTCGATATGTAGTAAAGCGGCGTGATGCCCGCGGCCTCCAGTGCCTGGATCGTCGGCGGCCAGGCCGTGTTCTCTGCGTCGGCCGGCTGGCCGTTGCATCCCGATCCCGACCCGTCGGGCGCGCAGATGTCCACGATGGCTGCCCTGACCGTGGGTGCCGCAGCCTCCACCTGTCCCCAGCTTGAGAGCGTTGGATAGGCGTAAAGCGTGGTGACGATTGACTCGCTGGCGGCCTGCGCCGCCGGGGCAGCTGCAATGCTGAGCGCAATCATCAGAATAGGCGCGGCAATCAACAAGATTTGCCGGAATGAACGGCGCATAGTTCCTTACCCCCACCGCTCGGAACTGTGAGTCCAGATTAAGCCCGGGCAGCCAGAATTGACTAGTAGGACAGCCGCTAACTTCTTTCTGATCCGGCATGGTGCGGGTGGGAAAGTTGTGTTCGAGGCGCAGCAAAGGCGTCGACGGTCATCAAAGTGTGAAACTAGCGCCACGACAAGCCCGCACCGCGCTGATCAGCGCATCTGCGCGGTCCCGGCGTTATAAATAAGCCTCTATAAGGTCCACCCGCCCGACACATGCAATTCCATATGCCAGGGCTCGCGTGTGGCTACCCCCCGCTTCAGCCTTCGCGGTTGCGCCGTCTGTTCCCTTCTCCGTTAGCCACACCTCATCCCGGTTGAGATGATTGAGCAGGCTCGTGTCGAGCGTTGTGAAAATGAGCAGGGCACCCGACGGGCTGGTCACCGGATCCTGGAAGAGTTCAATCAGACGAGACGACATCCTGGAGTCACTGGAAGAAACACTCGACATCATGGACAGCGCTGCGCTGCTCGCTGATATCCGCGAAAGCCTGGCCGAGCTGAGTACCGCCAAAACGACCGTGCTGTGCAAGGAAGAGGCCCTGCGCCTGATCTCCGGCCAGTGAGCGAGACCGCCTTCGCGATCGCGTGGACCGCCGCCTCCCGCCGGGCACTGACCGGACTACCGAAGAAAGTGGCGACTGCGGTAGTCGAGTTCGTGTATGGCTCCCTGGCGTCAAGCCCGTACCGCGTCGGTAAGCCGCTGAAGCTAGGCCTTGAGGGGCTGCACAGCGCTCACCGTCATGGCCATCAAACACCGCTCCGAGTGGCGGGTAGACCAGCGCTGACCTGGGTACCAAGCGAGGATCAGGAGGAAGAGAAGCGAGGATCAAGAATGACGACGGAAACCGCGCACTCGATCCACGAACAGCACACGCACATCCACGGGCCGGACTGCGGGCATAGCGCGGTGGAACATGCCGGCCACGTTGACTACCTCGATGACGGGCACCTGCACCATGCCCACGACGGGCATTACGACGAGTGCGCTACCGCTGACCACGTGCGCACCGAACCCCACGACCATGAACACGGCGAGCACTGCGGACACGTCCAGATACGCCACGACGACCACGTCGACTACCTTCACGATGAGCACGTCCACCGCCCGCACGGCGACCACTACGACGAATGTGCGTCATCGGTGCACCAGCGTGCCGAGGAGCACATCCACGTGCACGGTGACGGGTGCGGCCATGCCCCAGTCCTCCACGGCGATCATCTGGACTACGTCCACGACGGACACCGGCACGCCGCTCACGAAGGCCACTACGACGAACACTGACAGACGGCCGTACCGGGATTCGGTAGGGCGGCGACGAACTGCCGGAGCGGCTTGCCGCTGATCCGCCGCACCAGCTCACCGACCAGGTGCCCGTAATTGAGCGCGTGATAGCCCGACGCGGTGCCAGGCTCCCACCACGGAGCCTGGCCGGCCATCCGGGACGTCGCCTTCTGCCAGTCGTACAGATCCTCGACCACGGCAGGCTGATCCAGCCCGGAAACGCCGGAGGAGTGCGACATCAGGTGGCGGACCAGGACGCCCTGCTTGCCGTTGGCGGCGAACTCCGGCCAGTACGCCGCGACCGGGACATCAACATCCAGCTCGCCGCGATCGGCCAGAATCAGCGTGGCCAGGCTGGTCACCGTCTTGGTGGAAGACCAGACATTGGTGATGGTGTCCTCCGACCACGGGATCACCCGGGCCTGATCGCAAAAGCCACCCCACAAGTCGACGACGATCTCACCGTCAATGTCCACCACCAGCGACGCGCCCAACTCCTCACCGGAGTCCAGGTTCCGCGCCAGCGCGCGGCGCAAGCCGGGACGCCGCACCGTCATCGTGCTCCCGGGAAACAACCGCCGTCAAACATCACCCTGGCCACCAGCACCCCGCCAGCACGCGCTTCCACCGGCCGCACCCAGAGCCGAGCAGCTCACTTACACGGCCCCAGGGGGTCGCCGCTGCTTGACGCTGCGGGCCGCCACCGCGTCCTCGACCCGGTCGGTGAACGGTGCTGTCACCGGATCGGTGCCGGAAGCAGCGAGCAGCCTGAGCTGCCTGACTTCGTTCCTGCGCTCGCGGTGCATCAGCCGCGTCGCGATCCCGTACAGCCACGGCAGGCAGTCCCGGCCTTGGTCCTGGTAGCCTGCCCGCTTCCTGAACGCCACCAGGAACGTCTCCGCCACCACATCCTCAGCTCGTTCCGGGCCGATGCGCCGGGTGACATACCTGCCGACGGCGGGACCATGCCGCCGGACGAGGACGGCGAACCGTTCCGGATCTGACTCCGAGCGGCGGATGACCGTCAGATCATCATCGGCTGCCTCGGCGGGGGCCCGGGCTGACGCCTGCCAGCCATCTTCTACGTCCTCAACACCCACGAGGACCCTTCCATGTGAGGAAATGACACCTGTTTATGCCAGCCCACGCGAACTTGTTCCCCAAGACGCGAGCCGGGGGAAGGCGCACACTGGACCTGACGCCAGAACCACCCGTTCTGCGGCCGCCCGCTCCGCCAGCACCCTGTGGGCTCTACGGTGCACATTCGGAGTTCAGGCGCGGGCGCCGCCTTCCGAGCCGGCCCTGCGATGATCGCAGGGTGGAGGTACTCAGCAGCCGCATCCTGCTGCGTCCTGCTGACCTAAGCCTCAGCAGGCGCTTCTACCGCGATGTACTGGGCCTGGCGGTCTACCGCGAGTTCGGGCCCGCGGATGATCCCGCCGTCGTGTTCTTCCTCGGCCAGGGACTGCTGGAGGTGTCCGGGCACGCACCGACGCGGCCCGGGGCCTCGGTGAGGATCTGGCTGCAGGTCCGGGATGTCCGCGCCGAGCACGACCGCCTGGCCGCGGCCGGGGTGCGAATCGTCCGGAGGCCGGCACGGGAGCAGTGGGGCCTGGTAGAGATGTGGATCGAGGATCCCGATGGCGTTCCGATCGTCTTGGTCGAGGTCCCCGCCGATCACCCGCTGCGCCGCGACCCGCGATGATCCGAGGGAGACGGCCATCGTGAAGGCAACTCGGGCCATCTCGGAGAAAACCGGGATTGGCGGCGTCAGGCCGCCCGCCCGGCTGCTGGTCGGCCGCGGTGGCCGCCCGGCGGGGCGGCGGGCTGCATGTTGGCGGCTAGCTCGGCCGCCGTCTCACGGATACGGTCGGCCAGGCTCGCGCTGTCCGGCAGCTGCGAAGCTAGCGGCCGGCGGTGACGGCCCCGGGCGCGGTCACGGTGGCGCTGGTGACCGCCGCGACCGCGCTCGGCGCGCGCCCTGCCTTCGCCATGGCCACGTGGCTCGGGCAGCGCGGTCTTGACGGCAGGCACACCGATGACAGCACCTTTCCGATCCCGATTTTCCGACCATCCCACTCCATCAGATTGGCGGGGCGTTGCCGCGTGCTGCCCCTGGCTAAAGGCCAAGCCGGTCGGCGAGTTCGACTGCTTGCCGCGCCTACCGGGCGTTGAAGAGCAGGACACGGCTGCGCTCATGGAACTTGAGGACGGGGTCGATCTCGCCTGCTCCGCCGTAGCGGAACTGCCGGTCGTTGCGGACCTGGGCCAGCGTCAGCGCGGCCAGCCAGTCATACTTCGCGGCCGGGGACCACATGCCGAGCTGGACGAGCCGGGGGTCGTCAGCCCAGCCGGCTCGCGCAGGCCGCGCAGGTATCCGTCGAAGACGGCCTGCTCCAGGCCGGGCAGGTCGCTGGCCGCGATGAAGTGGTCGAAGGCGGCATCGGGCACCAGGTTCCCGGCGTCCTGATCTGGTACAGCCGCTCCCGGTGGGCGTGGACGAATACTCGCGCAGGAAGCCTTGGCTCAGCCACGAGACCGGCGGAAGAGGCCGCCCGCCGAGGAAGGGCGCCTGCGCGCCGCAGCCCCGCGTCTGCGCAGACTTACACCGGGCGTAAGTCTTGCTATGCCAGTTTGAGCTGCTCGTCACCGAAGTCGGCGATGAGCTTCAGGGTGCCCCCGAGAGCGGCGACGAACCTACTCAGCACCTCCTGAGTGGAGACATCTCCGCTCTCGATCTGGGAGACCCGCGCGACTGACACGCCCATCCGCACGGCGACCTGCTCCTGGGTCATCCCGCGCCGCTTGCGCATCTCCGCCAGCCGCCAGCCGCGGGCGTCGTCCAGCATCGCGGCGACAGACGCGTCGAAAGCCTCCTGGCCGCCGGCGGTCTCAACGGCGCGCTCCAGGTGCCCGGAGTCCCGCCAGCGTGACACGCCGCTCATGGCTCCATCTCCTTCCTGCGCTCGGCAAGGTAATCGTCGTACAGCTGCTCCGCCCGGGCAATGGCCGTCCTGTACCACTTGTCCCACTGCCCCGACTTGTCCCCGGCCACCAGCAGGATCGCCGCCGCCACGGGTCGAAGACCAGCAAGATCCTGATCTCGCTGCGCCCGGACGACGACGGCCGGAGCTCCTTCATGTTCGCGATCCGCGACGTCGTGATGGAGTCCACCAGCGGCCGGCCTTCCGCAGGGCCATTGCGTTCCAGGATGAGGATCGCCTGGTTCACCAGCTGGTGGCTCGCCGGGTCGGACTCGTACAGGTCGTCGAGAAACGACTCGACCTCCGCAGTCAGCAGGATCTCCCACTCCTCCCCTCCGGCGTGCACCATGCCGCGCCTCCTTAAGGATATTCTTAACCCGACAAGCAGAGCAACCCGCAAACCAGGTCTCTCTGACGAGAGCGTATGGACGGGCGCTGACGTTCGAGCGGGCGGCAAGTTGCTCCGCAGGCAGTGAAGGCACGGACTGCCGAACCGGCGACGGCCAGCCCGTTGATTCAGCTCACGGGTCCGCGACAGGCAAAAACTCGCGATACAAGAGTGGAATCACCCCTGGGCGCGGCCGAGCGCTTCGGCGGCCGGGCCGTACGATGCCCCGGCCAGGTCTCGCCAGGTTCGCCCGCGACCCATTCTCTCCTCAACCGTCGCGAGCACTTCAGCAGCATGCCCCGCGCGTGCCCAAGACCGCAACCCGCCAGCCCCGCCTCGGCGCGGCGCCCGGACCAAGGGCTCACGAGGAACGTGAGATCCGGAAACGGAAGGGCTAAGGGGTGATGATCGCTTTCAGTCCGGCGCGCCGCTGGGCGGCGGCGAACGCTTGCGCGGCGTCGGTGAGCGGGGTACGCGACGATACGAGCGGGTCCAGCGCCACGACACCGCGCGCCGCCAGGCCGATCGCGCGGGGGTAGACCTCGTTCATGCGCCGCACCATCGCGATCGTCAGACCCTTGCGCCGCGCGAGCGAGGCCCGGAACGTCGTGGTGTCGGAGTCCGGGATCCCGCCGAGGACAACCCGCCCGCCCGGTCTCACGGACTCCAGCGCGATCCGCACCGCGTTGTCGTTCCCGGCCAGTTCGAAGGCGACGTCCGCCCGGTAGCCTGAGATGTCATCCCGCGGCGTGACCACCTCATCCGCACCCCACTGAGCCGCCGCCGCGCGCCGGTGCGCCAGCGGCTCTGCCGTGACGATCCGCGCCACGCCCGCGGCCCGCAGCAACTGGATCAGCAGCAGCCCGATCGGCCCGGCCCCGGCCACGGTGACCGAACCGCCGAATGGCACATGCCCGAGATCCAGCGCCCACAGCGCCACGCCGAGCGGCTCGAGCATCGCGCCGCCCGCGTCGGACACCGAATCCGGCAGCGGGTGTAGCAGGTGCGACGGCCACGCCATGAACTCGCGCAGCATCCCGTCGGTCTCGCCGTGCCCGGAGAAGACGATGTTGTAGCAGAGGTTCCGGTAGCCGTCACGGCAGGCCCGGCATCGCCCGCACGATATCGCCGGATCGATCGCGACCCGTTCCCCGCGCCGCGGGCCGTCCGCGATCTCGCCCGCACCCTCGTGCCCCGGCACCAAGGGCCGGGCGATCTTGGCGTCGCCGATGCCGCCTTCGGAATACCAGTGCAGGTCAGAGCCGCAGATGCCAACCGCGGTAACCCGCACGAGGCTTTGGCCAGCTCCTGCTTCGGGCGCCGGCTCCTCACCGACCCGCAGGTCCGCGGTCCCGTAAAGTCGCGCCGCTCGCATGCTCCCCACGCTATCCCCGGCGATCGCGCCCGGCACCGGCCCATTGCGCACGCCACCGACGTCCGCCGCGACTCCTAACTGACCGCCCAGCACTTGCTGACCCACGCCAGGCAACAGTCTGCTCGGCGAACGCTACTGGACCTGGAGGAGCTGGGACTGGGTCCTTTTGGGGCGTCCTGACGGTCCCGGCCTGCGGCCGGGGCTAGTTACGATCCGATTGGCGTATGACACAGCCCTCCAGCACCCCCCCATGGATCCCGGGGAGGTACTCCACATTGGCGCCCTCGCTGCATGGGTGAGGCTGGGGCAGATCGCTGGAGCAGGTGTAGGAGTTCGTGTCGATGAGCTCCATGAAGGTCTCAGTGCCCGAGGGCCGATGGGCATAGGCGGCCGGGTTCGGGATCTGCTCGGTGCCGAAGCTTAGCTCGGTGCCAGCGGGCATGGCTGCCGGGTTGATCGTGTAAGACACGAATTCCGGCTGAGACACCACCTGCGTGAAGCCGGACGGGATGGGGTGTGAGGAGCAGAAGCTGCCAGCCCTGACGACCGCCGGGATCCCGTCCTGCCGCAGATCGCGCTGCAGGGCGCTGGGGTCCAGCAGCACGGGCGCGGTGAGGGTCAGCGTCGCCGTTCCGTTGGCGTGCTCGGCAAGGGTGAAGGCGTCTGTCCGGACCGTGCCGGTGCCTCGGGCCGGGGCCGGACTGGCTGGCAGCAGCGCCGTCACGGCAAGTCCCGTCCCCACCGCCACTACCGCAGCCCCGGCCAGGCCTGTGAGCCTGTGCAGCCGACGCCTGGACCGGCCGTCCCGCACGATGGTGTCTAGTGGCGTGGTCATGTGCACGTCGGTCAGGGAGTCCCTGGCTGTGGTGAGGGAGCGCCGCACGGTGTCAACCGCGTTGTCGTCGTTCATTTCCTGATCTCCTTACCGTCGTGATGCGGGATCGCGGCCCGCAGCGATGCGACCGCTCTGTGCAGGTGGGAGCCGACGGTGCCGGGGGCTATGGCGAGGACTTTGGCGGTGGTTTCGGTGTCCAGGTCAAGCAGCAGCCGCAGTGTGACAACCTCGCGCTGACGCAAGGGCAGCCGCCGGAGCGCGGCCAGCAGCTCACTGGCGACCGCGTCATTATGATCGGCAGGCCCGGCGATGTCGTGGCTGTCCAGGGCGACCTCGCGGCGATGGCGCCGCCACCAGGACACGTGCGCGTTGAGCGCCGTACGCACCACCCATCCCTGCGGTGCCTGAAGCTCGCGCACCTTCCGCCATGACATCCACGCCTTGGTGAAGGCCTCCGCTACCAGATCCTCGGCCAGCTGCCTATCACCGACGTTGACCAGCACGATCCGCAGGCAGTCATCGCGGGCGGACTCGTAGAACTCGGCGAACTCCATCGATTCATGCTCCACGGCCCATACACGCATCGGCGGCAGTTTTCTTTTACCAGAACTTCTCATTTCCGCCATCCCTGAGCGCTCGCCTTGGACCCGCCTTGCTGGCGGGGCACAATCGCGCACAAGCGGACTGGAAGGGGTGCGCGGCTGATGCCTGCGTTCGATGACGGACTTGCCGAGACCGAGATTCCCACCGGAGCGGTGGTCGAGACCGACGTGCTGATCGTCGGATCAGGGCCGGCCGGCGGCGCGGCCGCCCTCAGCCTCGCCACCCTCGGCGTGCCGAACATCATGATCACCAAGTACCGGTGGACGGCCAACACGCCGCGGGCGCACATCACCAACCAACGGGCGATGGAGATCTTCCGCGACTTCGGCATCGAGGACCAGGTGCTCGCGGACGCCACGCCGCACCCGCTCGTCGGCGACACCGTCTTCTGCACCTCGATCGCGGGCGAAGAGATCGGCCGCATCCGGACGTGGGGCACCCACCCGGCCCGGGAAGCGGACTACCAGCTCGCCTCCCCGTGCCTGGTCTGCGACATCCCGCAGACGTACCTGGAGCCGATCCTGGTCAAGAACGCCACGGCGCGCGGCACCCAGAGCCGGTTCTCCACCGAGTACCTCAGCCTCACGCAGGACGACGAAGGCGTGACGGCCACCGTTCGGGACCGCCTCACCGGCGCGGTTTACGATATCCGCGCCAAGTACCTGATCGGCGCCGACGGCGCGCGCTCGAAGGTGGCCGAGGACATCGGCCTGCCGTATGCGGGACAGATGGACATCGCCGGGTCGATGAACATCACCTTCAAGGCCGACATCTCGGCCTACGTCGCGCCCCGGCCCAGCGTCCTGTACTGGGTTATCCAGCCGGGCTCCAACGTCGGGGGCATCGGGGCCGGCCTCGTCCGGATGATCCGCACGTGGAACGAGTGGCTGATCGTCTGGGGGTATGACATCTCACAGCCCGCGCCGGTGGTGGACACCGAGGCGGCCACCCAGATCGTCCGCAACCTACTCGGCATGCCCGACCTCGAGGTCGAGATCACCGGCACGAGCCTGTGGGGCAACAACGAGATGTTCGCGACGCACCTGCAGAAGCAGCGGGTCTTCGCGGTCGGCGACGCGGTACACCGGCATCCTCCATCGAACGGACTGGGGTCGAACACCTCAGTCCAGGATTCCTACAACCTCGCGTGGAAGCTCGCCGCTGTGCTCCGCGGCCAGGCTGGCCCGAACCTGCTGGAGACCTACTCGGCGGAACGGGCCCCGGTCGCCAGGCAGATCGTGACCCGGGCCAACAAGTCCAGCCGCGAGTTCGTCCAGTTCTTCGAGGTTCTCGGCCTGACCGACGCGGAGACCGAGGAGGAGATGAGAGCGCAGATCGAGGAGCGCAAGGCCAACACGCCGCGGGGCAGGGCCAAGCGAGAGGCTCTCGTCAAGGCGATGGAGCTGAAGAACTACGAGTTCAACGCGCACGGAGTCGATCTCGGCCAGTTCTACCAGTCCACCGCGATCGTGGGCGACGGCTCGCCAAAGCCGGAGCCGCGGCGCGATCCCGAGCTGTACTACCAGGCGTCCACCGTGCCCGGTTCGCACCTGCCACATGCCTGGGTCGGCGACGCGACGCACAAGGTCTCCACCCTCGACCTCGCCCCGTACGGCACGTTCACCCTGATCACCGGCATCGCGGGCGAGTCCTGGGCGACAGCGGCCGGGAAGGTGTCCGGCGAGCTGGGCGTCCCGCTGAAGACGGTGATCATCGGACCTGGCCGCGAGGTGACCGACATCTACTACGACTGGGCACGGGTCCGCGAGGTCGAGGAGGACGGAGTCCTGCTCGTCCGGCCGGACAAGTTCATCGGCTGGCGCTCGATGACCCTGCCCGAAGACCCGGCCCACGCGCTCCGTTCTGCCCTGCGGGAATTGCTAAGCAGGTAACGCGCCGGTACTGGAGGATAGAGGTCATGCGCTTCGTGCACGACACCCTTCCACAGCGGGTCTGCTTCGGCTCTGAGGCGGCGGCCGCCAACCTGAGCGCCGAGATCGGGGATCTCGGCGCGGTCAACGTCATGCTGGTCGCGTCCAAGCGCGAGATGCCGCTGGCGGAGACCATCGCCGCGAGCATCCCGGTGGCGGTCCGCCACGACGACGTGGTCATGCACGTCCCCGTCGAGGTGGCCGAACGCGCCCGCGAGGTCGCGACCAGCAGCAAGGCGGACGCCGTGGTCAGCGTTGGCGGCGGCTCGACCACCGGGCTGGCAAAGGCGGTCGCGCTGACCACCGGGCTGCCGATCGTCGCGGTGCCCACCACGTACGCGGGGTCTGAGGCCACGGCGGTGTGGGGGCTGACCGAGGGAGCGAAGAAGACGACGGGCGTCGACCCGAGGGTCCTCCCGAAGGTCATCGTCTACGACGCGGCCTTGACCACCTCCCTGCCCGTGGACATGTCGGTGGCGTCCGGCCTGAACGCGCTCGCGCATTGCGTCGACTCGATGTGGGCGCCGAACGCGGACCCGGTCAACACCGCTTTCGCGGTCGAGGGCATCCGCTCGCTCCAGGCGGGCCTGCCGAAGGTCGCCGCCGACCCCGGCAACCTTGACGGCCGCGAGCACGCGCTCTACGCCGCCTACCTGTCGGCGGCGTCGTTCGCGTCGGCGGGTTCGGGCCTGCACCACAAGATCTGCCACGTGCTTGGCGGCAAGTACAACCTGCCGCACGCCCAGACGCACGCCACCGTGCTCCCGTACGTGCTCGCGTTCAACGCCCCGGCCGCACCGGAGGCCGAGGAGCGGATCGCCGCGGCCTTCGGCACCTGGACGGCGATCGACGGCCTCGTCGCGCTCAAGGAGGAACTGCACGCCCCGCACGCCCTCGCCGACTACGGGTTCACCGAGGAATCGATCGCCGAGGCGGCCGACGCGATCCTCCCGTCGGTTCCTCCGTCCAACCCCCGCCCGGTGACCGCCGAAGACCTCCGCACCCTGCTCCGCGCCGCCTGGTCAGGCACTGACCCGAGGACCGTCTTTTAAGCCCCGGTTAAACGATGCCGGGGGTGACTCCCCGCAGCCACGCGGCAGGGAGTCACCTCGGTTCGTTCAGGAAAATCTGATTACTGACCGGCCTACTTCATGGTCACCTTGGTCCAGGTCCCGCCATCGTTGGTGGTCTTCATCAGGCCCAGGCCGTAGGCCAGGTCGGGGATGGCGCCGCTGAAGTGGATCACAAAGCCGGTCGTGCCGTTGACGTAGGCCAGGTCCCGGAAGTCCACGCCGGCGTCGTGGTAGGTGATCGTGCGCCAGGTCTTGCCGCCGTTGACCGACTCGTAGAAGTAGCTGGCGCCGCTGGCGGCGGTCATCGTGATGTCCTGCGGCTTGCCCGTCGGCATGGCGAGCTGTACCACCTGGCCGGCGAGCGGCGGCGTGCCGGTGACCTCGTGGAAGGACTTCCCGCCGTTGCCGGACGCGAACACCTCCTTGTCGCTGAGGCCGGGCTGCGGGAATCCCTGGTCGGAGCACGCCAGCGCGACGTCGGCCGGCGAGGCCGCCGCGACCGCACTGGGCGTGAGGTCGGGCGCCGGACACTTGAACGACAGCTTGGTCCAGGTCTTGCCGCTGTTGGTGCTCGTCCACAGGTTGGGCGCCCAGCCTGCCCACACAGAGTGACCCGACACCGTCAGGGCGCTCACCGGGGCTACCTTGGCCACCGCGGACCACTTGGTGCTGCCCACCGCGCTTTCGTAGAGCCTGGCCGCGAGGAGGCCGCCGGTCGACGGCTGCACCGAGGCGTACACCTCGCCGTCCGCGGCCGCCATCGCGATGACGTCGCCGGGGAGGCTGACCTGGTGCCACTTCGCTCCGCCGTCGGTGGTCGCCCACAGCCCGGGGCCGTAGAGCCAGCCGTCGTTCGCGTTCTCGAACACCACGCTGTTCACCGCGGTCTTAGGTGTCTGGGTGAAGGTCGGCACCAGGTCTACGGCGGGCGCGGGCACCTTCGCCCAGGTCTTGCCGCCGTTGGTGGTCTTCTCAATCAGCGCCTTGCAGGGCAGCAGGCTGCAGCCCCGCGCGCCGAGCACGTACCCGGTGGTCGCCGAGACGAAGCTGGCCGAGTCTGCCTCGAACCCGGGCGGAGGCGGCGGGCTGCCGCTCGCGGGCTGTGCCATGGCACTGCCCGCCCCCAGTCCCGCCCCGGCCGCGACAAGCAGCGCCGAGACCGCGGCGAGCCCGACCGCTCGCCCCACTCTGATTTTCATAGATCTCGCCTTCGTGAGTTGTTGCCGGCACCACCGTCGGGTGCTGACACGAAGACGCTGAATCGGCGCGGGCGGTTGTACTTACTGGTGACTCGAGCACCTGGCGCGGATCGTGGGGACGCCCGGGCCGGTGAGCCGACGTGGTGCTGGTAATGACACGGCGAAATAGTTCGAGGGTCTCGACGGGCGTTGTGCCACGGTGCTCGGCCAGCCGCCGGTCGTTGTG
>Ga0335075_10012404_pt1 | contig 12874 bp, 11 predicted proteins | sample Lox_Sample_24_FD_206723 | JGI IMG/M metagenome (GOLD analysis project Ga0335075, IMG submission 206723) | Soil microbial communities from Loxahatchee National Wildlife Refuge, Florida, United States - Lox_Sample_2.4 | ecosystem: Environmental > Terrestrial > Soil > Wetlands | place: USA... | reverse complement strand
CTAGTGTCGCGCACCTGAAGTTCGCAACGTTATTCGCCCCGCCCATCGCGGCGAAGGTCGGGACCCGTTTCGACTATAGGGACCGGCCGACTGTGCGGACCGGCCGACTGTAGGCACCGGCCGACTGTGGGGACCGGCGGACTGTGGGGACCGGTCGCAGTTTATCCTCGCACCGGCCAACAGATCTCCGGGCTCAGCCCCTTTCCTGCTTCGCGGCCCCTTGCCAATTCACGACGACGCGATACTTGCTTTTGCATGGCGACGAGCGTGCTCGACAAAATTGCCTTTGAGGCGGCGCAAACCGCGCGGGTCGGCTGGTTTTTTGGCCAAAAGCTGCTGGCGGCGCGGATCAGCCGCCCGGCGCCGATCCCCGGTCGCGTGCGTACGCGCCTGCGTGGTCAGCCGATGCCTGGCCGGGGCCGCATTCTTGCCGACCTGAAAGCCCTGTTCGAACAGGATTGGCGCAATATCGCGGCCGGCTATTACGCGCCGCCGCCAGATGGGTTCGGCAGCCCGATCGCGGCGCTTCGCCGCAGCCTCGATTTTTTTGCCGATCTGACGGCGGTCGAGGAAAGACGCCATGGCGAACCAAAGGAGCGGCTGCTCCAAGACCCGCCTCCTGGCGACTACCCGCCCTATTACCTGCAGAAATTTCATTTTCAGAGCGACGGCTATCTCAGCGACGCCTCGGCCGAGCGTTATGACCATCAGGTCGAGGTGCTGTTTGGCGGCGGTGCGGCAGCGATGCGCCGACAGGCCCTGGTGCCGCTGCGCGAGGCGCTGGCGGAGCTGTCGCCCGGCCGGCGACACACTGCCAGGCTTCTCGATATCGCCTGCGGCACAGGCAGCTTTTTGCGTGAGGTCAAGGCAAATTGGCCACGCCTTCACGTCACCGGTCTTGACCTGTCGCCGCATTACCTGGCGGTCGCAAGCCGTGTGATCGGCGCGTGGTCGCGCACCCGGTTTGTACAGGGTGCGGCCGAGGCGATGCCGTTTGCCGACGGCGAATTCGACATCGCGACCTGCATCTACCTATTCCATGAACTGCCGCCGCGGATCCGCCGCGCCGTCATCGGCGAAATGCGCCGCGTACTGCGGCCGGGAGGCACCTTGATCCTTGTCGATTCGCTGCAGATCGGTGACGAACCCGATTATGACGCGATGCTCACTTCGTTCCCGGCGGCGTTTCACGAGCCTTTTTATGCGGGCTATATACGGGAAGACCTCGATCGGCTGATGCACCCGGCCTTCACCCCTGCGGGGCGTTTCCCCGCATATTTCTCAAAGGTGCTCAGCTATCGCCGGATGGCAGACCGCGACTAATAACCGGTGGCGAAAGCCTAAAATCCCGCAATATCGCCAATTTTTCGCCGTGATTTGGTGTCAGCGATGTTATGTCGCTGACAGGGACACGCGGCCGATGATCGCGCGGGGGCGCAAGGTGATCCCGGCCACCCTGTTCAGCCACTACTAATAGGTACAGGTTGCGGTGCGACCACAAACCTGGTACTCTATTTTGTGGGGGTGGATCAAAGATCCACAGAATGCGGGGGAACCGATGGAAATTACCTGGACTCCGGAACGGGTCGAGCTGCTGACGCAGTTGTTCGAGCAGGGTTTGCCGACCGCCGAGATCGGCCGCCGTCTCGGTTTGACAAAAAACGCCGTCATCGGCCGGCTATATCGCAGTGCGATGACGCGGCGCGAGCCGACGCTAAAATTGCCGCCGGCGCGCAATGTTTTCGAATTTGCCGGCCCCTCATGCCTGTGGCCGTTTGGCCACCCGAACGACGCCACTTTTCATTTTTGCGGCGCCCGTCCGGAGCCTGGCAAGCCCTATTGCGCCGAACACGCGGCACTCGCCTATATCCGCCCAAAGGATCAGAACGCCGCCTGATCAGCCGCGGCGCCGCAAGCGCCGCATCGCGCGGTCGAGACCGTCGAGCGTTAGCGGGAACATCCGGTGTTCGCTGATCCGGCCGATCATGCCGATGCTGGCGGTGCCGGTCCAGTATTGCTCCGGCACCGGGTTCAGCCACACCGCATGCGGGTAGGCATCGAAAAGCCGGCGCAGCCAGGTTTCGCCCGGCTCGTCGTTCCAGCGCTCGACGCTGCCGCCCTCCTTTTCGATTTCGTAAGGGCTCATGCTGGCGTCGCCGACCAGGACGAGCTTGTAATTGCGATCATAGGTGCGCAGCAGCTCGATTATCGGCAACTGCTCGACATGGCGGCGGCGCGAGTCGCGCCACACCGTGTCGTAAATGCAGTTGTGAAAATAGAAATGGATCAAATGCTTGAATTCGGCGCGGGCGGCGGAAAACAATTCTTCGCAGACCCGGACATGGTCCTCCATCGACCCGCCGACATCGAGAAACAGCAGTAATTTGATCGTGTTGTGCCGCTCCGGCACGAGCTGCAGATCGAGCCAACCGGCGTTGTGTGCGGTCGACCGCACGGTTCCGCCGAGATCGAGTTCCTCGGCAGCACCCTCGCGCGCGAACTGGCGCAACCGGCGCAAGGCGAGCTTGATGTTGCGGGTGCCGAGTTCTACCCGGTCGTCGAGATTGCGGAAGTCGCGCCGGTCCCACACTTTGACCGCGCTGCGGTTTTTGCCCTCCTCTTGACCGATGCGCACACCCTCGGGGTTGTAGCCATGCGCGCCAAACGGCGAGGTCCCGGCGGTGCCGATCCATTTGCTGCCGCCCTGATGTCGCGCCTTCTGCTCGGCAAGCCGCCGGCGCAGGGTTTCCATCAGCTTTTCCCAGCCGCCCAGCGCCTCGATCAGCTTTTTTTCCTCTGCGGTCAGGAAACGCTCGGCGAGTTTTCTCAGCCATTCCTCGGGGATTTCCGCCTTGGGCTCGGCCAAGGTTTCGATGCCGTTGAAGCAATGGCCAAAGACCTGGTCGAAGCGGTCGAGATGGCGCTCGTCCTTGACCAGTGCAGTGCGGGCAACATAGTAGAAATCTTCGACTGCGAACGCCGCGACCCGCCGCTGCATCGCCTCGATCAGGCTCAGATATTCGCGCAGCGATACCGGGATTTTGGCCGCGCGCAATTCGGTGAAAAATGAAAAGAACATTATCGAGCTTAACTGGTGGGGAGCGGCTGCAGCAGTTGGGATAATTGCACAGTATCGATATCACCATCCCAATAGGCGATAATGGCGGGCGCATTCAGTGTAATCCAGTCAAATACCGCGCGCTCATCATTCGCAGAAAGCTGACCGGCGATCAGGTGAGGAACCGGTCGAACCGCCGCAACCACGGTATTCTCGACAGTCATTTGATTGTCATGCGTCATGTTTACCTTGATACGTACGTCGTGGCGGGCATTTCCGCGCGGGCTCACCCATACCGTCATCGGTAGCCCCGTAGTACGCGGGTACAAATTAGCCATCTCGAACAGCTCATCGCTTTTTATTGAGCTAACTCCCGCCGAGATTGGCTTGTCCGACTTCATTGGTAGCATCCCATAACTGAATTACCGAACTTATCCCCGGTAATCTTCACCGATCCACAGCAGAAGCTTTGTCATCCACAGCTCGTTTCGCTTCAGCGGCGGTCGTCGCGGCGGTGCAGAAAAGCGAGGCGCTCGAACAGATGCACGTCTTCCTCGTTTTTCAGCAAGGCGCCATGCAGCGGCGGGATCAGCTTGGCCGGATCGCGGGTGCGCAGGGTTTCGGGAGAAATATCCTCGACCAGCAATAACTTGATCCAGTCGAGCAGTTCCGAGGTCGACGGCTTCTTTTTCAGCCCCGGAACCTCGCGCACATCGAAAAAGATCGTCAATGCCTCGTGTACCAGCTCGTGCTTGAGATCGGGAAAGTGGACGTCGACGATCTTCTGCATCGTGTCGCGATCAGGAAAGCGGATGTAATGAAAAAAGCAGCGGCGCAGAAATGCGTCGGGCAATTCCTTTTCGTTGTTCGAGGTGATGATCACGATCGGGCGATGGCGGGCGCGGATCGTTTGCCGGGTTTCGTAGACAAAGAATTCCATCCGGTCGAGTTCGAGCAGCAGATCGTTGGGGAATTCGATGTCACCCTTGTCGATCTCGTCGATCAGCAGGACCGGCGCTTCGGCGGCGGTGAACGCCTCCCACAACTTGCCGGGAACGATGTAATTGGCGATGTCGTGGACCCGTGCGTCGCCGAGCTGGCCGTCGCGCAGGCGCGCCACCGCGTCGTATTCGTAAAGCCCCTGCTGCGCCTTGGTTGTCGATTTGATGTGCCAGGTGATTAAATCCCGGCCGATGCCGCTGGCGATTTCGTGGGCGAGGATGGTCTTGCCGGTGCCGGGCTCGCCCTTGACGAGCAGCGGGCGTTCGAGTGCGATTGCGGCATTGACCGCGACCTGTAGATCGGGTGTCGCAACATAACTGGCGGTGCCCTCAAAACGTGTCATGCGGTCCTGATCCGATCAATATCCGCGCGATGACATAACCCGGCCCGCAACCCGGCGCCAGCCCGCGCCTTCGATGTCGCGTATGCGACGCGAGAGACCACCCCACCTGGCCTGCGATGAACTTTTCTGATGAACTTTTCTAAGGCGGGCACCGCCTCCTGCGAATTGACAGGCATCGTCACGATCCCCATACTCTGCCGCTTTCCTGCCTGATGGCGAACCGGCTCGGATCGGGTTCGCCGCGACGAGGAGAGTGGCGATGGCGCGCGATCCCGGCGGAGAGCGCCGGTACGGAGCACAGGTTCGCAGAAGCGGGCCGGAGGCCCTGCGACGACGACGATAGCCGAACGTCGTCACCCCTCTCGAATTACCGACCTTTTGCGCAGGAGATTTCCGTGATCACACCCGTTATGCCGACCTATGGGCGGTGGGATGTTGCTGTCGACCATGGCGAAGGCTGCTGGCTCCACGCCGAAGACGGCCGCAAATTCCTCGATTTTACCAGCGGCATCGCCGTCACCGGGCTCGGCCATTGCCACCCTTATCTGGTTGAGGCGCTGCGCCAGCAAGCCGGCCGGCTGTGGCACAGCTCGAACCTGTTCCGCATTCCGGGCCAGGAACGGCTGGCCCAACGTCTGGTCTCCAACACTTTTGCCGACACCGTCTTCTTCGGCAACTCGGGGGCGGAGGCGTGCGAACTGGCGCTGAAAGTCGCACGCAAATACCAGCACGATACCGGCCATCCCGAACGCTACCGGATCATCGGCTGCGACGGTTCGTTTCACGGCCGCAGCTTTGCCACACTCGCCGCCGCCGGCAACGAAAAATATCTCGAAGGCTTCGGGCCGCCGATGGACGGGTACGACCATGTCGCTTTTGGCAACCTGAACGAAATGCGCGCCGCCGTCGGTGGCGAGACTGCGGCGATCATTGTCGAGCCAGTGCAGGGCGAGGGCGGCGTGCGCCCGGGCTCGGACGAATATCTGCGCGGACTGCGGGCGATCGCCGACGAGTTCGGTCTGCTGCTGATCTTTGACGAGGTGCAATCCGGCATGGGCCGGACCGGCAAGCTGTTTGCCTACGAATGGTCCGGTGTGACCCCCGACATTATGTCGATCGCCAAGGCGCTGGGCGGCGGCTTCCCGATCGGCGCTTGCCTGGCGACCGAGCGCGCCGCGGTCGGAATGGTTCCCGGCACCCATGGCTCGACTTTTGGCGGCAACCCGTTGGCGGTCGCAGCTGGCAACGCGGTTCTCGACGTAATGCTCGAACCCGGCTTTTTCGACGAGGTCCAGAAGAAGGCGCGGTTGTTACGCGGCCGGCTCGAGGAGCTGGTGAAATCCCATCCGCAGCTGTTTGCCGAACTGCGCGGTTCGGGGCTGCTTCTCGGCATCCGCTGCGTCGTCCCGGCCGGCGATGTCGTGACCCGGCTGCGCGAGAATGGTCTGTTGGCGCTGACCGCCGGGGACAACGTGTTGCGCCTGTTGCCGCCGCTGATTGTCAGCGAGGCTGAGATCGGCCAGGCGATGGACACGCTTTACAAGGTTGCGCGGGAATGGTCGGTGTAAGACGCATCGCCGCGGGTCCAGCACTGGTCGATGGACCTCTGGCGCCGCGCCACTTTCTCGATATCGATCAGCTCGACAGCGCGGAATTGCGCGGCATTCTCGATGTCGCCGCCGGCTATAAAAATGGCCGGCGCGACCGGCCGCTCGCCGGCAAAACCTTGGCGATGATCTTTGAAAAGCCGTCGACCCGTACCCGCGTGTCGTTCGAGGTGGCGATGCGCCAGCTCGGCGGTGACACGATCTATCTGAACACCGTCGACAGCCAACTTGGCCGCGGCGAGACCGTCGGCGACACCGCGCGCGTGCTGTCGCGCTATGTCGATGTGATCATGATCCGCACCAACCAGCCGCAAAAGCTCGAGGAACTTGCCCGATACGCGACCGTGCCGGTGATCAACGGGCTCACCGACGCCTCGCACCCGTGCCAGATCATGGCCGATGTCATGACCCTGCAAGAAAAAAAGGGGCCGCTTTCAGCCAGGACCGTGGCGTGGAGCGGTGATGGCAACAATGTCGCGGCGAGCTGGGTCCACGCCGCGGTGCGGTTCGGGTTCGGGCTGCGGCTGGCCTGCCCCACCGAGCTGTCGCCAAACCTGGCCTTGCTCGACTGGGCGCGACGCGAGGGCGGCCGTGTCAGCCTGACGACCGAGCCGGATCAGGCGGTTGCCGGCGCCGATTGCATCGTCACCGATACCTGGGTATCAATGGGCGACGAAGCCGCCGGCCGGCGCCACAATCTGCTCGCACCGTACCGGGTCGACGAAGCCCTGATGGCACGGGCCAAGCCCGACGCGATATTTATGCATTGTCTGCCGGTCAAGCGCGGCGAAGAAGTCACCGCCGGGGTGGTTGACGGCCCCCAGTCGGTGGTCTGGGATGAGGCTGAAAATCGCCTGCACGCGCAAAAGGGGATCCTGACCTGGTGCCTTGGCTGAGCACCAGTTGGCGTCAACCTTCCCTGTGATTGGGGCCGGCAACCACGGAAAGGATCTGCGATCTTGATTTCACCAACCGGCCGCGTACCCGATGATCTTGTTCAACCGTTTCGCATCGACCCGTTCGCACTGCGCGGGCGCCTTGTCAGGCTCGGCCCGACGATTGACCGTATCCTGTCGCAGCACGCCTATCCCGAGCCGGTGGCGGCAATGCTTGGCGAGGCCATTACGCTCGCGGTGGTGCTGGCCGGCGCGCTCAAATATGACGGCATCTTCACCTTGCAGACCAAAGGCGACGGCCCGATCCGGCTGATGGTCGCGGACGTGTCGACCGATGGCGCGGTGCGCGGCTATGCCCAATACGATCAGCACAAGCTCGACGCCGTGACCGAGGCGAGGGGTACGCAGGCAGGACTCTCGGTGCCGCGGCTGCTCGGCGGCGGCTACATCGCCTTTACGGTCGATCAGGGCGAAGAGACCGATCGCTATCAGGGCATTGTCGAATTGGCCGGCGCCACCCTCGCGGATTGCGCGCAGCATTATTTTCGCCAGTCGGAACAGATCCAGGCCGGGATCAAGCTCGCGGTCGGTCAAACCGGGCCGGGAGGGACCTGGCGCGCCGGCGGGCTGATGCTGCAGCGGGTCCCGCCCGAGGGCGGCTATGGCGTCATCGCCGATGATGTCGAGGATGGCTGGCGGCGCGCAATGGTGTTGATGAGTTCGGCGACATCGAGCGAGTTGGTCGATCCGGGGCTGGCCCCGCACCGGCTGTTGTTTCGGCTGTTTCACGAAGACGGCGTTCGGGTCTACGACACGCATCCGCTCGAAGCCCGCTGCCGCTGCTCGCGCGAGCGGATCGAGACGATCTTGCGGGCCTTTCCCGCCGATGAGCTCGACGATATGCAAAAGGAGCGGGTGACCACGGTGACTTGCGAATTCTGCAGTCGCCGGTACACATTCGACGCCGACGAGATCAGCCGCCTTGCCCCGGCGTGACGCGTGCATGGCAGGGTCGGGTGCAATCTGGAGCGCGCGTTGCCCGGATTGATCCGGGTATCCACCGGCCCGAAGGCCCAAATGCCCCTTCTGAACAAGACGCGGATGGCCAGGTCAAGCCCGACTCGAGCGGCTTGGAGATCCCTCGGCAGCGTTCGAGTGCGCCGATGACCACAGATTATGATGCCGAATGGCAGGCGCGCTTTGGCCAGCCTTCGGATCTGGTGGCGGACACGCTTCCCGATCTCCCGTGGCTGCGGCAGGTGCTGTCGCGGCGCACCCATCGTCGCTACCGGCCGCAGCCGGTGCCCGAGGATCTTCTGCTTCTTTTGCTGGGAACAGCTTTTTCGGCCTCCTCGAAATCGGATTTTCAGCAGGTCTCGGTGATCCGCGTTGTGGATCCCGGACGTCGCGAACGGTTGTCGGCACTGATCCCGGACATGCCGTGGATCGGCGCCGCGCCGGTCTTTCTGGTGTTCTGCGGCGATGCCCGCCGGCTCGAACGGCTTGGCGAGTTTCGCGGGCATGCGAGCGACAACGGTCGGCTTGAAGGTTTTTTTAACGCCGCGATCGACGCCGCTCTGGTTCTGCAGACTTTTATCCTCGCCGCCGAAACCGCGGGGCTCGGCTGTTGTCCGATCAGCGCGTTGCGCAATCACCCCGACGCCGTCGCCGCAATATTGGAATTGCCCGACAAGGTCTTTCCGATAGCCGGACTGTGCGTCGGCTATCCCGCCACCGCCGGTTTTGTCAGCCTGCGCCTGCCGCTTGGCGTGACGGTGCATACCGACCATTACAGCGATCAAGATCTTGCCGAGGGGGTGATCGCCTACGACAATCGCCGCGGCGCGCGCTATTCACCACCGCGCGCGCAACAGCGCGCTCCCGAAATCTTCGGCTATGCCGATTCCTACGGCTGGTCCGAGGATAAGACCCGCCAAGCCGCGGCCCAGCCCGAAGGTCGAACCTTTCCCGGCTATCTGCGTTCCCGCGGTTTCACTCTCGATTAGCCAATCGACCGGCTGCCGCGACCGAACCTGAGGGCGTCAATCTCGCCCAGGGCGGCTGTGCCGGCAAGAATACTTCATCGAGGGCACCGCCATCCGGTGCACGAACCCGGCCGGCGCCATCGGATCAATCATAGGATATTGCCGCAGCTGTCGCGAACCCGACAGGAATCAATCCATTGACGATCGGGCCGCCATGTTTATAAGCCGCGGCCTCAGAACATTCGCATCCGTCTACGGGAGGAACTCGATGTTGATCACACGCCGCCGCCTGATTGCCGGTAGCGCGTTAGGCGCGGCCGCGCTCAAAACCGGGTTTGTTCGTCGCGCCGCCGCCGAGACCGAAACGATCAGGATCGGATTCCTGCCGGCGCTGACCGGCCCCAGTTCGTCGACCGGTATCGGGATCAACCGCGGCACCATCATGGCGGTCGATGAAATCAACGCCGCCGGCGGCGTCAACGGCCGCAAGATCGAACTGATCACCCGCGACACCCAGAGCGATCCGACCAAGGCGGTCAACGCCGCGACCGAGCTTACGCGGCGTGAAAAGGTGCATGTGATTTTCGGACCGCTCAATTCCGGCGAGTCGCTTGCGGCGACGCCGCTGATCGCGCGGGATGGCGTCCCGCAGCTTGACCCGTGCTGGGTTGACAGCCTGACCGACCCCAAAAAATACCCGCTTGCGTTTCGCAACGCCCCGACCAACCACCAGATCGGCGGTGCAGCCAATCACTATGTGGTCGAGATCTTGAAACTGCCGAAGGTCGCCGTGATCGGCGACACCACTGGCTACGGCACCGCTTCGGTCAACACCTATGTGCCGATGTTGGCCGACATCAAGGCCGACGTCGTCTACCATGCCAGTGTCGATGCCGCCAATCCCGACCTCAAGCCGGAAATGCTGCGCATGCAGAGTGCCGGAGCTCAGGTCATCATGCCGTGGAGCGTCAACGCCGGCTTCCTCGCACGGATCATCAACACACGCGCGCAGATGAATTGGGACGTGCCGATCGTCGGCCAGACGACGCTGGGCTCGGGCCAGACCAAGGCGCTGCTCGACAAACCCGAAAATTGGGAAAAGGTCTATGCCAACAACTTCCGTAACTGCGCCTACGACGCGTCGGGCAAATTGCCGCCGCGCACCGTGGCGTTTGTCGAAAAGTTGAAAGCGGCGAAGCTCGAGATGAGCGACACCCTGTTGTGGTGGATCGCGCTGGGCTATGACGCGCCGCGCCTGATTGCCGACACCGTCAAGGCGTCGGGCAGCAGCCCGGATCAGATTGCCGGCTATTGGAAGACGCTCAAAGCCTGGCCCGGTGTCTATGGCGACATCACCTGGAGTGCTGATCAGCGCAACGGCTTCCCGGATGATGAAATCGTCATGTGCCGGGCCAATTCGCTCGACGGTGGCGCGTTCAAGCTGGCGCCCGGCTACGCCGCCTGATCCCGATGCTTCAGTCGATCATCGCCTATGGTCTGACGATGGGGGCGATCTACGCGCTGATCGGCATCACCTATAACGTGATGTTCACCGCATCCCGCGTCTTCAGCTTTACCGCGGGGGTTCTCGGGATGCTCGGCGGGGTGCTGGGCTCGCTGTTCATTCGCCGCCTCGGCATGCCGGTGGCTTTCGGCTTCATCTTGACCCTGTGCTGCGGCATGGCGATCGGCATCGTGACCGAGATCCTCACCGTGCGCCCGGTGCTGAAGAGCCTCGACCAGCATCTCTATGTCTTGTCGACCCTCGCCTTCGCGCTGTTGATCCAGCAATTTACCGCGATCGAGTGGAGCACCGAGCCGCAGCCCTTCCCGCGACTGCTGAACATCGGACCTGGCGTTTTCGACCAGCAGTTCTGGCTGCCGATCGCGGCCTGTCTGGCGACGGTCGTTGGTCTTGAACTGCTGTATCGCCGCACGCTGATCGGGCGCGCCTTTCTGGCAATCGCCGAAGACAATTATGCTGCACGCGCGCTTGGCCTGCCCGAGCAGGCGCTGCGGATGACGAGCTATGCGCTCGCCGGCGCGATCGGCACGCTTGCGGGCTTCGCCGGCGGCGAAGTGCTGCTGGCCTTTTTTGCCAACGCACCGATGCTCAATTTCTACGGTTTTGTCCCGGTCGCGCTGGGCGGGATGGGCAGCAACCGCGGCGCGGTAATCGGCGGCATGGCGCTTGGCCTTTTCCAGCAGGCCGCGAACTTCCTGGTTGGCGGCATTTTCGCCTCCGTCGCCGTATTCGTCGTGTTCATTCTCGTCCTGCTCGCACGTCCCGAGGGTCTCGGCGGCGCCACCGCCGCTCGTCGCGTATGACCGACACGCCGGTCTCTTCATCCGCTGCCATCACGGGTGGTGCGGCAGGTCGTGGCCTCGCCGCACGGTTGGAGGCGCTGTGGCCGTATTTGGCCCTCGGCCTTGCCGCCGTCGCGCTGCCGCTGAGCGGCGATACCTATTGGGGGATCATCGCGACCCGCGCCTGCGTCTATTGGGTGCTGGTTGCCGGGCTGAACCTCGTGGTCGGCTTTGCCGGGCAAATCGCGATTGGCTGGGTGGCGCTGCTGACGCTTGGCGCCTATACCGCCAGCGTTCTGACAGCCGGGACCGCAACGCCGGCGCTGTCGCCTTTCCTGGCGCTGATCATCGCCGGGGTCGCCGGAGCGATCGTCGGTCTGATCGTGGGCTTGCCGGCACTGCGACTGCGCACCTTTTACTTCGCGATAACGACGCTTGGCTTCGCGACAATCGTCACTCAGATCGCGCTGGCCTGGCAAAGCGTCACGGGGGGTGGGGTCGGCGTTCCCGGCCCGCTCTTTCCCGGCTGGTTTTCAAGCCAGTGGGGCTTCTACTATCTCTGCCTCGGGCTGGCGGCGCTATGTACCTGGATGACGGCGAACCTCGCGGCGAGCCGTTTCGGCCGCGCCTTAGTGGCGATCCGCGACGCCGAGGTAGCGGCGGAAGCATCGGGCGTCGCCAAGCCGGCGGTGTTGATGATGGTTTTCCTGTTCAGCGGCGCCGTCGCCGGGGTCGCTGGCGGCTTGTTCGCATCGCTGCAATCCTATATTACGCCCGACGCCTTTACCTTCGATCTCTCGGTCCTCTTCTTCATCGCGATCCTGATTGGCGGACGCGGTTCGATCATCGGGCCGCTGCTCGGCACGATCATCCTGACCGTGCTGCCCGAGTTCGCCGCACCGCTCGTGGCCTGGTCGACGTTTCTTTATGCCGCTTTATTGCTGCTGATCGTTCTGTTGATGCCCGGCGGCATCGCCGATCTCATCGACTACAAGAACCGCCGCCCGCTCGAACAGCATCGCGACATCGTGCCACGGCCGGAAATGGTCGCCGGCATCCTGCACCAGGCTGGAGGCAACCAATCGCTCACGCTCGACGATGTGGCGCTGAGTTTTGACGGGGTGCACGCCATCGACGGGCTCGATCTCGAAATCCGTCCTGGCGAGGTGCATGGCCTGATCGGCCCCAACGGCAGCGGCAAGACCACGACGCTCAACGTGATCTCGGGTTATAACGCGCCGGATCGCGGCGCGGTGCGGTTGGGCGGCGAGCCACTGTTGCCCGGCGCCTCGCACCTGCGCGCCAGCCGGCGCATTGCCCGCACCTTTCAGACACCACGGCTGATCGGCGCCGCCTCGGTGTTGGAAAACGTGATGATCGGCGGCACGATCGACGGCCGTGCAACATTCGCCGAGTCGCTTCTCTCCTTCCCACGTCACCTGCAAGACGAGCGGATGCTGCGCGGCGCGGCGATGTCGGCGCTGGTGGTGGTCGGGCTCGATGCGCTTGCCGCCGTCAGGGCGGACCGGCTGCAGCACAGTGAATTGCGTTTTATGGAGATCGCGCGGGCGCTGATGCTGCGGCCGAATTTCCTGCTGCTCGACGAGCCGGCCGCCGGACTTTCCGCCGAGGAGATCCGCCGGCTCGGTGCGCTGATCGTCGCGATCGCCCGAGTG
>Ga0335075_10012403_pt1 | contig 12874 bp, 9 predicted proteins | sample Lox_Sample_24_FD_206723 | JGI IMG/M metagenome (GOLD analysis project Ga0335075, IMG submission 206723) | Soil microbial communities from Loxahatchee National Wildlife Refuge, Florida, United States - Lox_Sample_2.4 | ecosystem: Environmental > Terrestrial > Soil > Wetlands | place: USA: Florida... | reverse complement strand
TGGGGATGGGCGTGCCCAGCAACCCACAGGTACTGAGCAGCACGGCGGCAACGACACGAGCGATGGCGGTGGGGCGGGGGCACATGGACACCATTGTTGGGCTGTACCCCCGAACGCGTCCTGTTATTCCGGTCGCGCCGGTACTGGACGAGCGGTTAGGGCGTTTCCTCTGAACCGTCCAGGACGCTGACGGCGATGCCATACGGCAGGAACCGGACTTTGCGACCGGCGTCGGTGTTGTTCTGGTTCGCCCGCAGCGCATCGAGTTCGGTGGCATACACCTCTTCGACCCGGGCGCCGCCGTCGGCGCTCACGGTGTAAATCACCCAAACACCGTCGCCGGCCTCGCCCGCGGTCTCCGGCCTGGTCCGCATCCGCCGGGCCAGGTCTTCGAGAACACCGGACCACCCGGCCCGATCAGTGGGCATGGTGAAAAACCGGCCGATCCCGTCGAATGCCTCGCGCAATCCCTCGCTGGCATCGCGGAACACTCGATCGAAATCCTCGGGATCGAATCCGAACCGACCGTTGTCGTCCATTGCGGCCTCCTGGCAGCTCACATCAATAACAACCAGTGTGCGCATAACGGGCGATCCGCGCCACGTTTAGTAGCCATACCCCCCACCACCGCCGTACGGATATTGCGGCTGGTAGGGACTTTGCGGCTGATACGGGCTCTGCGGCTGATACGGACTCTGCGGCTGCTGGGTCGCGCCCCCCTGCCCCTCGGGCACCTGAATGGGTATCGGGACCGGCACGAACGGAAGCTTCAGGTATGTCGTCGTCATCACCTCCGACGGTGTCGTGCTCACCGTCGTGCTCGGCGGCGGAGGCGGGGTGGTCGTCGGCGTGGTCGGGGTTGTGGTGGTGGTCGTCGGGGTGGTGCTCGTCGCCTGCTGCGTGGTCTTCGGCGGCGGCTGATATGTCGTCGTCACCGGTGGTGGTGGCGGCGGAGGCGGCGCCTCGCTGGTGACGGGCGGTGCGACGGTGGCCGCCGGCTCGCGGCTTGGCGGCAGCGGGCTTGGTGACGGGGGGTTTGACGCGGGGGGGTTGGAGCTGGGCAGCACCGGCGGCGGCACGGCCGACGTGCTGGTCGGCGCCGGGGGCGCCGGGTGGCTGGTTGAGGTCGTCAACGTATATGCCACCCCGCCGATGGCGACCATCGAGACCAGCGCGGCGACGCCCAAAAACAGTTGCGGCAAACGACTTCCGCGGCGCGGTTCCTCGGGCGGCTCAGCCTTCGGCAGTTGCAGCAGCTGAGACGGTGTGACGCGGGCGTCGTCGTCGTAAGGCTCACCGGTGTAGACCACCGGTTCGTTGGCGGAGTCGTCGGCCTCCGACCAGGCCAACTGGTGCAGCGTCTCCGACGGGTCCTCGAAGGACGCACCGCCCGTGGGCACGCCGAACGTGCCGGTGGACGCACCCAGGGTGTCGGTGGACGCGGTGAAAACGCCGGTAGAGCCGAGCAAACTACGGGTGGACGAGCCCACCATCGCGGCCATCGTCGTCGATTCGAGCTCGTCCTCCTGCCGTTGCTGGATCGGGTGTCGCGCCGAAAGCATCACCGCACCGACGGCCATGGCGAGCCCGGGCTGAACGGCGGTCACCACCGATGCCTTCGTGTGAGCCGAAAGACGCTGTGCGACAAACGGAATCTTGGCGCAGCCACCGGCCATCGCCACCGCGGCAAGATCTTTGCGGCGAACTCTGCTGCGCCGCAACATGTCGTCGAACTCCGAGAGCACGCCGCTGAGGCGATTTTCGATAAGACTCTCGAACTCCGCTCGACTCACCTGGACGCTGGCGCGTTGTCCCGGCAGTTCGACGACCAGCTCGGTCTCCGTCTCGTCGGACAGTCGCTCCTTGGCCAGCCGGCATTGCTCTCGCAGGTCGCCGAACTGCCCGACGACGCCCGTGCTGGCGGGGTCGGTCCCTGTGGTGTTAGCGACGTTTTCCAGCACATGGACCATCAGCGCCTGATCGATGAGGTCGCCGGAGAATTCCGGATAGCGCACCGTATCGGCGATGGGAGTAAAACCTGATGCGGCGTCGGCCAGCGTGATGCTGGTGCCGGCACCGCCGAAATCAAGTAGTGCAACTATGCCGTCGACAGGCAAGCGGTCATCGGAGTTCAGCGCCGTCAACGCGGTAATGGAATCTGAAACCAATCGCGGGGACAGGCCGCCTCGGACGAATCCGACATGCGTGCAGAGCGCGTCCTGGAGTCCGCGCAGGGCTTGCGGTTCCCAGTGTGCGGGAACGGCAATCGTGATGTTGGAGGTCGACGCATCGCCGCCGGCTTCCGTGATCAGCGCGTCAAGGGCCTCCACCAGCAACAGCGCAGGATCATGCGTCGACCCGTCGGCCGACATCAGAGTGCTTGACCCACCGACCCGCTCGACGAAGCCGGTCATCAATGTGCCGGTATCGGCCCCATCTGGGCCCTCTGAGTCGTTCTCGGGCACACCGAGTTCCGGTGCGCGATCGGGAAAAATCGTCAACACCGCGCGGCGCGACACGGGTGATTTCCCGCTGCGGACCGCGACTAGATTGGTGGTCCCGATCGATAACCCCAACGGGTCATACATAAAGCGAATACTTTCGTCGATAGCGGTCGGTGGCCAGGGTTAACCATAACCGCGGCCGCGCTATGACGGTCGGGCGCAATCTAATCGGTATGGGCTCGATGCGCTCGTGTCACCGAAGTGAGACACCCGATGTCTTGACAGAATGGGCCGGCTTCACACCACCGTCAGCGGCAGCGATCGCCTCGGCTCGAATTGGAAACTCGACCCGCCGCTGACCTTGGCCACCGACACTTCTGGCAGCTCGGTTGTGGCGGTGTCGGTTTCGGACAGCTCGACCGACCAGTCGGTGCTGGTGCCGGTGACCCGGACTTCGATGTGCGGGTCCACCGCGGTGGCGATCGCCTGCAATGGCTGCACCGACTCCGGCGAACACAACGAGATCCATGCGGCATCGTCATGGGCCGGTGACTGGTGCACCCGCAGCTGGCCCGATATCTCGGCATTGACGTAGCCGACGGGGTTGAACAGTGGATGCAACTCGAAAACCCTTAGTAAGCCGTCGATCCCGCCGGGTAATGACAGCGCCCGGTGGATGCGCTCTGCGCCGAGCCCGGCCAAGCCGATCAGCTGGCGGGTCCCCACTGAGGAGGCCAGGGCTGCATCCGAGCCTGCCCGCGCTCGGACGGCGACCGCGAAGGACAGATACAGCAGGTGCATTTGCAGGCAGACCTCGTCGGCCATGCGCACCAATGCCGAGTGCGAGTAAGCCCCGAAGTCGAGGTCGGACACCAGCGGGCCGGAATAGTCGGCCAGCCCCTCATCGGAGCGATCGATCGCGCCGAGTTCACATGTCGCAGCATGGGTTTGCGCAACGATGTCCAGCGCCGGGATGCTTTCGGCAGGCGGATAGGATTCGTCGATGATGACGGTCCAAGCGCAGTGCGGATGCCGGTCAGACGGAACCCGGGGCGGCCGGTGGATGGGACGCATCTGCGCGCGCGGGTTGGTCGCCACCGCGGTCGCGTCAAATGTCGGATCCTCGATGGTGTGGCACATGCCGAAGACGTACTCGTCGCCCATCGGCTCCACGTCGAGCAGCGCGCCGCAGTGGTCCAGGTGAAATTCCCCGTGCCAGCGGTCGTGGATGGTGTAGCGGAAGTCCATGAATTGTGGTGGGGCGCCGATGTCGAGTTGCAGGCCTTTAAAGATCGTCGGCACGTCGCTGCCCTCGTAGTTCAGCGCCCGCTGCATCCGCTTGGTGTAGATCGGGCTGGCGCCGGCCCACTCCTCGATGGCGATCTGCACCATCTCCTCGCGGCCGAATTCTTGGATGCACCAGGCCATGCCGGAGCGATCGATCATGTGCCCGATCAGCAGCAGCTCGGGGACCAAGACAGCGAGTTCCTGGCGGGACAGCTGTGCGTAGCGGGATTGGGTCACGGCTACAAAAATAGTCGCGACTATGTTATAAAGTCAACAATGTCTATCGCCGCAGGCCGGAAACCGCGCGGGCCCGTCAGCCCCACTCGACGGACCAACGCGCCGCGCAAACGCGGCGATGACACCCGGGCGAAGATCATCGATGAGACGGTCCACTGCATCGTAGAAGAGGGCTTCGCCGCCGCGACTGCCAAGCATGTCGCCGAACGCGTGGGCGTTACCTGGGGGGTGATCCAGTATCACTTCGGCGACCGCAACGGCTTGCTGATGGCCGTCGTCGACGAGGGCGTCGCCAAGCTGCTGGAGAGCTTGCGCTCGGCCGACGTGAGCGAACTGCCGCTGCGAGAGCGCATCGAGGTCGTCGTCGACACCGCGTGGAGTTGCTACAGCAGTCCAACATCGATGGCAGCCTTTGAAATACTTCGGGCCAACCGCGGCGGCCCGGGAGGGGCCTCGCGAAGCCACCTGCTGGAAATGAATTCGGCGATCGGCGAGCTCGGCAGATTGATCACCGATGATGCATCGAACGATGGTGTAGCCGAAGTTATTTGGGCGACGCTACGCGGTGTGGTATTGGCGCAGATGATCGTGGGCACCGCCGTCGACTGGCAACGCGAGCGACGCGCGCTGATCGATATGGTCACCCACTATCTCAGTGCGGGATCTTCGCGGCGATCGCGTTGAGGATGTCGGCGGCCTGGTTGGTGACGTCGTAGCGGCAGGCGGAGACGTCGATCGCGACGTTGTTGCGCACGGCCAGAGCCCGCTGGCATTCCATGCCTCTCCCGTCTTTCAATTCCTGCGTCATTGTCAGCGTGCCGTCGGTGTCGGCCGGCGTGCCGGCGGTCCACAAATGCGGCGACGGCGGGGTTGGCAGGACCAACGTCAGCGTCCGGCCCGAGCAACTCGTCCACTGCGACTTCTGCGCGGCGAGAAGCTTTTTGGCCGCCTCAGCGCTGGGGAAAGCGACCACGGCCTGGATAACCGCGAAGGCGCGGGGGCCGTCACCTGCGTTGCGCAGAGCCTGTGATCGGGCGCCGGTCCATCCGGTGTCGGCGTAGACCAGGTGCTGGTCCGGCGCCACGACACCGATGCAGTCTTTTTGCAGGACCTTTGGCGAATCGTCGATCACGGTGTCGGCGAATGACTCCTGGACCAGCGCGTCGGCTCCGACGAGCCCGGCGACCTGCTCGGGTGCCAGCAGCAGGTTCGACAGCGACGCGGACGTCAGCGCGGGCGCCGGTCCAGGGGGCGTGCTGGTCGTCGACGACGTCGGAGGCTGCGCCGCAAGATCGGGACGAGGTTTCGCTTTCAACGCCACGACGGCCACCGCCGCGGCCGCGACGATAGCAACGGCAACCACCGCCGCGGCGATGCGCCCGCGACGGTGTCGCCTCGGAGGCGGGGCGTAGAAAGCCGGCGGCGGCATCGGCGGCGCTGCCACCGGAGGCGGGAGCTGCCACGGAGCGGTGAGCTGCACCGTTTGGTCGTTGAGGGCCGCAGCGGCCGCCTCGGCGAGGCTGCGCGCCGAACCGAACCGCTGCGCCGGGTCTTTGGCCATTGCGATAGCGATCACCTGGTCCAGCTGCGCCGACAAGCCGGGGACCACCTCGGTGACCTTCGGCGGCGGTGCATGCAGATGCGCCGCCATCACCGCCGCTGATCCGCTGGTGGTGGCGTACGGTGCCCGTCCGGTCAACAGCCGAAACAATGTGCACGCCAACGAATACAGATCCGCCCGACCGTCAAACGGCCGGCCGGCCAGCACCTCGGGGGCCGCGTAAGCCACCGTCGCCGTCACCGACCCCGTGACGGTCAGCCCCACGTCGTCCAGGGCACGCGCGATCCCGAAGTCCCCCAACAACGCCCGCTCCTCGGGCCCGGCAGGGCCGGACAGCAGGAAGTTCGCCGGCTTGATATCACGGTGCACCACGCCACGTTGGTGCGCATAGTCCAGCGCTTTGCCCACTTCGCCGATGATGTGCACCGCCCGCCCCGGAGCCATGGTTCCCGCGCGTAGCGCGGCATCGGCATCGGTGCCGTCGACGAACTGCATCGCGATCCATAGCTGCCCCTCGAACTCGCCGCGCCGGTAAATCGACACGATGTTGGGGTGATCCAGCGACGAGGCCACATCGGCCTCCCTGATGAACCTGGCCCGAAAGTCCTGATCACGAGACAGCTCCGGGCTGAGGACTTTCAACGCATCACTGCGCGGCAGGTCGGGATCACGTGCCAAATACACGGTGCCCATCCCGCCGGCGCCCAGCATTCTCTCGATCCGGTAGCCGGCGAAGACCGAACCGGCGCTCAACATGCTGGCGACTTTCCTCCGCTCGATCCGACCCCTCGATCCCCCAGTGCAAGTCCGACTCCCCGGGAGAATACCTGCAGGAGTGTGCTGTGATGACCTGATGGGCCATGACGAATACCTCGCTGACGTAGCAGCAATCGAACTGATTAAATACCGTTATTTTCGTGGGCTGGACACCAAACACTGGGACGTCTTCGCCGACACACTCACCGAAGACGTCAAGGGCGACTACGGGTCGTCGCTCGGCGAGGAACACCACTTCACCAACCGTGCCGATCTGGTCGAGTACATGCGCTCGTCGCTGGGCCCCGGCGTCCTCACCGAACACCGGGCGACTCATCCGGAGATCACCGTGACCGGTGACGAGGCGACCGGCATCTGGTATCTGCAGGACCGGGTGATCGTCGCCGAGTTCAACTTCATGCTGATCGGCGCCGGCTTCTACCACGATCGTTATCGCCGCACCGCCGACGGATGGCGGATCAGCGCGACGGGCTATGACCGCACCTACGATGCGACGATGTCGTTGGCGAACCTCGACTTCAAGGTGCGGCCCGGTAACGCCCTAGCCTGAATCCGTCTGCAGCTCTGACTTATTGGGTGATCGCGATCACTGCGCCGGGCCGCAGCCACTGAATGATCTGCACCAGCTTGGCGTCATCGATCGCCACGCAACCCTCGGTCGGTCCGCCGTCGGTGGTGTGGAAGAAGAACGCGGCGCCTTTGCCCGGTTGACGGTTTGGGTTGACGCCCATCACCACCGCATGCTTGTACTGCGGAATCTCGAGGTTCTCGCTCGCTCCGGTGTCGAACGGACATTGAGCTTTCTGGCAGACCTGCATCGTGTTGAAGGTCGGGCTGTTGTCATCGCCGTTCCACCAGTGGTTGGAGTCGACCTGCACATACTGCAGCCCGCTACCAGGATTGGGTGCCGTCCCGAATGCGAAGGGCAACGAGTAGACCCCCATCGGAGTAGCTGGATAGCCGCTTTTGGCTTGCGGCGCAAGGCCTGCCGATCCGACATGGGCGGGTATGCCAGCCGCGACCGGCTGCCAGCCTGCCGCGCCACGTTGGTAGACGTCGAGTTTTGCGTTCGAACCGCCAACTCCGACAACGGAAACCACCTGCGTCGCGTTGCCTACGGAGGGAGCAAACCAAGGTGCGCCGACTGCACCACCCGTTGGAGCTGTCGCCAGGGTGACGAAAGCGGTGCACACCGTGGCGCACAGCGAACCCAGCAGTCGGCGCACCGTTTCATGGTCGACGCTGAGCATTCCTAACGTCAAGTTAAGGTTTAGCTTCGAAACGATCACCACGTGGCCGCGACTCCACGCTGGTTAGTTGTCCGTGCTGGCTGCGGCTATATGTTCGTATGCGTCGCACACAGGATCCCGGGGTATAGAAAGCACTGAATGGCACCGACAGATCGCAGCCGCACGCCTTCCGATAGCGGCAATACGACAAAGCTCGCCGCGGCGAGCGGTGTCGGCGTGCCGCCGTTGACGGTCTGGCTCGGGTCGGCAATGTACACATTTCCGGTTGATCGGGACGTCATCGTGGGTCGCGACCGCGGCTGCGACATCAGTTTCCAAGACATCTCCCCTGACGACCTCACGCTGATATCGCGGGTGCATGCGATCCTGCGGTTCGACGGGTCACAGTGGGTCGTCGTCGACAAAAGCCAAAACGGCGTCTACGTGGCCGGTTCACGCGCCACCCTGGTGCCCATCCGCGACCGCCTGACGATCACGCTGGGCAGCCCCCATGGCCCACAGCTGACGTTCCGCGTCGCTACATCGGCGCCGTCATCGGGGCCCCGCAATCCGCGGACGCTCGACCGCATCTCCGGGGAGACGGTGGGATCGAGCCCGGAGACCGTGGCGTTCCGGCCAGTGGGCCCACCACCGCCCCCGACGCGAGCGCAGATGCGCCCCCCGTCTCGTCCGACCGGACCGCAAACCCACCCGAGCCGCCCCGAGTTGGTTCGACCGGCGAGCGACATCAGGCGAGGGACGGTTTCACCGCGGACGACGGGATCGTCGGGTTTGGTGACCGTCGGCCGCGCCAAGACCAACACCGTCGTCGTTGAGGACGCGCTGGCCTCCCGCGTGCACGCGGTGCTGACCGTCAGTCCGGCCGGTCTGGAGATCCGCGACAACAACAGCAGCAACGGCACATTCGTCAACGGCACGCTGATCACCCGGGCGACGATGCTGCGCGACGGCGACGTCGTCACCATCGGCAACACTGACCTGCGGGCGACCGGCAACACTTTGCTGGCGCAGCCCGCGGCATCGCGCACCAGCGGGCTCACCGCGCACGGGTTGGCGCTGACCATTGACGGCCGCCAGCTGTTGGAGGATGTGTCGTTCACCGCGAAACCGGGGACGCTGACCGCGGTGATCGGGCCGTCCGGCGCCGGAAAATCGACGCTGGTCAAGCTGATTGGCGGTGCAATGCCGCGCAGCGCCGGTGTGGTTGCCTTCGACGGCCACGACGTGCACGCCGAATACGCCTCGATGCGCTCGCGGATCGGGATGGTGCCCCAGGACGACGTCGTGCACCGCCAGCTCACCGTCCAGCAGGCGCTCAGTTATGCCGCCGAACTGCGACTGCCGCCCGACACCTCGATCGAGGACCGCCGGCAGGTGGTCGACCGGGTGCTCGACGAGCTGGAGCTGACGCCGCACCGAAAGACACGCGTCGACAAGCTGTCCGGCGGGCAGCGCAAACGCGCATCGGTGGCCATGGAGCTGCTGACCGGCCCGTCGCTGCTGATCCTCGACGAACCGACCTCGGGCCTGGATCCCGCACTGGACCGGCAGGTGATGACGATGCTGCGCCGGCTCGCCGACGCCGGTCGCGTCGTCATCGTCGTCACGCATTCGCTGACCTACGTCAGCATGTGCGACCAGATTCTGCTGCTGGCGCCTGGCGGCAAAACCGCCTTCGCCGACCCGCCCTCGCAGATCGGGGCGGCGATGGGCAGCAACGACTGGGCCGACATCTTCGCCCGGGTCAGCACCGACCCCGACGGCGTGCACAGGGCGTACCTGGCACGCCACCCCGCTGCCCCGCGGCGGCCGTCGCCGACAGCCGGCGCGGCGCCGCTGGGTAAACCGCCGCAGACCAGCCGGTGGCGTCAGGTGGGGACCTTGGCCCGCCGCCAAGCTCGGCTCATCACCGCCGACCGTGGCTACTTCGCATTTCTCGCGTTGCTGCCGTTCGTGCTCGGCGTGCTGTCGCTGGCGGTGCCCGGCAACACCGGGCTGGGATACGCCAACCCGACCGGGCCGCAGCCCGAGGAGCCGATCGACATCCTGATCCTGCTCAACATCGGAGCGGTGTTCATGGGAACCGCGCTGACCGTGCGCGACTTGGTCGGCGAGCGGATGATCTTCCAGCGGGAGCGGGCCGTGGGTTTATCGGCGTCGGCGTACCTGATGGCCAAAGTGCTCGTCTTCAGCGCCGCGGCGCTGATCGACACCGCTTTGATGGTGGTGATCATGACCGTTGGTAAAGGCGCGCCGTCGCATGGCGGCGTGCTGTTGGGCCACGGCGTTGTGCTCGGCGTCGTCGAGTTGTGGCTGACGCTGGCTTTGACGGCGATCGCCTCGGCGATGGTGGGGCTGGCGCTGTCGGCGCTGGCCCGCTCCACCGAGCAGGTGTTGCCGTTGCTGGTGGTGACCATCATGGTGTCGATGGTGATGGCCGGCGGCCTGATCCCGGTGACCGGACGGCTGCTGCTGGACCAGATGTCGTGGTTGGTGCCGGCGCGTTGGGGATTTGCGGCCGCGGCGGCGACTGTCGATCTGAACCACATCGAGGCGGCCCTGCCCGCTGATCGGTTCTGGCGTCATGAGCGCAGCGCCTGGCTGCTCGACATGGGCATGCTTGTGCTGCTGGCCGTGGTTTTCACCGGCATTGTGCGCTTCAGGCTGCGGTTGCGGGCACGGACTTAGCCGCGGATGTGCGGGTGAATTGACCGCTCTGCCAGCGGTAGTAGCGTTACCGCTTGGTCAGGGAAGGGTCGGCGATGTTCGTCAATACTGCAATGCTGCACTCCGGGGCGGCTCAATCGCATCGCGCGAGCGATCACGCCCACGACGGCGCCAATCACCTATCGGCGGTGGCGCCGCTAGCCGGGCTTCGCCGACGCCGAAGCTTTTCACAACTCCGTCCGAACAGCTAGCCGCAAATCAGCATGTACTCGACCCCGCTATCGCGAACCGCGACACCATCACGCTGTCGATACCATTCACAGACATTGAAGCAGAAACATACACGGCCGCTGAGATCGGGTACTTAGAAGCGCACGGATACCGACGAATGGGGGACATCACCCTTGTGTCACAAAAGTAAAGCGAGAAAACTCGGCAGCCCGACACTAACGAAGGAACCATGAGAGCACTACTACAATTCTTTCTGATGCATTTCGATTTCCTCTATCTGGACTCGCGTTACCGAATTTCAGATTCGAGGACATCCAGTTCTTCTGAGTCTGACGCCTTCTTGGTAATGACTGGACCTATTCTTACGTGGCGCTTGGTAAATAATCGCGGGCAGTTTCAACTCGCGGTTGCGCCAACCGAACTCCTAGCCCGTGAGAATTGGTTCTGGCTATCAGTTATCCGCCAGTATCTCGACAGTGACGAGGATACTATCCTTGATGACCAAGGGATCGGATGGCTACGCGATAACATCAGTCGGATCGAGCAGCTTTTTATGGATCACCCGACCGCTTTTAACTCCTGCGAAAGATTGAATGCTTTGAAAGAAGCGATAGCGGTGAGGCTGTTCGGGCCCGCGTGACGTCCAAAACTCAACGACCGCTGGCGGGGATCCAGCGGCGCAAAGCTGACGGCATTAAGCGTAACCGCACTCGATAGGGTAATCGAGGAGAGCGTACACCGGATCGGCAGATTGTTGGAGTTTTTCCTCCGTTACCTTGAAGTGTTGTACGTGAATCCGGGACTCATGACTTATCGAGTGGGCGTCTGATCAATGATCGAGGTCAGGTCTATCGCTCGGTTGCACCGAGGAGACTGAAGACACCCGAGAATTGGCTTCGACTAGCTTGGGTGCGGCAACCGTATATACCTGTCCCTAGGTTGGTTTCAGCCTCACAGTTCGCTGCCGAGAAATCGTTACGGCATTCGCGCACGCACCAATCAGTGTGACTGTGCTGCAGCGTGCGCAGCATTCGTCAATACTCGGATCGCCGATCAGCGCTACCATCGCGACATGTCGTCGGACATCCCGCCTGGAGCAGTTCCCCCCGGTCCAGGCCACCACTGGAGTCCTCCCCCGCCAGCCGCGTTGACCCCGTCGCTTCAAACGCCGCCCCCACCGTCGATGGCGTACGGTCGGCCGGCACGCTGGCCCGGGTTCAGTGCGCTCGCGATTGCGCTGATTGCCTTAGGCGTCGGCCTCGTTGGATGGTTTCGCCCAGTGCCACACGCCAATCAACCCCCGCCCAAGCCCACCTACACCGCTCAGCAGATCGCCAGCGCCAAAACAGAAATATGCACCGCCTTCGCGCAAGTAAATCACGGGATAGATCTCGCAGACACCGAAAGCGCTACCAGCAGCGATCGGGCCGCGAAAGTTGCCGCGGTCGCACTCACGCGGCAAGCACTCGATTTCGGCAGCCGGTATCTCTTGGCAAAGGTCACCGAAGAGCCGGCGACCCCGGCTGAGCTGGCATCAGCTGTTCGGCAACAAGCAAAGGCGTTGGAGGAGCTTCTTGTTGGCTATATCAATGGGGCTTCATCATCTGACCAAAGCCTCGAACCGGCACAGAAGGCGTCTGATGAGGCGGCGGACAAGATCCGGCAGTTGTGCAAATGACTGCGCCAGATTACCCACAAGGCGAATGGTCCGCACTGCTGCTTGGCGCGCAGTGAGTGAGTATCACCTCGGTGATCGCACTCAATAATGCGATCGCAAACCGAGGAACGATCCCAAACAAACTTCTCTCAACTTCACGACACCCTGCAAAATGCCATCACGACAACCCTCGCCGGTCAGGAGGGAGCCACCACCGACGCCATGCGCGACGCTTTTCGTTCGCCACACAAGCATCGACTGCGGGTGCCGGGCCGCCAGCCAACAGCAGATCGCTAACGCTAAAGCAAAAGTTTGGACTGCCTAGGGAAGGCTGGATCATTTAGTAGGTGTTCTTAACGCACTACCTTAAAGCAGCAACGCGATCGTAACTACCTTCAACGCTCGGCAAATATTTGATGTATTCAGCCGACCCCTCCTTGCCATAATCGCCGAAGAACCGGCGACACCGGCTGATCTCGCAACTGCTGTCCGCAAGGACGCGCGGTTCGCTGGAAGAAGTTGTGATTGATTATCAGGATTGATTTGCTAATTCTGATGTAGAGATGCGGTCGATGGTTGGCGCCAACGGCGCGGCGGCCGAAACGATCCGGCAACTGTGCAAATGACGGTCCGCTGGCTATTCAGTCAATAAGAGAAACGGTGCTGAGAAGTCCGGAGCGAACCGACCGGCGGCCGACATCCAGTTAGCGGAGTTGGGTGACTACCGCTAGCGCTGATCAGCGGTAGCATCCAAAATTGTGTC
>Ga0335075_10012402_pt1 | contig 12874 bp, 12 predicted proteins | sample Lox_Sample_24_FD_206723 | JGI IMG/M metagenome (GOLD analysis project Ga0335075, IMG submission 206723) | Soil microbial communities from Loxahatchee National Wildlife Refuge, Florida, United States - Lox_Sample_2.4 | ecosystem: Environmental > Terrestrial > Soil > Wetlands | place: USA... | reverse complement strand
CAGCGCCTTGGCGTAGGCGGTCTGCCCGATGCCGACGATCGCGACCTCGCGGCTGATCACGCCGTGCCTTCCGCGTCGCGGTGGCCGAGGGAGGTCTCGACCGCCGCGGCGGCCGCGCCGAGCCAGTCCCTGAGCACCTCGGCGGTGTGCTGACCGGGCTGGGGCGGCGCCGTGACCCGGGCCGGCGACCTCGACATCTTGACCGGGTAGCCGGGGATGGTGACCTGGCCCCGGCCGGGGTCGTCGACGGTGACGAAGATGCCGCGCTCGCGCAGGTCGGCGTCGCCCAGGACCTCGGTCGTGGAGCGGAGCGCGCCGGCCGGCACCCCGGCGGCGCCGAGGGCGGCCATCGCCGCCATCTTGTCCATGGTCGCGGTCCAGGCGCGAACGGCCGCGTCGACCTCGGCCCTGTGCTCGCCCCGGCTGGCCATCGTCGCGAAGCGCTCGTCGCCGAGCATGTCCTCGCGGCCCATCAGCTTGGCCATTCGCTCCCACTGACGATCGCTGCCCGCGTGGATGTGCACGTAGTCGCTCGGCCCGAACGGCGGGCAGGGGAAGATGTCCGACGGCGCGGTGGTGACGAGGAACGGCGGTCGATTGCCGAACCGCGGGGTGTCCAGCTGCCGCTCGATCGGCCACCCGAAGTGGATCCGCATGAACGTCGCCACCTGGTCGGTCATCGCGATCTGCACCCGCTGGCCGAGCCCGTCCTTCTCCCGCTGGTAGAGCGCGGCGAGGATGGCGCCGACGAGCACCATGCCGGTGCCGGTGTCGCCCACGTCGGGACCGGGCTTCATCGGCAGCCCGTCCGGCTCGCCGGTGACGGCGGACCCGCCCGCGAAGCCCTGCGCGATCGGGTCGAAGCACGGGAAGTCCCGGTACGGCGAGTCCTCGGCGAACCCCTTCACCTGAGCGTAGATCAGGCGCGGGTTCCGCTTGGAGAGGACGTCCCAGGACAGGCCGAGGCGGTCGATCACCCCGGGCGAGAAGTTCTCAACGAAGATGTCGGCCTGGTCGGCGAGGCGCAGCGCCGCCTGCACGCCCGCCTCGGATTTCAGGTCGAGCTCGATGGACTTCTTGGAGGCGTTGTTGAGGTAGAACGCGATGCCGTCGTAGCTGTCCCTGCTGCCCGGCGCGATCACCTTGACGACCTCGGCGCCGAGGAACGCCAGCATCAGCGTGGCCGAGGGACCCGCGACCTGGTGGGTGAGGTCGAGCACCCGCACCCCGGTAAGAGCGTGGTCGCTCATGAGCGCCGACCTCCTGTCGGTCCGCCGTCTGCGATGGCGGCACCGCGTCGCTGCGATGTCCCTGCGATGCGAGGAACATATATGGTCCACTAATATCCATTCAACTCCCGAGAGACCATTATTGTTTATGAATTCCGCCACCATTTCCTATACGATTGTTTGTGCCCGGGGCTGATGGCGGCGCCCGCCGGCCGGCCGCGTCGCGGCGCCCCTTGGCAGCCGGCGGACGCTCCCCTACCCTGAGTTGAAAGGGCGGGCGGTGGTGCGGTGGCAGAGCTGAGCCGCTGGTGCGGCAAATGCGGGACCGGGCTGCGGTCTGGTGCTCGGTTCTGCCCCAAGTGCGGGCAGCGCGTCATCGACGAGACTCCGGCGGCCATGCCTCCCGGACCCGGGCCCCGCTCCGAGGCCCAGCCCGAACCAAGCGGGCCGGGTTTTACCGAGGTCGGGATGCGGGGCGCGGCGCCATTGCCCGGGCCGGACTCCCCGCCGCGGAACGAGTGGAGCGACTGGTACAGCGCCACCGAAGCTCGAGGCCCGTTCGACCCCCCGGCCAGTCCGCCGCTCGCGAATCGGCAGCCTCAGCCGTACCCGCCGCCCACCTATCAGCAGCCGCCGGTGCTGTACCCGGGCTACCAGCAGCCTCAGCGTCCGCCGTTCGAGCCGGCTCTGGGCGGACCGTCGGGGCCGCCCGGCCCGCCTCGGCCTCCGCGGGGCCCGGGCGACGGTGCCCGGCGGTCCCGCGCGCCGCTGCTCTGGTCGGTCCTGTCCGTCGTGGCGGCGGTCGCGGTGGTGGCGATCGTGCTGCTGCTGCACCCGTTCAGCCACCACGAGACGATCAACGACGCCGCCAACTCCACCAGGACCGCGGTGCCGACGACCTCGGTCGCCGCGCACTCGGCGACCGCGGCCGCGTCCGCGTCCGCGTCCGCATCCGCCTCGTCGTCGTCGCCGCCGTCGACGTCCGCTGCCGCTTCGGTGTCCCCGTCCGTCTCGTCGACGGCGGTCACCGAGCAGCAGGCCGCCTCGACCGTCGCCGGGATGCTGGCCAGCAGCGTCACCGACCGCACGGCGATCAACAACGCCTACAACGACGTCTACAACTGCGGGCCGAGCCTGCACGGCGACGCCGCGGTCTTCACCCGCGCGGTCAGCTCTCGGCGCGCGCTGCTCGCCAGCCTGGCGACCATGCCGGGCCGGGCGGCGCTGCCGCCGGCCCTGCTCACTGACCTCACCAAGGCCTGGCAGGCGTCGATGGCGGCCGACCAGGGCTTCGCGACCTGGGCCGACGACGAGGTCACCCAGGGCTGCGTCGCGGGCGACACCAGCGACCCCGGTTACCGGACCACGATCGCCCCCGACAACGAGGCAACCGAGTACAAGACGGACTTCACCACCGAGTGGAACCCCATCGCCGCTCGCTACGGCCTCACCACGTACCAGCAGGGCCAGCTCTAGGACGCGCAACCGGGCCACGGCGGCCCGGGTCAGCGCAGCGCGGTCCAGATCATCGCTGAGAGCTCGCCGATCGTGTCGATGCCGTACTGCTCGGTTGGGTTGCCGGTGGTGAGCACCGAGATGAGGTAGTCGCGGCCGTCGCCGGACACCCAGCCCTCGCTGTTGACCTGCCAGTCGGTGTTGTCGTCGTTCAACGGCAGCCAGCCGTTTTTCAGGGCCACGGTCACGCCGGCCGGCACGCCGCCGCTGACCCCCCACGCCTGGTCGGGCGTCACGTTCTCGAGCAGCGACAGCGCGTACTGGCGCTCGCCGGAGGTCAGCGTCGGGCCGGGCTTGATCAGCTGCTTCAGCAGCGTTATCTGGTCGTAGGGGACGGTGGTGGTCAGCCCCCAGCCCGGCCACGGGAAGTCGGCGCAGACCACGCACTCCGACGGCGTCGTCCTGCTCAGTCCGACCTTGTCGTTGTAGGCCGCCACTCCCGCCGTTCCCCCGGCGGCGTACCAGAGGCTGGTGGCGGCGTCGTTGTCGCTGTCCTCGATCATCTGCTCGGCCAGCCCCTGGTCATCCGACGACAGCCCGGTCCCGTCGCTGGCGCTCAGCAGCGTCTCCAAAATGTCCAGCTTCACGACCGACGCCTCGTCCTGCGCGGGCCCGTCCCCGAGCCGCCAGCTCTGCCCGGTCCGCACGTCGTACACGGCCGCAAGCACCGTCCCCGACCGCCTCGCCAGGTACCCGTCCACCGCCTCAGCGAACGGATCCGCGTGCTGCGGGGCCAGCGCCTGCGTCGCCCCGGACGACGGCGCCGCGGTCGACGTTCCGAGCCCCGATGAGCCGGCCGGCGACGATCCCGCGGGCGATCCCGACGCGCCCGAGGAGACCGACCCCGCAGACGCCGGCCCAGTCGAAGACGACCCAGGATGCCCGACGCCCGCCGCCCCGGCGAGGCCCGCGTCTCCCCCCGACCCGCACGCCGCGACGGAGAGGGCGAGCACGGTGACGCCCGAGACCGCCGCGACCGCCAGCGTCCGCCGCCCACCCGCAGCGCCAGACGTCACAGCGCCTCCTCCACCGACGATTTGCCCCGTTGCCGAGCGATCGCCCAAGTCTATTGAGCCGCGGCGCCCCTCGCCGCAAGCTACCGACCTGCCAGCGACCCCACCAACGGCCCCCGGGGAAGGAGATCGAGCATCGTCCCGGTCCCTGGAGGAGTGGCCAGCGGGCCGCGGGCCGGGCTATTGGCCAGTCGTACCGTCCAGGCGTTCCCGAAGCAGGTCGGCATGGCCGTTATGCCGGGCATACTCCTCGATCATGTGGGTCAGGACCCAGCGGAGCGAGAACCACTCGCCACCCCGGCGCCCCCTCGTTTCCAATGCCGGGGCCGCAGCGACCAAGGCGCGCGAGTGGTCGCATTCCGCCTGCCACGTGCTGAACGCCTCGTCTACATCAGCGGTGGCCGCGTCGAGGAACGCGGCTTCCCAGTTCATGTCTGGCGCGAAGATGGCCTGCATTTCCTCACCGGCGAGCACGGGCCGAAACCAGTTGCGTTCGACTTCGGCCATGTGCCTGACGATGCCGAGCAGCGACAAGCTCGACGGCGGCACGGCACACTCGCGTAGCTGGTCATGGGTCAGCCCATCGCACTTGAGAGCCAGGGTGTCCCGGTTGAAGTCCAAGAAGGTCGTCAGCGTGGTCAGCTCGTCTGCCTCCAGCGGCGGGTTGCTGCGTGGGTCACTCATGTCCGTATCGTTCCACCCTCGGTCCCGGTTAGCGCCCACGACCCCCTGGACACCACGGGACCTGTCAGGGGGCCGGCTCGTCGGTGGCGGGGGCGGCGGGGGTGGAGCTTGCGCCGGGCAGCTGGTCGGCGGGGCCGCCGGCGACGGCCGCGCCGCGCAGCAAGTACGCGGAATGCAGGAGGTCGGGCTGGGCCTTGAGCTCGGCGGCGGTGCCCGAGTAGCGCAGGACGCCGCCCTCCATCACGTGCGCGCTGGTGGCCAGCGACAGCGCCACGGCGGCGAACTGCTCGATGAGCAGCACGCCGATGCCGGAGTCGACCAGGGAGCGGATCACCGGGATCAGCTGGTTGACGATCACCGGGGCGAGGCCGAGGGAGAGCTCGTCGATGAGGATGTACTTAGGCTGGGAGACCAGCGCCTGAGCGAGCACCACCATCTGCTGCTCGCCGCCCGACAGCAGCCGCGCCTGGACGGTGAGCCGCTGGCCGAGCCGGGGGAACAGCTCAAGGGCGCGGGCGCGCCCCTCGGCCGCCGCCTGCTTGGTCAGCGTGTACGTCGCCACCTTGAGGTTGTCGTCGACCGACAGGTCGGGGAGCAGGCGGCGGCCCTCGGGCACGATCGCCACGCCGGCCGCGCGGATCTTCTCCGGCCGCCGGCCCGCCAGCTCGAGGCCGTCGAGCGAGACCGACCCGGGGCGCGGGCGAAGGACCCCGCCAACGGCGAGGACCAGGGACGACTTGCCGGCCCCGTTCGGGCCGAGCAGCGCGGTGACCTGGCCGGCGGGCACGCTGATGGACACGTCCTTGACGACCGGGCGGCCGCCGCGCTCAACCGTGATCTCCGAGAGTTCAAGCGATGACATACTGCGCCCCCCGCTCGCCTGCGGTGTTTCCCCGCTCGCCTGCTCTGCCGTCCCGCTCGCCTGAAAACCAAGGCTCGCTCGGGCTCCAAGGCTCGCTCGGGCTCCAAGGCTCGCTCATTCCCATCAGACCTCCGCCGTGCCCAGGTAGGCGCGCATCACTTGCTCGTCCCGCAGCACCGCCGCGGTCGGCCCGGACGCGATCAGCTTGCCGAAGTCGAGCACCGCCGTCGTCGAGCAGACGGCCGAGACCAGCGCCATGTCGTGATCGACGAGGATGGTCAGCGCCCCGGTCTGCTCCGGCATCGCGCGGATCACCGCGGTGAGGTGCGCGGTCTCCTCGTCCGGGAGGCCGGCCGCGGGCTCGTCCAGCAGGATCAGCCGGGGCTTGCCGGTGACCGCGCGGGCGACCTCGACCAGACGGCGCTGGCCCGCCGTCAGCGAACCGACCTTCGCCCACGGCGAGACTCCGCCGCCGACGAACCCGATCGAGTTGAGTACGTCCTCGCGGTGGGCCGCGCCGCGCAGCCGCGAGTGGATCAGCGCAACGTTGTCATAGACGGTCAGGTCGGAGATCGCCTGCTCGGTCTGGAAGGTGCGGCGCACCCCCCAGCGGGCCCGGCGGAAGTGGGTCATCCGCAGCAGGTTCTCATCGAACGCGGTGACGCTGCCGGACGCGGGGCGGACGAACCCCGACAGCACGTTGAAGAACGTGGTCTTGCCCGCGCCGTTCGGCCCGATGAGCCCGCACACGCCGCGAGAGAACGTCAGGCTCATGCCGTCAAGCGAGGCGACGCCGCCGTACCTGACGGTCAGGTTCTTGACCTCGATCACGCTCCATCACCTCCGGGAACTCCCGCCGCCGGCACCGGTTCAGGCCGTCGCCACAGCCGGCTGATCAGCCGGTACAACCGCTTCATGTCCTTGGGGAACTGGTCGGCGATGCCGCCAGGGGCGGTGGCGAGCACCTGCATGACGCCGATGCCGAACAAGATGATCAGCCAGTCGTTGGACACGCCCCAGTTCTGCAGCAGCGCGGGCAGGAACGCCTGCAGGAACGCGGCGATGACCGCGCCCGCGAGGCTGAACGCGCCGCCCATGAGCACGACGGCGAGGAGGGTGATCGAGTTCTGGATCGGGAAGTCGATCGAGAACAGCTCGCGGTCCGCGCCGGCCAGCAGCGCGCCCGCCACGCCGGTGACGAAGGCCGACAGCGCCAGCGCCCAGAGCTTGTAGTACGTCGTGTTGATGCCGGCCGAAAGCGCCGCGGGCTCGCTCTGCTTGATCGCCGCCCAGTTCCGGCCCGGCCGGGTCCGCAGGTGGGCGTAGACGAGCAGGAACATGACGATCGCGACGATCACTGAGAACCGGTAGAACGCCGGGTCAGTGCCCGCGTACGACGGCCGCCTGATGGACGGGATATGCAGCAGCGCGCCGTTGTACCCGGAGAACCCGCCGCCGCCGTTCGGGAAGTTGAGCGTCGCCGCGACCACGATGACGGCGCCGGCCAGCATCAGCGTGATCAGCGCGAAGTACAGGCCGCGGAGCCGGACCGCGGGCAGCGTGATCAGCGAGCCGATGATCGCCGTGACCAGGCCCGCCTCAATCAGCACGAGGATGTACGGCTGGCTGGTGGCGAACAGCAGCCGTGCGCCGACCCAGGCGCCGATCATGAGCACCGCGAGCTGGCCGAGGGAGTACAGTCCGACCCGGCCGACGAGCAGCCCGAGGCCGAGCGTGACGATGGAGTAGATGGCCACCTGGGTCATCGTGTCGGTGTAGTAGCCCGACATGAGCGGCGGCAGCGCGAAGATGGCGAGCAGCAGCAGCACCGCGATGACCGTGGCCCTGGTCAGCGAGCGGCGGTCGAGTAGCGGGGGGCGGGACGAGGCGGCGGGCGCCTTGGGTCCGGCGGTATCGATCACCGGCTTACCCCTCCTCACGGGATCGCGTCATGACCTGTCCTCTGGACATGACGAGCAGCGCGATCGCGGCCAGCACGAACGGCGTCATGTCCTGGTAGTTGCTGATCTGGGTGATCGGGGTGATCAGGTCGTGCACCAGTCCGATCACGATCGCCGCCGCGAACGTCACCGGGATCGAGCGGAGCTGGCCGATCAGCGCGGCCGCCAGCGACGAGATCACGACGGTGAAGGTCAGCGTGGTGTCATCGAGGGCGGAGAGGTCGGCCAGCATGATCCCGGCGATGCCCGCCAGCAGCCCGCAGCCCAGCCAGGCGGCGGCCTCCACCCGGCGGATCGGCACGCCGAGGGTGGCGGTGATCTCCCGGTCGTTGGCCATCGCCCGCATCGCGGTGCCAAGCTTGGAGAAGCGCAGGAACGCGGCGGTGCCGACGGTGATCACGACGCCGAGCGCGAGCGCGATGACCTGCGTCCAGTTGACCTGGAGCTGTCCGACCGTGAACCCGCCGTTGTCGGTCGGGAAGGAGATCGACGGCGATTGGCCGCCGGTCGTCGGCCACGCCAGGTCGATGACCCCGAACAGCACGAGCGCGAGGCCCAGCGTGGAGATGGACTGGACGAGCGGGCCGCGCCCGGCCAGGGCTGGCCCGAAGACCATGCCGTAGCCGAGCGTCACGACGCCGCCGAACACGATGCACGTAATCCAGGCGACCCAGCCGGGATCGCCCGCCTGGATCATGGAGTACGCGATGAAGGCCCCCATCGCCCCGACCGCGCCGAACGCGAGGTTGAGCACCCCGGTGGCCCGGTACAGCACGACCAGCCCAACCCCGGACAGGGCGTAGAGCCCGCCCAGGGCCAGGCCGGTCACGATGTAGGGCTGAAATTCTGCCCAGCTCGGCATGTAACTGTTTCAGTCCCTTGGTTGTGGTGGAAGGCCGCTAGCCAACCATCGGCGCGGTGCCGGCGACGGCCCGGTAGGCGGCGATCTGCGGGTCACTGGCGGAGATCAGGGTGCAACCGCCGCCCGAGGACGCCTCGACGAACTTGCCGTTGTCCGGGGTGACCGTGTAGTCCATGTTGTTCGGGATGTGCAAGGGATAGTTACCGTAGGTGTACCCCTGGCAGAGCATGCCCGTGTTGTAGTCCTTGACCCCCTCGAGCGCGGCGCTGACGGAGGCGATCGTGTACGGCCCGGTGATGCTCTCCAGGGCGTGCGTCCCGATCTCGGCGATGGTGAAGCCCATCTCGGAGAACGAGCCGACGCCGCCGGAGACGTCGGAGCCGTACTGCTTGAGGATGGCGTCGAACAGCTGCGCGGTCGGGCTGGTGTTGCCGTCAAGCGGAAGCAGCTCGGCGTTGACGAACAGCTTGCCGTTCCATTTCGGCCCGAGCGAGGTCGCCAGGAAGTCGGTGTTGCACGGGGTCGAGCAGGCCCAGTACTTGACCCGGTCCTCCAGGTTGAGCTTCTGCGCGGCCTGCAGGATCAGCAGCGCCTCGGGCGGGGTGAAGTTGAGCACCACCGCGCCGGACGGCCCTGCGGCGGTCACCAGCTTCGTCGCGATCGCGTTCGCGCTGGTGATCGGCACGTTCTCGGTGAAGTCCTGGATCGGCACGCCCTTGGCCTTGGCCACCGCGTTCGGACCGGCGGCGATGTAGGCGGTGCCGGGGACGTTCGACTGGTCGAAGGCGATCTTGCTCGCCCCCTGGGCCAGCACGTACTGAACCGCGCCGTCGCTTGAGTAACGCGGCCCCATGTTCACCGACGCGGTGTTCGGCGTCGAGTAGCACTCGGGGTCGATGCCGGCCCCGAGGACGTCGATGCCCACGCTCTTCCAGTAGGCCGCGTCCACCGAGCACTCGATGATCGAGCTGTTGCCCATGATGCCGACCACGTGGTCGGTGGTCACCAGCTGCTTGGCCAGCGCCGCGATCTGCGACGGGTTGGTCTGCTCGGTCACCGGGAAGTACTTGATCGGGTGCCCGTTGATCCCGCCGTTGGCGTTGACGCACGCGAAGTACGCGCCCGCCATGTTCTCGATGTCGCTGAAGTCGGTGCCCGGCTGCTTGGTGTTGATCGCGCCGATGTTGATCGGCGTGCCGGTGGCCGCCACTCCCGGCTTGGTACCGCAGGCGGAGGTGGAGACGGTGCTGGCGGACGAGGAGCTCGACGGCGCGGCGGCGGCGCTGCTTGCCGCGGGCGCGCTGGTGGCGGTCGAGGCGGACGTGCTCGAGGAGCTTGAGCTACAGCCGGCCACGACGCCGAGCGCGACCGCGGCGACAACGGCGGCCGCCGTGCGCGTCCGGCCGCGGAAGGGTCTATTCATGTGCTCTGCCTTCTCTTAACGATAAGAAAAAGTCATTTTCTTCCGAACGGACGCGTTTCTCCGCATTTCGAGCGATGCGCTCCGCCCAGGGAGGCAGGCAAAAGAGACCCCGTTGACCAGCCCACAGGTAAACGGTGCCTCTTTGCACTGCGTTTTGAGACGTTCCATGGGTTCCAACTATCGAGTGCTTATTCTGGATTATGGATCATGGTGCGGGTGGCGGAGGATGGGTGGCGGAGAACGGTTTCATCACGTTTCCCTCCGACACAGCTCGTCCTGGTGGGACGTGAGCTAACTACTGGTGACATTCGCACGGCCGTTGACCGGTAACAACCGCACCAGACCCCAAACCGATGGGTCCCCATCCTGCCGCCAATCACAAACGTTTGCAAGAGCGATTGTCAACAATCTTTACGGCACGAACGCGCGCAAGACAGAACAACCCGGCCGTGCAATTGCACGACCGGGTTGTATTACTTACCGGGAGGACGACCCAGCTTCTGCGGGTGGAGTTAAGGCCTAATCGAGGCCGGCCTGGGTGCGCAGCTGGGCCGCCTTGTCGGTGCGCTCCCAGGTGAAGGAGTCCCCGCTGCGGCCGAAGTGACCGTAGGCCGCGGTCGGCTGGTACACCGGGCGGCGGAGCTCCAGGTCGCGCAGGATCGCGCCCGGGCGCAGGTCGAAGTTGTCCTGCACCAGCTCGGCGATGGCCCTGGTGGAGATCTTCTCGGTGCCGAAGGTCTCGATCAGCAGCGAGAGCGGACGGGCGACGCCGATCGCGTAGGCGACCTGGACCTCGGCCCGGTCGGCGAGGCCGGCCGCGACGATGTTCTTGGCCACGTACCGGGCCGCGTAGGCGGCCGAGCGGTCCACCTTGGACGGGTCCTTGCCCGAGAACGCGCCGCCGCCGTGCCTGGCGAACCCGCCGTAGGTGTCGACGATGATCTTGCGGCCGGTCAGACCGGTGTCGCCGACCGGGCCGCCGATGACGAACCGGCCGGTGGGGTTGACGTAGAACTCATCCTTGAGCCGGGCGGGGTCGTACAGGTCGGCCGGGAGCGTCTGGGTCACGACCTCGTCCCACAGCGCCTCGGGCAGCTTGGACTCCACCCCGTCCTGGTGCTGGGTGGAGATGAGCACCTTCTCGATCTCGACCGGCTTGCCCGCGTCGTCGTAGCGGACCGTCACCTGGGTCTTGCCGTCCGGCCGGAGGTAGGGCATCAGCCCGGAGTGGCGCACCTCCGACAGCTTCTTCGACATCTTGTGCGCCAGCATGATCGGCATCGGCATGTACTCGGGGGTCTCGTTGGTCGCGTAGCCGAACATCATCCCCTGGTCGCCGGCCCCGATCCGGTCCAGCGGGTCCTCGGAGCCGCCGATCCGTCCCTCGTGCGCGGTGTCCACGCCCTGGGCGATGTCCGGCGACTGCCGGTCCATCGCGACGATCACGCCGACCGCGTTCCCGTCGAAGAAGTACTCGCCGTTGTCGTAGCCGATGTCGCAGACGACCTTGCGCGCGATGGCCGCGTAGTCGATCGTCGACGCGGTGGTGATCTCGCCCGCCACCACGATCAGCCCGGTGGTCAGCAGGGTCTCGCACGCCACCCGGGAGTACGGGTCGCCGGCGAGGGCCGCGTCCACGACGGCGTCCGAGATCTGGTCGGCGATCTTGTCCGGGTGGCCCTCCGTCACCGACTCGGAAGTGAAGAGGAATCCGCTATCCATTGCTATCTCCTGTTGGCTGGGAGCCTGGCATGCGCGAGGCGCTGTCTCCCGGGGCGGGAGGGGTCAAGTTGTTGGGGTCACCGCGTTCGGGCAGGCCGAGCTCGGTCCGGACAATGAGCGCGCCAGATACCATAGCGCGAAGTTTGCATCGAGCCACCTCCGGTGCAAGATGTCGCAGCCCACAGTCGGGGTTGACCATGAGCCGGCCGGGGTCGACGTACTCGGCCGCCCGCCTGATCCGCTCGGCCACCAACTCCGGGGTCTCCACCGCGGCCGACTTAACATCGATCACGCCAAGCCCCAGTTGGTACGGCCAGCCGTACTCTTTTATCAGATTGAGATCCTCGAGGCCCTTGCGGGCGAACTCGAGGACGAGCTGGTCGACTCGGGCCGCCAGCACGGCCGGGAACAGGAAGTCGTAGTGGCCCTCCCAGGAGGGCCGGGCGTGCCGGTTGCCGTAGCAGACGTGCAGCGCCCAGGTTACCGGGACGCCGTCGGTGACGATGTTCACCGCCTCCACCGCGAGCTCGGCCTGGTCCGGGTAGCCGGCCAGGAACGGCTCGTCGATCTGCAAGAACCCCGCCCCGGCGACCGCGAGCGACCTGGCCTCCAGGTTGAGCCGCCGCGCGAGGGCGCGCACCAGGTCGGCCGGGTCCCGGTAGGCGGAGGCACCCGAGATCCGGCGGGACAGCGAGAACGGGCCGGTGAAGGAGAACTTCACCGGCCGGTCGGTCAGCCGCGACGTGAACGCGTAGTCCGCCGCGAGCCCGAGTGACTCCTTGTCGTCGGCCGGCAACTCGGCGGCGACCTCGGCCTCGAAGTAGTCGTAGTAGTCCGTCTTGGCGCGCCGCTCGATGAGCACGCCGGGGATCCGGGCGAGGAAGTAGTCGATGTCGTTGTCGCGCCGCAGCTCGCCGTCGGAGACGATGTCGATCCCGGCCTGTTCCTGGTCCTTGATCGCGGCCTTGATCGCGACCTCGTGGATCTCGGCCAGGTGGGCCGCGCTGATCCGGCGCTGGTAGTACTCGGTCTTGAGGCGCTCCAGCCACTCGGGGACGCTGTACGAACCCACCACGGTCGTGGGGAGGAGATGGCGAAGCAACGGCGCGCGGCCCATGATCACGGTGCCTTAGTCTCTGACCTGAACGGTCAGCGTTTTGACATGCGAGCCCGGGCGCTGCTTGAACGCGGAGAACCGCACGTCGTAGCCTCGGCGGCTGGCGAGCAGCTGCAGCAGGTGTCCGTTGACCCAGTTGACGACCGAGCCGTCGTACTTGCCGGGGCCGTAGAACCCGGACCGGTACTCCCCGGCGCCGGTGGTGAACAGGTCGTGGCAGACCACCCGGCCGAACGGGTGCAGCAGCGGCAGCGTGTCGGCGAACGACGCGAGGGCGCCGTTGGACACGTGCATCCGGACGTCGCCCTCGGCGATGAGCAGCGGGCGGAGGATCTCGCCGGTCAGCCCGGGCGCGATCCGGTAGGTGTCGAGGCCCTCGAGCGGCACGTACCGCTCGGCCTGGCGGAGCGCCGCCCAGACCGCCTGCCAGAACAGCACCGCCTGGCCGGTGTCGGCGAACTTCTCCGGCAGCGACTCGGCCAGCAG
>Ga0335075_10012400_pt1 | contig 12875 bp, 12 predicted proteins | sample Lox_Sample_24_FD_206723 | JGI IMG/M metagenome (GOLD analysis project Ga0335075, IMG submission 206723) | Soil microbial communities from Loxahatchee National Wildlife Refuge, Florida, United States - Lox_Sample_2.4 | ecosystem: Environmental > Terrestrial > Soil > Wetlands | place: USA... | reverse complement strand
CGCACGGCACGAAGTCACCCTCGGCGCCGAGCACCTCAAGCGCGGGCTGGCCCATGCGGGTCATGATCCGCATCGACGCCACCACGTAGGGGGAGTCGGTGACCTGGACGCCGATGTAGGAGATCGGCGACCCCAGCGGGCCCATGGAGAACGGCACGACGTACATGGTGCGCCCGCGCATCGAGCCCTGGAACAGGCCGCTCAGCATCTCGCGCATCTCGGCGGGGTCGCGCCAGTTGTTGTTGGGCCCCGCGTCCGCCTCGCGCTCTGAGCAGATGAAGGTCCGGTCCTCGACCCGCGCCACGTCGGCGGGGTCAGACAGCGCCAGGTAGGAACCCGGGCGCTTGGCCTCCGACAGCCGCTCGAAGGTTCCCGCGTCGATGAGGATCTGGGCGAGCTGGTCATACTCCTCGGCCGAGCCGTCGCACCAGTGGATGTCATCGGGCTGCGTCAGCGCGGCGATTTCCTCGACCCACCCCTGCAGACCGGCGTGTTCCGTCGTTGCTTGGCGCTTCGGTGCGGTGTGGGCCATGGGTCGGGACTACTCCTTAAATGAAAAAACGGATCGGTGGCTCGGGAAGGCTACCCGGGCGGAGCACAAGGTGCTCACAAACTATAAAAAGTGCGCATATTGCAGGGCCTTCACCCTCAACACACGCGAACTGCTGTTCGGTTGAGGCTACCCCGGCTGCTTGCGCGGCACAAGGACCAAGCGCTTGAACTCGGCCACCAGCACGCCGTCCTGGTTGAGCACCCGGGTGTGGACACGCACCGTGCCGCGGTCGGGCTTGGACTTGGACTCCTTGACCTCCAGCACCTCTGACTCGCAGAACAGGGTGTCGCCGTGGAACACCGGCGCCGGGTGGCTGAGCTCCTCGGTGGCCAGGTTGGCGATCGCCTTGCCGCTGACGTCCGACACGCTCATCCCCAATGCCAGTGAATACACGAGGGGGCCCACCACGACGTTGCGCCCCTGCTGGGACTGCTTGGCGTAGACGTCGTTGAGGTGCAGTGGGTGGTGGTTCATCGTGATGAGGCAGAAGAGATGGTCGTCTGACTCGGTCACGGTCTTGGCCGGCCAGTGCTTGTAGACCGCGCCGACCTCGAACTCCTCCAGATAGCGGCCATAGGGATGGGCGCCGCTGGCCTCCCGGGCGGCCTGGTCGGTCTCAACTTCGGGCATGGTCAAAACTCCTGGGTGGTGTCCTGAGAAACGAGGGCGTGAAGCATGCCAGCAGGCTGCCCCGGATGGCGCCTCCGCCAACCGCGCAACCTTTCCTGAGTTACACCGTTTTGGCGTACATGGGGATGAGACAACGTCGCTGGGTGCTCGCGGTGATCGTCCTGGCGCTCGCCATCGCGGCCCCACCGGCCCTGGCGGCATTCCCCGGCGCCAACGGCACACTGGCCGTCACGCCGCTCACCGGCAACGGCATCATCGTCGCCTCGCCACAGACCGGCCGCGGGCGCCGAGTGTGCGATGCCCCACAGAAGTGCGGCACGCGGCTCTCGGGGGCCCGGTTTGCCCCCAGCGGGCGCGAGGTCGTCTTCACCGACAGCGCCGGCCGTCTCGAGATCGCCACGCCCTCAGGAGCATGCGTCTTCTGCGTGGCCTCCCACCCCCTCAGCGGCACCAGCCCCGGCTTCGCGCCCGATGGCCAGACCATCATCTACGTTCACCGCGGCCTGTGGCAGGTCACGCCGGGCACCACCCAACCCAAGCGGCTACTGAAGGCGCCCGTGACCGCGGCGGTGTGGTCCGGGTCACACCAGCTCCTGGTGACGCGCCGCGGCTGGATCTGGACGGGCCGGCCCACCACGGCCGGCGTCCTCACCCTGCGACGCCTGGTCCGCGGGGGCGCGCCCGCCGCGTCACCGACCGGGGGCGAGCTCGCCTACACCCGCGCCGGAGAGGTGTTGACGGTTCGCCTGAGCGGCCACAGACGCCCGACCCGGATCGGCCGCGGCAGCGCACCCACCTTCTCGCCCGATGGCCGCGAGCTTGCCTACCTGAACCCCCGCCACCAGGTCACCATCCGCCCCCTGGCCAGAGGGCGCACGCGGACCCTCACCGCGCTCCACGGACGATCCCTGGACTGGCAACCGGTCACCGCGGTCACGCGCAAGGGGTGCGCAGCCGGCAACGGGGCGGTTGTGGCCACCAGCGGCGGCGCGACGATCCGCGCTGCCGCGAACGTGCAGCAGTCCCACGTCGTGTGGAACGGATGCTTGACGTCGATCGGGGTCCCGTTCCATCTCACCGGCGGCTCCGCCGGCAACGGCTATGACCTGAGCCTGGGTCACGTCGCCCTCGCCGGCGACTACGCCGCCATGCAGTTCATCTACACCACCAAGTACATGGACTACACCGACACGGTCAACGTGTATGACCTGCGCAACGGGACGCTGGTGCGCAGCGAGCCGGTCTCGTGTCAGGGCATGCCCTGCGACGTCACGTCCCTCACCGTCAACGGAGCCGGCTTCGCCGCCTGGCACGCGTACGACACTCCGCATCCCGCGGAGAGCCAGATCGCGTCCATCTCCTGTCCGTCGGCGTCGCTCTGCGTCGCCGCCGACAATGCCGGGGACCTCCTGGTGTCCGCCGACCCGACTGGGGGCCGGGCAGCCTGGACCCGCGTGCCGCTCGGGGTGGCCAGGAGCGTCTCGTGCCCCACCGTGTCCTACTGCGTGGCCGTGGGCGGAGGCGGACAGGTCTTCACGTCAACCGATCCGAGCGGAGGGCCGGCCGCATGGCAAATGACCCCAGCGAATCTGGGGCCGCTGGCGACCGTCACCGCCCTCTCGTGCGCGTCGCCGACGCTCTGCGTGGCGATCGGCGGTCTGACCGCGTACACGACGACGGACCCCACCGGTGCGTGGCACGCCGCCCAGGTCACCTCTCCGGGAGACCTCGTGACAGCGGTCTCGTGTCCGTCGACGACTCTGTGCGTGCTGGGGACCTCCACCGGTGAGGTGCTCGTGTCCCAGGATCCGGCCGACGCCACCCCGACGTGGTCTGCCCCGGCCGCGCTGCCCGGCGCAGACCACGACTACATCACCAACCTGAGCTGCCCGAGCTCCGGTTTGTGTGCCGCCGCCGCCGAGTCCCCGACGGGCGCTGCCGTGCTCACCACCACCGACCCGGCCGGTGGCGCCGGTGGCTGGAGCGCTCACCCCCTGGCCGGCGCCAGCTGGGTCACGTGCCCGACCACCGCCCTGTGCGTGGCGTTGGCCGGCGGCGCCGTGATCGCGCCGACTGAGCCGGATGTGTTCACGTCGACTGATCCCACCGACCCTTCGCCATCATGGAGCCCCGCTGCGCTCCCCACGCCGGCGAGCCTGGTGACCTGCGCCACGCCATCGTTGTGCGTCGCCGGCGCGCAACAGGACGTGGAGGTGTCGACCGATCCCACGGGTGGCACGAGCGCGTGGACCAGCTTCCTCGCCGACGCGCTCTCCTGCGACCCGGCCACGCCGTGCCGCGCGGAGGTCCTCCAGGCCGTCGATGACCAGGGTCTGCACACCCTGGATACCGCGCCCCAGGGGAGCGGCACCGTGATCGCCGATCTCCAATTCAGCGGCGACACCCTCACCTGGACCGACGCCGGCACGCCCCGCTCCGCCGGCCTCAGCTGACCGACGGGCGCCCGGTTAGCCGGGAAATCCCGCTAGCGTTGATCTCGCGCAAACTCGATCAGGAGACTCCAGAACCGTGCGAAACCCCCGTGACTTCGGCAAGCCGCTGGCCATCGGCGCCCCCGACCCGATCCTCGAGATCCCGTTCAAGCCGTCACGGATGATCCACTTCCTGGACTTCTCCAACGAGAAGATGGTGGCCAAGGTTCCCGAGATCGCCCCCACGGTGGACATCCTGCTGGGCAACCTCGAGGACGCGGTGCCGGTGGACCGCAAGATCGCCGCCCGCGACGGGCTGGTGCGCGTGGGCAAGGAGATGGAGCTGGGCGACACGCAGCTGTGGACGCGCATCAACAGCCTGGAGTCCCCCTGGATCCTCGATGACCTCACCACCCTCGTCTCCGAGATCGGCGACAGGCTCGACGTGATCATGGTCCCCAAGGTCGAGGGGCCGTGGGACATCCACTACATCGATCGCCTCCTGGCCCAGCTCGAGGCCAAGGCCGGCCTGGATCGCCCCATCCTCGTCCACGCCCTGCTGGAGACCGGGCTGGGGATGATCAACGTCGAGGCGATCGCCGGCGCGAGCCCCCGCATGCAGGGCATGAGCTTCGGGCCCGCCGACCTGGCCGCCAGCCGGCGCATGAAGACCACGCGTGTGGGCGGCGGCCATCCCGGATACCGCTCGATCAACGACCCGGACCCGGACAACCCCGAAGCAGCCCGTCCCACCGCTCAGCAGGACCCGTGGCACTACTCGATCGCGCGCATGGTCGATGCCTGCACCTCCACGGGGATCCTCCCCTTCTACGGCCCCTTCGGCGACATCAAGGACGTGGTGGGCTGTGAGACCCAGTTCCGCGCCGCCTTCCTGCTCGGCTGCGTCGGCGCCTGGTCACTGCATCCGGTCCAGATCGACATCGCCAAGAAGGTGTTCAGCCCCGATCCCGACGAGGTGCTCTTCGCCAAGAAGGTGCTGGAGGCGATCCCCGACGGCCGGGGCGTGCACATGATCGACGGCAAGATGCAGGACGACGCCACGTGGAAGCAGTGCAAGGTGATGGTCGAGCTCGCCGAGCTCCTCGCCGAACGAGATCCAGGGCTGGCCGAGGCCTACGGATTCACCCCGGCCGCCGTCTAGTCCGCGCGGCAGCGTAGTCTCCCGCACCATGCGAATCTCGGCCAAAGCCGACTATGCGGTCCGAGCGGTCGTGGAACTCGCCGCCGCCGAGGGCGACAAGCCGGTCAAGGCCGAGCGTGTCGCCACCGCCCAGGAGATCCCGCTCAACTTCCTGGAGAACATCCTGGGCGAGCTGCGCCACGCCGGGATCGTGCGCAGCCATCGCGGTGCCGAGGGCGGCTTCCGTCTCGCCAAGCCCGCCAACGAGGTGACCGTGGCCGATGTCATCCGTGCCGTCGAGGGTCCGCTGGCCAGCGTCCGCGGGGGCCCACCCGAGGACGCCAAGTACGGCGGCGCGGCCACCGCGCTGCCGACGGTGTGGATCGCGGTTCGCGTCAACCTGCGGCGCGTGGTGGAACACGTCACGATCGCCGACCTCGCCAACGAAAAGCTCCCGCGCTCGATCGAGAAATTGACCGAGGACCCGGGAGCCTGGGTCACACGCTAAGCGCTCAGACGCTGACGGCTCCGGTGCGCTCGGCCAGCGCCGGCCGGTCGCTCACCCACGCCTCCCCCACCTCGCCCAGCACCGTGAGCATCGCCTCGGCCGCGGGAGAGCGATAGCCAGACGGCAGGATGATGCTGATCGGCCGGGCGGGCGGCGCCGGATCCAGCTCGCGGATGACCACGTCGCCGCGGACCGCCCGGCAGACCATGTCCGGCACGAGGGCCACACCCACCCCGGCCGCCACGAAGCCCAGGATGGCCCCGTAGTCGTCGTTCTGGAAGGCGATGCGCGGCTCAAACCCGGCGTCGTGGCACGCCCGCAGGAACAGCCGCGCGTCCGGACAGGTCCGGCCAGTGGCCAGCATCCAGGGCTCGGAGGCGAAGGCCGACATCGACAGGCCAGGCGCCTCGGACAGGGCATGGCCGGCCGGCATCGCCACGTACATCGGGTCATCGAAGAGCGATACGACATCCAGGTCCTCGGCCTGCCCCTGGCGCTCGGGGTCGGCGCGGGGATCGTGCGACAGCGCCAGATCAAACTCGCCGGCCCGGAGCCGCGGGATCGACTCGTCGGGGTCATACATCTCCACCGCGAGCTCCACTGCGGGGTGCCGGCCGCGGAACAGCGCCACCGCCCGCGGGACAATCGAGCCCGCAGCCGAGGCGAAGGTCGCCAGCCGCAGCGTCCCGCCCTCCATGCCGAGCAGGGCGTGCAGCTCGTCCTCCATGTCCTGCATGTAGGACAGGACGGCCGCGCCGCGCTCGGAGAGCAGGCGCCCGGCGTCGGTGAGCACGGCGCCCTGAGGAACCCGGCGCACCAGGACAGCGCCCACCTCGGCCTCCAGGGTGGCGATCTGGCGCGAGACGGCCGGCTGGGTGTAGCCGAGCGCCTCGGCCGCCGCCGAGAAGGACCCGTGGCGCGCCACCTCGCACAGCACCTTCAGACGTCGACTGTCGAGCATGCTTAAAGGTTATACCCCCCCACGCAAACCCCTATTTGCCTTTATGTCAAGGGCGAGTCACCATCGTCACATGACCACGCTCTTCTCCCAGATCACCATCCGCCCCGGGTACGCCGACGATCACACCGCGTTGGTGCGCCTGGCCGCGCTCGACAGCGCCGCCGTCCCGGCCGAGCCCCTGCTGGTGGCCGAGGTGGACGGCGAGCTGAGCGCCGCCCTGTCGGTGGCCGACGGCGCCTCCATCGCCGACCCCTTCCGCCCCACCGGTGACATCGTCGCGCTCCTGCGCGCGCACGCCGCTGCGGCTACGCCGGCTCCTCGAACGCGGCGGCGGGCACTTCGCCCTCGCCTGAGTCTGGCGAGCGGCTGACCGAGCCCTGCAGCTCGGGCACGATCGGCACCCCAGCCGGCGGCCGGGCATAAACGATGTCGCCGCGCCCGAGCTCCAGCTCATCGGCCTGCGCGCGCGTGAGCTGCGCCCGGGCCTCGGTCCCATCGGGCAGCTCTAGCTCGAGGCGCACCTCGAAGCCGAGGTGAACCACGCGCTTGACCATCGCCTCGATCCGCGCGTCGCCCGGCTCCAGCGCGATGGTGACATCGTGCGGGCGCACCAGCTTGCCCCCCAGGCGGCTCACGGGCCCCACGAAGCCCATGACGAAGTCGGTGGCGGGGCGGTCATAGATCTCGCGCGGGTCGCCCACCTGCTCGATGGTGCCGGCGCTCATCACCGCGATCCGGTCAGAGATCTCCATCGCCTCCTCCTGATCGTGGGTGACCAGCACCGTGGTCACATGCTGCTCATCGTGCAGCCGGCGCAGCCATGCGCGCAGCTCCGCGCGCACGGTGGCGTCCAGCGCGCCGAACGGCTCGTCGAGCAGCAGGACCTTGGGCTCCACTGCCAGGGCACGGGCCAGGGCCATCCGCTGGCGCTGCCCGCCTGAGAGCTGCGAGGGACGTTGCTGCGCCCATTTGGTCAGCCCCACCAGGCCGAGCAGCTCGTCGACCTTGGCGGTGATCTCGGCCTTGGGGCGCTTGCGGATCCGTAGCCCGAAGGCCACGTTCTCGCGCACGCTCATGTGCGTGAAGGCGGCGTAGTGCTGGAAGACGAAGCCGATCCCACGCTTCTGCGGGATGACGTGGCTGACGTCATTGCCGTCGATCATGATCGTTCCGGAGTCGGGCGTCTCCAGCCCGGCGATGATCCGCAGCAGCGTCGACTTGCCCGAGCCGCTCGGGCCCAGCAGCGCCGTCAGCGAGCCTTCGGGGACCTCGAGCGAGACGTCGTCGAGCGCGGTGAAGTCCTCGAAGTGCTTGGAGATGTTGGCGATGTCGATCTTCATCGGGCGTGCGGCCTCCTGGATGAAAACGCGGTCATGGCAAGCAGCACGACCAACGAGATTACGGCCAGCTCCGTCGCGGCCGCATACGCGGCCGTCTCGGCCCCGGGCCCGAGCTGTGAGGCGCGCTGGTAGACGAGCAGCGGCAGGGTCAGGGTGGAGCCGGCCACCGACGAGGACACCACCAGCACGGCGCCGATCTCGCCCAGCGCCCGCGCCGTGGACAGGATGACGCCGTAGATCACGCCCCAGCGGATCGACGGCAACGTGATGCGGCGGAACGTCTGCCAGTCGGAGGCCCCGAGCGTCGCCGCGGCCTGTTCCTGCTCGTCGCCGACCTCCACCAGCACGGGCGCCACCTCCCGCACCACGAACGGCAGTGAGACGAACACGGTGGCCAGCACCATGCCCGGGACGGCGAAGATGATGCGGATCCCGTGGTCGGTGAAGAAGGTCCCGAACCAGCCGTGGATGCCGTACACGAGCGTGAGGGCCAGGCCGACGATGATCGGCGAGACGAGGAACGGCAGGTCGATGAGCCCGTCGAGCACCGCGGCCAGACGTCCCCGGCGGCGGACGAGCACGAGCGCGCACGCGATCCCGAAGACGGTGTTGAGCGGGACGGCGATGATCGCCATGAGCAATGACAGCCACAGCGCGCTGATGGCCGCCGGCGTGGTCATCCATCCCCAGGCCACGCCGAAGCCGTGCTCGAAGGTCTTGGCGAAGATGATGACCACGGGCAGGATCAGCAGCGCCAGCAGGTAGAGCAGCGCCACCGCGCGCAGGGACCACTTGGCCCGGTTGCTAATGCGCAACGCGGCCTCCCAGTCGGCGGATGAGGACGAGCACGATCAGCGAGAGCACGATCAGCACCAGCGACAGCGAGGCGGCCGCCTGGGGAGCGTCGGACTCGACGTTGGCGAAGATGACGATCGAGGCGATCGGGACCTTGGCGGTGATGATCAGCAGCGATCCGATCTCCCCCACCGCACGGGCGAAGGCGAGCGCCGCCCCGGAGATGATCGCCGGGCGCAGCGCGGGCAGCACCACGCGCCGGAAGATGACGCCGTTGCCCGCCCCCAGCGAGGCGGCGGCGTCCTCCACCTCCTGGTCGATCTCCATCAGCACCGGCTGGACCGAGCGCACCACGAACGGCAACGTCACGAACAGCAATGCCACCAGGACCACCGCGCGCGTGAAGGCGAGGTGGATGCCGAAGGGACTGCCGGGGCCGTAGAGAGCCAGCAGGGCCAGGCCGGCGACGATCGTCGGCAGGGCGAAGGGCAGGTCGATGATCGCGTTGATGATCCGCTTGCCCGGAAAGTCGTCGCGGACGAGCACCCACGCAACCACCGTCCCCATCACCGCGCCGATCGCGGCGGTGAGCAGCGAGGCGCCCAACGTGGTCAGGAGCGCCCGCACCGCGAGGGTGTTGGTCACCGACTGCCAGAAGTCCGACGGGCTCTGGCTGACCGCCTTGACCGTGACCGCCGCCAGCGGCAGCAGGACGATGACGCTCAGATACAGCGTCGACAGCCCCAGCGCCAAGCCGCCTCGGCGACGGGCGACCCGTGGCACGCGACGCGCCCGAGGCCCTGGCCCCGGCCGCGCAGCCGGCGTCGCCGGACTCGCCGGCGCGGCGTATGAGCTAGCTGGAGGCAGTGGGCACCCCCGCCGCCTGCTCGATCTTGATCACCGAGCCCTTGGACGGATCAAAGAACTGGTCCTTGACCTTCGTCCAACCGCCCAGCGAATCGATGGTGAACAGCTGGGGCGGTGTCGGGAACTGCTTGGTGAACTTCTTGGCCACCGACTGAAGCACCGGGCGGTAGCCCTGCTGGGCCCAGATCGTCTGACCCGCCGTCGTCCACTGCCAGTTCACGAACGCCTTGGCCGCCGCCGGCGCCTTGGCCGTGACCGCGATCGGCGTCTGGATCAGGATGGTCTGCTTGGGGATGATGTACGAGACCTTGTCGCCGGCCTTCTCGGCCGCGATGGCATCTGACTCGTAGTCCAGGAGCACGTCGCCCTTGCCGCTGGTGAAGGTCTGCAGAGCCGCGCTCGCGCTCGAGTCCTGCACCGAGACGTTCTTGGTCAGCAGCGTCCGCAGGTAGGCGAGCGCCTGCGCGGGCGACTTGCCCTCCTTCAGCTCGGCGCCGTAGCCCGCCATGATGTTCCAGCGCGCGCTGCCCGATGTCGCGGGGTTCGGCGTGATCACGTCGACGCCGGGCTTGACGAGGTCATCCCAGCCGGTGATGTGCTTGGGATTGCCCTTGCGCACGACGAAGACCACCACCGAGTCAGACGAGATCCCCTTCTCGGGGTTGGCATCCCAATCGGAGCTGACGATCTTGTCGTCGACCAGGCGCGTCATGTCGGGCGCGGTGGAGAAGGCGACGACGTCGGCGGGCTGGCCGGAGTCGACGGCGCGGCTCTGCGCGCCCGACGCCCCGAACGACTCAGCGAAGCCCACGCCCTTGCCGCCGCTGGTCTGCGCGAAGGCGGCGGTGAGCGCGTCATAGGCCTTCTTCGGCGTCGAGTAGCCGACGAGGTTGAGCTTGGTCGACGGGCTGCTGGCGCCCGCCGAGCCCGACGACGATCCCCCTCCGCCGCTCCCACCGGTGCTGTCGGAGGACCCTCCGCACGCCGCAACCGCCACGGCCGCAACCACAATGCTCAGGACAGCGAGCCCACGCAGCCGCCACAGTTCAGTTCGTGTCTTCATCGGTTCCTCTCAACCAGCCAATTCCAGGTTTGTCGATGGGGATTCCCAAGTAGCGGCACCAGAATAGCCGACTAAGACGACATTTTTAGTGGGACTGGTCTAGTTGGTGGAAATACTTGCCTTTCCGCCATCGGACGCGAGGTGGCGGCCGGCGAGCGTCGGAAATGGCGGCCGGGCCGTCGATGCCGCGCCGCTCGCCCACTCAGCCCCGAAATCCTGAAACCCGGGGCATCGCACGCCGTCTATGTGGTACGCCGACGTACTCGTGTGCGATACCGCACGCCGCCGCCCTGCCGAGATCGCTAGATTCCCCGACCCCAGATGCGCTTCTTCGAGTACGAATCGCGGGCGATCGTGGCCAAGGCCGGGATCCCGGTCACCAAGCACGGCTTCGCCACGACCTCCGATGAGGCCCGGACCATTGCCGAGCAGATCTCCGGCCCGGTGGTCATCAAGTCCCAGGTGCTGACCGGCGGGCGGATGAAGGCGGGCGGCGTTCAGTTCGCCGACACGCCCGACGAGGCGGCCACGCACGCTGAGCACGTCCTCAACCTCGAGATCAACGGCCACATGCCGCGTGGCGTCCTGGTCGACTCCAAGGCCGATGTCGCCCATGAGTACTACGCGGGCGTCGTCTGGGACGGCACCCGCAAGCGCCCGGTGATGCTCTTCTCCGACATGGGCGGCATCGACATCGAGCAGGTCGCCGACGAGCACCCCGATCACGTCGCCCGCGCCCACTTCTCCACCCGGGCCCCGTTCTCAGACTGGCAGGCCAAGCAGCTCATCGCCTCGCTGGGGGTGACCGGCTCGGCCCTGAACCGCCTCACCCCCATCGTGGCCCGCCTGGCCCGGCTGTTCCTGGACTACGACATGACCCTGGCCGAGATCAACCCGCTCGGCGAGCTCACCGACGGCTCCTTCTTGGCGCTGGACGCCCACATGGACATGGAGAACGAGGCCCGGCCCCGCCAGAAGGCGCTGCTGCACGAGCTCGGCGTCGGCGACGAGGAGACGCGCCAGGCGCGCGAGGCCACCCCGTTTGAGCTGGCCGGCGAGCAGGTCGACGCCCAGGATCACCGCGGCGTGGCTGGCAACGTCACCGAGTTCGACGGCAATCTGGGCCTCGTCATCGGCGCCGGCGGAGGTTCGCTGACCCTGTTTGACGCCGTGCGCGCCCACGGCGGCGATCCCGCCAACTACTGCGAGATCGGCGGCAACCCCTCGGTGGCCAAGGCGTGTGGGCTGGCCAAGCTCGTCCTGTCAAAGCCCGGCGTGGACAAGATCGCGGTGATGATGTCGATCGTCTCCAACACGCGCGTGGACATCGTCGCTCGTGGTGTGATCAAGGCCTGCCTGGAGCTCGGCTACGACCCGTCGGAGAAGATCGCCATCTTCCGCATCCCCGGCGCCTGGGAGGAGGAGGGCTTCAAGATCCTCGAGCGCTACGGCGTCCCCTATGCCGACCGCTCCGTGTCTTTGAACGAAGCGGCCCGCCGCGCGGTGGAGCGAATCCAGGGGAGCGCCGCCTGATGTCGATCCTGGTCAACGCCGACACCACCTTCATCGTCCAGGGGATCACCGGCCGTGAGGCGGTCAACCTCACCCGCGAGTGCCTGGACTACGGCGCGGGCGCCAAGATCGTCGGCGGCGTCACCCCCGGCCGGCTGGGCCGTGACGTCCACGGCGTCCCCGTCTTTGACACCGTCGCCCAGGCGGTTGCCCACCACGGCGGGCCGATCGACGGCTCGGTGGTCACCGTCCCCCCCGCCTTCACCAAGGACGCCGTCTTCGAGGCGATCGAGAACGGCGTCAAGCTGGTGGTCATCGTCACCGAGCGCATCCCCCGTGGCGACGTGGCCCAGATGGTCGAGCTCGCCGATGAGCACGGCGCGCGCATCATCGGCCCCAACTGCCTCGGGATCATCGTCCCCGACGTGATCAAGATGGGCGGCATCGGCGGCCCGGCCAAGGACGCCGCCAAGTCCTACCAGCCCGGACCGGTGGGCGTGATCTCGCGCAGCGGCGGTATGACCACCGAGATGTCCTCGACGCTGACCGCCGCGGGCCTCGGCGTCTCCACCGCCGTCTCCATCGGCGGTGACGCCATCATCGGCTCATCCTACGCGGAGCTGATGCCGCTCTTCGAAGCCGACTCCGACACCCAGGCGATCGTCATCTACACCGAGCCCGGCGGGCGCATGGAGGCCGAGCTGGCCGCCTGGGTCACCGAGCACAGCTCGCGCCTGCCCATCGTCGCCTTCATGGCGGGGCGCTTCATGGACGAGATGCCGGGCATGAGCTTCGGCCACGCCGGGACGATCGTGGAGGGCAAGGAGGACACCGCCACCGAGAAGATCGCGCGCCTCGGCGCCGCCGGCATCACCGTGGCCGAGCGCATCGAGGACATCCCGGCCCTGGTGAAAGAGAGGCTCTGACCCATGCCCGGCACCTTCATCGACGTCCAGGTCGACCCCACGGCCGGCGCCGACCCCGAACTGGCCAAGACCCTCGAGGGCGTGTGCCCGGTCGACATCTTCAAGGCCGGCGACGCTGGCGTGGAGATCGTCGAGAAGTATCTCGAC
>Ga0335075_10012399_pt1 | contig 12875 bp, 14 predicted proteins | sample Lox_Sample_24_FD_206723 | JGI IMG/M metagenome (GOLD analysis project Ga0335075, IMG submission 206723) | Soil microbial communities from Loxahatchee National Wildlife Refuge, Florida, United States - Lox_Sample_2.4 | ecosystem: Environmental > Terrestrial > Soil > Wetlands | place: USA... | reverse complement strand
GCGCCGTGCATCCTGTTCCTCGACGAGATCGAAACGGTCGCGCCGGCCCGCGGCGGTCCGGGTTCGGACACGTTCACCGCGGAGATTGTCACCCAGCTTCTGCAGGAGATGGAGGGGGTCAAGAAGACCGAGCGCCACGTCTTCGTGCTCGCGGCGACGAATCTGCCCGACGCGATCGATGGGGCGGTGATGTCACGGTTCCCGGAGCGCATCGAGATTCCAAATCCCGATGCGCCGCAGCGCGCGCGGCTCTTTCGGATGTTCCTCGGCAAGCTGCCGGTCGGCTTCGACCGTGATGCGCTCGCCGAGGAGCTTGCGCAGCGCTCGGCGGGCCTGGGCGGGCGGGACATCCGCAACATCGTGCAGAACGCCGCCCAGAAAGCGATCCGCCGCGCGGCGGGCAATCCCAAGGCGGCGCAGCTCTCCCGAGACGATGTCGTCGGCGCGATGCCGGCCACCACCCGGCGCCCCGAGCTCGTCCGGTCCCGCGTAGAGGGCCGGCCGTCTCTCTGATCACCCGGAGCCCACATGTCCCAGCAAGAGCAGCAACGGCAACGGCAGCAGCAAAAGCAGCGTCAGAGAGAGGAGTCGCGGCAGGGCTCAGGCTCGCAGCAGCGGACTGCGGACCAGATCACGACGCAGGTGCTCGAGGGCGCGAATCAGAAAAAAAGCGATATGAAGCTCGAGGAGGCCAAGGTCACGGAGGGAAAGGACGGCGCGCGCAACCTGCGGGTCCAGTGGATTGACGTCCAATTACCCAACGCCCAGTCATGCCGGTTTGCCATCACGACCACAGCGGGCAACGGCATCGAAGCAGTGATGGAGCAAAAAAGCTATCGCCGGGCCTACCAGGGCACGTCGTCCCTGCAGACGGACATCGTATCGGTCGCTCCGATCGGCACGAAAGGCAAACTGACCGTGCACGATCTGACTACCGGTGAGACGTTCGAGCAGCCTTGGACGTGGCATACCGGAGCACGCGGCTTCTGGGAGCTGCTCCTGCGCTGGTTCACCTGAGCGGTCGGAGCCACAAGGGTGGCACCAAGCGCGTTCTGGAGAGCGCCGACTTGGTAGCCTGGGGCGACGGGTGGAAGAGACGCAATAGCGGTCGCTCGGCTCGACCGGGGACTGCTATTCTACAAATGGTCGGCGGGCGCCTCCGATTCCTCACGAGCCGACGAGCACTTGATTGAACTCGCGGTAGCGATCGTTGCGAATCGAGAAGAAAAGCCGGAAGCGCACCCGGTCAGCGCGTCCCGAAGAGACGCCGGAGGGCACGTCGAAACGCATGCGTATCCTGGATGCGGCCTTTGCCGCCTTCATGGAAAGCGGATACTCCGACACCAGCACACTCGAGATCGCCACGCGCGCCAGGGTCTCCAAGCGCGAACTCTACGCTCTGGTCGGCGACAAGCAGGACATCCTGATCTCGTGCATCACCGAGCGTGCGACGCGAATGCGCCCGCAACCGGCCGACATCCTGAAGCCGCAGAGCCGGGAAGCTCTCGAACGACTGCTCGAAACCTATGGGGCACGACTCCTCACCGAAGCGACTCACCCCACGGTAGTCAGCATGCACCGCCTTGCGATCGCCGAGGCGACCCGATCGCCGGAGGTCGCGCGTGCCTTGCAGTCCATGGCCCGCCAACCCAACCGCACGATCCTCGAGGCTATCTTCCTTGACGCGTGCGCCCAGGGCCTCCTTTCCGCGGATCCGGCCGATATGACCGAGCAGTTCATGGGACTCCTGTGGGGAGATCTCATGATGAACCTGTTGCTGCGTACCGTCGAAACGCCGAGCGCTGCCGAGCTCGAACGCCGCGCCGAGCACGCCGCCAAGGCCCTGCTGCTGCTCAACCCATCCTAGAGACCGGGTTTTCGGCCCGCCGTCGAAGCCTGCTTGCTTCTGTTGGTACCGTATAGTACCGTAGGCGCCACGTCTGGTAGTGACCCCGCCGTCATTGGGTTGCTGGGCAATCCGGGACGCAGCCTCCTCGAAGGGTGGATCGGGATCCTGACTGCCGTATTCGAAGCCACCTGAACCCGACTCATCGGAGGCCCCCATGTCGCCAGTAATCATCTTCCAGACACAGCTCGCTTTGGGTTACGTCCCGTGGCTGCTTTTTTTCGGAGCATACGCGTGGCCGCGGATCAAGCCGATGAGCCCGGTTGAGGCGCATCGCGCCATCGCCACGCTCCACAGTTTTCGCTTCTTCGGGCTCGTCTTCATCCTTCCAGGCGTTGTCGGCCCGAATCTTCCCGCCGGCTTCGCCACCTTTGCCGCGTACGGTGATTTCGCAACGGGGGTATTGGCCATGCTGGCGCTTGCCGCCGTGAGAATTCGCGCCCTTTTCTGGCTGTTGGTCGTCGCGTTCAATGCGGTTGGGACGGTGGACATCCTCGTCGACTACTACCACGGCTGGCATCTCGCCATTCCTCCGGGGCAGTTGGGTGCCAGCTATGTGATTCCGATCGTCTACGTGCCGCTCCTGATGATCACGCACGTCACCGCATTTTATCTGTTGCTGCGCCCGAGGTCGGTACTCCCCGCCCCTCAGCGCGCTTAGCGAATCGCGCGCACTCGCGGTTGCCCAGGAAGCCCGCACGCAGGTGGCTCATGGGGTGGTCTTGTCAAACGGCCATAAATGGCTCTTGAAGCACTCCACTCCATGCTCCACTTTTGCGTCCGGGACGCAACGGTCGCTGCGACGAGAAATCACGACACTCTTGTCACTCCCTTCATTGCGTCTCCGACCGCTATCTTCTCTCCCGACGGCAGCAGTCACCGTGCAGGAGAAGGCAATGAACATCGCGAATGTGGCGATCCCGAAGCCAGCGTCCGACAGGGCATTCTGGCTCTCCTCGGCGCTGATTTTCGCGCTGAGCTTGACGGTTACCGTCGTCTGGTCCGGGTCCATGTCGGCAATGAGCGCGCTGCCGATGCCCGGCGGCTGGGCGATGTCAATGGTCTGGATGCGGATGCCGGGTCAGTCATGGTCCGGCGTCGCAGCATCTTTCGCCGGCATGTGGCTCGTGATGATGATGGCGATGATGCTGCCGTCCCTGGCTCCAACGCTGGTGCGGTATCGCCAGGCTGTTCGCGAGGTTGACATCCCGCGCCTCGGCCTGCGGACGACTTTGGATCTGCGCGCGATGGCTCTCGTCACGGCAGCGCTCGCCGCGGAGCGTCTGACACCGGCCGGCGAGCGTGTCGCAAGAGTCACCGGCGTCATCGTCATCGGGATCGGGCTGTTCCTGGTCACCCGGGCAGTCGGGATTGAATGATCAGTCACGTTCCAGGCCGACCTGCGACAAGGCTCGAGGGTCTTGGAGACCTACTGGACGACGGGACGAGGTGTCGAGGTGGGAATCCGTACCGGATCGAGGGCCGACCCATAGTCCAGTGGCCGCGCGTGCGGGCCGGATATTCGGACGCTCTGACCCAGGCGCCCGGCGCCGCCGGTCACGCTTCCGTGTAGCTGGCCTCATAGCTGATCGGGAAATTTACCGATCTTGCGATGAAACAGAAGTGGTGCACCTCGTGGTGCAGGGAGTCCGCCTTGGCGAGGTCGGTCCCGCGGTCTACACGGATCTTCGGCCGCAGGACCGCTCGGAGGAAACGTCCCTCGCCACGCGCTCCGGTCTCGCCGACGCCAACCGGCGCATCCTCGTATCCCCGCACGACAATCCGGGCGTTGCTCGCCAGGTGCAGGTACCAGAGCATGTGGCAGGCCGCCAGGCTCGAGAGCAGCAGGGTCTCAGGGTTTGGCTTGGACGGATCACCGCCAAGCATCGGGTCATTCGAGCACTCGATCGGCACCTGGGAAGGCATCGCGATGCGCCAGGTGCGGTCGTAGCCCCGATACTGCTTCGTGCCTTCGCCACGGTCGCCCGTCCAGACGATCTGCGCGGTGAAGTCATGCGTCTTGGACATCTGAGTCTCGTCCCAGGTGGGGGCGGATGAGTATATATAGAGTAGCCATGTGATTTCGACCGGTTGTGGCACTTGTTGACAACCGGCGGATCGTCGACGCTGGGCGCATGAAAGTGAGTCGGCCGACTAACCGTCATCAAGGCCATTGAGGAAACCCTGCTAAACGGTACGATGCAGCAACACACCGCCGATGACCAGGGCGATGCCACCAACTTCGGCCGCGGTGGGCAACTGATGCAGTACCACTGCGCCGATCAGGCTCGCCATGGCGGGAAGCAAGGACAGCAATAGCGCGAACGTCGCGCGCGGCAGCCGCGCCATCGCGAGCTGATCGGATACATACGGGATCACGGAAGAGCTGATGCCCACCCCGATCCCGGCCGCAAGCAGCAGCGGACTGACGAAAGCCGGCACCGCCTCCCGAATTCCGATGGGGAAGGCAACCACCATCGCGACGAGCATGGCGAAACCCAGGCGGTCGATTCCGGCCGTGCCCCCATCTGCCGCGATCCGATGGCCGAGGATGATGTAGAGAACGAAGAAGGCGCAGTTGGCGAAAGCGAACACGAAGCCGAGCGGCTGACCGGCAAGCCGCACGTCGGTCAGGACATACACCCCTGCCACGGCGAGGGCGAGCGCCGTGAAATTCCGCTTGGACCGTACGCCGAGCGCCGCGAGTCCGATGGGACCCAGGAATTCGATGGCGCCAACCGTCCCGAGCGGCAATCGATCGATGGCGAGATAGAAGCAGATGTTCATCAGCGCGAGGACGCTGCCGAGCATCAACACATTCCGTCTCGCCGAAGGTTGCAGGCTGCTGTAGTAGCGCCACGGCCGGCGCCACGCCGCGAATACGGCTGCCGCGCTCGCGATTCGCAGCCATGCCACCCCCAGCGGCTCGACGCGCGCGAACAGCAGAACAGCGAAAGCGGGACCGAGATAGTGGAACACCGCGCTGACCAGAAAATACGCATGCGGTGGGACGCGATCGACGACGAAGGAGTGCGCCTGCGGACTGCCATGCTGGACGTCGGGGACTGGCACGGGCTTCATGATGTGGCGCATAATCGCAGCCAATCATCGTCATTTGAATGGTATATTTAATGTCATTAGCAAAAAAATCAGTCAATTTGAAGGAAGATAAGGCTCGTGGCCTTCAGATCTCAGATCTGCTTCTCGACGGCCGCAATGTGCAGATCCTGGCTTTGCTCGCAGGCAACCCGCGCATGAGCGTCTCGGAGCTGGCGCGGAACGTGGGGATGTCCGCCCCCGCCACCCGCGAGCGGATCCAACGCATGGAAGAGGCGGGTGTTATCCGGGGCTACCGGCTCGAGATCGACCCTGCCGCGTTGGGGTATCCCATCGCGGCATTCATTCGCGTCCGCCCGATGCCGGGCAAGCTGCCGAAGCTCGCGGAGCTGGCGGTGTCTCTGCCGCAGGTCGTGGAGTGCCACCGCATCACGGGGGAGGATTGCTTCATACTGAAGGTGGGCCTCGACTCCCTGGACAACCTGGATGTCATCCTCGACCAGTTCCTGGTCTACGGACAGACTACGACATCGATCGTGCAATCAACCCCGGTTCCGGCGCGTAACCTGCCGTTACCGGGGAAAAGGTAGCTCGCCGATCACGACCGTGCATGTGGAGGCACTGAGCGCAGCCGTTGATCTGGGATACGCGTATCTCGACCCAGGTGCAGGCGCGGGCGGTCACATTCCACCCGGCGCCATCCGTCATGGGGGAGAGGAGGTTCATATGAAATACGTACTGCTGATCTATCAGGGGCTCAACCCCCCACTGCCCGGATCCGATCGCTGGAATGCCTTGTCGAAGGCGGAACAGGGGGCGATCTACGGGGATTATGCGGAGCTCACCAAGACGCCGGGCGTCACTCCGGGACTGCCGCTGGGCCTGCCCAACGCGGCGCGGACCGTTCAGGTGCAGGACGGAAAACCCGAGGTGAGGAGCGGGACTTACCTGAGCGAAGGAGCCGGCGGGTATCTGGTGCTCGAAGCCGACAGCATGGACGCCGCGGTCGCACTGGCTGCGCGCATCCCCGCCGCCCGCCACGGCGGCGCCATCGAGATCCGTCCGGCCGAGCAATACTGGTAAGCGGCCGCGGCACAGGCAAGATTGCAGCCGCAAAAGAGGAGGGCTCAGGTGGACGGTGACGACTGGCTGGCAAGACGTTTCGATGAGAATCGGACTCGTCTGCGCTCGGTGGCCTACCGGATGCTGGGCTCGGCAAGCGAGGCCGACGACGCCGTGCAGGAGGCTTGGCTCAAGCTCACCCGCTCAGGCTCGGAGGGACTCGGGAACCTGAGCGGGTGGCTGACGACCGTCGTCGCCAGGGTCTGCCTCGACATGTTGCGGGCGCGCCGCTCACGGCGGGAAGAGCCGCTCGATGCCGCGGGCGATGCGCCGGGCGACCGCGGTCCCGAAGACGACCTGGCGCTGGCCGACGCGACAGGCCCGGCTCTGTTGGCCGTGCTCGATACGCTGGCGCCTGGTGAGCGTGTGGCATTCGTATTGCACGACATGTTCGATCTGCCGTTCGAGGAGATCGCGCGCATCCTCAATCGCACGCCCACCGCGACTCGGCAACTCGCCAGTCGCGCCAGGAGGCGGGTAAGGGGAGGGGAAGCTCCGGCGGTGGACATCGCGCTGCACCGCGAATTGGTCAGCGCATTCCTGGCGGCATCGCGTGATGGTGACTTCGAGCGGCTCGTCGCGGTGCTATCGCCGGAGGTGGTGCTGCGTGCCGATGAGCGGGCCGTGGGCGCTGCCGCCGTGAATCGAGGACATGGCGCTCCTGAGTTGGCTGCCGAGATTCGCGGCGCAGCGCGCGTTGCGAACACCTTCAAAGGCCGCGCCCGGGCTGCCTTGCCCGCGCTCATCGACGGCGAGGCCGGCGCGGTGTGGGCGATCGGCGGCCGGGTGCAGTCGGCTTTCGTGTTCACGATCGAGGGAGCGAAGATCACCGCGATCGACATCGTCATGGACACGACGCATCTCGCCGAGCTCGACATGAAAATCGGTTGACGGACCGCAACGGGTTACTCGCCGCGCGGTGCTGCGGCGGCGGTCGACTTCGACAAGCGGCGGCGCCCAGCCCGGCGCCACGCGCGGCCGCGGATCAATGGATCAGGCCTTTCAGCGCATTGCGCAGCTTGTTCTCGACCGCGCCCTTTTGCTTCTGGAGCTGCTGTTGTGCCACCGACCTGACCAGGGCCTGCGTATCGGGACGGACGCTGGGACTCTTCATGGTTCCGGTGATGAGGAGCGGGATATTGGCCAGCGCGGAACTCGTCGCGCCTCCCTTCATGATGGCCGCATTCACGCGATAGTTCACCGCCTCGGTCGCGAGGTTCGCGGTGCCCTGTCCCGTCACGCGCAGGTCGCCCGAGGCGATGTCCAGATCCTTCGTGGTGGCAACTCCGTTGCTGAGATCGGCGGATGCCTTGAAGGCATCGAAGGGAGTGCTGTTACCTCCGGATTTGGCGGGCATCGATTGTCGCTCGGCGAGCGCGGCGGCGCTGTTGATGGCCGACCAGAGATTGATGCCCTGGATCGCGCCATTGGTGATGTTCATGGCGGCGTGCCCGTCCAGTGAGCCGATCAGGGCGGTGCTGGTGTTTCCGTGCGCCGTGACGTTGATGGTGACATTGCCCCGGCCGGAGACGCGACTGAGCTTCGCGAAGTCGGTCAGCAATGGCTGCACCTCTATGCCCGTCAGATTCTCATCGAGATCGAGCACCGGCACGGTGCTGCGGGCATCGACCGTGATGTCACCGGTGGAGGTGCCGCCGTAGAGCTCCGCCGCCGCGGGCTTGATGTGCAACACCCCGCCGTCGGCCGTGAGGCCAACCTCGAGCTGCGAGAGTTTCATGCCGTAGACCGTCGCGCTGCCGATTGCAAGCCGGCCGTTCAACTGCAGGGTCTTCAGGGCGCCGGTCGGGAGCTCGGTCGGCTGTTGGCCCGGCACAGTCGGCGCAGGTTGCTCGGCCGTCCTTACGGACTTGGGTGCGGTGCTGAGGTAACGGTCAAGGTCCATCCGGTCGATGGACAGATCAAACTCCAGTGCCCCTGTGGTCAGGTTCGTCACTGCGGCGTTGCCGCGCACCGTCGAGTCATCGATCCGCGCATCGAGGCCCGAGAGATGCGCGGATTTGGCGTCGTATTCGAGCGTGGCATTTCCGGACAAGGCGATCGGCCGTGCTCCTGGACCGGTAGCAAGGTTGAGATCCCACTTGATGGGTACCGCGATGCCCGTCGCTACGTGCCCGATATCCACGTTCACGTGATCGGCGATCATGTCCTGGTAGCTGACGTGGCTGTTCCTGATCACGACGCCCGCGATTCCGCCAAGCGTCATTTGACTCGCCTGAGTCCCGGATTCCTGGGGGGGTGGCGCCGCCTTCCCGGCCGGCATCGCCCAGTTGCCCTGACCCTGAGCATTCTTGAGAAGCCGCAGGTCGAGCCCGTCGATCTCGACGCGGCCTACTTCGAGCTCGTGGTGCAGCAGCGGGAGCACGTGCACGCGAAGTGACACGCGCTGCAGGGAGGCGAAGGGCTGCGAAGCGCTGAATCCCGGTGGATTCCCCAGGCTCGCGGGGCCGAGCTCCAGCGCGAGAGAGGGGAAGATGGCGAGGTGAATGTTACCCGTCAGGGTGAGGTCCCGTCCCATGGAGGTTCGTACGGCCGCCTCGATGCGGCCCTTGTAGTCGTTGGGGTTGACGATCAGCCAGAGCGCAATCGCCGCGGCGATGAGCACCACCACGATGCAGCCGATCACGATGCCGACGATTCGCAGAGCGCGCATGGCATGCAACCTCGCTGCGGGCGGGAGGTGATTGTAGCGCAAGGGTCGCGGCGCGCGTGATAGCTGTAACTTTCGGCGGCCGGCGGTGTTCTTGGGGCGAGACAAGAGGAGAAACATCATGAACGCTATCCAGAAAGCCACCTTCGCCGTCAGTGCCCTTGCCATCACGCTCGTTGGCGCGGCCCTGGTCACCGCACCCATCGCCTTCGCGCGGCCGCTGCCGGTCGCAGTCGTGGCCCACACCGGCTGGGCCGGTGTCACCTCGAATGCGGGACTGGTCGCGCTCAACCGCAGGTAATCGGCCCCACGGCATGCGCCGCACCCGGCGTGCGGCGCATGCCGAGCCTTCGCCCCGGGCGCCACGGGCATAGAGTCAATGAAATCAGTGGCTTCTCTGCTCCCGCCCGTGCCCGTCGCCGATCTTCTCGCCGTCCCCTGATTCGCGACACGTGAGCCTGGCGGTGGCGAGCCGCAGCCGATTGCTGGCCGCTTGACATTATTTGCTTCGGCAAGTATTGTTTTAGCAATCTTTGTGGGAGCAAGCATGTCCGAGCCGTACTACACCGTTGACACCCTCGAAGCCCCAACCAGCATCGGCTTCCTGGTGAAGCGCTGCGGCGGACTGATGTCGCAGCTCGCCGAGCGGCGCTTCGCGAGCGAGCAGGGCTCGTTCACGCAGTGGATGGTGATTGCGACCCTGGGCCGGTACGAGCGCCTGACGGCCACCGCGTTGAGCGAGAAGACCTGCCATGACATGGGCGCCCTGACACGAATGGTCGACGATCTGGAGGAGGAAGGCCTGGTGCGCCGCGAGCGCACGGAGCGCGATCGGCGTGTGGTGGAGATCGCTCTCACGCCGCAGGGCAGGCGGTACTTGCAGACCGGCAAGCGCCTGGTAGTGGAGTTGCTCAACTCACTGGTGGCCCCCTTTTCCCGACAGGAGCTCGAGACGCTGATCGCGCTCCTTCAACGATTGATGGCGTGCCTGCAGGAGGCACACATGACAACCTTACCAACGCAGCCGCAGCAGAGGGCGCCACGTTCGCAAGCGCGGTCCGGTACGGACGCCTCTGGGCCACGGCAAGTGCGGCGTTCGAGAAAAGGAAGTGCGACATGAACCTTGCTGATCTCTCGGCCGCGCGTTCCGGTTGGGTCGCGAAGGGTGTGGCACTCCTGAAGACGCTCGGTCCGTACGCGCTCGTGGAGTTCGTTCTGCCGGGCGGCACGTTGCTCGCGCTCCTGCTCTGGCTCTATCGGCATCGCCACCAGGCGACAAAGCGCCCGGCGGCCCGGGCACCTCGCTGGTTTCTCGCCTTCGTCTCGAGCGCTGCGGCGACGCTGATCGCGGGCTGCACCGTCGGGCCCAATTTCGTGAGGCCGGACGCGCCTGCGACCGCCTATTCGCGCTCCGTGCCGGCTGCCGGTGGAGCGCGAAACTTCGCCTACGGAGGAGAAGTCGCGGGCGACTGGTACCGGTTATTCCGTTCCGACGCGCTTGATCACCTCGTGCGCCAGGCGCTGAGCAACAGCCCGGATCTCGATGCCGCCCGCCACGGCCTCGCAGCCGCTCAGGACGAGCTGCGAGCCGTCTCGGGCGCCGCTTTGCCGCAGATCAATGCAGCGGGCAACATCGGCCGCGGCCACATCAACGGCAGCCAGCTGTATGAGCCCGTGAACGCGTTCAAGGCGACCGGCAATCAATTCGAGATCGGCCCGTCGCTGGCCTACGACCTCGATCCTTTCGGTGGCCTGCGGCGCTCGATCGAATCGCAGCGGGCGCAGACCGCCGCGGTGCAGGATCAGCTGCGTGACACTTACGTCACGCTGGTCGACCAGGTTGTCATCACCGCGTTCGACTACGCTGCTGTCGCTGCGCAGATTCGGGTCACCCGCTCGCTCGTGAGCGAGCTGCAGGCGCAATACGACCTCAACGTGCAGCTCGAGAACGCGGGCAAAATCATCCACAGCGACACCCTTCAGGCGGAAACCCAGCTCGAGAACGTGCGCGCAACGCTCCCGGACCTGCAGCAGCAGCGCGATACGTACCGCGATGCGCTCGCGCGGCTCACCGGCCAGACACCGGATGAATTCCGCATGCCCGCGCTGACGCTCGCCGATTTCACATTGCCCGGCCAGTTGCCGGTCTCTCTGCCGTCGGCGCTGGTGGAACAGCGGCCCGACGTGCTGGCGGCTGAGGAGAGCCTCCACGCGGCGAGTGCGCAGGTCGGCGTAGCCGAGGCGGCGCGACTCCCGCAGCTGACGCTGTCCGCGCAATATGCGCAGGAGTCCAGCACGCTCAACGATCTCTTCACCCAGCCCGGCGGTGTCTGGTCGGCCGGGCTCGGAGTCGCGGCGCCGCTCTTCCACGGTGGCACTCTCAAGGCTCGAGCCGACGAGGCCAAGCAACGCTACGCGCAGGCGCTCTCGACCTATCAGAGCACCGTAATAGGCGCGTTCGTGGACGTGGCGGACTCTCTGCAGGCGCTGCAGCACGACGCCGACAGCTACACTGCGCACAACCGTGCGCTCGAGGCCGCGCGTGCCAACGCAGACCTCGCCGTCCTGGAATATCGCGCGGGCAAATACACCGAGCTCCAGGTTCTGACCGCAGAACAGCAATACCAGGACGCCGCGCTCACCCAGGTACAGGCCGACGCGCAGCGCTTCACCGATACCGCCGAACTGTTCCGCGCCCTCGGCGGCGGCTGGTGGAATGTCCGTGACCGCGCGCCGCTCAGCGCGGCAAACGCTTCGAACTCCAATCGCAACGATTCGACCCCTTCAGGGAGCAGCCATGACTGACCAGCAATCGACAGACGCGCCGCAGAAATCCACAGACGCGCCTGCAAAGGCCAGCAACAATTTGCTGCGGCGCGGGCTCTTCGCGCTGGCGGTGGTCGTAGCCGCCGTCCTCCTCGGGACCTACTACCTCCTCTTCATCAAAAACCACGTCACCACCGACGATGCCTATGTGAACGGCAATCTCGTGCTGCTGACGCCGCAAATCTCCGGGACAGTGGTCGCCATCAACACCGACGAGACGCAGTACGTGCATCGTGGTCAGGTATTGGTCCAGCTCGATCCACGCGACGCGCGGATCGCAGTGGCACAGGCGAAGGCCAGCCTCGCGGAGACCGTACGGGAAGTCTCGCAGCTCTTCGCCGAGGAACGCCGCGACGTGGCGCTGGTCGATGCCGAGCAGACCCAGCTGAGTCAGTCGGATGAGGATCTCACTCGCGACAATTCCCTCAAGGCGGTCCACGGTGTCTCCCTCGAGACGCTGGAGCACGATGAGAACGCGGTGCGCAGCGCCCGTGCTGCCCTGCAGCAGGCGCAGGCGAGCCTCGCCAGCACCCAGGCTGAGATCGCGGGAACGACACCTGCAACCCACCCGCGGGTGTTGCAGGCCGAGGCCAACCTGCGCGCAGCCTGGCTCGAGCTCACCCGCACGCGCGTGCTGGCGCCGATATCCGGTTACGTAGTGCGCCGCTCCGTGGAGCTCGGCGAGCAGGTCGCGCCGTCGACGCAGATGCTGGCGCTCGTCCCGGTGACCTCGATGTGGATCGATGCCAATTTCAAGGAGAACCAGCTGGGGAGCCTGCGCATCGGTCAGCCCGTGCAGGTCACCGTGGACATGTATGGCTCGCACGTCGACTACCACGGCAAGGTTCTGGGTCTCACCGCCGGCACCGGCAGCGCGCTCGCGGTGCTGCCTACCGAGAACGCCACCGGCAACTGGATCAAGATCGTGCAGCGCCTGCCGGTGCGCATCGGTCTGGAACCGGGGGAGCTTGCACGGCACCCGCTTTTCCTCGGCCTCTCGGCGAACATCAACGTCAATGTCACCGATCTCAGTGGGTCCTCCCTGTCGCGGCTGCCCGCCTGGTCGGCGGCCCAGAGCACTGACGTTTACGCCGACCAGGATGCCGGCGCGGACCAGATCATCACCACCATCGTCTCTGCCAACCTGACCGGCAGCGACAAGGCACTCTACGCCCGCTCGATCGCGAGGACCCGCGGTGACCGCTGAGACCCCTCAGAAGGGCGCGATGGGCTCATGGCTGATCGCGCCGGTGGTCGCGCTCGCGGCGTTCATGGAGATCATGGACATCTCCATCG
>Ga0335075_10012398_pt1 | contig 12876 bp, 10 predicted proteins | sample Lox_Sample_24_FD_206723 | JGI IMG/M metagenome (GOLD analysis project Ga0335075, IMG submission 206723) | Soil microbial communities from Loxahatchee National Wildlife Refuge, Florida, United States - Lox_Sample_2.4 | ecosystem: Environmental > Terrestrial > Soil > Wetlands | place: USA... | reverse complement strand
GGTTATCACGTAGTCCTTATCTCCCACCCTTTCACCCCACCGCCTCAGAACCCTAGACCTTGCCCACCAGCCCCTGGAGCTTGGTCTCGTCGGCGTCCACGGTCTTGTAGATGCGGTTCCACTCCGACGGCCTGTTGGCCTGGCCGGCCTTGACCAGACGCCCGTAGTCGCCGGCCAGCTTGGTCAGCTGCGTGGCGATGGGCGGGGCCAGCGTCGTGGTCGACCCCAGGGCCGCCACCTTGTGCGCGGTGGTGCTGTAGGCCTTCTGGACCGAGCCGGCGTCGCGGACCTCGGTGGTCTGGGTCTTCTCGTTGAGCAGCCGGGCCACGGTCTCATTGCGCGTGTGGGCCAATCCGGTGAGGATCGTCTCGAGCTTGGTGTTGGCGGCGGCGGTGGCGGCCGCAGCGGCATTGGCCTTGCGCTGCGCGGCGGCCTGGCGTTGGCGCTGCGTGCGGATCTGGGCGGCGGTGGGCCCGTGGTGAGCGGGCTTGCCCGACGTGGCCACCACGACCCCCACCACGGCGGCGATGATCATGCCCACCACGATGCCCGCGGCGACCAGGCGCCGGCGCATCACGTCGGGGGATAATGACCCCGCCCACCCCTCGTCCTCATCGACGTCGCGATGGCGCCGGGCCAGGCGGAACATCGTGGTGTGACTGGGCTGGCGCCGGCTCGCGGGCGCGACGGTGGGCGGTGGCGTCTTCACCGAGGGGCCGGAGATCGTCTCGGGCACCGGTGTGCGGCCGGCCGCCGGTTCCGCGTCCGGCGCCTCATCGGCCGCCGGCGACGGGGTGTCGAGGGTCACCGAGCGAAACGAGGCCGGGGTGAGCGTGCGGTGGCCACGCGACGCCTCGTCCTCCAAGGCGAGACGGGCCTCGCGACGCCACCGCGGCCCCAGCAGGTCCAGCACCACGTCCTCGAGCGTCACCCACGCCTCGTCGGCGGACTGGAAGCGATCCTCGGGCCGCTTGGCCAGCATCTTCTCCAGCCACTCGGCGATCCCCTCGTCCACCTCGGGCGCCACCGAGCGCACCGAGGGCACCGGCTCGTGGACGTGGCGGTAGAGCACGGCGACCGGGGTGTCGGTCTCGTCGAAGGGGACCTGCCCGGTGAGCAGCTCCCAGGCGACGACCCCCAGCGAGTACAGGTCGGTGGCCGGCGTGAGGTCTTGGCCCAGCGCCTGCTCGGGCGACATGTAGGCCGGGGTGCCGATCGTGGTGCCGGCCACGGTGACCACGGCGCGGGTGGCCGCCTTGCTGTAGGCCCGGGCGACGCCGAAGTCCGCGATCTTGACGCGGCCGTCGACGGCCACCAGCAGATTCTCGGGCTTGAGGTCACGGTGGACGATCCGATGAGCCTCGCCGTGCGAGAGGCCGGCCAGCACGCCCTCCAGCACACCGGCGATCTGCGCCATCGACAGGCGCCCGATGTACTGGCGCAGCGACCCGTGCGGCAGGTACTCCATGGCGATGTAGGGCACCGACCCGTCCTCGAAGAACTCGTGGACGGTGACGATGTTGGCGTGGTTCATCGAGCCGGCCAGGCGTGACTCCTCCACGAAGCGCTCGGCGAAGCTGGTATCGGCCAGGTGAAACGGCGCGAGCTCCTTGAGCGCGACGTTTCGCTGCAGATCTCTCTGTAGGGCGAGGTAGACGACGGCTGCGCCCCCGCGCCCGATCACTTCGAGCAGGTCGAACCGACCCACCCGCTTGAGCACTTCCTCCATTGCCCTTAGGAGTCTGCCACCGTTAGCGCGATGCTATGCATGGTCTGTCACCGCCAGGTGCCGCGATCCGATGCCCGCTGCCGATCGTGCGGGACCCCGCTTGACGGCGCGGTGCACCTCGATCTGGTGCTCCCCGGGGGTGAGCGCGTGCCGCTGGACCGCCCTCTGGCGATCGGCCGTGCTCCGGCGTCGGATCTCGTCCTGGATGACCCCAGCGTCTCGCGTGCCCATGCCCAGATCGTTGTCGGCCCGGAGGGTGCGGTGCTGCAGGACGTGGGCTCGAGCTATGGGACGTTCGTCGACGGCCGCCGGCTCTCCGACGCGGTCGCGCTCGCGGACGGGATGCACATCGAGCTGGGTGACTGTCGGCTGCAGGTGGCCGAGCGCGTCGACCGGGCGGCGGCGGGCAGGACGATGTCGGTGCCGGCGGGCATCAGCCTCATCGTCGAGCAGCCCTCGGTGCGCCGGGCGCGCCTGCGCGGGCAGCAGAACCGCAAGCCCAAGCTGCGTTCGGGTTGGTCGCTGAAGCGCCTGGAGGCGTCCGAGGCGGTGGGGGGCGCGCGGTTCGTGCTCAAGGACCATCGCTCCTCGGCGATGGTGCGGCTGGCCACCGAGGAGGCCGAGATGGCCCAACTGCTCGACGGTGACCACGACCTCGTCTCCCTGCTCGGCGAGGCCGCGACACGGTGGGGCGCCGACGGGCCCGCGCGCCTCGCCCGCCTGCTCGCCGAGCTGGCCGACAAGGGCCTGCTCTCCGGCGTCGAGTCCGAGGAGCCGCCGGCGAGGCCGCTGCCGTGGCTGACCCGACTGGTCAAGCCCCGCGAGCGCGAGCTGCCGCGCGTGCCGGAGGCGATGGCTGCCGCGTACCGTCATGGCGGCTGGCTGCTCTTCACCCCCGCGGTCCTCGGCGTGCTGGGGGTGATCGCCGTGGGCGGACTCGTCGCCTTCGCCGCCCTGGTCATCGGGCGCTACGGGACGCCGTTCGTGGTCGCGCAGCGCGTGGGCCTCGGCGCGCTGGTGTTCGTCCTCGCCCGCTTTGCCCTCGTCGTCTGTCACGAGCTCGCCCACGGCCTCATCGCCGAGTCGTTCGGCCGGCCCATCTCGCGCGCGGGTATCAAGGTGGCGCTCGTCTTCCCCTACGTCTTCGTCGACACCACCGACGCGTGGTTCGAGTCGCGCCGGCGGCGGATGATGATCAGCCTGGCCGGGCCCGCGTCGGACATCGTGCTGGGAGGTGCCTTCGCGCTGGCCTGCCTGGTCACCGCGCCGGGGGGCGTGCGCGACGTGCTCTTCCAGGTCGCCTTCGGCGGCTACGTCGGCGCGCTGTTCAACCTCAACCCGCTGATGGAGCGCGACGGCTACCACGTGCTCGTCGACCTCCTGCGCGAGCCCGGGCTGCGCCGCCGAGCCACCCGGCACCTGCACGAGGTGCTGTCGGGACGCGGCCCCGCCGACTCGCGGCGGCTGCTGGTCTACGCGGTCGCCTCGCTGGTGTGGTCGGTGCTGACGGTGGCCTTCGCCGTTGTGCTGTCGCTGCGCTACTACCCCATCCTGGCCAAGCTGGCGCCGCCGGCGCTAGTGTGGACGGTGCTCTCGGCCTTCTACCTCGTGCTGGCGCTGCCGCTTGCCGTCCAGCTGCTCCGGCCGCTCTGGACCCGGGTGTATCGGCCACGCCCGGAGGTCGTCGCTCGCTAACGTTGCACGCCGACCCCTGAGAGCGCACGAGGAGCAGGTATGGCAAGCGTCGAGCAGACCACCACGGCCGAGACCAACGGCGCGGCGGCACCCACCATCGCCGTGGAGAACCCCGCCACCGGCGAGCTCATCACCACCGTCCCCGTGCTCGGCGCGGCGGACCTGGAGGCCATGGCGGTGCGCGCCCGCCAGGCGCAGCCCCAGTGGGCGGCGATCGGGTTCGACGGCCGCGCACGGATCATGCGCCGGGCCCAGAAGTGGATGCTCGACAACGCCGACCGGGTGCTCGACTCGGTCGTGCGGGAGTCGGGCAAGACCTACGAGGACGCCCAGCTCGCCGACCTCGGCTATACGGTCACGGCGCTGGGCTTCTGGGCCAAGGAGGCCGCCACCTATCTCGCCGACGAGCGGGTGAAGTCATGGAACAACCCGGTGGCCGCCGGCAAGAAGCTCGTCATCCGCCACGTGCCCGTTGGCGTCGTCGGGGTGATCGGACCGTGGAACTACCCGATCGCCAACTCCTTCGGCGACTGCATCCCGGCGCTGATGGCGGGCAACAGCGTCATCCTCAAGCCGTCGGAGGTCACGCCGCTCAGCTCGCTGCTGATGGCCGAGATGATGCGCGAGTGTGGCCTCCCCGAGGACGTCTTTCAGGTCGCCACCGGCGACGGCAGCACCGGCGCCGCGCTCATCGGCCAGGTGGACTGCGTCATGTTCACCGGTTCAAGCCGGACCGGCAAAGCGGTGATGCGGGCCGCCGCCGACGCACTCGTGCCCTGCTACCTGGAGCTCGGCGGCAAGGACCCGATGATCGTCTGCGCCGACGCTGATCTGGAGCGCGCGGCCAACGCCGCCACCTTCTATTCGATGAACAACGGCGGGCAGGTCTGCATCTCGGTGGAGCGCTGCTATGTCGAGGCGCCGATCTACGACGAGTTCGTGGCCCGGGTCACCGACAAGGTCCGCGCCCTGCGCCAGGGTGAGCCCACGGGGGTGGGCACGGTCGACGTCGGCGCGGTCATCTTCCCGCCGCAGCTCGACATCGTCGATCAGCACGTCCAGGACGCCGTGGCCAAGGGCGCCAAGGTCCTCACCGGCGGTCACGCCCACGCCGACCGCGGCCGCTACTACGAGCCCACGGTCCTCGTCGACGTGGACCACTCGATGCGCCTCATGCAGGAGGAGACCTTCGGCCCGACCCTGCCGATCATGAAGATCGCCAACGCCGAGGACGGGGTGCGCCTCGCCAACGACTCGGCCTACGGCCTGCAGGCCAGCGTGTGGACGGGCGACGCCGACCGCGGCGAGGAGCTGGCCCGACGCATCGAGGCCGGAGTGGTGTGCGTCAACGACGCTCAGATCAACTACTCGGCGCTCAACCTGCCGATGGGCGGCTGGAAGACCTCGGGACTGGGGACCCGCCACGGGTCCGGGGGGATCCTCAAGTACACCAAGACCCAGTCACTGCTGGTGACCCGGCGCGCCCCGTTCAAGCGCGAGCCGTTCATGTTCCCCTACAAGCCCCGTCAGACGATGCTGCTGCGCCGCTTCTACAAGCTGCTCTACGGGCGCGGCGCGCGCGACTAGAGAGATCGAGTGAGGCGGGGCGGCGGCCGCCGGCCGGTTCGGCCGCCGCACGCGCCTCATCTCGAGATGGCTACTTCTTGGTGGTCGTCGTCTTCGGTGCGGGGGTGATGACCTTCCCCTTCTGCTTGCACGTGAAGTGGACGGAGTCCTGGGTGTTGCACGTGATCGTGCCGGTCCCCGTCGCCTTCGCATACGGGCCCGTGCCGTTCTTGACGATGAACGTCCCGGTGTAGCTCGCCGCGGTGAACGACGTCGTCGTCGTCGGCGGCGTGTTGTCGCTGGGTGTCAGGTCGAACGTGCCGAACACGCTCCCGGTGGCAAACCAGGCCTGCCACTTACCGGTGAGGTCGCCCGAGTCCGCGGTGGTGAAGGACTGAAGCTCGACCCCCTTGCCGACGGGGCCGCAGTTCACGGTGCCCATCTCGGTTCCGTCCTGGGAGGCGGGCGAGACGTCGGTGGCCCCGGCGGGAACCTGAAGGGTGAGCGACGAAGCGCAGGACACCTTGGTCGTGACCGTGGAGGGCGTCTTGCTCTTCTTGGGACCCTTCGAGGCGTGTGAGGTCGCGGCCAGGGCAGACGCGACACCGATGACAAAGACGGCGGCGATGGCCGCGCCGAGGAGGCAGATGCGCTTCACGCTATCTCCTGATTCGTTGTGAGACGGATGAACCTATGCGGCGCGGGATTCTGTCGGTCGCGCGAGGGCGTGCAGGTGAATATTTGGTAAACCAGGGGTGTTCACGGGTCTACCGCCGCTCGGCGAGGGGCAGCCGGGCTCACCCAGCGGTGAAGTTGTTGAACACCACGGTGTCGAATTCCGGCAGCGACGCGTCCTTGGCGTAGCCGAGCTGCGGGACGCCGAACAGACCCTCGAGCGTCTTGAGCAGCGAGAAGTGGTTGAAGGTGTCCGCGGCGTCCTCGGAGTCGGCCTTCACGTAGCGCGAGATGACGACGGCGCCGACCTGGCCGCCTCCCGGCGGGGTCCCGGTGCTCGTGCAGTCGCCCGTGGTGCCCGTCGTCGGGGTGCTGGTCGTCGTCGAGGTCCCGGTGGTCGCGGGCGGGGTGGGCGTCGTCGTGGTGGCGCTCGTCGGCGTCACCGGCGCGGCGGTGGTCGTGGTGGTGGTGACGCCGGGAGTGGTGGCGCCCGGGGCCGTCGTCGACGTCGACGTGCCGGTGGTGGTGCCGGTGGTCGTGGTGGGGCACGACGTCGTGGTCGAGGAGGTGGTCGTGGTGGTCGTCGTGTCGGTGGTCGTCGCCGTGGTGGTCGCGCCTGGCGGCGGCGTGGTGGGCGTGGTCGGCGGCGGCGCGGTGGTGGTGGCGGCGGTCGTCGTCGCCGGGGGAGTGGTGGCTCCGGGCGGCGTCGTCACGCCCGGTGCTGTCGTGGTCCCCGTGGTCGTGGTGGGCGTGGTGGTGGTGGCGGCCGACCCCGACAGGTTGGGGAACGTCGGCTGGTCACAGCAGCTGCTCGAGTCAGCGGTGGCGCCCGTCTGCGGCGCCTGGTCGAAGGTGACGACGATCATCCCGTCGTGCTTGTAGGCCGGGGAGGCCTCGATCTCCGGGATGACGCTCTTGAGGAACGTGTCGGACTGGGCCAGCCCCGCCGGGGCGCCGGGCGTGCAGGGGGTGTCGGACCCGTCGTCGCACGTATCGGGGGCGATGTAGGAGAAGTTGGGCGTCGTCTTCTCCTGCTTGAGGTCCTTGGCGAGCTTGTCGAGCCCGACGTCGTCTTGCGCGCACTGGGTCCCGGTGGTCAGCGCCCCGAAGTAGACGATCGGGTTGAGGTAGGTCACGTAGGGATCGGTTGCCGTGGCCACCTGGTTGGGGTCCGGCTGCCCCGGGCTCGGGGTCCGGCAGCTCTTGGGCTGGCCGGCGGGCCCCTGGTCGATCCCCTGGATGTAGGCGCGCCAGGTGTCCCCGTTGTCGGCCAGCTCGGTGAGCAGCGACTGCGTCGTCTGGGGATAGACGCAGCCGTTGCCGATGACCTGCGCGCTCTTGGCGTTGCCGGTCGGGGCGATGGGGGTGAACACCGGGCAGTTGGCCGCCGTGTCCTGGGTGGGACCCTGGCCGCTGAGCAGCCCGATCTCGTTGGCCAGCGAGGACGATGCGACCCCGTAGTACTGGCTGATGAGCTCGCCCTGCTTGCGCACGGTGCTCGACAGGTAGGGGTGGCCCGTGGTGGTGCCAAAGGACTGGTTGAACCCCTGGCCCGACAGCATGACCACGAAGACATGCTTGATCGGCGGCAGGGTCACCGCCGCCGACCCGTTGCCACCACCGCCACCGCTCCCCGTATCGGTGTCGGCCGGCGTCGAGCTGTCGCCCCCGCCTCCGCCGCCCCCAGGCGCGGGCTCGGTGATCGTCTCGGTGATCACGCCGCCGCCGCCACCACCGCCACCGCCGCCGCCTCCACCCCCACCGGTGCTGGCCGCCACCGTGGGGGTGGTGGGCGCGGTGAAGGGCAGATTGACGACGATGTTGCGCGCCAGCGCCTCGACGCCGCCCGGCTGCGTGAGCGATCCGGCCACCACGCCGAAGGCCAGCATCGCCAGCACCGCCAGCGAGGCCACGCGCGGCGTCGGCAGGGTGAGCCCGAGCGGCGGGCGCGGCTCGGGCGGCGGTGGCAGCTTCTCGATGACCGGCGCCGGCGGGACCTGCATGTCATGCAGGGTCGAGTCGACGGCGGCGGGGAGAGGGCCGCGCCGCGTCCCGCAGTTGACGCAGTACCGCTGATCGGTGGCCAGGCGCGTACCGCAGTTGGCGCAGTCTCGGCCGATGCCCGTGTTCAGGCGCGCGCCACTGTGGTCGTCCATGTCCATATCAGCGTGTGAGTGTGTTCGGTCAGCGGCGGCGGGATGTGAACATCCAGAACCCCGCATGGTCTCACCGGTTGCACGAGGCCTGCAGAACTGGTTACAGGTTGTTCACATCTGGTCCTGGTCTCCCACCTACGCTAGCTCACGTCCATGCCGCCGATCCGACGAGTGCGATGAGCTTCGGCCAAGAACGATCCGATGTTGCCGCCCCGCCCGTGATGGACAGTTCCGCGACGGGCGAGGAGCCGACCCGTCAGCTCTCGGTCGCCGGGACGAGTGAGCACTGTGTCAACTGCGGCGCGCCGCTGGCGGTGGACCAGCGCTACTGCGTCAACTGCGGCGAGCGCCGCGGCAAGCCGCGCTTCGCCCTGGCCAACCAGCCGGAGGCGGCCACGCAGGAGGTCGTCACCACCACCTCCTCATCGTCCTCGCCGCGCCGTCCGCGCACCTCGGCGGGCTTCAACCTGATCGCTGGCATCGCCACGCTGCTGCTGGCCATGGGGGTCGGGGTGCTCATCGGCCACAGCAGCGCCGGCAACAGCAACACCAAGCAGGCGGCGGCGCCCAACATCGTCGTCAACGGTGGTGGCGGGTCGGGCAGCAGCGCCGCCAGCACCGGCACGTCGACGGGATCCAGCGGCTCGAGCTCGGGCAAGAGCAGCTCCAACGGCAAGGGCAAGAAGGGCTCCACCAAGACGGCCAAGGCCTCGTCCGGCGGGGTGTCGAAGGTGGTCGTCCAGAAGGCCCAGGCCGCCGCCAACAAGGTTACCGGCGGCAGCGCCAAGACCGCTGGCGCCACCGCGCAGCAGGGCAGCTCCTGTGAGAGCGGAACCGCCGGCTGCCAGAACGGCAAGCTGACGGGCAATTACTTCGGCCAATGAGCAGCGCCGCCTCCAACGGGGACACCGCCGAGACGACGGTCCTGCGGCCGGCACCGGCGCCCGAGCAGACGGCGACGCCGTCGGGGCCGATCGCCGCGCCCCCGCTCACCTCCAAGACCAAGATCGGCGACGACCGCACCTTTGACCTGCGGCGCCGGCGCGATCAGCTCAACGCCCGCGTCGCCGAGCTCCAGTGGGATCTGGGTGGCCTGGTCTACGAGATGGCCATCCGCAACCGGATCCGCGTCGAGGTGCTGGTCCAGCGCGCCGCGGTGCTCCAGGAGGCCGACGCCGAGCTGGGCGAGGTCGAGCGCATCCTGCGCCTCGAGGAGACCGGCATGGCCGGTGTGTGCGGCAACTGCGGCTCGCCCCACAGCGTCGGTGCGTCGTACTGCTGGCAGTGCGGCCAGCCGCTGCTGGCCCAGGTCAGCCCGGACGCGATCCACTCCTAGCGTCCCGTTTGGGACACTAGTCACACACCGGCCCCGCCACGCGAAAAATAAGCCCGCATACGGTGCACCAGGCGAGGCACGTCTCCCTGGGAGAGGCCTCGTATGTCACAAGTAAACTTATAAGTTTACTTGGAGCGGGCTAGCCGAAGCGCCCGGTGACGTAGTCCCGTGTGCGCGTGTCGGCCGGGTTGCTGAAGATCACGTTGGTGTCGTTGTACTCGACCAGCGTGCCCACGCGCTCCTGCGGGTCCAGGGAGAAGAACGCGGTGCGGTCGGCCACGCGCGCCGCCTGCTGCATGTTGTGCGTCACGATGACGATCGTGTAGCGGTGCTTGAGCTCGTGCATGAGGTCCTCGATCGACGCCGTGGCGACGGGGTCCAGCGCCGAGGCCGGCTCGTCGAGAAGGAGCACGTCGGGCTCCACCGCGATCGCCCGCGCGATGCACAGCCGCTGCTGCTGGCCGCCTGACAGGCTCAGCGCGCTCACCTTGAGCCGGTCCTTGACCTCGCCCCACAGGGCGGCGCCGCGCAGCGCCCGCTCGACGCGCTCGTCGAGGTTGCTCTTCAGGCCGAGGTTGCGCGGGGCCCACGCCACGTTGTCGTAGATCGACTTGGGGAAGGGATTGGGGCGCTGGAAGACCATGCCGATCCGACGGCGCACCTCGACCCGGTTGGTGGCCCGGGCGTAGATGTCGTGCCCGTGGTAGAGCACCTGGCCCTCGATGCGGAACGAGGGGATCGAGTCGTTCATCCGATTGAGGCTGCGGATGAAGGTCGACTTGCCGCACCCCGACGGGCCGATGACCGCGGTCACGAGGTTGCGGTAGATCTTCAGGCTCGTCCAGTCCAGCGCCTTCTTGGAGCCGTAGAAGACCGACAGGTCGCGGATGTCGAACACCGTCGCCCGTGCGGGCTCGGGCCGCGCGCCGTCGGTCCGGGGCGCCGGCGCCGGGACGGGCACGGCGTCCGTCGTCTGAATGCGCTGGCGCGGGACGACGTCCTCGCTGGGCACGGAGCTGGTCACGTCACGGTCCCTTTCGGTCATCCGGTGAGCTTGCGGCGGCTGCGGGCCAGGAGGAACCTGGCACCCACGTTGGCGATCAGGATAAGCACCAACAGCACCAGGGCGGCGCCCCACGCGGTGGCAAAGCCCGCGGGGTTCAGCGCCTCGGAGGCGGTGAGGATCTGGACCGGCACGTTCGGCATGGGGCCGAAGGGGTTGAAGGTCAGGTGCGGGGCCGCCGTCGAGTCGTTGACCAGCAGCGGGGCGGTCTCGCCCGCGGCGCGCGCCACGGCCAGGATGGAGCCGGTGACGATCCCGCCGAGGCCGGTGGGCAGGACGACGGTGATGATCGAACGCCAGCGGTCGACCCCGAGCGCGTCGGAGGCCTCGCGCAGGGGGGAGGGCACGAGCCGGAGCACCTCCTGGGCGGAGCGGGCCACCAGCGGCAGCATGATGATGGCCAGCGCCACCGACCCGGCGAACCCGGTGTCCTGGTGGCGCGGCTCGGTGATGAGCCCGAGGATGAAGATGCCGATGACGATCGAGGGGACGCCCTGCAGCAGGTCCAGCCCCATGCGCAGCAGGCCGGCGATGCGCGACCCCGGCCGTGCGAACTCGGTCATGTAGATGGCGATGAGCACCCCGATGGGCACCGCGATCACCGCTCCCAGCCCGACGATGATCGCCGAGCCGATGATGGTGGAGCGGATCCCGCCGCCGACGCCGTACTGCGACGGGTCCTTGATCAGGAAGTCGATGCTGAGCACCGACGCGCCGGACTTCACGACGTCGAAGACGACGATGGCCAGCGCGGCGACGGCGATGAACGCGGCGGCCACCGCCATGCCCTGGGTGATGCGGCTGACGATCAGCCGCCGGCGCAGGTTGCCCGATGGCGTCAGCGGCGCCGTCGGGTCGTAGGGCAGCTCAGATGGTGCGGCTGACGTCATAGCGGCGCGCGATGGTCCGCGCGAACAGGTTGGTGGCAACGCCCAGGACGAGCAGGATCAGGGCCAGGTAGAAGATCGCGTGGACCTGGAGGTGGTTGACCGGGTACTGGATGTCCTGCGCGATCCGCGCCGCCAGGGTGTTACCGGTGTTGAACCACGACTTCTGGATCGTGGCGCCCGTGCCCACCACACTCAGCACAGCGATCGACTCGCCCAGGGCACGCCCCAGTCCGAGCGTGGTGGCCGCGGCCACCCCGGAGATCGTCGAGGGCAGCACGACGCCTCGGATCACCTCCCACTGGGTCGCGCCCAGTGCCTCGGCGCCCTCCTTGAGGTCGTTGGGGACGGTGAGGAAGAGGTCGCGGCTGAGCGAGGCGATGATCGGTACCACCATGACGGTGAGGATCAGCCCGGCCGTGAACAGGCTCAGCCCCGTCGTCTGGGGCGGCCCGAAGATGCCGAGGAAGCCGAGGGTGTTGTAGAGAAACGGCTCGATGTGGGCGTGGACGAAGGGCGCCAGGAAGATGAGGCCCCAGAAGCCGAGGATCACGCTCGGGATCGCGGCCAGCATCTCCACCAGCGGCCCGATGATCGTCCGCACAGACTTCGGCGCCAGCATCGCCAGGTACAGCGCGATGGCGATCGACAGCGGCACCGCGATGATCATCGCGATCAGCGACGTCACGCCGGTGCCGTAGAGCATGACCGCCGCGCCGAAGCGGTCGAAGTTCGGCGCCCACGCCGTGTGCACGAGGAAGCCCAGCCCGAACTTGGCGATGGCCGGCTGCGCTCCTGAGATCACCTGGTAGGCGATCTCGAAGAGCACGAGCGCCGCCACCAGGCCGGCGGCCAGGCACAGCGCGCGCATGATCTGATCGCCGCGGCTGCGCTCGGTGGCGCGGCGGTCGGCGAGCATTTTCATCAGACGGCTTTTTGGGGCGGCGGCGGGACCCAACATCGACGGCGCAGGGTAAAGAACCGGCTCAGAGCCGAGCCGCGGCCCTACCCGCAATCACAACATCTCAAAATCGCGGTAACACCCCGGCAACAAGCGGGGGGAGCGCGATCCGCATGCTAATGCTGCTCGTAAGGTCGGCCGGGCCAGCACGGGCGCATTGTCTCCAACTCGAAAGGGCCTGAATCTTGAAAGGCTTTGCGTTCCAACGCAGGAAGCTCGCGTCGGTGTCCGCTGCCGTGCTGGCTGTCGGGGCTTCGGCGGGCTTCATCTCCACCGCGGCTGCATCCGCGGACAGCGGCACGCTGAACGGTGCCGGGTCGACGCTGGTCGCCCCGCTGGAGGCCGAGTGGGCCGCCGCGTTCAATAGCCGGACCGGTAACACGGTCAACTACAACCCGGTGGGTTCCGGTACCGGGATCGCGGACATCACGTCCCGCACGGTGGACTTCGGCGCATCCGACGCTCCGCTGACCCCGTCGCAGGCCGGGTCCTGCAACGGCTGCGTCGAGATCCCGTGGGCCCTGTCAGCCACGGGCGTTGGTTACAACGTCCCCGGTGCCGGCAAGAAGCTGCACCTGACCGGCACGCTGCTGGCTCAGATCTACCTGGGCAACATCACCACGTGGAACAACCCCGCGATCCAGAAGGTCAACAAGGGCGTTCACCTGCCCAACCTGAAGATCACGCCGGTGTTCCGCTCCGACGGTTCCGGTGATACCTACGCGTTCACCAACTACCTCAGCCAGGTGAACAGCACGTGGCGCAGCAAGGTCGGTCTGGGAACCGCGGTGAGCTTCCCCACCGGTGC
>Ga0335075_10012397_pt1 | contig 12876 bp, 14 predicted proteins | sample Lox_Sample_24_FD_206723 | JGI IMG/M metagenome (GOLD analysis project Ga0335075, IMG submission 206723) | Soil microbial communities from Loxahatchee National Wildlife Refuge, Florida, United States - Lox_Sample_2.4 | ecosystem: Environmental > Terrestrial > Soil > Wetlands | place: USA... | reverse complement strand
CGGCGGCGACGTGTTTCGATGCCGGTCGAATTCGCTCGAACCCCATCTCGCCTGGCTCGACGCCGAATGGGCCGCCGGCGGCCGCAACGGCGCCGAGCTGTGGCGGCGTCTACAGGGATCGGGTTTCTGAGGAAGCTTGCGGGTCGTCGCCGAATGGGCAGCGCGGCGCCGCCGTGCCGAGGGTGTTGGATCGGAAAGGCTGCGTAGGCCACCACCCGCCCGGGTTCTGAGCCGCTTGCTGTTAAGCGAACGCGATCGGCTGACGAAGGACGAGGCGATCACCCTTGCCCGCATCGAGCGAGGCGTCCCGGCACTGCTGTCGGCCCGCGACTTGGTCGAGCGCTTCCATCGAATGGTGCGCGACCGCGATCGGGCCGTCCTGCCGGCTTTGATCGGCGATCTCGTGGCCAGCATCCTCGCGTCCTTTGGCAAAGGCATCGCCGCCGATCGGGCCGCGGTCACCGCAGCGCTGGTCGAACCATGGTCAAACGGCCAAACCGAAGGTCAGATCACCAAACTCAAGCTCGTCAAACGGCAGATGTACGGACGCGCCAAACTGGACTTGCTCCGCGCTCGCCTGACCGCTCCCGCCTAGCTCCTCTGCATCGAAATTGCGCCAGAGCCGAAAATTGACCCCAAGCCGGGTCACTCTTCCACGCTGTTTTCCAGATCGACCGACGGCCAGAGCGTTGCCGCTCACGTTGCGGCGCTGAGGAAGCACGGGGGGGGTGTTCCGCGAAGTCGCAAGCGGGGCCAAGACCGACCAGCGGCAGTTCGCCCGGTTGCTCGACCAGCTCGCCTCTAAAAACCAGTTGTTTTTGAAGGCGAATCACCCGCAAATTGGATCTATCGTTGGCGGCAGGAACTGCGGGCGGCGACGAACGGCTTCGCCCCGATGCTAATAGCGCCGGCACGCCAATGCAGAAATTGGCCCGCGAGCGAGGATCAGGCGGCGGGTATCGGCACGGCGAGTTGGTTGGCGATCGCGGTGTAGATGTCGATCTCGACCGAGGGCGCTCGGATCGAGACTAGGAGTGCATATCGGGACGAGCGGTCCCAGCGTTGCAGGCCCGGCTTCTCTTTCCACCAGCCGCTCACCGGGAAGACGCCGATCGCGTCGCGCTCGGCGAGGGCCGCCGCGCTACCCCTCCAGATGTCGGAGTGGATCGACCCGCGATCTCGGATCGGCCCCAGCACCCAATTGTCACCGCCCGCCGCACCGCCGAAATCGCCCGCTTCTTCGGCTTCGGCCGCCTTGTTGATCCGTTGCCGGAACTGCGGAAGGCTTTCGAGGGACCGCTTCACCGCGAACCGGAGCGCATGCGAGGCATACCGGTGCCGCCGTGTCCAGCCACGCTCGCCGGGGTTCGGCTCGATGAAGTAGGAGAGCGTGATCCGCAGCTCCACATCGTGGTCGCCCAAAGTCAGCAACTCGTCTCGCGGCCAGGGCAACCGATGCAGGTTCATGTCGCGGGTCTTTATCTGCGACCCATCCTTTCGGAACGGCAGCAGCGCATCCTCGACCATCAGCGTGGCGTCGTTCGCGGCGCTCATCAGCGCTCGCCCGAGATCCGGCACGCCCCAGCCGTACCGGCGGAGCATGGCCATCTTCTGGGCCTGGCTGCCCGCCGCATCGAAATGCGCCCGCATCGCCGGCGTCCACTCCGCCGAGTGCGCGACGAGACCACGCACCGTCTCCGGCCAGAGCTCCGGGCGCGCCACCATGATCCTGGCCGCGAAATTGGTCGTCAGCGCGGCCGACGCGCTCGTATCCCCGAAGGCATCGAACAGCCGGATGTTGGGCCGATAGTGGGTCGTCAGGAGCTGGAGGTCATCGATGGCCGAGGCCGGATTGACACCGTCATGGGCGAAGTTGCCCCCTTCGAACACGACATCGGGCCGGATCGGCCACTGCGGGTCCCAGATGCCCGACGTGCGGCTCGCTGGGGAAAGGTCCCCCGCCGGCGCGAGCGGCTCCCAACCATCATAGTCCGGATGGGTGATGGTTATCTTGTCGGTATAGGCGCCTGCGACGAGCGCGTTCCACGCCTGGGCCGGGCTTTCCGCCTCGGCGAGGTCGTTCGCGTCCGGATAGTCCGTCGCAATGATCTCTCCGCGCATATTCCCGGCGGCCAGTACTAGCAGACGGCGCCGATCGCCGCCTCCGTAGCAGAGCTGGTCGACGGCGGCGGACCAGGACGAAGGGCGGCCCCGCCCCAGTCCAACCTCGCTCGTCACGGCCATGCAGAAGACCCGCCGGCGGCGCGGTGCCCGCGCCTCGGCCTTACCAATCCCGACTTCGGTAACCGCTCCGTAGAGCTCGGGGTCGTTGTGACCGGCTGGGGGCAGGATCTTGACCGTCTCCAGCCGGTGCTTGAGTTCGACGGCCCCGGTGCTGCCCAGCACGGCTTCAAGATCGCCATACAGCGCCACTCCCGCCATTGCCGTGCCGTGCCCGTTCCAGAACGGGCTATCACCCACGCCCCATGCGTTCTCGTAGGCATGTTGATCGGTGGGATCGAGGCCGGGAGCGATCAGGGGATGCCCTTGGGTCGCGCCGCTGTCGAGGATGCACAGAGCCGGCGCAACTGCCGGGGGCGGCGTAACTCGGTCGGCAAGATCGGCCGCCCACTCGGCCTGCTCGACGGCACGCATCTCCAAGAATAGTGTCGGGGTGTCCTTAGCGACCCTGAGTTCAGCCACCGCGTCGCTGTTCCCGATCAGCCGGGCCATGGTGACCTCGTCGGCTAGTGCCAGCACCACGTCCCGTTCGGGGAAGCTGATTGTATGCTCTTTCACCTCGACATTTAGACGGCGGGCAACCCTCCGGAACGTTTCAAGCCGATCGTCTCTGAGCCAGACCTCCCACCAAGCCTGCCGTCCTGAAGGCGGGAACAGGTCCATGTCGTCGGTGAACAATGAGCGCACCGCGCCGAGACGCACATCTTCGATACGGGCGATCAGCGCCTCGTTCTTCGGCCTGCCGGTCCTAGCCCGGATTTCTCATACCGCCCTCTGATATGACGCCGCGGCTCCAGGCGATGCACGCGGCGAGGGTGGGACGGCGGATGCGCAACCTGAGCGAGTCATGGCGTGCAGCATTAAGGCGTCGGCATGGCGGGGATATGCTGCCTCGCCGTTCCGGGCGTCATCGCGCCGCGGCGGTCAGGCGCAAATGGGCTAATGCGAACTCGTTCTGGTATGGACAGGCGGAGGCCATAGCGACCTTGATGCGGCGGACGCTGACCCGCACCAGGGCGCCAATCTTGAACAGCTTGAGCCGGATCGTGCCGCAGGTGGCCTCGGCGAACTGGGTGTGCCGCAGGGCAATGCGGCGCACGGCGCAGACCATCACATAGGCCATCGCCGCAAACCACAACCGCAGCTGGTTGGCGCGCATCGTCTTGGCCGAGGTGCGATCGGCGAACAGGTCGAGCTGGCACTCCTTGATGCGGTTTTCTATCTCGCCGCGAGCGCAATAGACCTTCTCGTAGAGGTGGCGGGCCTCATGTTCGGCGTGGGACAGCGAGGTGACGACAAAGCGCGGATTGGCTGCACCGCCAGTCCACTCGGCTTTGCCGATGATGCGGCGCGAGCGGCTCCTGCTGTCCAGCGTCGACCAGGTGAAGTCCTTGAAGCGCCGCGCCGGCCGACCGGCTTGCTCGCCGTGCCGGCGTGCGGCGGCCAATTCGGCGGCGATCGCCGCGGTGAGCCGCGGGTTCTTGGCCAGGCCGAAGAGAAAATCGACGCCGTTCCTCTCGCACCAGCCCATCAGCTCTTCGCGGGCAAACGCTGAGTCGGCGCGCAGCAGAATGCGGACCCGCGGCCAGCGGGCGCGGATCTGAGCGATGAGGCGCGCTACCTCCTCGACCGCCCCAGCACTGGCGTCGATGTTCGACCGACGCAACTTGGCCGCCAATAGATGCCGACCGCAGAAGACGTAAAGCGGCAGGTAGCAGTAGCAATCGTAATAGCCGTGGAAGAAGCGGCCCTCCTGACGGCCATGCAGCGGGTCGTCGGTGGCATCGAGATCGAGGATGATCTGCCGCGGCGCACGGGCATGGGCATCGAGGAACAGATCGACCAGGACGGCTTCGATCGCCTGCGGGTCGTGCCCGATCTTGTGATAGGGCGTCGGCTGCTGCTTGCTCAATTCGAGCCGGTTGAGCGTCGATTTGCCAGCCAGCGGCGCACAATTCTTGCGCCGCGCCGTGAGCTTGCCGGCGAGCACCGCCATTATTGGGTCATGGCGCAGTTCGTCATGATCAAGCACGTCCTCGTAGCCCAGCGCGATGCCGAAAATACGCTGGCCGACCAGTGTTGCCACCCGATGCTCGACCTGCCCCGACAACCGGCTGTCGGTGAAGCAACCGGCCAGGCGATCGATCAGCCCAATTGCCCGATCACTCGCCCCCAGAAGCAGAGCGCCAGCGTCCGAAGTGATCTTGCCGCCGTCAAATGCGGCCACCACCGAGCGCGCCTCGACCCGTGCAAACTCGAACAGCTCCGCGCTACACTCTGTCGGCATCGCGACTCCCCTCGACCCTGAGACAAACCGTTGTACCAACACGATTTTCTCAGAAACGGAGACCCGATGCACCTACCTGAATGAGAAATCCGGGCTAGTAGTATTCTCGTCGCGGTAGGCCTCTATCTTCTTGGTGAAGAAGTCCGCCGAGCGCTCCGGCACGAACACGGTCGCCGCGACGATCTCGTCGCCCTTCGCAGGCGGCCGGACTGCGACCAGCTCGATCGCCTTGGGCTTGTTCTCCAGCCCCTCGACAGCTGCCCGCTCCGACGCGGGTATCTCGAACTCAAGATAGAAGCCGCGCTCGCCTTCGGCTATCGCAGGGTCATGCTCATCGAGGGAGCGCCGGGCCGGGGCCACGGCCGTGCCGATCGCATGTTCGAGCTTGCGCGCATGTGCAGCCCGGACCCGGGCCGGTGGCAAGCCCGTGATTACCAGTCTGGGAGACGTGTAAGGTTTGTTCTGCCCACCGCCCTCGATATGGAGATGCGGGCGATCTCGCGGCGCGTCGGCCCTTGGAGGGCGATCAGATCACAAACCGGCGGCCCTACGCTCGGCCAGCGCGCCCAGAAGAGCCGGCGAGCCGATCTCATCGGTTCCGCTAAGCACCGCCACCTTGGCGGCCTCATCGGCCGCACGGGCGACGTCTGCTTGGCTGAGTCCTTCCGCGGCTTTGATCACGTGCGGCCAATCCATCCCCTTCAGCCTGAAGGTCGCGAGATGCGCCTCCAAGATACCGCGCGTGACCTCTGGGTCCGGGAGGCCATAGGCGATCACATCGTCAAAGCGGCGGAACAGCGCCTTATCAAGCAGTTTAGGATGGTTCGTTGCCGCTACGATCAGGCTCGGGCCATTGTCGTTTTCCAGGAACTGCAGGAAGGAGTTCAGCACCCGGCGGATCTCGCCCACATCGTGCGGCCCGGCGCGTACTGATGAGTAACCTTACGAGCAAGGGGGCCGCAGCTTTGACCGAGGCGTCCATTCCACAAGAACTCGAAGGGCTAACAGAAGACGAGTTGCTGCTACGGCTTGGCCGCATGCATATCGGAGCCGGTGCGGTACCGCAGAGCGGCAATACACTGGTTATTCGCGGTCGCGTGATCTTTGCGGAAGCAAGGGCTCGCCTGCAACCCATCTTGTGTCGGCCGGGCACGAAGTCGACCGCCGACGGGCTCACCTATGCGTCCCTGATCGCGGTGATCAACAACGAAGTGGCTGCGACGCCAAGTTTCCATCTGGTGCAAGGAGCCGCCGCGGTGGTTGCGATGCTGATCCCGCGTCAGGGTATTGCGCTGTTCTGCGCGGGCTATCCGCCCGCCGCGCCCGCCTCGAGCTCGGCCCAATAAGCCTTCCGCAAGGCGGAATGAGCGCTGTAGGCACCAGCAGCGTCCCCGGTGCAGTTAAGGCCTTCGAGAAGTGCAGCCCGGATATAGCCGACGATTGCACGTTCCAGCGGAGGTGCCCACGGCGCAATCTTTGTTTCCACCCGTTCTGCAAATTCGAGAGCCTTCGCCCAGTCGTTTCGGAAGAGCGGAAAGCATACCTTTTCCAGTGCTTGACAAACATTTTCATCAGCCTGTCCGCGCTTACGCGGTGACGGCTCCGCTAGGCTGGAGGTCTTTGTGAGGTGACCTGATTTCACCTTCATTACATAGCTGCCGCAAAAATAGGCAAGCATGATGCTGTGCCGGCCTAACCCCAGGTATGCCGGCGTATCACGTGTGTGCGACAGGCAGGTGCGCTGCAGTACGGCACGAAGCAGCATTAGGCCCATGTGTGGGAATGCGGAACGCAGCAGCGCGACACCGCCGGTCATCCGCGCGGTGGTAAAAAAGAGGCCACCCTCCTGGCTGGCAAGCGGCGGGCGGGCCGCCACGATCTCATCGCTGGCAACACCCCAGGCCAGACCGCTCCACGCCGGACACATCGCGACACTCGCGCCGGCGTCAAGGTTTTCATTCAGCGTGTAGGCATCGCCGGATGCAACGATAGACAACATGCCACTTGCGAGCCCTACCGTGTTGATCGCTCGGCACAACTCGCAGTCTCTTGAGCAGTCTGAGTAGAACGTGGTGCTAATATTAACGAGCGAAATGCCATTGTTCGCGCAACATTCAATGGTGCGCATGAAATCTGTTCGCTCCGCGATATCGTCGGCGCTATAAACGCGCAAGCTGAACACTTCCGCGCGGGGAGCATGCCAAAGCAGCCGCTTGACGACGCCGGTGCCATGACTTTCCGGCGACGCAGCCGTGGCTCCCTCGTGATTGCGCGTTAGGTCAACCGCATGCACGCGGGCGCCGCGAGCCCGCCATTCCTCAACGCTCGTCGGGTCCACGCCGCTGTCGACCACAGCCACTCGGCAACGTTGGCCAAACTCACCAAGACCCCACAGCATCGACTCTGCGAACCCGTGGCGTAATGGAAATTCGCGGTCGAGTGGATATTCGACAACCGGCGTCAGCGGCCAGCGCGGACCAGAAGCTCACTTCCGAAGCAGGCAAAGTGCGTCACGTCTAAAAAGCGGTTCGCCTGATCCCCGTCCGGTCGGGTGATCGTGACCGGAACCGTGCACAAATTTAGCATGCTCTGCAAGCCGCCAACAGTCAGGCCGGGTCCCAGGCTCTTGCAACCTCGCAGCAGCGCTGCCGCTGTTGTCCACACGGGTAGGGCATACGATACGGTTCCTATCGGAACATTATTGGCCAGGGGTGACTCTTCCGGCAGGGACTGGCGGCGGCAGCCCGAACCCGAGCCAGCCGGAGCGGAAAGCATCCCAATCATCCCAGGTGACAACCGTTGGTGCTGCCTCAACCCAGCTCACCGGGGGCGCCGACGGTCGCAGGCGCGGGCAATGCGCACGGGCTGGTTTACCACCATTCACGTCAAGACGTCGGAAAGTCAGGAACTGCGCCTGCTGCTTAGCAACCGTCGGGTGCTACTCGAAAAGCGGGTCGCGATCGACGACGAAATCCGCGGCACGCTCCGGGCGTTCGGGCTCAAGGTCGGAGCGGTCACCGTCGGCCGGTTCGAGGGGCGCGTCGTTGAACTGCTGGGCGAGAAGCGCCGGCTCTTGGCACTGGTCCGGCCGATGCTGGCCGCCCGCCAGGCGTTGCGCCGCCGACCCTCCGCCGACCCTGGCACGACCAAACTATGCCGTTGCGGTGTCCAGCCATTCGGCGGGAATTGGTTGGGCCCGCTGATCTGCGACGAGCCTTCTGCGACGGGCCTGCTCCTCGGGGCTGATCGAAGCCGGGTTTTCGCGAAACTCTGGCCCCATCGCCATTGCCTTTTTAACCGCGGGGCGCTCGCCGATCTCTTCGAGCCAGCGTTTCACGTTGGGGAACTCGTCGATATCAATCTTCCGGTTCGCCCAGCTGGAGGCCCACGGATAGCAGATCATGTCGGCGATCGTGTACTCGCCGGCCGCAAAATAACGCTTGTTGAACAAGCCCAAATTCATCACGCCATAGATGCGGTGCGTCTCATTATCAAAGCGGCGAATGGCGTAAGAAAGATCACCGTTGTTTCCGGCTTCGAGCGCGCGGCGGAAATGGCCTTGCTCACCGAGCTTGGGCCCCTGGTTCGCCAGCTGCCAGGCTACCCATTGAGCGACATCATATCTGCCGCGCGGGTCCGACGGCAAAAATCTTCCCTCTTTCTCAGCCAGATACGTCATAATCGCGCCGGACTCGAAGATCGAGATCGGGGCGCCGCCGCCCAACGGCTCGTCATCGACAATGGCCGGCATCCGGCCATTCGGCGAAATCTTTAGAAAGTCGGGAGTGAGCTGATCGCCGCGGCCGATGTTTATCGGCTTGATCGTGTAGGGGATCCCCAATTCCTCGAGCAGGATGACGGTCTTCTTGCCGTTGCCGGTTGGCCAGAAGTACAGGTCGATCATCGGTATCCTCTCCCATCAGAAGCACGTTGCTGTTCAAGTGGGATCATCCGATAACCCGCGCCAGACGTCCAGGCCGGCGGCTTCGGCCTTGATCGTTTGGTCTGTGCCAGAACGAACCTGCGGGGGTAACCCGGCGTCGGCCAGTTGGCGGGTTAGGGGTGCGCAGGGTAAAAAATCAGGAATGGGAGAAGGCGACCGTACTGCGTTTTGGCGAGCGAGGCCCATCTCAAGGGAGGAGTGGTTAGGCCTAAACTGCGAGGCCCGCGGCAATGGAGAGTTAAGTCATGACCTTTGATGATTTAGCACTACAGATAAAGGAGACGGAGCGTCTGATTGTCGTATATCGCCATGTCAGTGAAGTGGTCGTCGGCACTCAAGATCAACTCTATAGCAGGCGAGGGCTTATCAACCGCACTGTCTTTACCGCGGCCGAGATTAGCGAACACATCATCAATATACTTGAGCGGCGGCTTGCGACGATGCGGGCACAGCTCAAAGAACTCGATACCGAAGGCCGATAATCTCCATGTCGCCCGCCGTCGCCGCCGCGAAGACCGGTTATCCGAGAGGGGCCCTATCATGACGCCGCCCGGAGCGCTGTGCCGACGACACGAATTTCGTTCGTCGGCCGGAGCGATTCCCGGAGCGCGGCGTGCCAGCCTTAACGTAAGCGCAGCCCGACCGACCATAATAACCGCTCCCTCTCTGGTTGTTCAGGGGCAACTTCAGTTATTCGAGAGCGAGCCCTTGTCGATGCCACTCGTCTGTTCCACCACGAAGAACCGTGACATCCCTGAGGCCCGTGGCAAGCAGCTCCGTTGCTGCCCGGGCGGATCGGATCCGATCGAGGGGGCTGTCGAGACCTCAACCGATCGAAGCCTTGGCATGGTTCGAACCGAGGTTCATTGCGCGAACTGCGGCAGCCATCTTGGTCACGTCTTTGACGATGGCCCGCCACCGAACCATCTGCGCTACTGCATCAACGGGATCCCTATGAATTCGCCGCGGAGTGAGCAGGCTTCGATACTCCCACTGCTCGCTCGATAGAAAGGCCGCTCGACAGCCACCTTGTTTGAACAACGCCACCCGGCCATTTGGGCGGGGCATTATTCTTGATAACCGATTTTTCCAGGAACCGATCCAAAAGGCCAAAAGGCAACGCCAATCAGTGTTCGACGGTTCCGGTCCCCTCGCGGCAGATGTCGCTCGCCGAAGCGCCGAACAACTGATTTCCGATAGAGCCGTCATTGATGGCTAGCCGGTCGATCGAGCAGGTTTGCCCCAATGCTGACCTATACGCCGCCGGCGATAACATCTCGTTGCTCGGCAAAGACCGCCTTAACCCAATCAATTACGGCGCGCACGCAGGCCGAACGGCGCAGATCACGGTGGACAATGATCCAGTATTCGGCAGCGATTTCTGGAATCGATGGGGTCAGTCGTTCAAGCAGAGGATGGCCGTCTCCCACATAACAGGGCAGCACGCCGCGCCCTGTACCGGCGCGGATCGCCTCCAAATGCATGAGCATCGATGATGCACGCAGCGTTACCGGGCTCCCTGTGTCTTCCGCTTGCCGCTGGACCCAACGTGCAGGCGCATAGTGCGCTTGCTCGTCGGTATAGGTGACCCATCCGCCAGCACCAGCGTCGCGCCGCCGGTAGACCGCGCAGGCGAAGATGCCAGCCTTGCAAATGTAGAAGTCTCCGCCTTCCGGCGGCTCGTGGCGCAACGCCATATCGGCTTGGCGTCGCACCAGGTTTGCCGACTGGCGCAACTCGTCGACCAGTTCCAACGTGATGCCGGGCGGCAGCGCCGTTGTTGTCGCCGATAGGCAGCGAGCGAGAAATCCGGCGGCGCACTCACCGGTCGATACCCGCACTGTGCCGTGCAACACCGGCGAGGCGGCCGCACTCCGCCGCTCCAACGTGAGCACTGCATCCTCGATGCTCTCAGCCGCCGAGATCAACTGCTCGCCGGCGGTGTTGAGGCGCAGCCCCTCGGGCAAGCGGTCGAACAGGGCCGGCCCGCCAAAACTGGACTCGAACGCGGCCAAATGGCGGGCGATCGTCGGTTGGCTCAGCCCGAGCGCCCGTCCGGCGGCGCGCATCGACCCTTCACGAGCGACAGCGAGGAACACCCGGACATCGTTCCAGTCCATCGCGCCCCGACCCGATCCTTGCATCTGAGCGGCCGGCTCATGCCGCGTTTTGCGCACCGCGACCGCTAATCCGTCGACAGCAGCCATGCCGGTCGCCCTTGCCACTCATGACCATTCGTACCATCAGTTGGCTGCCACGGAAACGTTCCGATCAGCTTCGAAAATGGGGATCGTCGCAAATAATTTGTAGCGCTATGCTTCTAACACACCGCCACCCGGAAAAACGGCCGCGCCTGGCAAGAGGAGCGAAAAATGGCAAGCGGAATGCCCAGCACCATCGATCTCGACGCAGAACTTGCGAAGCTGACAATGTTTCGACGAACCCCGCACTCGACGCGGGAGGAGACCAAAGGCAGCGTCGCGCGATTGGCTTCCTATCGCGACGGGCTGCTTTTGGCGCTCAAATCCGCCGGAACCGATCATTGGGAACGTCATCTCACCGGTGACGAGTTGCTTCACGTCCTCGACGGGGCGACGACCCTGGAAATCGTCTGCGACGACGGGCCGCCTAAATCTTTTTCGCTCGGTGCCGGTATGATCGCCGTCATTCCGCAGGGCGCATGGCACCGCAGCCATTCCGAGGGCAACACGCATCTCGGCCTGACGCCTTTTCCCGGCGAGCATGTTGAGCGCGACGTCGACGATCCTCGGCGAGAGCGCAAGCCAGAGGGAGAAACGGAATGCAGAGCGCCTGACATCGTCGACCTCAACGCCGAGCTGGCGAAGCTGAGGATGTTCCACGGCCGGACCCCGCGCTCGACGATGGCCGATCGACAAGGGAGCGCCGCTCGATTGGCGTCCTACCGCGACGGCGCCATCACTGCCACGAAGTTCGCGGGGAAAGGTCATTGGGAAAAGCACGTTGCCGACGAGCTGATCCACATCCTCGACGGCATGGCGATGCTGGACTTCGTGGGCGAGGATGGGCCGCAATCATCGGCGCTCCGCGCGGGAATGATGACTGTCATCCAGCAAGGGACATGGCACCGGTTTCGCTCTCCGGAGGGCGTGACGTTGATGACCGCGGCACCCTTTCCCAGCGAGACGATCGAGGACGATCTCGACGACCCTCGAATGGTCGAGATCAAAGCGATATGAATGAGGGGGGTCGCCGCGCGTTTCCCGTCAGTGATGCGGGTCCGCTATCGGCGCGCGGGAGACCTGTGGGGGCGGCCGCAAAGGTTCTGCCACGTCCCTGACACGCGTCGTTCGCCATTTTTCTCTCCAGCGTTGACACCTCGACCAACGACAGACCGCGGCTGGTGGGTGCGGATGCAGCCAACGGTACACGTCGGGTTCCTCGGGTTCGGGGCGACTGCCTTCAAAACCCCGCCGCGCCTGTGCCCTTGCTCACCGAATTATCACGCATGATAACCTCCTTAATCATTCCAACTACTTAAAGCACAATGCGCTCGACCTGGTCGAGCGTGACCTGGTCGTTGCGGCGGTCGTAGAGCTTGGTCGTACGGGCGCTTTCATGCGCTGCCATCTGCTGGGCGTATTCAAGCAGACCGCCGTTGAGCAGATAGACGGTGATCCCGGTTGCCCGGAAGGTGTGACAGCCGAGCCGCGTGATGATGCCGGCCTTCAGGGCACGGCGGACGATCATCCGTCGCGCGTCCTGGCGGGTCATGCGCTCGCCAGTCAGGTGCTTGCGGCCGCGGCCGCCCAGGGTGCGGAAGAGGGGAGTGGTCTTCTCCGCGCCGATGCCTGCCGCCCTCACATACTCATCGATGTAGCCCTCGAGCAGGTGATGCGCGGGCATCTCGTGCTGCTTGCCGCCTTTCTCGTGCAGGCGGACCCACCAGCGCTTGCCCTGCGGGTAGTAGTCCTCGACGTTCATGTGCAGCGCGGCCGAGATCCGCGCGAAGCTGTATATAAGGAGAGCGATCAGCGCCCGGTCGCGCAGCCCGACGATCGTCGACACGTCGATGCTGTCGATCAACTTCTTGGCTTCGTCGCCGTCGAGCACCGGCGTCTTGCCCTTTTTGACGACGTGCTTAGGCCCGCGTACCGCGGCGGCCGGGTTCTGCTCGACCACCTGGCCGACAATCAGCCAGTCGAACAGCATGCAGAGTGCGGCCAGATGCTGTTTGACGGTCGGCACCTTATAGGCGCGCGTCAGGGTCTCGGGGCCCACGGATCGGCAGGTCGGAAATGCTTAGATTGATCATCGGCGGGATCGTGTGTCAATGCCGAGTGAACTTTCCCCATTTATGCTGAAGTAAAATTCCCCAGTTTCTCGATCAGCCGGCCGGCTGATCGAGTGGTCGCAATTTTGGCGG
>Ga0335075_10012396_pt1 | contig 12877 bp, 18 predicted proteins | sample Lox_Sample_24_FD_206723 | JGI IMG/M metagenome (GOLD analysis project Ga0335075, IMG submission 206723) | Soil microbial communities from Loxahatchee National Wildlife Refuge, Florida, United States - Lox_Sample_2.4 | ecosystem: Environmental > Terrestrial > Soil > Wetlands | place: USA... | reverse complement strand
GGCAACGGGAGGCTTCGCGGGATCGTCACCCGGACCGATCTGCTCAGCGTGTTTGAGCGGCCCGACCACGAGATCCGGGATGAGGTCGTGAAGGACGTCATCGCCGGGGAGTTCGGGCTCGACCCCGAGCTTTTCGTGGTGACGGTGCAGTCCGGCGTGGTGACCGTCACCGGGTCGGTGCGGCACAAGGCGCACGCCCTCAGCCTGCTCGCCAGCATCCGGTACCTGGAAGGCGTCGTGGGCGTCCGGGACCGGCTCAGCTACCCCAGGGAGAGCTAGCGCCGCTCTGGAGCCTTGCGGCTCCCAGCCCGCAGCGGAGAGCGGTGCGCTCAAGCGATGACAGGAGGCTCAGGGGCGATGATTACGCGGGCCGAGGTCGAGAAGCTGCTGCGAGTCTGTTCGCCAGATTCATCTGTGTTTTCGCTCTACCTGCGGGTGCCGGTGGATCCGCCGGCGCTGCGCAGCCTGCCGGGCCGAGCCGAGGGACTGCTCGCCGCGGCCAGATCCGGTGCCGCGGAGGACCGGGACGTGGCCCGGGCCCGAGATGAGGACCGGCGTATTGTCCGGAGATTCCTGGAGATTCACGCGCGGGAATGGCTCGGCCACACCGTCGCGATCTTTGCGTGCGCCGAGCAGCGGGTAGCGGAGGCGTTCGTGCTGCCTGGCCCGTTCGAGGACCGCGCGGTGTTCGCCACGCGGCCGCACGTGCGGCCCTTACTGGCAGCGCTGCAGCGGTTCCCGGGTTACTGCTCCGTCGTCGTCGACCGGCAGCACGCATGGGTGTTCCGGGTGACGGGAGAGCGGATCGACAAGATGACCCTCCCGGCTGCGGCCGGCGTCCGCAGCGGCGGGTTCGCCGGCTGGTACGGCCTGGACGGGCACCGGGTGCATGACCGGGTGGCCGGGCCTGTGGGTTACCGCTACGGGGACACGGCCGCAGCGCTCGGACCGATCACGCATGCTGGCGGTCCGCTGCCAATTGTGATCGGCGGGCATCCGCATGACATCCCCCAGTTTCTCGGCGCGCTCACAGACGAGGTGCGCGACCAGGTCGCCGGAAGGTTTGCGGTCGACCCGCAGACGGTGACGCCATCCAGGGTGCGGGAACTGGCCGGCCGGGTCATCAGCCACTGGGTCGCCGCAAGCGAACAGCGTTCGGTTACCCAGCTGCTCCGGGAGCAGCCGGGCGGGCTGGCAGCCACCGGCTTGCAGCCGTGCCTGGACGCTGTGAACCAGCGCGCAGCGAGGCTGCTGATCGTGCCGGAGAGCGGGATGGTCGCCGGGTTCGCCTGCCAGCGCTGCGCCATGCTGAGCAGCACCGGGGCCGACTGCCCCGACTGGGGCGCGGCCTCCGTCGCCGTTCCCGACCTCATCGAGGAGATGGCGGTCACTGCGCTGCGGGATGGTGCGCAGGTGGAGACGGCGGCTGACCCGCCGGGCGGCATCGCGGCCCGGTTGCGGTTCCCGCTTGCGGCGTGGGAAGCACGGAGCGCCTGACCGGGACGCTGGCGCAGGGCCGATGGTCCCGGATACCGGGGATGTACGGCCGTGCCCGTTCCGCCCAGCGACGGCGAGCCTGGAAATATGTCAGCGAACTTCCTGCACCCCAGCGTCACAGGACGGAACGGCAAAACGGCCGAGGTCCCGCCCGGCGATCCCTGGCCCGCGCCGCCGCCCGGCGCGCCCGCCATGGCCCGCACCGCCACCGGATCCGGCATCATCACATCAATAACTCTGGCGCTCATCGCGATCGCCTCTCCGTCAACCGTCCAAACCGCATCCAGTTGACGGCTTTCGCGGCGGTGTGCCCATGGCAGAAGGGCTCAGCCCGCCGCCGTTGGGCGTGGTTCCGGCGCGACGTAGGTCCCGCCGGAACCAGGACATCCGCAGCCGTGGCTCGGTCTGGACAGCCGGGTTCAGCGGCCGCGCGTGCCGGCCGGGTGGTGCTGGACCACCGTGCCGGACGAGGGAAAGAAGACACTCTCGCTTCCATCGCGCCAACGGATCAGGTAGGGCGGGGCGCCGTCCTCGCCGTGCACCTCGATGATCTCGCCGTGGCGCTCATCATCGCCCTGCCGGCGGCCCATGACCGTCAGCTCGTCACCCACCTTTGCTTGCATCGCATTTACCTCCTCCCATTCCCACGCGATGATCGGGCGAAGTCTCGCCGAGATTCCAGGGCCGAAGGTCCCGCCAGATGGGAACCTGCCGGGCACCGAACGACTCGAGCGCGCGGGACCTTTGGCCCTGCCGGGACAGCGACCGGTCCCGGCAACGTGGGTACATAAGCCGGTGACGCCGGTGGCCAGGCGGTCGACGAGGGTGCGAGGAGGGGAGCGCCGTGCAGCATCCGACCGCGGCGGACGGGCCGCTGCTGATGGACGCTACGGCGCTGGAGCCGCTCTGCTCCGCACTGCGGCGCGCCGGGTACCAGGTGATCGGGCCGACCGTGCGGGACGGCGCGATCGTCCTCGGCGAGCTCGGGTCGGCCGCTGACCTCCCGTTCGGCTGGGGCGTGTCGCTGCAGCCGGGCGGCTACCGGATCCGGCGCCGTGACGACACCGCTGCGTTCGGCCATTCGGCCGGGCCGCAGTCGTGGAAGCAGTTCCTGCATCCGCCGCGCGAGAAGGTGTGGTCGGCGCGCCGGACGGCCGGCGGGTTCGAGGTTGAGCCCGGCGACAACCCCGCGCCCCGGCTGGCGTTCCTCGGCGTGCGCCCGTGCGACCTGAGCGCTATCAAGATCCAGGACCAGGTGCTCGGCCGCGGCCAGCACGCCGGGTCGACGTACGCGGCGCGCCGGTCTGGCGTGTTCATCGTGGCGGTGAACTGCACCGAGCCGGGCGAGACTTGCTTCTGCGCCTCGATGGGCACCGGACCCGGGGCGGGGCCCGGCTACGACCTGGCGCTGACCGAGGTGACCGGCGAGGACGGCCACCGGTTCCTGGTCGAGGTGGGCTCCCCGGCCGGCGCGGACATGCTCGCCAGCGTGCCGACCCGGCGGGCAGATGCGGCGTTCGCGCGGCGGGCGCGGTCGGCGGTGGCCGCGGCCTCGGGCCGGATGGGCCGGTCGATGCCTGCCGGCATCCTGCACGACCTGATGGCCGCCAGCAACGACGCCGATCGCTGGGACGACGTCGCAGCCCGGTGCCTGACGTGCGGGAACTGCACGATGGCGTGCCCGACGTGTTTCTGCACCACGGTCGAGGACACGACCGATCTGTCCGGCGACCACGCCGAACGCTGGCGGGAGTGGGACTCCTGCTTCGACCTTGACTTCTCTTACCTGCACGGCGGGCCGGTGCGTTCCTCGCCCCGCGGCCGGTACCGGCAGTGGCTCACCCACAAGCTGGGCACCTGGCACGACCAGTTCGGCAGTTCCGGCTGCGTCGGGTGCGGCCGGTGCATCGTGTGGTGCCCGGTGGGCATCGACCTGACCGAGGAAGTCGCGGCGATGCAGGCTGAGGCGGCCCAGGGCGGCACGCGGCACGCCGGGACCGGAGGCGAGCAGCCGTGAACCGCGCCGAGACCGCCGACCTCGCCGCGCACGCGTTCCTGCGCGGCATGCCGGCCGATCACGTGGCGCTGCTTTCCGCAACGGCCGCGCCGGTCTCGCTCCCGGCAGGCCACCGGCTGTTCGAGGAGGGCGGACGCGCCGCGAACTGCTGGCTGCTCACGGCCGGCCAGGTGGCGCTGGACCTGCCCGTGCCCGGCCGGGCGAACCTGATCGTGGAGACCCTCGGCAGCGGCGACGTGATTGGGTTCTCCTGGCTGTCGCCGCCGCACCAGTGGCAGTTCGGCGCCCAGGCGCTGGGACCCGCCAGTGCCTTCGAGCTGGACGGTCCGGCCGTGCAGGCGCTGTGCGATGCCCACCCGGAACTCGGCTACCAGCTCGCGATGCGGATGCTGGCCGCGGCCGTCCGGCGCCTGCAGGCCACCCGGATCCGGCTGCTCGACCTGTACGCGCCACCTGGCGGCAGGGGTGACGCGGAATGACCCTGCAAACGCTGCCGGCCAGGTACCGGATCGCCTGGCGGGCCGCGGAAACCCACGACACGGTGACACTCGCCCTGGAGCCCGTCGATCAGCCCATCGGCACGCACCTGCCGGGGCAGTTCACGATGCTGTACGCGTTCGGCATCGGCGAGGTGCCGATCTCGATCAGCGGGCTCGCCGGCCGGTGCCTGGTCCAGACGATCCGGTCGGTTGGAGCGGTGACCCGTGCGCTGTGCGAGGCAGACCCTGGCCAGCTGGTCGGTGTCCGGGGACCATTTGGAACGCACTGGGGCGTGGCGGACGCGGCCGGACGGGAACTCGTCATCGTGGCCGGCGGCATCGGCCTCGCGCCGCTGCGCGGCGCCCTGCTGGCGGCGCTGGCCGCGCGCGAGAGGTACCGGCGGATCGTGGTGCTGATCGGGGCGAGGAGCCCGCACGAGCTTGTTTTCGCCGAGGAGGTGGCTGCCTGGCGCGCAGCCGGTGCCGACGTGCTGGTGACCGTCGACCGGGCCTCGGCGGGCTGGACCGGGCACGTCGGTGTGGTCACCCAGCTGATCGACCGCGCAGGCATCGACCCGGGCGCCGCGCTCGCACTTATCTGCGGCCCGGAAGTGATGATGCGGCTCACCGCCCGGGAGCTGTGCGCCCATGGCGTCGCGCCCGGGAACATCCGTCTCTCGCTGGAGCGGAACATGCGGTGCGGCATCGCCGAGTGCGGTCACTGCCAGCTCGGCCCGCTGCTGCTGTGCCGCGACGGCCCGGTGGTCAGCTACACACAGGTGGCCCCGCTGCTCACCGTCAGGGAGCTGTGACATGGCCCGTCCCAAGCTCGCGGTCTGGAAGTTCGCCTCCTGCGATGGCTGCCAGCTCACCCTGCTGGACTGCCAGGACGAGCTGCTCGCCCTGGCGGGCGAGGTGGACATCGCGCACTTCACCGAAGCCACGTCCACCGACGAGGCCGGACCCTACGACGTGTCGCTGGTCGAAGGGTCGGTGACGACGCAGCAGGATGCCGAGCGGATCCGGTGGATCCGTGAGCAGTCCCGGACGCTGGTCACGATCGGTGCGTGCGCCACGGCCGGCGGCATCCAGGCGCTGCGGAACTTCGCCGACGTCGCGGACTTCGCCGCCGCCGTCTACGCCAGGCCCGAGTACGTGCAGACGCTCGCCACGTCCACGCCGATCGCCGGCCACGTCGCCGTCGACTTCGAGCTGCGGGGCTGCCCGATCGACAAACGTCAGCTCACCGAGCTGATCTCGGCGCTGCTGGCCCGCCGAAAACCGCGCATCCCCGGTCATAGCGTGTGCTATGAGTGCAAGCGCCGCGGCAACACCTGCGTCATGGTCGCCGAGGGCACTCCGTGCCTGGGCCCGGTGACGCAGGCCGGGTGCGGTGCCATCTGCCCGGCGTTCGGCCGCGGCTGCTACGGCTGCTTCGGGCCGGTGGCCGGGCCGAACACCGCCTCGCTCATCCCGCAGCTGCGGCAGCTCGGCATGACGGAGGATGGCATCGGCCGGGTCTTCGCGACGTTCAACGCGGCCGCGCCCGGGTTCAGCCAAGCGGCGCGCGGCGGGGATGGGCCGCCACCCGCCGGCGGCTCAGGGCGCTGACCGGACGCTGCCGCTCCCGAGCGCGGCTCGCACGTCCCGCAGCACGGCGGCGGTGAGGCCGCCCGCAGCGGCCGACACCGCGGGCGTGAGGCCTATCCCGTGGCCGGTGTCCGCCGCTTCGACCGCGTGGATGACGAGGTGGTCAGGCATCCGGCCGAGCGCCTCGGCCAGGCCGATCGCCTCCCCGAGGCCGAGGCCGTGCGAGCTGACCTCACGAGGGCCGGCGGGGCCGCCGTGCCCGGTCGCGCCGTGCCCGGTCGCGCCCTGCCCGGTGGCGAGCCGGTGCAGGCGGCCGGGGGCGGGCGGATCGGCCACGACCGCGTCGACGACCACCGCGAGCGACGCTCCCGTCCACGCCTCCACGATGCCGGCTGGCTCGCCATCGCTGTGCACGAGCTGCACCACGGTCTCGGCCTCCGCATCCGGGCCCGCACCCAGGTGCTCGCGCAGCCGCGACAGCACCTCGGGACCGATGCCGTCGTCGCGCCGGAACTCGTTGCCGACACCGATGACGACCACCCGGTGTGCCGCGCGGTGCCCCGCCTCGCCCGTCATGCCCGGTCCACCCGCAGTGTCAGGAAATGGGTCGCGCACGAGATACACGGGTCGTAGTTGCGGATGGCCTGCTCGCACTCCCGGGTGAGCCGCTCGTCGTCGAGGCTGAGCCGGTCTTGCACGAAGCCGCGCAGGTCGTCCTGGATCGCGGCCTGGTTCTGGGACGTTGGGGGGATGATGCGAGCGGTACGCACGATCCCGGCCGCGTCCAGCTCGTACCTGTGGTACAGCACGCCGCGCGGTGCCTCGGACACACCGTGGCCGGTGGCGGCGCGCGGCTCGGCCGGCACGAACGAGCTGTCCGGTTCCTGGTAGGCATCGATCAGCCGGAGCGCCTCCTCGGCCGCGCAGACCATCTCCACGGCCCGGACGACGATGCTCTGGAACGGGTTACGGCACTCCGGCCCAAGCCCGGCCTCCCGGGCGGCCGCGGCCGCCGCAGCCGGCAGCCACCGCGAGTTGAGCGTGTACCTTGCGAGCGGCCCGGTCAGGTAGCTCCGCTCGCGGTCGGCCAGACGGGCATGCAGGGCGGTGGAGTGCGGCACCTGCTCCTCGATCACGTGCTGCTCGAACTCGGCGGCCGGGAACGCCAGGCCTCCGCTGCTGACCAGCGTCCCGCGCTCGATCGGGTAGCTGCCGGGCTGCTGCAGCGCCAGCAGCTCATGGTCGCTGGTGAAGTCGGGGAAGTCGAAGCCCGCCACCCAGCGCACGGTGTCCACGGCCAGGTCGAGCGCCTGCCGCAGCTGGCCCGCCAGCCGCCCGAGCTCGTCCGCCCGCGGAGCCCGGAAAAAGCCGCCGACGCGGACGTTGACCGGGTGGATCGACCGGCCGCCGATCACTTCCATCAGCGTGCAGGCGGCCCGGCGCAGCGACAGGCCGCGCTCGACGATCTCCCGGTGCTCGCGGGCGAACTCCACGGCGCCGGGATAGCCCAGGAAGTCGGGTGCGTGCAGCATATAGATGTGCAGCGCGTGGCTGGACATCCACTCGCCGCAGTACAGCAGCCGCCGCAGGTTCGCCAGCGGCCCGGGGATGCCGATCCCGCACGCCGCCTCGATCGCCTGGCAGGCGCTCGTCTGGTAGGCGACCGGGCAGATACCGCAGACCCGCGCGGTGATGTCCGGCGGCTCGGTGTACGACCGGCCGGCCAGGAACGCCTCGAAGAACCGCGGCGGCTCGTAGATGTCCAGCCGCACCTGCTCCACCCGGCCGTCGCTGACCCGGACGTACATCCCTCCCTCGCCCTCGACGCGGGCAAGACCCGCCGCCGCCAGCGTGCGGTCACCACGGTGCGTCATGTCGTCAGATGGCTCTCAGCTCGGCTCGATGTGCTGGGCAAGCCTGACCGGGATCGTGCGCCCGGCGTGCTCGCTGTCTTCATTCCCCCTCAGGCCGAAGCTCACCTCGATGATCCCCTTGTCGTAGGCCGCCTCGACGTCATTCTCGTCGGCATTCGCGGGCAACGGCACCTGGCGCCGGAAGGAGCCGTAGCGGAACTCGCTGCGATGCGGGCTCTCCATCTGCTCGGCCCGGTCGGCACGGATGGTCAGGATTCCGTTTGCCACCCGCACCTCGGCCTGCTTCTCGGGGTCGATGCCCGGCATCTCGGCCCGAACCAGGTAACGGCCATTCTCGATGCCCTCTTCGGTCCGCATGGTCTGGCTCGCCAGGCTGCGCAACGCCGCGTAGGGCGACTCTAGCCAGTCCAGCAGTTCCGGGAGCAGGCTCCGGTGTTCCTGGCGCGTCAGGGCGCTCATCTCGCCACCTTCTCTCAGCAGAAGCCTTCATACCCATCCCACCGCCGCGCCGAAGTTCCCAGAAGGGCGCAATAGCAGGAGATGAAGGGACAATCGGCCGCCGTTTCCGGGACCTTCGGTCCTGGCACACCTGCTGTCCCGGCCAGATCATGTGCGTGCCGGGGTTTCCGGCCCACTCCCGGGGAGGGACGATGAACAAAGCGGTTGTGCTGGCTGTCGACGCCAAGAGCCATACGCCGGCGGCAACGGAGATGACTCAGGAACTGTGCCGGGACAGCGGCGACAAGGTCATCGTGGTGCACGTCCATGAATTTGCCGTGGGCCGCTGGGGCCGGATGAAAGTCGACTGCGGCGACGGCGAGGGCGAGGCACTTGTGCGGGAGACCGTCACCGCGCTCAAGGACGCAGGGATCACCGCCGAAGGCGAAATCCGGGAAGCACAGCTCGGTCATATCGCGTGGAACATCCTCGGCGCTGCCGACGACCATGACGCCCGGATAATCGTGCTGGGCTCGGGCGGCCGAGCCGATCTGCCGCACCTGCCTTTTGGCAGCGTGTCGCACCGGCTGCTGCATCTGTCCAGGCGGCCGGTCCTGATCGTGCCGCGGCGGTGGGGCGCAAAGGACGCGGAGCCCCAGCCAGAGGCCGCGGCGGCCGCAACGTGACGGCGCGAGCCGTCCCGGCCGGCCTAACGCACGGAGCATGACATGGAGACCTTGATTATCGTCCTGGTGATCGTCGCTGTGCTGGTGCTGATCGCGCTCGCGCTGGCGATCCGGATCGTCTGGCAGTACGAGCAGGGCGTTCTTTTCCGGCTCGGCCGGTTCCAGGGGACCCGGGCCCCTGGGCTGCGGGTGATCATCCCCTTCATCGACATCTTGCGCAAGGTGTCGCTGCGGATCGTGACCATGCCGATCCAGTCCCAGGGCATCATCACCCGCGACAACGTCAGCGTCGACGTCTCTGCCGTCGCCTACTTCCGGGTGGTGGACGCGGTCAAGTCGGTGCTGGCGATCGAGAACGTCAGCTCCGCGATCAATCAGATCGCCCAGACGACGCTGCGAAAGGTGGTCGGCCAGCACACGCTGGACCAGACCCTGTCCGAGACGGACGCGATCAACCTCGACATCCGCAAGATCCTCGACGCGACAACCGCGGACTGGGGCGTGGAGGTCACGCTCGTGGAGCTGAAGGACATCCAGCTGCCCGAGAGCATGAAGCGGGCCATGGCCAGGCAGGCCGAGGCAGAGCGGGAAAAGCGCGCGAAGATCATCAACGCGGAGGGCGAGGCCCTGGCCGCTGCCGCGCTCGGCCAGGCGTCGGACACGATGATGGCGCACCCGCTTGCGCTGCAGCTGCGGAACCTGCAGAGCCTGGTCGAGATCGGCGTGGACAAGAACACCACCGTGGTGTTCCCCGCCCCGCTGATGAGCACGATCGAGGAACTCGGCTCCTTCCTCAGCCGCGAGGCAGCCGCCGCCGGCGGCCGGAACCAGTCGCCGCCCGCGGCGCCCGGGAACGGCGCCGCGGCGCACACCCCAGCGGCCGCAGCCGTGCCCGCCGCGACATTGCGCGACGCGGAGACCGATCGCAGCGCCAGCGCTGGCTAGCGCCGCCCAGCGGCAATGTGGGCAATGGCTGCTGCGGCTTCGTGGCCTGGCGCGGCTGATGGTGAAGGGTGACCAGCATGCCGGGCGCTGCGGGCGCTGTTGCGGCAGACGGCTGATCACGCGGCGGATTTCCGTGAGTCGGCTGGACTGGCGGCGGGTGTCGGTTACGGCCGATGTGCGGCAGTTGCGGGATGCGCTGTGGCGTCCCCTGCCCGGCGAGCCGGCGGATGCGTCCCAGGTGATTGCGGAGCTGGTGCGTGACGCTGAGCAAGGGCTGCTGGGCAGTGCTGGTGGCCGGTTCTTCGGATGGGTGGTCGGCGGCTCGGTGCCGGCCGCGCTGGCAGCGGACTGGCTGACCACGGCGTGGGACCAGAACGCGGCGCTGTATGCGTGCGCGCCAGCCGAGGCGGTGGCCGAGGAGATCTGCGGAGCATGGCTCAAAGACCTGCTCGGGCTGCCCGCCGGTACCTCGTTCGCGCTGGTGACCGGTAGCCAGATGGGTCACGTCACGGCGCTGGCCGCCGCCCGCAACAAGCTGCTGGCGCAGCGCGGCTGGGATGCCGAGCGCCGGGGGCTGGCCGGGGCGCCACCGATCCGGATCGTCACCAGCGGGCGCCAGCACGCCTCGATCGACCGCGCCAAGTGGCGTGCCAGGTTCCCTGCGTGACCGGCTGGACGGGCTGAGCGATGAGCCCCGGCCCGGGGTACCGCGGACCATCACCGCCGCTCAGATGGAGGAGGTAGAGAGATACCCCTCTCCGGACCGGGACACTACGGCTGAGGGTGCCTGCCGGGCATGTGACAGCCCGGGCCGGCGTGCCCGGCCCGGGCTGGATGGCGGGTGGTTATGCGGCCTTGGGCTGGGATGTGCTGACCGAGGCCGGCGTGGCCGCGGCGGCTGGGGTGATGCGCCGGCCGCGCACGATCGCGGCTGCGGATCCGATCAGGGACAGCCCGGCGAGGGCGAAGGCGGCGATGGAGGCGATGTACATGATCTGTGAGACCTTCCACCATCCGTAGGCGTTGAGCAGCATGGCGCGCAGGGTGTCACCGCGGAACACGGTCTGCACCAGCGCGGCGAGCTTGGCGTTGTTCGGCTGGGCCAGGGACTTGGTGGACAGGGTGGAGTAGGTCTGGCCGGGCGCCATGTTCTGCAGGTGCTGGGCGATGAAGTGGTCGGCGTAGGCTTCGGCCTGCTGGCCGGTGAGCAGCTGCTGCCCGGCGTACTGGGACACGCTGGGGATCATGCTGGGGGTGATTTCGGTGCCGGCCTTGGGGTGGGCGAACGCGGCCTTGGGGGGGAAGTAGATCTGCTGCGCGGCGAGCTGGGTTTGCACGCTGTTGTGCAGGTAGGCCGATCCCCAGATCAGCAGTCCGCCTGCGGCTCCCAGGACCACCATCAGTGCCAGGCTCACCCAAGCCGTGGGGGAAATGGCCTTCGGGCTCATGTATTTGCCTCCTGTCTGGAGCCCGGGCCTTCGACCCGGGTACTGCTCCGATTCCGTTCGCACCGAGCCTTTCGCTGAAGTGGCCGGGCCTGCCACGGCTCAATGGCCCGTTATGCCAGGGACCTCGGTAATCCCGGGCCAGGGTCGCTCCGGCCGGCGCGCTGGGGACCAAAGTCCCTAGCGGCCGGCGATGAGTCAGCGTGGGCTGAGGTCCAGGAGGTGATATGTATGGCTGGGCTCATGAGGCGTGAGCCGCGCGGCGAGGTCGGCGAGTTCTTTGGCCGCTTCGACCGCATGTTTGACGAGTGGGCGCGGATGATGCCGCTGCGGGCGGTGCCGTTCGCGCGCTGGCCAGAGGCCGACGGCATGATCCACGTCGAGGAATTCCACGACGACGGGACTCTGGTGGTGCGTGCCGACCTTCCCGGGATCGACCCGGAGAAGGATGTCGAGTTGACCGTCGCCGACGGGATGCTGCACATCGAGGCCGAGCGCCGCGAGGAAGAGAGGAAGGAGGACAACGGCTACCTGCGCCAGGAGCTGCGCTACGGGTCTTTGTCGCGGACGCTGCCGCTCCCGGCAGGTGTGACCGAGTCCGACATCAAGGCGACCTACAAGGCTGGGATCTTGGAGATCCGGGTCCCTGAGCCCAAGCAGGAGCCTGCCCGGCAGATCCCGATCGCCAAGTCATGACCGGGACCTAGCCCAGATGGCGCCGCGGGACCGATTCCGCGGCGCCATCTGTGCCGCCCGTCAGGCAGCCCCCGTGCGAGCGTGCGCAGCCGTGTGGCGGCCCGCGACCACAGCGACCTCGCCCGAGGTGGCCAGTTCCACTGTCCACATAGCCGACGTCAGCGCGTCGAATCTGGACACACTGCGGTGCAGTTGCCCGGTGTCGGCTGCTTTTGCGGCATCGGTGACCTCTCTGGCCGCAGACACCAGCCGGGCCAGCCGGACGTCGAGGAATGCGGCCACTGCGTGGCGGCGGCCGCCTCCCGACGCCGATACGACGACCCGTGTGGCGGCGGCTGCCTCGGCCAGGATGAGGGAGATCTCCTTGCTGATGTCCTCGGCCATCGCCGGCGGGAAGGACTCATCGACGGGTGGCGTGGCCAGGAGGCGCAACCGGGCAAGGCGCGGCCCACAGCGCGCACGGCGCTCCAGAATGTCCTGTGCGGCCGTCATCATGCGCACCCCTACGCTCCTACTCTCCGCGTTCACCACAGTTGAGCTAATGCGGAGGGCTAGCTGGCAACCAGAGGCAAAGGTCCTGCGCTGGAACCCGGCGAGGAGTCCGGCATTGCCCGCACGCCGCCGTCGCGTCCCGCTCCCGCTCAGGCGGCACCGGCCGGGGGCCCGTCCCGCCGTCGTGACGAACGACGTATGTCAGAGGGCCTCGTCGTCCCGCTCACGGGTCCTGATCCGCAGCACGCCGTCCACTGCGGCGACCCAGATCTTGCCGTCGCCGATCGCGCCGGTCCCCGCGCTTTTCGCGATCGCCTCGGCCACCGGCTCCGCCTCCTCATCCGGCACGACCACGTCCAGCCGCAGCTTGGGAAGGATCACGCTTTTCGGCCAGCCGGTCGGCCGGGTTGACGTGACCGTACTGCTTTCCGAACCCCCGGACCTCGGTCACCGTCAGCCCGCCGGCTCCTGCGCCGGTCACCGCGGCAATGGCGTCGTCGAGCTTCTCCGGCCTGACGATGGCGGTAATCAGCTTCATCGGGTGTCACCTCCTGATGGCGACGCGGCCCGCGCGCCTTACGGCAGTGGGTCAGGCGCCGCCTTATGCCGACAGCGTCACCGATCGCCGCGCCCGCGGGTAGGGCCCAATGTCACCGGCAACGGCCCGAACAACGGCCCGGGCAACGGGCTCGAGGCGCCTGTCAGCACCCTCCGGCAG
>Ga0335075_10012395_pt1 | contig 12878 bp, 5 predicted proteins | sample Lox_Sample_24_FD_206723 | JGI IMG/M metagenome (GOLD analysis project Ga0335075, IMG submission 206723) | Soil microbial communities from Loxahatchee National Wildlife Refuge, Florida, United States - Lox_Sample_2.4 | ecosystem: Environmental > Terrestrial > Soil > Wetlands | place: USA: Florida... | reverse complement strand
GTGCTATGGCGGAAGCATTTGCTGGACGCCGCGGAATCGACTCTGAACCAGGCATTAGAACTTCACACAGCTGTTCACGACAAACGAGGCCAGGCATCGGCGTTGTATCAGCTCGCGCTGATCGATCGTGACCGGGGGGACCTGACGCACGCACGATCGTTGCTGGAACAGGCCATTCAGATTCAGACGTCTTCCGGCCTTCATCGCGCGGCGGCAGATTCCATGGCCGCACTCGCCCAGGTGGAATACGGCATGGGTGATTACCACGCTGCGCAGACAATGGCCGAACACGGAGCCGCGCTGCTGGAATCCGTGCGCCAGAACGTTCCCGGACCGGAGCTTCGCGCCGCCTTCTACGACCATGAACGCCAGTTTCTGGACGTGCTGGTTGACGTGGCCATGCGGCCCGGAAATCCGCAAGCCGCCAGCGACGGACTGCTCGCTGCCGAGCGCGGACGCGGCCGCTCCCTACTCGATATGCTCGCTCAGGGCTCGCTTGCGAACATGCTTCCATCTGGCCTCTTTGCGGAACAGGAACGCGTTCAGCGCCAAATCGATTTGCTGTCGTTGCGACTCTACTCGGCGCATGGGGCCCAGGAGAGCGAATTGCGCCGGCAAGTGGATGACCTGCTCGCGAAGAGGATGGACGTGATTGCGCAGATACGAGTATCGGTGGCCGAAGCCGGGATTGGCAAGCCGATCGAGGCGGTCGAGCCATGGCAACACCGCTGCATTCCTCCCGACAGCGCCGTAATCGAATATCAACTCGGCGAGCGCCGAAGTCACCTCTGGTTTGTGACGCCGGATTCGCTTCAGGTATTCGAATTGCAGCCGAGGGCGGAAATCGACCGCCAGGTGACGCGCGCCGTCGCCGCGCTGGACTTGGCCGAACGCCGCAAATCCCCGCGGAAGCAGGCCGATTTCGAACAATCCATGCGCCAATTGTCGACGTGGCTGCTGGGTCCGCTCAGAGATGTTCCGCTGCCGCATCGTCTGATTCTGGTATTGGATGGTTCGCTCAATCGCGTACCCTTCGCCGCCCTGCGTCTCCCCGCGCCGAAATCATATCTAGGGCTTACTCATGATCTGATCCGCTCTCCTTCGGCATCATATTTGGAAGCCGGCCGGGCGCCACGCGCTCCCCGCGATTTTCGCCGTTCGGTGTTGGCCATCGCCGACCCGGTGTTTTCGTTAGACGACGCACGCGTTCCGGCCGAAGCCCGAAAACGCTTCGCCCGCGCTCCAACACCCGACCTCGCGCGCCTTCCCTTCATGGGCGACATTACGGCCATCTCTCAGCTCGTTCCTGAGTCCCGGCGCCGCATCTTGAAGGGTTTCGATGCCAATCCTGCGAGCATCCGCGCACTTCGTCTAAATGACTTCGGCGTCCTCCATTTCTCGACGCACGCCATCATCGACAACAGCAACCCGGAGCTGTCGGGCATTGCGCTATCCATGTTCGATCGCAACGGCCGTCCTATCGATGGTTTTCTTCACCCGCACCAGTTCGCGGATTGGCGCCTGGACGGTTCCGCAGTGGTGCTGTCGGCCTGCGACACCGCGCTAGGAAAGCTGCTGATGGGCGAGGGGCTCATGGGCCTGAGCAGCAGCCTTTTTCACGCTGGCGCCGGACAGCTTGTCCTATCTTTGGCGGAAGTGGATGGCGATGCGTCGGCGCAATTCTTCAGCTACGTTTATGGCCGCGTGTTCGCACGCAACCCGGAGCGGATGGAGAGCGCGTTACGTTTCGCGCGCCAGCAAATGGCGCGATCCGACCGCTGGTCCGACCCATACTACTGGGCCACGTTCGTTGCCATCGGGCAGCCGTCGCGATACAGGTGACGGATGCCCAACGTATAATTACCTATTTGATCCATGCTGAACAGCCGCTCCATACCTCCGGAAATGTGGGAGCAGGCCCGGCAGGCACTGGTGTTCTATTTTCAGCGGCGACACGGGTTTTCGAACGCGGAGGATCTGGCGCACGACACGCTGGAGGCCGTCTGGACTCGCGAGGATTTCACGTTCGCGGAAGAAAAACAGTTCCTTCGAGTGTGCTACGGTTTCGCCAGCCGGATTTCCATGGAGGGGCGTCGCAGAACGAGGAAACACTCGGGCAGTGAGCTTGATCCGGCGACGCCCGGCGCCGAGCGAAAAGTGGCGGGAATGGAGCAAGCGGAAGCACGGGTGTTCTTGAACGATGTTCGCCGCACGGCAAAGCAGCGCCTCAGTGAAGAAGATTGGGCGCTTGTTGAGCTTTTATTGCAAGGAGAGGGTCTCGATAAAGCCGGAAAGTTTGTTAATTCCAGCCGATTCCGCGTTCATTTACATCGAATGCGGCGGAAATTGGCGCGGTTAACCGGGTGGCGCATGCGGCAGGCAAAGGTGTAACAGGCAGTGGAAACCGGACATATTTCAACAGAGATGTCCAGAGCCTATTTGCTCGGCATGCTCCCCGACGACGCTGCCGCGGCTGTCGAAGAAACCTACTTCGTCAATCGATCCGCCATGGAGCAAATGTACGCCGCCGAGCGCCGGCTGATCGAGGCCTATTTGGACGGTTTGCTGAAACCGGATGAGCTGCGGCGGTTTGAGGAGCGTTATCTGCAGACTCCCGTGCTGAAGCGTCTGGTGGATCGGGAAAAGCGAAAGCGTGGCGCCGCGGCAGGTTGGGCGGTGAAACTGGCATGGATCGCCGCCGTCCTGTGTGTAGTGGGAGCATGCATCTGGATATATGCCGTTCGCCATAGGGCAACGCCGATTCAAGCACGCGTCAGGGCTGTTAGCGCCTCTGCGCCTCTACTGACGGCCGCGACGCTGCGGCTCAACCCCGGCGTCAACAAACGGGCGGGCGCCGAGGCGCGGATGGATCTTCCACCGGAGCACACGCCCGTAAAGCTCATCGCGCAGTTGCCTGGGCTGCGGGAGCCGGTGGCTTGTACGGCTCGCTTATACATCGTGGGGGTTGATGGCTCATGGAAGAAAATCCTGAGCGCGGGACCGCTGCGAACAACGAGCGCCGGCGGCAACGTGCAAGAGCTTACCGTGGCGATTCCTCCCGCGACCCTTCACCCGGGAGATTACGTGATGGAGGCGGCGTTGCCGAACGGGCACGTGCGCGAGACCTACGTTTTTCATGTAAGCCCCCAACAGTGACTAGGACACGAACTCTCGAAGCAGTTCCTTTACCCATGCCGATGGCCTTGGGCCTGCAAGCCTTTTTGATCGTCCTCACCAACTCCCGTAACTCGTCAGGGTCTTGGTGAGCCTTTGCAAGCAGGCCCCGAACCGCCTTTGCGGCCCTTCCTTCGGGATCGCCCAGCGCTTTGTACAATCTCTCGTCCTGCTCAACAGCACGCGCCCAGTCTGTTTTATCTTTGTCGTCAAGCAGTTTCGGGAGGGGGAAGTAAGCAGGTCACTCCCCTTACGATCTTCGATACGTGACTGCGCTGCGTACGCGAATCGGTGGTACACCATGGCGGCCCATCTGGCTACCGGCCATCCTGCTACGCGATGCGGGTCGATGAAGCCGCCGAAACTAATACGAATCGCAAAATCTAGGATCTCATGCCGGTGATCGATGATGTCTTGTATAACAGGTTTGGGAACCGGCCCTCGATTCGATTCATCCCGCCGTTCGGCGCCGATGAGTCGGGAGCTCTGTTTTGGGAGGCCCCAGGCCGCCAACGCCGGATAGGCATTGGTAAACGGCGTGTAGCTGAGGCGAGCAATCGTCTCGGCGAGACGCGTGTCCGCCGGGTCTTTTGCGGCGTCGGCTGCGGCAAGCAAAGGCTTGAGATGCCGCTCAATCCCGCGCTTTTGATCCTTTGTGGTTTTTTTGAAGTATCCAGTGACCACGTAATTCTTCGAGGGAGGATATTTCGCAAGCACAATCGTAGCCCCGCCGCGCGTTTGCACGGCTTCCCTGCCGCGCATCTGAAACAGCCAACCCTGAAAACGGGAGACGCCCGCCAGTTCGGCCACGTCCGAAGGTAAGGACACCTCGTCTCGATAGACCTCCAGCGGAACTTCCGCGCCATATACCAGGCGGCCACGATGATTTCTGGTAATCTCGGTTGCGGTATGTTCCTTCGGGCGCAACTTCTTCGCTCCAACCGGTGCGGCGTCGTCGATGTTCTGCAGTCGTCGCAATTCGGCTGCTGCGGCCCTCTCCCAGCCCACTGTTTCGGTGTTTCTGATGAGTACCATATTTATTGTCTCCTCTAGCCTAGCGGCCGTTTTCCCCGCCACCATTGGTTTCCTTGGACTTGCGACCGGGTCGGGCATTTGAGAACTTGTGTCTGATATCGCGAAAATGGCTCATGACATCGGCCTGGCGCTCGTACGGGTGAACGGCGAGCCTGGCGGCAGCGGGACTGTTCTCAGTCCTATGCTGGTGTTGACGTGTCGGCATGTAGTGGATCCTCCCGATTATGAGAACTTCAAAGGTTACACGGCTCATCAGAATGTCACAGTCGACGGAATCAAAGTAAGCAAGATCTTCCGAAGTCCTGAGGACCCGTGCGCCCCCTTGGGGGATGTCCCCGACCTTGCGCTCCTCCTTCTTCACGAGCCTATTTCCGGCAAGCCCGTCCGATTGTTGTCGGGACCGACTACCTCCGATGTACTTCGTAACCAGTGCCATGGATGGGGCTTCACAGGACCCGAGCCGGAATTGACAAAATGCCGGTTGGCGCCGCAGTTGCCGGGGTTGCTTGAAGAGGATGTGATCGGGTTCAGCCAAAGCACGATTCTGAATGGGATGAGTGGCGGTCCCATTCTGATCGAGGGTACTCGGGATTGTGTCGGCATACTCGCCCAAGGCGGCATTGGCAGGGCGGCAGCAGCGGCATACGGCGCCAAGCCCGTCCTCGCGCTGCTTTCCCGCGACGACGTTCGGAATGCGCTGGCCTCCGCAGGCATCGAAATCGAGCGGGAGCATCGTCTTCTGCGCGAGCTCATTGGGTATGTCGACAAACTGGCCGAAGCCGCCCCTGGCGAGATAAATCCATTTATGGATAGAGGCAGCGCCGCGATTATCGACTCTCTATCAGCGGTAACAGCGATTGTCGGCGGACCGGGCTCAGGGAAAACCTGGATGCTGAGACAGCAATTGCGAACGGCGATTCACGCTGTTCGTCAAGAACTCCAGGCTGCGAACGAGGGCGCCATCTTCCCCTTACGGAACGAGGCGCCGTTTTGGCTGACCGCAGACGAGTTGGAAGGTCCGCCACATTGGACCATGCAGGATCGCCTGTCGGCGCGATTGCAATTTTTGTATGCGCAGCAGTCAACCTTACGGTACTTCCTGGAGTCGTGTCTCCAACGCGCCGCGTGCGTAGTTCTGATAGACGAATGGCGCAAGAGCAGCACTGCTCTACAGGAGAGTCTGGCTCGATGGCCGGCGAATCGCCTGCGACGCGTGATCCTGGCCACTGACTCGACGCGCTTGCCTGAAGGAGCGTCGGTTGTCACGATCCGTTCACTTGAACCGTCGGAAATTCGTGCGCTTGTGAAGGAGTGCATCGGCGATGCGGAAAAAGCTGCTTCCTTGCTGCGGATCCTAGAGAAATGGCAGCCTCCCCTCTCGGAGGTGCTCCGCGTTCCTCTGTTGCTGGGGGTTCTGTGCCGTGCGCTAGAGTCCGCGCCGATGGTACATGTTCCGGAGACTCCGGGCGAGATGTTTCTTCTCTTGGATCGTTCCTTAGCGAAGAGTCATGAACCGGGAAAGCCGTCCCGCGCCCGAGCGCAACTGAGGGAATGTTGGGAAACGGTTTTTCCTCCCGCGCCCGCGGTGCCCGCCTGTGCCTTCTCCCGCGCTTTTACCTGGCAGCATGTTCAGACATACAAAGAAGGCAAGCTAGGGCGTTCCGATGCCTCGCTGCTGGTGGCGGCCAACGAAGCAGTAAGGTTCATAGGCCGCGAAGACCTGCTTGACAGCTTGCTGTCCTGGGCGACATCGTTAAAGCCTGTCGCGATTCGCGCCATCGGCGGGCAGGGCGGCGCCGGCAAGACGCGGCTGGCATTGGAACTCGCGAATCGGCTCTCGCGAGTGGGTTGGGAATGCTTTTGGGCGAAATCGCCGCTTGGACAGCCGGAGCCCGAGAAATCCCTGGCACGTCCGACCTTATTGATTTTCGACTACGCCAGCTCGTTCAAGGTTCAGTTGCAGAGCGCCTCAGAAAAACTGCTGGGCTATAAAACGGTCCATCCGCTCCGAATCCTGCTGCTGGATCGTCTCATCACCGGCTGGTACCAGGACCTGCTGCCGCACGGCGGGGCTCACTACGGAGTCGAAAATCTCTGGGACGACGCACCGCTTGATCTGCCCCCATACGACTACCGCCGCGAGCTGTTTCAGGAGGGCTTGGATACCTGGGCTGGGAGGCACAAGCGCAAACGATTGATCTGTCCGGAGCCGGGCGTTGTCGCTGGTTTCGACGAAGGCCTGCAATCGGATGTTTGGGCCGATCCTCTGTACTTGCTGATCGCGTCATTCGTCGCAGCCGAATATGAGCGTTTCGAGCCCGCATTAGAGAAGACCCGGCTGGATCTGGTCGAGTATGCTGCGCGTAAAGAGGAGGCTGAGTTGACGCGCCGCGCCGCCGTAATGCAAGGCGTTGTTTCGGAACTGGCAGCGATTAATACCTTGGCAGGCGGTTGTGCGATGGATGCCGCGGAAGCAATCGCTCAGGCAAAACTCGGTCATTCAGCCGGTTCACGGGCGATTGACACCGCGGTTGGAGTCCTCGACGACATGTATGGGGACGGGCGCGGCCGTCTGATGCCGATCCAACCCGATCCGGTCGCCGAGGCATTCGTTCTACTTCAGTGGCAGAATCGACGTAATAATCAGCGGTTCATCGATCGAACCTTGGACGATGCCGCACGAGCGGCAAATCCGGCCGCAGTGGCGACGTTCCTGGTGCGGACCGGCCAGACGTTTGGATGGATACAGCCTGCATCGCAGAGGGCCGGTGAGAAATCGTCCTTGCGTCTCGATGTGGCGCTTGATGCACTGGCACGATATCTGACGTCCGGACAGGACCTGGGCACGCCCGAGGACGTCATCCGCTTGCTGCCAGCGAGCACTGAGACCGTTGCTCTGCGGGCTCTCCGGCTTCGTGTAATCGAATCGTACCGCAAGTCCGTTCCGGATGACACGGGATTGATCCTCGCTCAGGCGGACGCACTGGCCTCCATGCATCGCCATGAGGAGGCAACCAAGCTACTCGACGCCGAGATGCCCCACATTGATTCCGATCACCAGCATGCGCATGCCCTGGAGATCCGGGCAAATTCCTTGAGCGCGCTGGGTGCGCGCGAACAGTCGATTCGCGATCTTGAAGCGGCCGTTGCAATCCGGGAACGTTCGGGTGCTGAGCTGGGTGACCTTGCCAGCGCGCTGAGCAATTTGGCCAACCGGTGTTCGGAAGCCGGGTTTCGAGAGAGCGCCGCAGCATATTCGCTCCGCGCTGTGGCGCTGTACCGCCGGCTGGCAGCGGAATCTCGCGCTCACTTCGCCGATCAGTTGGCGCGAGCATTGTGCAGCCGCGCAACGATTCTGCACGACGACGGCCGGGACGAGGAGTCGCTCGCGGCGCTGGAGGAGGGGCTGGGCATATTCAAAGATCTGGCCCGGGAAAACCGGGACCGATACCAGCCTCAACTTGGAGTTGCGTTCCTAAACGCGTCCGTATCCTTTGCGGCGACGGGGAAATTCGCAGAAGCATTGAATACTTCGAAAAACTCAGTCGCAATTTTTCGGGAACTCGATGCTCGCCTAGCGGGTGTTTTTCAGGAGCAGCTTGCGGTGGCGTTACGAGACCTTTCGGCTCAGCTCCGGCAAATGGGCCGGAGCCAGGAAGCTCTGGACCCCGCCCGTGAGGCGGTCGAAATTCACGAAAGGCTCGCGAGTTCGCGCCCGGCGCGCTTCAGCCGCGAGCTTGCCGAGTCGTTAAAGGCGCTGGCTGCCGTGGAAGGAGGCGCGGCTGCGGTGGAGACGCTGAAACGCGCGTTGAATCTGATACGCCCGCTAGCCAACGAAGACGCGATCGCATTCGAGCCAGATCTGAGCCATATCCTCGCAACTATGGCAAGTTCGCTTAATGAGGTCGATAGAAATAACGAGGCCATTCCGTTCGCGAAACAAGCCGTATTTATCGACCGCCGGCTGGCCGAGGCGTATCCCCCGTTCCGTTTCCAGTTGGCGCAGTCGCTTCGAGCTTTGGCTGTGGCTCTAACCGGTTTGCAACAATTCGATGCTGCGCTTTCCACGATTCAGGAATCGATCGAGATTCGCAGACAACTCGGAGCCGGCCATCGGGCCGGCTTGGCCCGCGCACTTGATCTTCAAGCGAAACTGCAGGCGGCGCTCAATCGACCGGCGGAAGCGCTGAAATCGAGCGAAGAAGCGCTCAAGATAATGGAAGCTCTGATCCCGCAAAGTCCGGCCACCCACGCTCCCGGATTCGCACACGCGCTGGAGAACCACGCCAACCGCTTGCTGGATTCGAACGACTTCAGCGAAGCGCTGGAATTGGCGATCAAGGCAATTCTGTTGAGATGTTCCCTGATCGCACAGAATCCGCGGCAGCATACCATCCACATCGCTGTGGGTTTGGGAATAGCAGGAAGAGCTCTGGGAGGTGTGCGCCGGTTCCGGGAAGCGAGAGTTTACTTTGCCGAGGGCGCAAGGGTGCTGTTGCCTCACATGGGCGATGAAACAAGGCCGATGAGTCTCCTTGCCAGTCTAGTTCAGGACTATATAGACGTGCGTGCCGAAGTTGGTGATCCTATTCCGCAGCCGCTTAGTGACAAGATCTTGATGGAGCAACTGTTCGCGGAGGCGCCACTGGACTTGGATGGATACGCTCCGCCTGGGCCATCGGAATAATCGATGGAGGCCGCTACCCGCGAACCCGGAACGGGTACGCAGACACTACAAAGAATCCTGTCGGACGTCTGCACCCTCGCTGTTCCTGTTGGATACCCAATGTAACCAAAATTGTAACCATGACAGAGCGGCCCCATGGGATTTGAGGTTTTTGCAGAGGTAATTGATTTAGTTAGCAGGATGCGACGCCGCGCGCCTCCGCGCAAACCCCTTTGTCCGACTTAGGATCTGGTTCCCGAAAGGGAGTGCTGGTTCAAGTCCAGTCATCCGCACCACCCTCAAAAGCTTTTCAGTCACCCCCGGCGCTCGCGTCATACCGCGTGCTTCCGCAGCACAAATCCATCCATTTTGTCGTGCAATGTCACCGTGACCTCAAAAATATTACAACAATGGGATTACAAAGCCGATAACATCCCGCTAACCCTGAGATTATTGAAGTACTAATTGTTCCGACTTATAATCGTCCCAAGCCACCTTGCCCGTGGCTAAAAAGGGGTCGATTATGCCGCCACGAGGCGTGACTATACTCGTATTTTGTCTATTCCTGCTCCTGACTTTTCCCTCGTTCGCTCAGCAGGAAGCCACAATTCTCGGAACCGTTACGGATGCAACCGGGGCCGCAATTCCCAACGCGCAGGTCATCGTGACCAACTCGGCAACTGGCGTGAGCCGGACGGTTACCACAAATTCCGCGGGTGCCTATCAGGTTCCCCAACTCGAGATCGGGACCTACAATGTCACGGTTAGAGATTCCGGGTTCAAGACTTATCAAAGAAGCGGCGTCACTCTGAACGTCAGCGCCACCGTGCGCGTCGACGCTACTTTGCAGGTCGGCGAGGCCGCCGAGAGCGTCACTGTAACCGCCGAAGCCGTGCAAGTACAGTCGGAAACGAACGAACAGAGCAATTTGATATCGCAGTCCGAGATTTCGAGCCTGGCCACCAATGGCCGCAACGTCATCGGTCTGGCCACGCTCGGTACCGGCGTCTCGAGCGCCCTCCCGAGTTTCAATCAACCGACGTCCGTGACAGCGGACAATAACATCAGCTTCAACGGAGAACGGCCGCAGCACAATATCTGGATGATCGATGGCGGGGAAAACTACGATCGCGGCTCCGGCGGCAAGATATCGACGATGCCGTCACAAAATTCCATCAGTGAATTTCGCGTGCTGACCAGCAATTACAGCGCCGATTACGGCTTTGCATCCGGCGGAACCGTGTCCATGATTTTGAAGGGCGGCGCCAAGGCTTTTCACGGCCAAGCGTGGGAATTTCTTCGCAATGATGCGTTCGACGCGAATAATTACATTGCGAACTTGAACGCCGAACCGGTTCCCGAGCTGCGCTACAACGTTTACGGCTGGAATTTCGGCGGTCCCATCTTCATTCCCGGGCACTACAACCGCGATCGCAGCAAAACGTTTTTCTTTTTCAACGAGGAATGGCGCAGCATCATCCAGGGCAGCCAGTCCACCACCATCACCGATCCCACGCCGGCCGAGCGCGGCGGCGTTTTCAACCAGCCGATTTATGTCCCGGTCGATCCCAAGCTTCAAGCCGCCGGATATGCCGCGGGAAGCCTGTTCCCGAACAACACCATTCCAGCGAGCCTGATCAGTCCTCAAGCCCAAGCGCTGCTGTCGGCCGGCATTTTTCCAAATCCGACATCGTTTACATCGTCGGGCCAGGGCCAATACAGCTCCGCGCCCGCGGTGCCTTTGAAACTGCACGAAGAAGTTGTCCGCATCGACCACAACTTCAGCGACAAGCTTTCGCTGATGGGGCACTTCATCGATGACATGACTAACCAGAACTTCGCCACCACTTTGTGGAACTCGACGAACGTGCCCACGGTCGGCACCAGCCTGCATACCCCATCCTATTCGGCGGTGGCCCGGCTCACCGCGATGATCAGCCCGAGCGTGGTGAACGAAGTGAATCTCGCCTATGACGGCAATCGTCTCTTGATCGCTCCCACGGGTCTATACACTGCGCCGTCAAGCGTCAACATCCCGCAGTACTTCCCCGGAGACAACCTGAACCGTTTGCCGAATATTCAGGTTCAAGGCAACTACGGCATCACCTACGGTCCCTATTGGCAGCCGTGGTGGAACGCATACAACGACTACACCGTGGGCGACGATCTCAGCATCACGAAAGGCAAACACAACATGAAGTTCGGCGGCGATTTCATGTGGTTTGCCAAAAACCAGGACGGTTTCACGAATACCGAAGGTACCTTCACGTTTAACGGAACCGCCACGGCCGGCCCGGCGAATACGGGAGGCAATGCCTTTGCCGATTTCCTGCTGGGCGACGCGTCCAATTACGCTGAAGCGAGCGCCCAGCCTCGCATCCACACCACTGCCTATCAATTCGGACTTTATGCGCTCGACAACTGGCACGTGAATAAGAACCTCACAGTGAATCTGGGTCTTCGGTATGAAGGCATTCCGCAAACAACCGTGCTCGATAACGGAGTGTCCAACTTCTACCCCAACCTCTACAATTTCGCGAACGCTCCCACCTTCAATTCAAGCGGAGCCATGGTGGCGTTCAATTCCGCGGGAGCCTTGAATCCCGGATTCTCCTACGTGCCCGGAACCAACATTCCGTTCTACTCGAACGGGCTGGGCTTCACCGGCCAAGCCGGTATTCCGCGTCAGTTCGTGCAGAACCATTGGAACAATTGGGGACCGCGCGTCGGTTTCGCATATGACGTCGGCGGCAACGGCAAGACTGTCATCCGCTCGGGATTCGGCATGTTCTACGAGCGCGTTCAGGGCAACGATCTATACAATATGATCGGCAACCCCGGTTTCGCCACCACGCCCAGCGCCAATAACGTTTATTTGTCCAATCCGGCGATCGGTTATCAGACCGGCGGCGTGGTTACCGGCACCACAACCGTGGCCCCCGCGGCTTTGGGCCAGGCGCTCTCGAACAGCGATTTCAAACTCCCCACATCCATGCAGTGGAGTTTCAACGTTCAGCAGCAGATCGCAACCAACACGGTCTTCTCGCTCGCCTATGTCGGCAACGAGAATTACCACCAGCCGGATGTTCGAAACATCAATACTCCGCTGTTCGGGAGCTACTATCAGACCGCTGTTGCAACCGGCGCGCTTTCTCCCAGCGCGAACAATCAGCCGTATAACCAGTATCCCGGTTATGCCAACATTCCACTGCTCGAAGATGCCACCAACTCTCACTATGAGTCGCTGCAGGTTGCGCTGATCTTACGCGAGTGGCATGGGCTCACGGTCAACTTGGGTTATACCTATTCGAAAGTGATCGACTACATGTCCCAGGACCTCGGCGGCAACATCAACGGGAATACGATGGACAACCAGGGCCAGATCACCGATCCGTTTAATCGCGCCTACGACTACGGCCTGGGCGACATGAACCGTACGCATATTTTCAACATCGCCTATATCTACGCGCTTCCATTCTTCCGCCACGCGAACAACGGATTCGCGAAGAACGTTCTTGGAGGGTGGGAGTTCTCGGGAATCACGGTGGCCGAGACCGGTTTCCCCATCACCGTCTATATGCCTAACGGCAACTCCGTCGGCCTGGGAACGAATCAGACGGCCAATCGGCCCGACGTCATTGGACCGATGAACTATCCGCAGATGTTCTATCAATGGTTCAATGCCGGCGATCTGGCGGCGCCCGCTTTGGGAGCGTTCGGCAGTTTGGGCCGCAATGCGATCCAGGGTCCCGGCCGCCAGAATTGGGACATGACGTTGATGAAGAAGTTCGGCCTGGGATTCCGCGAAGGAGCCAACATCGAGTTTCGCGCCGATGCTTTCAATGTATTCAACCATACACAGTATGCAGCGGTTGGAACCACCTTCGGTCAAAGCACGTTAGGCCAGGTGACGAACGTCTACGATCCGCGGGTGCTCCAACTCGGCCTAACGTTGAGCTTTTAACTATCGTACTGTTAGTGGAATTACGTTTGAGCTAAAAGT
>Ga0335075_10012394_pt1 | contig 12879 bp, 7 predicted proteins | sample Lox_Sample_24_FD_206723 | JGI IMG/M metagenome (GOLD analysis project Ga0335075, IMG submission 206723) | Soil microbial communities from Loxahatchee National Wildlife Refuge, Florida, United States - Lox_Sample_2.4 | ecosystem: Environmental > Terrestrial > Soil > Wetlands | place: USA: Florida... | reverse complement strand
GACCTCGGGGCCCGGGTGCGGTTCCGCCATCCCCTGATCCGTTCCGCCGTCTACCAGGCGGCGTCCGCAGGTGACCGGAGGGCGGCGCACCGGGCGCTGGCCGCGGCCACCGATCCGGGTGTCGATCCAGACCGGCGGGCGTGGCATCTCGCCCATGCCGCGGCACGACCTGACGAGGCGGTTGCCGCCGAGCTGGAGCGCTCCGCCGGCCGTGCGCAGGCGCGGGGAGGCGCCCCCGCCGCGGCCGCATTCTTGCAGCGAGCGACCGAGCTGACGCCCGATCCGGCCCGCCGCGCCGTCCGGGCACTGGCCGCCGCGCAGGCCAAGTTCGACGCCGGCGCGGCGGATGAGGCCTACCGGCTGCTGGCGACGGCGGAGGCCGGATCGCTCGGCGACCTGCAGCACGCGTGGCTGGAACGGCTCCGCGCACGGCTCGGGTTCTCCCTCGTGCGCGGCAGCGACGCTCCGCCGCTGCTGCTCAGCGCCGCCAGACGACTCGCTCCGCTCGACGCGGTGCTCGCGCGTGACACCTACCTGGAGGCGGCCGGAGCCGCGATCTTCGCCGGCCGCCTTGGCGGAAGCGCCGGGGTGCGGGAAGCGGCTGAGGCGGCTCGTACCGCTCCTCCAGCACCGCAGCCGCCACGGTCGGTCGACTTGCTCCTTGACGGTGTCGCGACGCGATTTACCGACGGCTACCCGGCCAGCGTCGGCCCGCTCAGGCGGGCGCTGTACACATTCGGGCGAGAGCAAGCGCTGGGCGAGGAAGATATGCCGTGGCGCTGGCTGTGGCTGGAGTGTCCCGTGACGCCGGAGCCCCTCGCGTCCGAACTGTGGGACGACGAGGCGTGGCATAGCCTGGCGACGCGCGCCGTCACCCTTGCCCGAGAGGCCGGGGCGCTTGCCGTCCTTCCGCTGGCTCTCAGCTATCGGGCGTGCGTCCACGTGCACGCCGGCGAGTTCGCTGCCGCGTCGGCCCTGATCGAAGAGGCGAAGGCGATCTCAGAGGCGACGGGCAGCGCGCCGCTCAGGTACACCTCCATGGTGCTGCTCGCCTGGCGAGGCCACGAAGCCCACGCGCTGGACGCGATCGAGACCGACACCGAGGATGCCGCCGCCCGGGGTGAGGGACGAGCGCTCGGCCTCGCCGAGTACGCGACCGCGGTGCTGTACAACGGCCTGGGCCGCTACGACGCCGCGATGGCGGCCGCCCAGCGCGCATGCCAGTACGAAGACCTGGGATTCTTCGGCTGGGCGCTGACCGCGCTCTTCGACGCGGCCGCTCGCAGCGGCCGCGCCGGCACCGCCGCCGGGGCGCTCGAGGCGCTGGCCGAGCGGACAGGCGCCAGCGGCTCCGAGTGGGCGCTGGGTCTTGAGGCCCGCTCACGCGCGCTGCTGAACGACGGCCAGGTCGCTGGCGCCCTCTACCAGGAGGCGATCGGGCGGCTCGGCCGCAGCCGCATCGTCGTGCACCTGGCCCGCGCCCGCCTGCTTTACGGTGAATGGCTGCGCCGCGCGAACCGCCGCCAGGACTCGCGCGAGGAGCTGCGCGCGGCCTACGAGATGTTCAGCCGCATCGGCGCCGAGGGCTTCGCCGAGCGCGCCCGCCGCGAGCTCGCGGCTACCGGGGAAACCGTCCGAAAGCGCGCGGTCGACGCGTTCGCCGAGCTCACGGCCCAGGAGGCCCAGATCGCCCGGCTAGCCAGGGAAGGACGCACCAACCAGGACATCGCCGCCGAGCTTTTCATCAGCCCGCGGACCGTCGAGTGGCACCTCGGCAACGTCTTCGCCAAGCTCGGCATCACCTCCCGCAAAGACCTTCGCTGACGCACCGCCTCGCCGATCACGCTGAGGCGGTCACCAATTCCGGTCGTTGTCATGCCGAACGGATGGTAGTTCACCCGTACGCCACCGGCTGTCACCGGGCGGCCGACGATGGCCCGTACCGCGCCTACGGCATGCCCCGGGTGCAACCAGGGGACGGACCCCGGGGTCTCCCCGGGGGCGGCGCGCGCTGATCGGCGCGGAGGCTGGCTCCATGCCCATCATCACGCCGGATCAGCCCCCGCCGCGTTCAGAGCAGGCCGGATCATCACGTCCGCGCGTGCTGCGGGAAGGCGAGTCATTTGACGCATGCACACGTCCGACCGCCAGGTCATGATCGCGCCTGAGAGGAGATCGCGATGGAAACAGCTGTGGTGCCGCGTCCAGTGGAACGCGGACCGGAGACCGGGGCGGTTGTGGTGACCGTCAACGGCCGGGCGCGTGAGCTGCGGGTCGAGCCCCGGGTGAGCCTGCTCGATGCGTTGCGCGAGCATCTGGGGCTGACGGGGTCGAAGAAGGGCTGCGACCAGGGAACGTGCGGCGCCTGCACGGTATGGGTGGGCGGCCGGCGGGTGCTGGCGTGCCTGACGCTGGCGGTCGGCTGTGAGGGCCGCGAGGTCACCACGATTGAGGGGCTGGCCGCGGACGGACAGCTGCATCCGATGCAGGCGGCGTTTATCGAGCATGACGCGTTCCAGTGCGGCTATTGCACGCCGGGCCAGATCATGTCGGCGGTGGCGCTGCTGGCTGAGGGCCACGCTGCCGATGATGAGCAGATCGCGGAGTGGATGAGCGGCAATATCTGCCGGTGCGCGGCCTATCCGAACGTCCGCGCTGCCATCCGTGAGGTCCGCGACGCACCGGGCGGTGCGTGACGATGCGCCCGTTCAGTTACGCCCGGGCAACCGACGCCGGCAGCGCGATCGCGATGGTCGCCAGCCACGGTGACGGCGCGTTCCTCGCCGGCGGCACGACTGAGATCGACCTGGTTCGGCAGAACGTGCTGCGGCCAGGACTGCTGGTCGACATCAACGACCTGCCGCTGAACCGAGTGGAGGACCTGCCAGGCGGGGGCCTGCGCATCGGCGCGCTGGCGCGGATGAGCGATGTCGCCCAGGCCGGCAGCGTAGTGGCACGGTTTCCGGTCATCGCGCAGGCGCTCCTGCTGGGCGCGTCAGCGCAGCTGCGGAACATGGCCTCCATGGGCGGCAACTTGTGCCAGCGGGTGCGGTGCAGCTACTACCGCGACGCGGCGTCGCCGTGCAACAAGCGCGAGCCCGGCAGCGGCTGCGCGGCCCTGACTGGCTTTAACCGCGGGCACGCCATCCTGGGCACAAGCGACAGATGCATCGCAACCCATCCGTCGGACGTCGCGGTCGCGCTGGCCGCCCTGGACGCGGTCGTGCATACCCGCGGGCCGGGCGGTAAGCGTGCCATCCCGGTGGACGACTTCTTTCTGCTGCCCGGTGATACTCCCGAGCGCGAGCATCCGCTGCAGCACGGCGAGCTCATCGTCGCGATCGAGGTACCCGCGACGCCGGTGGCCCGCCAGTCCATTTACCTGAAGTTCCGCGACCGTGAGTCGTATGAGTTCGCCCTGGTCTCGGCCGCGGCCGCGATGCGCGTCCGGGACGGAATCATCGCCGAGGTCCGCCTGGCACTCGGCGGTGTCGGCACCAAGCCGTGGCGGGCACGGCGCGCGGAGCAGAGCCTGCTCGGTGCGCCTGCCGAGGAAGCCAGCTTTGCCGAGGCGGCCAGCCGGGAGCTGGCGCCGGCCACGCCCAGGCCGCTGAACGCGTTCAAGGTCGAGCTTGCGCAGCGGGCAATCGTCCGGGCGCTGACGACACTGACGAACGGAGAAACGCGATGAGCGGGGCTGTCGGGCGTGCGGTCAGCCGGGTCGACGGCACGGTCAAGGTCACCGGCGCCGCGCGTTACTCGGGCGACATCGCGCTGCCGGGGCTGGCCTACGCGGCCATCGTCGGGGCCGGGGTGCCCAGCGGCCGGATCACCGCGATCGACACCACGGCGGCGGAGCACGCCGAGGGCGTGGCCGCGATCCTGACTCACGGCAACATGCCGAAGGTGAACACGGTGCCGCTGGTCCCGTCGCTGCTAGGAGCTCCAGCGCCCGGCGAGACGTTCTTCCCGATGCAAGACGACGTGGTTCACTATGCTGGCCAGCCGGTCGCGATCGCAGTGGCCGACAGCCTCGAGCAGGCTCAGCACGCCGCGACGCTGGTGCAGGTCGGTTACGCCGAAACCGCCTCCGTTACCACGATCGGCCAGGGCCGCGCCGATGCCTACGAACCGGAGAAGATCTTCGGCGGCCTCATGCCCGCGCAGCTGCGCCGCGGGAACGTCGAGGGCGGACTCGCGGCCGCGGACCTGCGGATTAACGCTGAGTTCCGGTTCGCCGCCAACCACCACAACCCGCTTGAACCGCTGACCACCACCGCGACCTGGGACGGCGACCAGCTGACGCTGTATGACTCCTGTCAGGGCATCAAGGCCGTCCAGCTGACCGTCGCCGCGCTGCTCGGCGTGTCCCCGGCCAAGATCCGGGTGCTGACCCACTATGTCGGCGGGGCGTTCGGGTCCAAGGCGATGGTCTGGCCACACGTCACCCTCGCCGCACTGGCCGCCCGGCATGTGCGGCGCCCCGTGCGGCTCACCTTGCCGCGCGGCCAGATGTTCACGTCCTGCGGGCACCGCGAGGAGCAGGAGCAGCACATCCAGCTCGGGGCGCGCCGGGACGGCAGGCTCACCGCGATCCGGCACCACAAGATCTCGATCACCTCCCCGTTCGATGACTGGGCCGAGCCGGCTTTCGGTGTCGCATCTCAGCTGTACGCCTGCCCGAGCTTCGAGGGCGTGCACCGGCTGGTGCGCGGCAACACGATGACGCCCACGTTCACCCGGGGGCCGGGCGAGGCCCTGGGGGTGTTCGCTCTCGAGTGCGCGATGGACGAGCTCGCCGGCGAGCTCGGGATCGATCCGATCGAGCTGCGGCTGCGCAACGTCACCGACGTCGACCCCAATACCGGCAATCCGTGGTCCAGTTACGGGCTGCGGGAATGCTTCGAACGAGGCGCCGACCGGTTCGGCTGGCACACGCGCAACCCGCGGCCGCGCTCAGAGCGCGACGGGAACTGGCTGATCGGCACCGGGATGGCGACCGCCGGGTACCCGGTCGCGTTCTTCATGCGCACCCAGCGCGCAAGGGCGCAGCTGTACTTCGACGGCACCGCCGTCGTGCAGACCGCCACGCAGGAGTTCGGCACCGGGATGGCGACCGTCCTGACCCAGGTGGCCGCCGACGGGCTCGGCGTCGACCTGGACAACGTTCGGCTGGAGTTCGGCGACACTGACCTGCCGGCCGCCGGGTCGCCGGTGGGATCGAACGGCGCGATGATGGTCAGCGCCGCCGTGCACAACGCGGCCACCGCCGTCCGCGATCAGCTGATCACCCTGGCGGCCAGCGACAGCCAGTCGCCGCTGTACGGTGCCGACCCAGCCAGGATGATCGTCGCCGGCGGGCGGATCATGCTGGCCGGTGACCCGGGTACCGGCGAGACCTACGGCAGCCTGATGCAGCGCCACCGCATGAACGACGCCGAAGCCATCGGCAGCTGGGACCCGCCCCCGCCGGATACCCCGCACGGGCTGCTCACGTTCGGCGCCCAGTTCGCCCGAGTCGCGGTCGACGCCGACCTCGGGCTCATCCGGGTCCGGCACCTGGCCGGCGCCTTCGCTCCCGGCCGGATCCTCAACCCCAAGACGGCCCGTAGCCAGCTCATGGGCGGGATGCTGTGGGGGATGAGCCAGGCCCTGCTCGAGGGCACCCGCATGGACACCGGCCTCGGGCGCTGGGCCAACACCAGCCTCGGTGACTACCTGGTGCCCGTCAACGCGGACGTGCCCGATGTCGACGTCGAGCTGGTCGAGGTCGACGACCACGTAACCGGCCCGCTCGGGGTCAAGGGCGTCGGCGAAGTCGGGCAGGTGGGCTCGGCCGCCGCGATCGCGAACGCTGTGTACCACGCGACCGGATACCGGGTCCGCGAACTGCCGATCTCCGTGGAGCACTTGCTGCCCGATCTGTCCGCGGCGCCAGCGGCAACCACGGCATGAGCACAACCGGACCTGCCATGACTGACCGGGTACCAAGCCGCCTGCGGCCAGCCGGAGCGCTCGCCAGACACGCGGGAGAACCCGTGCCCGCACGGCCGCTGCTGACAACCCCGCCGCAAATGTGGCACACGGAGTTCGCCGACCTGCAGCGTCAGCGCCTGGACGCGCAGCCCTGGCTGGGCCTGGGTGGCCTGCTGCTTGGCGCGGCCGTCTTCTTCGCCCTCGCCCTCGGCATAGGCAATACGGGCACATCGCTGCTGATCCTGGGCCCGATCGCAACGTTCGCGCTGCCAGCCGTCGCCATGATCGCGTTCTGGTGGAACGACTGGCCAGGCTCACGGCTCACCACCCCCTGGACCGGCATCGTAGACACGGTCCTGGCCGTCGCCGCCTCGGTCGCCGCGACCATCGCGGGCCAGGCGATCGTCGAGCGGCCCGACATCCGGTCGGTGTTCGAGACCAGTCCAGCTCCCGGCGTCCCGGCGACGTTCCCCGCCACACTTCCCCTGGCCGGCGCGGTGTTCACCGCCATGCTCCAGCTGTCGCTGGTCTGTGAGCGCTGGCCGCTAGGCAGGATCGGCCGGCTGCGCTCCGGGCTCGCTGCCCTGACGCTGTCCTGGGCGGCCGGGACCGGCGCCTATTTCCTGTTCGTCAACCTCAACGCCGTCCCCGCCGCCGATCGGGCCGCCGCCGGGCTGCGCAACCCCGGCGGCCCGATCGCCGGACCCGACTTCGGCTCGGCGCTCATCGCCGCCGGGGTCTGGCAGGCACTGTTCTTCCTTGCCTTTCGCGGCTGGCCGGTCAACTTGATCACGCGCCGCTCCAGGCGCCTGCTCGCCGGCAACGCCCTCGTAGTCGGCCTCGGCGCCCTGACCTACTGTCTGCTCCGCGACCTGGCGCACTGGCAGCCAGCCGCCATCAGCGCGGCCTGCGGCTGTGTCATCAGCGCAGTCCTCATCGTGGCCATGCTCTTCGAAGGCTGGCCGGGCGCGCACCTGGGCCCCATCGCCGGCCGCGCCCTCACGCTCGTCCTCACCGCCCTGGTGGCGCTCGCTCTCAACCGCGCCCTGGCCGGCTACGCCGACGGCGTGCACTGGACAAGGACCACCCCCGACGACTGGATCACCGTGGCCGCGCTCAGTTACATCGGCGCCGGCATCATCTCGCACGTCGCAATCGGGCTCCGCTGGCCATTCACCCACACGGCCAGGCAGAAGCCGTAAGTTCCGCAGGCGGCATCCGGGCCCCTGCCGATCACACGAGGAGAATCTCAGATGAGCACTATCAGGACCCACGACGGCACCGAACTGTATTACAAGGACTGGGGCGAAGGCCCGGTCGTCACGTTCTCGCACGGATGGCCGCTCAGCGCCGACGCGTGGGACGGCCAGATGATGTTCCTGGCGCAGCACGGCTACCGGGTCATCGCCCACGACCGGCGCGGCCACGGCCGGTCCGGCCAGGCCGGGACCGGCAACGACATGAACGGGTACGCGGACGATCTCGCCGCGGTGATCGAAGCGCTCGACCTCCGCGACGCGACGCTGGTCGGTCACTCCACGGGCGGCGGTGAGGTGGCCCGCTACATCGGCCGTTACGGCACGGAACGCGTCGCGAAGGCGGTCCTGGTTGCCGCCGTCCCGCCGATCATGCTGCAGACTCCGGTGAACCCCGAGGGCCTGCCGATCAAGGTATTCGACGACCTCCGTGCCGGGGTCATGAAAGACAGGTCGCAGTTCTACAAGGACCTGGCAGTCGCGTTCTACGGCGCGAACAGGCCGGGCGCCAGCGTTTCGCAGGGCGTGCTTGACCAGTTCTGGCTGTGGAGCATGCAGTCCGGGCTGCTGAACGCCTACGACAGCATCAAGGCCTTCTCCGAGACCGACTTCACTGAGGACCTCAAGAAATTCGACGTTCCCGCGCTCGTGCTGCACGGCGAGGACGACCAGATCGTCCCGGTCAAGGACTCCGGGCGCAAGTCCGCCCGGCTCATCCCGGGGGCGAAGGAAATCTACTACCCCGGCGCCCCGCACGGCCTGACCGCCACGCACCAAGACCAGGTGAACGCGGACCTGCTCGCATTCCTGCGCTCATAGCGCATCTCACCCGCACGAAAGGAGAGCACAATGCCGTTCGCCAATGTCAAGGTTCCTCAGGGCACCCTCGACGCCGGGCAGAAGGAGGAGATAATCCACCAGGTCACCTCCATGTTCGCGCATTACTTCGGCGAGGACGTGCGCCCGTACACGATGGTCCTCGTCGACGAGGTAGCCGATGGCGGATGGGGACGGGCGGACGAAGTCGTCACCCTCGCCCAGATGCGTGCCCAGCAGGCTTCAGCGGCCACGGACAGCTGACAGGCGGCCGCGCATACCGCCTTTTTCCCCGCCGCGCCCGCGCGGCGGGGAAAAAGGCGGCGGAAAGTCCAAGAAACGACAGGAGGCATGCGATGACACAGCCTGGAACGGAAGCGCCGGCGGGCGCTTCCCGCCGCGTCGCGATGGTTTCCGGGGCCAGCAAGGGAATCGGCCGGGCGATCACCGCCGGGCTCGCCCGCGAGGAATTCACCGTCTACCTGGGTGCCCGCGATGCGGCCCGAGGCCGGGCGGCAGCCAGCGAGCTGGCCTCCGCCGGCGATGTCCGGTTCATTCAGCTCGACGTCACGTCAGACGCGGAGGTGGCCGCCGCGGCAAAACGCGTCGACGCGGAGTTCGGCCACCTCGACGTGCTGGTCAATAACGCCGGGGTCAGCACCCTCACCGGTCGGCGTCTCGACCATATTCCCAAGCCGACCGAGGAGACGGCAGACGACCTGCGGTACGTCTACGAGGTCAATGTCTTCGCCGTGGTCCGCATGATCAGCACGCTCCTGCCCCTGCTGCGGCGCGCGCCGGCCGCCCGCGTCGTCAACGTGACCAGCATGCGGGGCTCCATCGGCGAGGAAGGCGCCTGGGCCGGCCAGCCGGACATGGCGTACTCCAGCTCCAAGACCGCGCTCAACGCGATCACCGTGCACTACGCCCGCGAACTGGCCGACGGGCCGATCAAGGTGAACGGAGCCGCCCCCGGTCACGTGGCTACCGACTTCAACAACTTCCGCGGAACGCGAACCCCTGAGCAGGGCGCGGCGGTCGCGATCCGGTTGGCAACCATCGGCCCCGACGGCCCAAGCGGCCTGGTCTTCCAGGACGACCAGCAGCTCCTGTGGTAACGGCAGCCTGGTAGCACTGTGCCCCGTTTCGTTCGCCAGCCTGGAAAGGGCGTCCCGGAGTCCTGCCCTGGACGTGATGCCGAGCTTGGGGAAGATGCGGTACAGGTGACCCCCGACGGTGCGAGGGGACATGACGAGCCTGGCAGCGATCTCCTTGTTGCTCATCCCGGCGGCGGCCATTTCCGCGATCATGAACTCCTGGGCAGTGAGGTACCCGGCGCGAACCGGCACCTCGGCGCGGACCCCGGCAGCACGAAGCTCGCTGCGCGCCCTGTCTGCCCACGGCGCCGCGCCCAGCCCTTCGAACGCCGCACGCGCCTCCTCAAGGTGCGCGCGGGCGGCGCCGGCGGCCCGGGCCCGGCGCAGCGCCTGCCCGTAAAGGAGCTGGACGCGCGCCCGCTCAAACGGCCATGCGCTGGCGTCAGGCGTCGCGAGGGCGGCCTCGAAATGCGCTGGAGCCTTCTCCTCGCCTGCCACCAGTGCCTCGGCCGCGCCCGCGACCAGCGCCAGCTTGGCGGAGATGCCGGCGATCCGGGCGGCGCGGGCCGCCGCCACGTGCGCGGCCGCTTCTTGCGTCCGCCCGGTCCGGACAGCGGCCTCGACCAGTTCCAGGACGACCTGCAGCGCCATCGTCCGGTGCGGGAGGAAGCGGCCAGCCGGGCTGATCGAGCTCGCTTCACGGTAAGCCGTCTCCCAGTCCTGCTGCCCGGCCGCCGCGACCGCCAGGGCATGGCTGCACAGGTAGCGAACGATATCGACGCCCCGGGGAACGGCCCACCGCAGCAGATCCCCGGTGATCTCCCTGGCCATCGGGCTGTCGCCGCGGGCCGCGGCCAGCAGAGCCAGTCCGTACTGGGCCGGCCAGGCGAGGAGCCGGTACTCGTGCCGCCGTGTCAGCTCGAGGTTGGCTGTCAGGTGCTGTTCCGCCTGCTCCCACCGCCCCGTATAGAACTCGTCCCACGCCAGGACTTGGTCCGCATTGATAAACGTACTGATGTCGTTCGCCGCCCGGCTCTGCTCTGCCACTTTCCGGAGCGCGCCCCGGCATCCACCGAGACGATCGACGAAGAAGGCCGCTACCATCCGCGCAAGTACCTCGACCGGATCGGTCTCCCCGTCAATGCCGGAGATGAGCTCGTCAAGCTTCCGGTATGTCGCGGTGTCCGCGTGCACGGGATCCGGGTAGGTCCAGCGGGCCACCCGGAAGACCGGGGGGACCTGGGGTCCGAACCGTGCCATGGCGGCGTCGAAGGGCACCCACAGTTCCTGCCGTGCGCCGAAGTGGCACACGTACAGGAAGGTGAACAGCGCGGACTTCAGCTGGAACGGTGTCAGGGCTTGATCGCCGACGTTCTCCAGCGCGCCCGCGAGAATCCGGTGGGCGGTACCCACATCACCGTCGGCGTTAAGCAAGACGAACGAGGTCGCTATCGCGTGGTCTACCGAGCTGGCCCCCTTCGGGTCGGCCTCCCTGGCCTTGGTGAGCATGCTGGCCGCCGCAGCGAATCCTCCTTCGAGGTGAGCGCCGACGTACGCGGCGTCAGCCAGGCGCCTGGCCCGCACAGCCTTTGCCGGGCTCAGGGCTGCCGCCTGGCTGAGAGCCGCCACCGCGGCCACCGTGTCACCGCGCCCCAGCATGCGATGCCCTGCGGCCTCCAGCGCTGCCGCCGCCTGCTCGTCGGGCCCTAGGGCTGCCCTGGCGAGATGCCATGCTCTCCGGTCGGGATCATCTGCTGTTACCTCGGCAAGCTCGCCATGAGCCCGGTGCCGTTCCGCAGCTGTCGCCGCGGTAACGACGGCCGCACGGGTGAGCGGGTGACGGAAGCTCAGCCGCGACTGAAGGTCATCGAACTGGACGAGGTGGGCCTGTTCAGCCGACGCCAAGATCTCAAGCAGGTCCTCCCCGACTGCTGCCCGCAGTACCCCGGCGCTCCCGCTCGTCTCCAACGCCGCGAGCAACAGGGCGTGCCGCGTCGGTGATTGCAGTGCAGCCAGACGGGAGGCAAAGGCGCGCTGCAGACGGCGGTTCAGCGGCATCACCGTCGAGACAGGGCCGTCATCGCCGGCGTTCGGCTCGGAAAGCGCCGGCGCGAGCTCGACCAGCGCCAGCGGGTTCCCCTGTGCTGCGTCCAGCACCCTTCGACGCACGGCCGGGCTGAGCGCCGGGTAACGGCTGGCGAGCAGCGCATCCGATTCTTCCTCGTCAAGCGGCAGAAGGTGATGCTGTTCGAGCCCGCCGCGCTCGAAGAACCCTTCCTCACCGGGCCGGATCGAACCGATCAGGGCGACACGACTGCCTTTGACCCGTCGCGCGACCGTGCCGAGAACGCCGGCGGTCGCCCTGTCCAGCCATTGCAGATCGTCTACTGCAAGCAAGACAGGGCGAGCCTGTGCTAGCCGCCGGAGCAGCAGTGAAAGCGCGTCAGCCACCGCGCGGCGCTCCGGCGGGGCCGATACGCGCAACCCCACAGCCGCCTCAAGCGCGGCAGCGTGCCCGTCATCCAGCGACCGGACCAAAGCGGCCACTGGCAGGACAAGCTGGCTCAGCCCGGCGTAGCTGATGTCAGACTCGAACTCGATCCCTGTCGCCCGCAACACCTGCCTACGGCCAGGTGCCAAGACCTCCGCCGCATGATCCAGCAACGTCGTCTTGCCGACGCCGGGTTCCCCCACAATGATCAGCGCGCCACCGGCGACTGCGGAGTGTTCGATGAACGCGCTCAGCACTTCCAAATCAGCCGACCGGCCGACCATCTGGGTCACCGGAGGCCCGCCGTCGGCCAGGGACACATGACACACGCTGGCCCACGCCAGACGCATTTAACACCGCTGACCAGGATGTCCCTGGACCCCCGTCCATGCAAAGCCCGGCGAGCAGAGCGCACTGCCACGCTGGCGCCACGATGTATGTCCATATCGCCTGGCCCCCACCACACACACTCAGCACCAATACAGACATCCTAGAGATGACTGCCGCGCCGCCCGGCACAGGACCCGGATGCTGGCGTCCACCCCGCCTGCCGCGGTTTCGCCGCTCGCCGGACGACCCCCTACGATCTGCACTCATACCTGTCAACCTGGCAGAACGCAGGCGTTGACCCGACCCGGGTCGCCGAATGAGCAGGGGAAACCGTGGAGATCCTCCGGCGGGTCCACGCCAAGGCCATCCCCGGCCGGGGCAAATCAACCGGAAACTCATCGAAAACGCCCGCCGCGAAGACGCACAGGGCGGGGACGGCCGCGAAGTTCGCCACGCATTCGCCACAAGATGGCCAAGCAAACCCGACAGAAGATACCGTTCTGCGCGCCTCCAGCGGACTGGATCGAAGGCACCGTTCCAGTGCATATCGGCGGTTCGCGTAACCGTAGCGTGCCTAGCGGGGAGGTCGGAACTTGCGTGTCAGACAGGGCGGCGCAAGCGTGGTCGGCCAAACCGGTAGCGGGAGCTCGTGTCTGGCGCTCGGCAGGACTTGAACTGTAAGACACGATGTCTTACAGTTCAGGTATGGCTGACACGATCACCATCCGTACCGACGACGAGACCGAGCATGCCCTTGACGTGCTGACCCACGGCGGCATCTCGCGGTCTGCCGCCATCCGGCAGGCCGTGCTGGAAGCCGCCGCACGCAGGGAGCGGGCGGCATGGATGCGCCGGGAAGTACTGCGGATGGACCTCGGCCAGCCGGACGGGGTCAACGTGGCGGAGGAATTGG
>Ga0335075_10012393_pt1 | contig 12879 bp, 8 predicted proteins | sample Lox_Sample_24_FD_206723 | JGI IMG/M metagenome (GOLD analysis project Ga0335075, IMG submission 206723) | Soil microbial communities from Loxahatchee National Wildlife Refuge, Florida, United States - Lox_Sample_2.4 | ecosystem: Environmental > Terrestrial > Soil > Wetlands | place: USA: Florida... | reverse complement strand
TGGCCGGCGCCAGGCCCTCCAGGCCGAAGCGGGCCATGGCCAGCGGATGCCCGGGAACCGTCCGCAGCGGCCCGAGAACGGTGGGCAGGATCAGCGGCGTGTCCCGCACCAACGGGCCGAGCAGCCGCCGGTAAGCGTGGCCATCCGGCCCCAGCTCGGCGGCCGTCTCCTCCACCGAGCCGGCCACGGCCGCGGCCCGGCCGCCATCCAGCGGGTGGGCGAAGGCCACCTTCGGCGTCAGCAGGCGGACCCCGCGCGCGGCCAGGTCGGTGCCGGCGAAGAACGGGGAGGCGCCGGCCAGCGGGTGGACGGCCGAGCAGACGTCGTGGTGGAACCCGGGCAGGGTCAGTTCCTCGGTCCGACAGCCGCCGCCCGGCGTGGCCGCGCCCTCGATGACGTGTACCGACAACCCCGCCCTGGCCAGCGTGACCGCCGCGGCCAGCCCGTTCGGCCCGGAGCCGACCACGATCGCGTCTGCGGGGCGGCCCGCGCCGCTAGAGCTCAACGACCTCGCCCTCCGCGGCGACGATGACGTTGCCGGGCCCGGCCGCGACGCGCGCGGCGATCCGGTCGAGCTCCTCGTCGGTGCGGCCCGGCTTGTGGTGGGTGAGCATGACCCGCCGCGCCCCGGCCCGCAGACCGAGGCCGATCGCGTAGTCGATCGCCGCGTGGCCGAACGGGGCCTGCTCCGCGACCTCCTCGCGCAGCAGGAACGCATCGTGCAGCAGCACGTCGACGCCGCTGGCCAGCTCGAGCGCGGTGCGGTGGTACTCGCCCAGGCCCTCGGGTCCTGGCCCCAGGACCGTGGGGCAGTGATCGGGCAGGTAGGCGATCGCGTGAGATCCGTCGCTGACCCGGTAGCCGAGGGTCGCGCCGCCCTTGTGCGGGATCGTCCGTGCCTCGATCATGAAGCCCTCGGCCTTCAGCGCCCCGGGTGCGACGGTGCCGAACGTCCAGGCGCCCCGCAGCCCGCTCGGCGGGATCGGGAAGTGCGGCGGCGACATGCCCCTGGCCAGCGCCTCTTCGGCGCTGGCCCCGTCTTCCTGCTCCGGCAGCAGCAGGCTGACCCGCGCGTCATCGCGGTCGCCCCCGGTGAAGAACGGCAGCCCGTGCACGTGGTCCCAGTGCAGGTGGGTGAGCAGGATCGTGCCGTCGAACGGCGCGCCGCCCAGCAGCCGGGTGACCTGACGCAGCCCCGTGCCGGCGTCCAGGGCCAGCGTCGGCCGGGCCGCGCGGTCGTGCGCGATCGCCACGCACGAGGTGTGACCCCCGTAGCGGAGAAACTCCGCGCCCGGCGCCGGGGTGGAGCCCCGGACCCCGCAAAGATACAGGCGCACCCCAGCTACCCTAAGCCCGCGCCGGGGCCTGGGCCGGGACTCCGCTAGCCGGGACGTCTTCCCTGCGGTGCCCGCCGGACAGTTCCACCAGGGCAGACTGGTCGAGCTGGGCGGCGTCGACCGCCGCCACCCGGCAGGCGGTGACGGCCGTCAGCGTCGCGGTCCGGGCGCCGCCCTCGAGATGGGCGCGCTCCCCCAGCATCGCGCCGGGGCCGTACTCGGCCAGCCGCTCCCCGTCCCGCTCGACCCGCAGCACCCCGTCGAGCAGCAGGTAGATGTCGGCCCCCGGCTGACCCTGGCGCACCAGCACGTCGCCGGCCTTCATCCGCTGGATCCTGGGCTTGGCCCCGCCGTGCATGAGCTGGACGGACAGTTCCCGTTCCAGGGCCGTTTCCACCGCGGTGAGCAGGGCCGCGGAGTCCTCGTCGCCCCAGGGGGTGTGCCGCCCGAACGACCGGCGGTACCAGTCGGCGAAGTCGGTCAGCCCGGACTTGTGCGAGAGCGCGCCTGCGGCGTCGTAGACCCAGTGCCGCGGGAACGGGCTGGCCCCGCTCACCTCGGACTCAGCCGTCCCGTCGGCGCGCAGCGTCAGCGACAGCGTCGTCCACACCAGCGGTGCCTGCCACTGCACGAACGGCTTGCGCCGGACTCGCCGCGGTGCTGGCAGCCCGGTCCGGCCCCCGACGGTTTGCCCGAACCGGACCCACCCGTCGCCGCGCTCCGGCTCCCGCTGGATATCGGGGAGCTGGACCGCCTGGAAGCGGTAGCTCAGCGCGCCCAGCCGGACGGTGGTGGAGCCCATCATGCCGCCCCCGCCGTAGCCGCAGCCGGTGATGACCCCCGCGTCGTCCACCTCGATCCAGGCCCGCAGCACGTTCGCGAACCGGAACTTGTCCGTGGTCCGCAGCGCTTCGAGGTCGTCGATCTGGGCGGGCGGCGGGTCATCGTAGTGCGTGAACCCGGCGTCGAAGGCCACCCGCGTTCCGCCCGTGACCGCTTCCGACGGAATCCAGGAAAGACAGGTGATGCAGCTTTCGTATCGCATGTGACTATCGTCGTCCCGCCCGGGGCGGCGGGCCAGCATGGTGGCTGGCGATAGCTGGCGTGGCTGCCCGGTGCCGCATGGTGTGCCTAGCACCACCGGCGCTCCTGGTGGCGGCTCACTGGTGGCTCAAGCCGGGGTGTGGGACAACTTAGGGCGTGGGGACCAGCACAGCGCGGCCGGAGCGCGCCATCGACGTCTTTCTCGCGGATGACAACCTGATCGTCCGCGAGGGGGTTCGCGCGCTCATCGAGCGGCACGCCGATCTGCGGGTGGTGGGGGTGGCCGCCGACTACGACGAGGTCATCAGCGGTGCCGCGGCCACCGAGCCGCAGGTGCTGGTCACCGACGTGCGGATGCCGCCGTCCTTCCACCGCGAGGGCATCGACGCGGCCAGACAGGTGCGCAAGCGCTTCCCGGGGACCGGGGTCGTGGTGCTGTCGCAGTACGACGACCCGGAGTACGCGGTCTCGCTGCTGGCTGAGGGCTCGGCCGGATACGGCTACCTGCTGAAGGACCGGGTGGCCGAGGGCAATCAGCTGGCCGACGCCATCCGCACCGTGGCCACCGGCGGCACCGCGCTCGATCCGGCCATCGTCGAGGCGCTGGTCCGCCCGGTCGTCGCGCCCGGCGGGCTCACCACCGGCGAGGAGGAACTGCTCGGCATGATCGCCGAGGGCAAGCCGATCAAGGCCATCGCCCTGGCCAGGCGGGTACCGCCCGAGGCGGTCGACGCCGAGGTCGAGGCGGTCTTCGTCAAGCTGGCCGCGGGCGTCGCGTCGGGTGATCCGGCGGCGCTGAATCGCCTGCGGCTGCTGCATCAGGCCATCGTCGACCGTGAGGAGCAGGGCGAGACACTGTCCCGGCTGCTGCCCGGCGGGCTGGCCGAGAAGCTCCGCGGCGGCAGGCAGCGCATCGGCGAGACCGAGACCGTGGTGGTGACCGTGCTGATGAGCGACATCCGGTCCTACTCGTCGATCGCCGAGCATGCCGACCCGAGCCAGCTAGCCGGGCAGCTCAACACCCACCGCGCGGCCATGAACGGTGCGATCCTCAGGGAGGGGGGAACGGTCATGCAGTTTGTCGGCGATGCGGTGATGGCGGTATTCGGCGCGCCGTTCCCGCAGGCCGACCACGCTGACCGGGCCGTGGCCGCGGCGGCGGCCATGCACTCGGCCCAGGCCGAGATCAACGCGGGCTGGGTGGCCGCCGGGCTGCACCCGTTCGGGCTGGGCATCGGGCTGACGACCGGCGAGGTGGCGGCGGCCCTGCTTGGCTCCGAGGAACGGCTGGAGTACACGCTCGTCGGTGACACGGTCAACCTGTGCCAGCGCCTCCAGCAGCTCGCCGCGGCGGGCGAGACCGTGCTGTCCGACGCCACCAGCCGGGCCCTGACCGTGGCCGCGAACACGGTCGCGCTGCCTTCCCAGCTGGTGAAGGGGCGCGAGACGCCGATCGTCGCCTTCAAGCTTGCGCAGCCCGCCACCCCGGTCGCGGCTGCTGGACCGCCTTAACCCGAAGACAACCCGTGGGGGGACGATGAGCGACAACCATGCCGCGTTGACCATGCGCGGCGTGCGGAAAACCTTCGAGGCCGAGAACGCGCCGGTCCGGGCGCTGCGTGGCGTCGACCTGACCGTGGCGGCGGGCGAGTTCACCGCCCTGATGGGGCCGTCGGGCTGCGGCAAGTCCACGCTGCTGAACCTCGTGGCCGGGCTCGAGCTGGCCGACGAGGGCACCATCATCGTCGCCGGCGAGCAGGTGACCGGGCGTGGCGAGGACGACCTGGCCCGGCTGCGCCGCAAGCACATCGGCATCATCTTCCAGTTCTTCAACCTGCTGGAAGGGATGACGGTGCTGGAGAACGTGGCGCTGCCGGCCGTGATCGCGGGCCGCAAGCGCAAGATGGCCGAGACCAGGGCCCGCGACCTGCTCGACCTGCTCGGCATCGGCGACAAGGCGGCCGCCGTGCCCGGCGTGCTGTCCGGCGGCCAGCGGCAGCGGCTGGCGATCGCCCGGGCGCTGGCCAACGAGCCGACCCTGCTGCTGGCCGACGAGCCGACCGGCGCGCTGGACTCCGACGGCGGCCAGGAGGTCATCGAGCTGCTGAGCCGGCTGCATGCCGGCGGCCAGACCATCGTCATGGTCACCCACGATGGCCAGGTCGCCGCGGCGGCGGGACGGATCGTGCGCATGCTGGACGGGCGCATCCTGCCGCCAGGCCCGGGCGAGGAGCCAGAACGCGGCGCGAGCATCCCGGCCGGGGCGCACTAGCCGTGACCAGCCCCGGCGCGCGCGTGGCGTGGTACCGGCTGCGGGCCACGCTGCGGCACCGGCTGGCCGGCTATCTGTCGCTGGCCCTGCTGGTCGGGCTCATCGGCGGCATCGCGCTGGCCTCGGTGACCGCGGCCCGCCGCACCGAATCGTCCTACCCCGACTACCTGGCCAGCACCAACCCGTCCAGCCTGATCATCCAGCCGAACACGGACCTCAACGTGTCCTCGGCGGCCCAGGCCTACCGGATCTACCTGGACATTCTCGGCCGGCTCCGGCACCTGCCGCACGTGCGCGGGCTGGCCACGGCCGACGCCGTCAACGCCACCGTGCTGACGCCGAGCGGCGGGTACGGCACGGTGCTGTTCACTCAGGTGCAGCTGGTCACCAGCCGCGACGGCATGTTCACCAGCCAGGACCGGCTCACGGTCACCGAAGGCCACCGGGCCGTGCGCCCGGACCAGGTGGTGGCCACCACCCGGGCCGCCGCGGTGCTGCACCTGCACGTGGGCTCGCGGCTGCGGCTCGGGGTCTGGGCGCAGGTCGGCCCGCAGAAGGGAGGGCTGCCGCCGATCTACCGCAAGCTGGACCTGACCGTGACCGGCATCGGCGTGGTCAGCAACCAGATCGTGCAGGACGACATCGACACCAGCCGCACCGGCTTCCTGATCGGCACCCCGGCCCTGGACCGGGAGTTCATGCCGTGCTGCACCGGCACGTCGTACATCGGGCTGCGGCTGGCGGACGGCAGCCGTTACGACGCAGCCGTCGACCAGGAGTACGTCAACCTGGCGACGTCGATCTTCGGCACCGGCTCCAGCCAGCTGCTGCAGCTGCTGCAGGTCTACAACACCTCGGCGATCGAGGCGGAGGCGCAGCGCGCGATCTACCCGGAGGCGATCGCGCTCGGGGTGTTCGGGCTCATCGCCGGGCTCGCCGCTCTCATCGTCGGCGCGCAGTCCGTGTCCCGGCAGCTCCGCGCGGCCACCGACGACGCCGGCGTGCTGCGGGCGCTGGGCGCTGGCCCGGCGGCCGCCACCGCCGACGGGGTGCTCGGGGTGCTCGCCGCCGTGGTGGCCGGGGCGCTGCTCTCGGTCGCCGTCGCGATCGCGCTATCCCCGTTCTCCCTGTTCGGGCCGGTGCGGCAGGCCGAGCCCGGACGAGGGATCTACGTTGACGCCACGGTGCTCGCGGCCGGCGCGCTGGCGCTGGCCCTGGTGCTCGGCGGCGTGGCCGCCGTGATCGGCTACGGGCAGGCGCCGCACCGCTCCGCCGCCGGCCGGCAGCCCGCCGGCCGCGGCTCGGCCCTGGTGCGCGCCGGGCTCGGGGCCGGGCTCGGGGCCCCGGGTGTGGCCGGGCTTCGCTTCGCGCTGGAGCCGGGCCAGGGACGTACCGCCGTGCCGGTCAGGTCCGTGCTCGCCGGGGCGGTGCTGGCCATCACCGTGGTCGCGGCCACGCTGACCTTCGGCGCCAGCCTCAGCTACCTCATCGCCCGGCCCGCTCTGTACGGCTGGAACTTCAGCTACGCGCTGTACTCGACCGACGGGTGGGGACCGTTCCCGAACGCACAGGTCGCTCCGCTGCTGAACCACGACAAGCTGATTGCGGCCAGCACCGGCGTGTACTTCCTCACCGTGCAGATCGACGGGCAGACGGTCCCGGCCATCCTCTCCCCGATCCGCCCCGCGGTCGGCCCGCAGATCCTGGATGGCAGCGGGCTCGACGGCCAGGGCGACGTCGTGTTCGGGCCGGCCACGCTCGCTGCCCTGCACAAGAAGGTCGGCGACAAGGTAACCGTGCGGCTCGGCCCGGTGATCCGCAACGCCACGCTGACGATCTCCGGCACCGCGGCGCTGCCCGCGCTCGGCGACACGCTCGGGATCCACCCCTCGCTGTCCACCGGCGCAATCCTGCCGGAGGGCGTGGTGTCCCTGGCCGCGCTGGAGGAGGCGGGCCCGGAGTCCGGCCCGAACGCGATCCTGGTGCGGCTGCGGCCGGGCGTCAGCCAGGCCGCGGGCTTGCGGTCGCTGCTGCAGATCACGAGCTACTACAACAAGTTCGTGCACTCGCCGCGGACGATCGCCGGGGCGGGCCCGACCGCGCTGGAACTGGTGGCCAACGTGCTCCCGGTGCAGCGGCCCGCCGAGATCGTCAACTACCGGTCCATGGGCACGATGCCGGTAATCCTGGCCAGTGGCGTGGCCGCCGGCGCGGTCGCCGGGCTCGGGCTGGCCCTGGTCACATCGGTCCGGCGACGCCGGCGCGACCTCGCGCTGCTGAAGACGCTGGGCTTCACCCGGCGCCAGCTGGCCGCGACTGTGGGCTGGCAATCCACCGTGGTCGCCGTCGTGGGCCTGGTCATCGGCGTGCCGCTGGGCATAGCGGCCGGCCGCTGGATGTGGGTCCTGTTCGCGCACGCGCTCTCCGCCGTGCCCGAACCGGTCGTCCCAGCCGGACCGGTCGCGCTGGCCGCCGTGGCCGCGCTGATCCTGGCCAACCTGGTCGCCGCGATGCCGGGCCGTTCCGCCGCCCGCACCCCAGCGGCTCTGCTGCTCCGGGCGGAGTGAGGCTATGCGTAAAGAGGGAACCGACATGAGTGAGCCGGCCGTGGGGGTGGCGTGGTACCGGCTGCGGGCGACGCTGCGGCGCCGGTGGCCCGGCTACCTGGCGGTGACGCTGCTGGTCGGCCTGGTCGGCGGCGTGGCGCTGGGGTCGCTGACCGCGGCCCGGCGCACGTACGCCTCCTACCCGAGCTTCCTGGCCAGCACGAACCCGTCGGACCTGTTCGTGCTGCCGCAGACGTCCACCCCCGATCCCGGCCTGGTGAACAGGCTGGCCCGGCTGCCGCACGTGCGCAGCGCCGAGGAAGGCGAGCAGATCACCGCGGCGGCGCTGACACCCGCCGGCAAGATCAAGACGATCCTGGAGACACAGGTCGAGCTCGTCGCCAGCCCGGACGGCTTGTTCACTGACCAGGACCGGCTGAAGATCACCCAGGGCCGGGCCGCCAACCCGGCGCGGGCGGACGAGGTCGTGGCGACCAACGAGGCGGCCGCGGTCCTGCACCTGCACGTTGGCCAGCGCATCCCGGTCGGGATCGCGCCCGACAATGACGACAACCTCAGCGAATACCGGGGTGTAACGCTGACGGTGGTAGGGATCGGCGTGCTCGGCATCCAGCTCGTGCACGACGACATCGACAGCGACCGGGCCGGGTTCCTCATCGGCACGCCGGCGCTCCTGAGGCAGTACGAGTCCTGCTGCGCTACCAACAGCTACGACGGCCTGCAACTCGACGGCGGCAGCCGCTACGCAACATCGGTCCTGCAGGGGTACGAGCGCTTGATCAACAACGCGGCTCTCAGCCACGGCGAGCTCGTGGTCTACCAGACCGCCGCGATCGAGGCCGAGGCGCAGCAGGCGATCAGGCCGGAGGCCATCGCCCTCGCGGTATTCGGGGTGATAGCCCTCCTCGCCGCTCTGATCATCGGGACCCAGGCGATCTCCCGCCAGCTCCACGGGAACGCAGGAGACACCGAGGTGCTGCGGGCGCTCGGCGCCGGCCCGGCCACGACCATGGCGGACGGGCTGCTCGGGGTGGTGGCCGCGGTCGTCGCCGGGGTGGCACTCGCTGCCGCCGCGGCAGTCGGCCTGTCGCCGCTCACCCTGTTCGGGCCGGTAAGGACCGTGGAGACGGCGCCGGGCGTCGACGCCGACTGGACCGTCCTCGGGGCGGGCATGGCGGTGCTGGCCCTGGTCCTGGCGCTGGTGGCGGCGGGCATCGCCTACCGCCTTGCGCCGCAGCGCGCGGCACGTCGCGTCGCGGCCGGCGGGCGCGGTTCACGTGTCGTCGGCGCCGCGCTGGCCGCCGGGCTGCCGGTGTCGGGAGGCGCGGGCCTGAGGTTCGCTGTGGAGCCGGGACACGGCCGGACGGCGGTCCCGGTCCGGTCGGTCATGGCCGGAACCGTGCTGGCAGTGCTGGTCGGCATCGCAACTCTGACGTTCGGTGCCAGCCTGAGCACGCTGATCTCGCACCCTTCGCTGTACGGCTGGAACTTCGACTACGCGCTGTACTCGGTGGACGGCTACGGGCCTGTTCCGTCTCGGTGGACAACCCCTCTGCTGGCGCGCGACCGGGACGTAGCGGCCGCCACGGGCGCCTACTTCGCGACGGTCCAGATCGACGGCCAGACCGTGCCGGGCATCGCCATTCCCACCCCGGCGGCGATCAGCCCGAGCCCGCTGACCGGGAGCAAGCTTGGCGGGCGCGGCCAGATCGTGCTCGGGCCCGCGACGCTGGCCGCGCTGCACAAGCGGGTGGGCGAGACCGTGACCGTGTCCGAGGGGCAGATCGTCCCGCCGACCAGGCTGCGGATCGTCGGGACCGCTGCGCTGCCCACGATCGGGGACGTCATCGGCGTGCACGCGTCACTGAGCACCGGCGCGATCCTCTCCACCCGGTCGCTGCCAGCGGCGGACCTGACCACGTACGGCCCGGTCTCCGGCCCCAACGCGGTCTTCATCCGGCTGCGGCCGGGGGTCAGCAAAGCGGCGGGGGTGCGCTCCCTGAACCAGATCGCCACCCGGCTGAACCAGGACTCCCGCGAGCCGCTGGTCGAGTCGATGTTCGGCGATGTCAGCCAGTACATCAACTTCGTCTCGGTGCTGCCGGTACAGCGGCCGGCCGAGATCGTGAACTACAAGACCATGGGCGCGATGCCCGCGGTCCTGGCCGGCGGGCTCGCGGCCGGTGCCGTGGCCGGGCTCGGACTGACGCTGGTCGCGTCTGTACGGCGCAGGCGACGTGACTTCGCGACGCTGAAGACGCTCGGCTTCACCCGGGGCCAGCTCGCCGCCGCGGTCGCCTGGCAGTCCAGCGTGGTCGCGGTCGTCGGCCTCGTGGTCGGCGTGCCGCTCGGCATCGCCGCGGGCCGCTGGCTGTGGCTGGCCTTTGCCCGGGAGCTGTCCGCGGTACCCGACCCGGTGGTCCCGGCCGGGTCGATCGCCCTGGCCGTGGTCGCGGCGCTGGTGCTGGCCAACCTGGTCGCCGCCCTGCCGGGCCGGGCCGCCGCCCGCACCCCGGCGGCCCTGCTGCTGCGGGCGGAGTGACGGACGCGATGCGGGTGACGTGGCCGCGGCCTGGAGCCCTGGAAGCGAGGTGACGATGGACGTGATGACGAACGCAGCCGTCGGTGACCAGGCCGCCGTGGCACCGCCGCAGGGCGCCAGCATCGCACGCCGGCTCCTGGCCGGAGTGCTGATCCCCCTGGCCACCGTGGCGATCGCGGCGGTCGGGCTGCGCTCCGCTGGCCCGCTGGCCGCGGTGCAGACCGTTGCCTTTGGCCTGGCCCTGGTCGGCGCGTTGTCCGGAGCGGTCCTGGCCCGCACCGCGCAGCGGGTGGCGCTCTGGCAGGTCGCGTTCGGCGCGCTGGCCGCGGCGGTGGCGCTGGCCGCCGCCCGGCTGGGCGACCAAGCGGGCGGGTACCACCAGGCCGCGCGGGCGGTGGCCACGGTCGCGGTGCCGGTCGTCATCGCCGTGTCCGTGCACATGCTGCTCGCCTTGCCCGACGGCCGGCTGGTCGAGCGGGGCCGGCGGATAGGCGCCGGGCTGGCCTACGCCGCCGCGGGCGCCGCCGGGCTGGTCCTGGCCGTGGCCGGACGGCCGTTCCCGGTCTGGGCGGCCGCCGCGGCCTGGCCGCTAGCCGGGGCGTGCGCCTTGCCCGCGGTGCGGCTGCGGTACCTGGCGGCGTCCGCGCGGGACCGGCAGCGGATGCAGTGGATGGCCGCCGGCGCCGTGGTCGCGGCCGACTCGGCGCTGGTGGCCGCCGTCCTGCACGTGCTCGTCGGGTGGCCGGGGCCGATCGCCGCGGTGGCGGCGGGCTGCGGGTCGTTGCTCGCGTTCGGCATGATGGCCGGCGAGCTGCCGTCACTCGGACCCCAGGGCGGGCGGCTGCTGGTCCAGGTGCTGTCGATAGCCGGGTTCACGACGGTGGTCGCGGCCATCTACCTGGTCATCGTGCTCGGTATCGGGACGGCACCGCAGGGCTCGGGCGATCGCGAGATCCTCGGGCTGTCGATGCTGGCGGCGGCGGTCGCGGCGATCGGCTACCTGCCGGCCAGGGACCGGCTGGTCGCGTCGGCCACGCGCTTCGTGTACGGGGCCAAGGAGGCACCCGACGAGACGCTCCGTACCTTCGGCAGCCGGCTGACCCGCGCCATTCCCATGGACGAGCTGCTGCTGCAGCTGGCCGAGTCGCTGCGCAAGACCATGCTGCTGAGCAGCGCCGAGGTCTACACCGGCGCGGGCGACGTGCTGGAACGCGTGGCCGCGGTGCCCGACACCGGGTCCCGGTCGGTCGTCGTCACGGCCCGGGAACGCGCGGTCGTGACGCGGGCCGGCGTGTCCGGCAACGCCTGGGCCTCGGTCTGGCTGCCTGCGGTGCTGGACGGGCGGGTGCAGGTTCAGATCCGGGTCGCGCCGGTCAGCCACGCCGGCGAGCTGCTCGGGCTGATCATCGCCGAACGGCCCGCCACCGCGGATGCCTTCTCCGAAGAGGACGACCGCGTGCTGACCGAGCTGGCCAGGCAGGTCGGCCTGGCCGTCCACAACGCGCGGCTCGACACGGCGCTGCAGACCACCCTGGATGAGCTGCGCAAGCAGGCCGACGAACTGCGCCAGTCCCGGGCCCGCATCGTGGCCAGCGGGGACGCCGAGCGCCGCCGGGTGGAGCGCAACCTGCACGACGGCGCCCAGCAGCACCTGGTGGCGATGGCGGTCAACCTGCGCCTGGCCCGCGACATCATCGCCGATGATCCCGCGGCCGCCGGGCAGATGCTGGACCAGCTGGCCGGCGAGGTCCGGAGCACCATCCAGGAGCTGCGCGAACTCGCCCATGGCATTTACCCGCCGCTGCTGGCCGACAGCGGGCTCGGCGAGGCGCTGCGGGCGGCCGGGAACCGCAGCCCGCTGGCGGTCACGGTGACCACCGACGGGATCGGCCGGTACACCCCCGAGATCGAGGCGGCCATCTACTTCTGCTGCCTCGAAGCCCTGCAGAACGCCGGGAAGCACGCGCCGGGGGCACGGGTGGAGGTGCGGGTCTGGGAGCAGTCCGGCGGCTTGCTCTTCTCGGTCAGTGACGACGGCCCCGGCTTCGACGCCATCGCCGCCCGGCGCGGTCACGGCTTCGTCAACATGGCCGACCGGCTGGGCGCCATCGGCGGCACGGTTCGCTGGGAGTCGCAGCCCGGTCACGGCGCCCAGGTGCTCGGCACCGTGCCGCTGCTCTGACCGGGCCCCGGCCCTGGCGCGGGGGTGCGGACGCTCACCAGCCGGCGCCGCGGCGCTGCCCCGGCACGCGGGTCAGCAGGTCGCGAACGACCCGGAGTCCCGCTCCTCCCACAGGCGGCGGATCGTGTCGGAGGCGAGCTGTTCCTTGTTCACATAGGCCGTCGCGCCGCTGGCCGCGGCCGCGGGAGGAAGGTCGGTCGCGTCGTAGGTCGAGCAGAGGATCACGACCACATCGGGATGGGCCGCCGTGATCTGGCGCGTCGCCTCGATCCCGCTCATCTCCGGCATGTTGATGTCCATCAGCACCAGGGCCGGGTGCAGCCGGTCCACCAGCTCGATCGCCTCCGGGCCGCTCGACGCCTCGCCCGCGAACTCGAAGCCCTCGAGCCGGCCCAGCACGGCCCGGGCGGCCGAGCGGAACGGCGCCTGGTCATCTACCACGAGCACGGAGCGCGGGGTGGTCACGTGATCAGCTTCGCACGGACCGCCGCCGCTGCCGAGGGTGCTGCCATCCGGAGCGGGGTGTGGCCAGCCTCCCGGCCGATCCTCAGCGCTGCGGCTGCTGGCTGAGGAACACCAGCACCGCCTTGACCCGGCGGTTGACGTCCTTCTCCTCGGACAGCCCCAGCTTGGCGAAGATCGAGTTGGTGTGCTTCTCCACGGCGCGCTCGGTGACGAACAGCGCGGCGGCGATCGCGGAATTGCTCTTGCCCTGAGCCATCTCGGCCAGGATCTCCGCTTCCCGCGGCGTCAGCGACGACAGGCCCGGCTGGCGCTCCTGCGAGCGCGCCCGCACCAGCTCGTCGACGACCAGCGGGTCGATCACCGACCCTCCCTGCGCGACGGTGCGGATGGCCCGGGCCAGCTCGTCCACACTGCCGATTCGCTCCTTGAGCAGGTAGCCCCGGCCGGCCGAGCCGTGCTCGAGCAGGGCC
>Ga0335075_10012392_pt1 | contig 12880 bp, 14 predicted proteins | sample Lox_Sample_24_FD_206723 | JGI IMG/M metagenome (GOLD analysis project Ga0335075, IMG submission 206723) | Soil microbial communities from Loxahatchee National Wildlife Refuge, Florida, United States - Lox_Sample_2.4 | ecosystem: Environmental > Terrestrial > Soil > Wetlands | place: USA... | reverse complement strand
TGTCAAACGCTGTCAGCGAGCCCACGATGATGATGACCGACGACGTGACGATGGTGTTGCGCAGATGTGGCAACGTGACGTGCCAGAACCTGCTGGCGCCATTGCAACCGTCAAGTGCGGCCATGTCGTAGAGGACCGTAGGGATGCCGCGCGCCGCTCCCTGGTAGAGCAAGGTGTGGAAAGGGATGAACTGCCAGGCGCTGACAAGAACGATCATCAGCAATGCCCCTCGTGGCGAGCCGAGGGGATCGACTCCGGCGAAACCGAACTTCGAGCCCAGCCATCCGACAATGCCGAAGTTCGGGTCGAGTAGCACCACCCAGACCACGGCGATGGCGGCCGAGGAAAACAACAGCGGGAGGAAGAAGATGGAGGAGAGCACGGCACGGAAACGTTGACGCCCGGCCGCCCACACACCGATCGACATGGCGATGGCGGTCTGCACCACCCACGTACCGATCGTGTACTGGATCGAGATCCACAACGACGAGCGGACCTGGGCGTCGTCGATTAGCCGGCGCCAGTTGCCGAGGCCTATCCATTTGATCGGGTTGACGTCGTTCCAACTTGTAAATGAGAGATAGAAGACCAGCCCCATCGGCGCGAGGGCGAAGATACCGAAGTAGATGATCGCCGGGGCGCACCACCACGCGCCCGGGCGGCTGCTCGTGTCAGCCGCCCGAGCACGACGGCCCGGTTTCGTCCGAAGAGAGCCGGTCGCCGTCGCCACGGTCTCAGGAAGCTTCCGACGCGTATTTCATCATTTTGTCGACGAACTGCTGCGGCGAGATCTGCTTGAAGAAGACCTGCTGTATAGCCGTGTCGAGTTCCGGACCGTAGGACTGAGAGACGGCCTGGTCCCATGACAGCTCGAAAGACGGCGCGTTCTTCACCAGGTTGTACGTGCCGATGGCAAACGCAGCGTTCGGGGCCTTCTTCAGCTCGTCCTCGATGCCTTCGATCGCCGGGACGTCCCCGACGGCGATGAGGTTGTGGACGAAGGTGGAGCTGTTCATTTGGGTCATCAGGAAGTCAACGCATGCCTGGTCGACATCGGGGGTCGTCTTGACGACGCTCAGCCAGTTCGACGGGTTGCCGGCCACGGCCGCCGGGTTGCCTGTCCCGCCGGGGATCGTCGGGAACGTCATCCAGCCGATGTCGTTTACGGCGAAGTCGTGGTACGTCGTCACCTGTGTGCCGTAGTCCCACGTCCCCATCAGCATCATCGCGCCCTTGCCCTTCGCGAAGAGGGCATCGGCCACGCCGTCGCTGTAGTTCAATGTCTTGAAGGTGCTCCCGAAGGCGTTCGCATTTACAAGGTCGACGCAATACTGCAAGGTCTTCAGGATGACGGGGTTCTCCCACGACTTCGGGTTGTTTGACAGCAAGTCCTCGAAGACGTTGTAGGGGCCGAGCCGGGCACTGATGTACTCGAGGTACATGAGCGTGCACCAGTTCGTCGCACCGGGCAGGAGGATTGGAGTGATGTTGTTGGAGTTGAACACCTTGATGGCGCTGAGCAACTCGTCCCATGTGCTCGGGGGGGAAACCTTGTAGTCCTTGAACATCGTTTTGTTGTAGAAGAACACCACCGGCTGGATGCCCTTGACCGGGATGCCGTAAAACTGGTTGTTGATCTCCGCGGCGCCGAGAACCGAAGGAAGGAAGGAGTTCTTCACCGACGGCTTGGCGTCGAGAGACGAGGTCAGGTCGACAAGCAGGCCGTCCTGGACATAAGGCTGGATGCTGCCGCCCGCCCAGTTGAAGAACATGTTCGGCCGCTTGGATGTCTTGATGGCGACGCGCACCTTGGTGTTCATGCTTGTCGTCGCGGGCACGATCACGAGCTCCAGTTTGACGTCGCTTGTCTTGTTGAATGTGTTGATGGCCGTCTGGATGGCGGGGTTTTCGGCCTCGCTGGCCACCCACACCTGGGCGGTGCCCCCGGAGGCCTGCGATCCCCCGAGCCGGGCCAGGTTTCCGTGGAGCGCGCTACTGAGCCCGCGAGTGCCACTGAGCAGCACCGCCGCCCCAGCGGTGGCGCCAGTGAGGAATTGTCGACGTGAGATGGGCCCTGATTCCATCGCTTTCTGCTCCTTGTCTTTCCATAGCTTCACTGAACATCGGGTAACAACATCCCCACGCCAGCGCCCGGCCTATTGACGGGCCTGGGCACCGGCTGCCATACACCCAAGTGTCACCCCCCTTCTCGCCACGAGTACTTTGGTTCGTAACCGAGCTTTTTGCGCGCCTTGGCGTCAGTGATAATCCCCTCTGTTCCCGGGATGCCTGCTGCCATCTCGTCGAGATCCGGCCATACCCGGGCCACGAGGCTCCTCGTCGGCTCGGTATAGACGGTGTCGGTCGACAAGTAGAACGCCTCGAAAGGGTCAAGCCCATTGGCGTTTATGGCCAAAACGATGGCATTGGCAACGTCGCGGGCATCGACGTACTGGTAGGTCGTCACGACCGGGCCTCCGACATGGCCGGGGTCGGAGTCCGGCGTCACCCCGAACTTGTGCAGGCTGTTCGGGTTGTCCGGGTAGTGCACGCCCATCAGGCGGAAGGCCACCGCGGTAATCCCGTACGCCCGGCCGTAGGCGCGCAACAGTTCCTCACCAAATACCTTGGAGAGCCCGTACGAATCCTCCGGCCGGAGCGGGTGCTCCTCGTCGATGGGGAGGTACTCGACGACAAAGGGGTCGTCGCCGATGCGGTTGCCGAGGCCCAGGGTGTAAAAGCTCGAGGCGAAGACGACCTTTTTCACCGAACCAAGGCGGCGGGCTGCGTCGAGGAGATAGTACGTTCCCATCGTGTTGACGCGCATCGTCTCGTCCTCTGGGGCAACCTGGACAGTGCGCCAGCGCGCACGACCCTTGATCATTTCACGGGGGCCGGGCAGCGCCCCCAGGTGAACGATGGTGTCGGCCTCGGAGTAGGTCAGCGCCCGCAAACAGTCCTCGAGCGAGGTCAGGTCACCTTTGATAAAGGCCGCTCGCGTCCCGGTGACAGGAGGGTGGTCGACGACATCGAAGTCGGTCACTTCGTGGCCTTCTTCCAGGAGCCGCGGGGTGGTGTAGCCGCCCAGACGCCCACTGCCGCCGGTAACGAGGATCTTGGCTATCACCGCTTGCCTCCGAGATCCGCGACAAGCTCGTTCAGGTAGCGCACGCCGTCTTCGAGCAGGGAACGCTTCAGCTCGATCGCTCCCGGTCCGGCCGGGTCGAACGTCTCCCAGCCGGCCTCGACGATGAGGTGCAACCCGTTGGCATGCGGGCTGAGCTGCGCGAAGAGCTGCACCGCCCGCCGCTGGTCGACATGGCCCTCGCCGAGACGGCACCCGCGAGGGACGAGCGGGATGAGCCCTCGCATAGGGCTGGCCTCCATGTGCATGTCCTTCATGTGCGTCGTAAAGGCGAAGGGAGCGAGCGCCTCGACGTCGTCGTTTGGATCGCAAAAGACGGTGAAACCGTTACCCGTGTCGACGGCGGCGCCGACCCACTCGGAGCCGACGTCCGCCAGCACGCCCGCCACCTCCCGGCCCGTGAAGTCGCAGTGGTTCTCGATCGCCACGTAAAGGCCGACACCAGCTGCCACTTTGGCGGCGAAACCCAGACAGTTGGTGATGTGCTCGAGCTGTGCTCTCGCCGCATCTTTCCCCTTCGCGTACCGGCTCGTTTCAAGGTTGAGCCGGCCGTACCCGGCTCGGACGACGGTCATGCCGAGGCCCTTGGCGGCCTCGAGCCGCTCTTGGAGCTCTGGCCCGTTCTTCGCCGGGTCAGTCCCGAGCGGGGTAAACAACGGGGCGTTCCCCTCGAGCTCGATGTCGAGCTCGGCCGCCAACTCCCCCAAGGCGTCCCTATGCCCGGCGTCCGACGGTACGTCTCGCGGGGGCAGCTGTAGTGCGGTGCAGCCGAGCTCGGCCGCCCGCCGCAACTGCCACTCGCCACGTCCCTCCTCGGGAACCTCGTCAGGGACCGCGTACATGGCGGCTGTGTAACCGACGCGCATCGACGAGATGGCCTCGGCGGTTATTTGATCGTCCCGTGCGACCAGTACTGTCACCGTTTCTCCTTCGCTCTCGCTGCCGAATACTTCGATCAACCTCCGGCTGGGCTACACCGTCGAATGCCCGGCACGGCTCGTCGTCGTGTTCACACGATCCGCATCCCGCCGTCCACGTAGATGTGCTGCCCCGTGATGTAGGACGCGTCGTCCGAGGCCAGCAACACCGTGATCGGTGCCACCTCTTCAGGCTGTCCTTGGCGCCCTAGCGGGATCTTTGCCAGAACCACGGGTAGCACCTCCGGGTTGCCGATGACCCATTGCGTCATGTCCGTCTCGATCACGCCCGGGTGAACGCAGTTGACACGTATGGCGTGCTCAGCCAGCTCGGAGGCCAGGTTCTCGGTGAGCGCCTCGACCCCGCGCTTGGTCGGGGCGTAGTGGGTCCGCCCGGGGAGGGCGAGACCGGCTTGGATCGAGCCCATGTTCACTATCGCCCCCGGGCGACGCTCGTCGACCAGCCTGCGGGCGAAGACCTGCGAGCACAGCCAGGTACCGTAAAGGTTCACTTCGTTGACCCGCCGCCACTGCTCATCTGTGAGGTCCATGACCGGCACGATGGTCTCGATGCCGGCGTTGTTGACGAGGACGTCGACGGAGCCAAGGTGCTCCCAACTGGCTGCAAAGAGATGCTCGACCTCCTTGCGTCGGGAAACATCGGCCTTGACCTCTATTGCCCGCCGGCCCATCTTTCGGATCGCTTCCCCGACGGCACGTGCCTCATCAGGGCGGCTGACGTAATTGACTACGACGTCGGCCCCTTCTTCGGCGAACGCCAGTGCCACAGACCGCCCGATGCCACGGCTGCCACCGGTAACGACGCCAACCTTGCCCTCGAGCCTCATACCCTCCCCCTGAGCACACCGCTCCACCCGCAGTCACCCGCAGGTTCTCTGTGCCTCTATCTTCGATTCTCGATAACCTAGCAGGGAGGTCTCAAAGTAGCAAGCGGTTCGCGGCAACCAACTGAGACCCAAAGCCCTTTCGGTCGCCCGCCAACCTGTAAGACCGACGCGTTTAATCGCTCAAGCCCAGGTAGCACCACTCACGACTGTGACCAACTGAGGTCACGTGCCTTTGGCATCGCGAGACGGCCGAAGTCCGGCGAGCCGACCGGGGCTGGGGCCCTGCTTTTTGCTGAGCTTATTCTCGATAATCTACTTTCGTTGACTCGGCGCATTGGACCGGGGAACGCCACACGGCCGCTGCCACGCAGTTGCCAACTAATCCATATCCAGACCGCGTTGGCCGCCGAGGCGACCGCGTGCGCCGTCCCGGGGTCGAGCGCGTCCAAAGATTTGCTAAAGGGCCTCGAGGTACTGCTTGCTCGTGGCTGCCGACATGCGTGCAGGCTCTGGTGAGGCGTCGGTCCCGTCCAGTTCGACCATCCACCAGCCCGGGTACTCCCGGCCGAGCGACTTGATGATCGCGGCAACGTCGACGACGCCCCGGCCAAGCGGCACGTAGTCGAGCCAACCCGTACGGTCGACCTCTTTGCCCTCGGCGACGACCGGAGTGCCCCCCACATAGTCCTTCAAGTGGATGTGGCGGATGAGAGACGCGTATGTCCCCACCACTTCGACCGGGTCGGCACCGCCTTTAGCGATCTGGCCAGTGTCCGGAGCCATCCGCACGACCCCGGCGTCGACATTGTCCATCACCTGGGCGATCTCTTGGCGGCTCTCCACGGGCGTGCCCGTGTGGGGATGAAAACAGGCGGTGACGCCGAGGGCTAGGCAGCGTTTGGCGATCTCGTTGAGCATTGAGCAGACGTGCCGGTAATCGTCCGCGTCGTAATGGTCCCGGCGCCGCGGAGACGGCCCCACGACTACGACCTCACCTCCGAGCTGGGCGACCTGAGCCGCCCAGCGCTCCATCGAGGCTAAGTCCGTGTCCCGCTCTGACGGCTCGACGAGCGACACGGGGCAATAGGCGGCGGCAAGCCCTAGGCCCGCCTCCTCGAGATCGGCGCGCACCGCCTCGGTGCCACCCGGATAGGCATCGATGACAAAGCCAAATAGCTCGATCCCGGAATAGTTGAGGTCGGCGACCTCTCTAATCGCCTGCTTCGCCCCAGCTGGTGTGAAGGGCCAGGTAATCCCCGTATGCCCGAGGTTGCGCAGTTGCATGCCCACTGCCTCCTTGTCGTGCCGGGCGCGCCGGACCAAGTCAACGAAAGTAGATTATCGAGAATTTGCCGCCTAGAGCCGGGATGGTCCCCGGGACATTCGCGTCGCTTCGATCGCCCGTAGCGCGGCTACATGGTCCCCCGGGCTTGGCGGCCAATCCTTCCCCACCAGGGTCTAGCTGGGCATTTTGGCGCGCCCAAAGCGGGGGCCGCGGCCGCAAAGCACAATCCTTGCCACCGCCGGAGTGGCGCTGCTAGGTTATCGAGAATCGAAGATTTGGCAGGCAACAGGACTGCGGGTCGAGCGGGGCTCTCCTAGTGGGAGGCACCGGAGCACACCTGGAGCAAAAGGAGTAAGAACGGTGTCGGCACAGCTGAACCGCCAGGGGTTGCGAGAGCAGCTGAAGGAGCACGTCCTCCGCCGCATCATCAGCGGAATATACCCGCCGGGGACGCGGATCACCGAAGTCGAGCTCATGAACGAGTTCGGGGTCAGCCAGGCACCGGTTCGCGAAGCGTTGCGGGAACTCGAGGCCATGCGATTTCTCGAGTCGAAGCCGCACCAGGGCGCCCGCGTCCGTTTGGTCTCCCTTGGCGAACTGGTGGAGATGTACCCCGTGCGCGCCGCCCTCGAGGAGGTCGCCGGTCGGTTCGCCGCGTCAAAGGTCACCGAAGATCACCTCCTGCGCTTGAGCGACGAGATCGCGGCCATGTCGAGCGCGGCGCGGCGCGGCGACGCGCACGACGAGAACCTCCACGATTACCGGTTCCACGAGTTGATATTCGAGTACTCCGGTAACTCGCTGCTGCTCGGGATCTGGCACTCGATGCACTTCGAGATCAGGGCACTCGTGACCTACCTCAAACTGCCACTCGAGCTCAAGACGATCGCCGAGGACCATCTGCCGATCCTTGACGCTTTGCGCAGCGCCGACCCCGAGTTGGCCGGGCGCACGATGCGGGCACACGTAGAAAAGTACGGCGGTCTGGTGGCAGGGCTCCCGAGAGGGGAGGTTACTAGTGAAGCGACCTAAGAGAAAAGTGACGGGGTCACGCTGTCCATACCCGCCGACATATGGCGGTCCACTTCCGGCGTCGGCAATACCGCCGCGCCGGAGCGAACCGTGACGGAAACCCTCCAGCCGGCAGGCAACACGACCATCAACCGAGCGGTCGTCGACGCAGCTCAGCTCGTCCGGCTCGGGAAGACATACTCGCTCGCCGCCGCCCGCTTTCCCGGGATGCCACTCTTTCCGGGCCACCCTCCGTTCCAGGTGATCAGCTACCGCACCCCACACGGGTTGCACTGCGCGGGGGACAACCTCTGGAGCCCCGTCCCCAACGAGGCCCACCTTGGTTGCATGACCGAAGTCGTGAGCGGGACAACACATTCCGGCGCTCACGTCGACGCTTTGGCGCACATCACGATCGGGCCGGACGACCACTGGTTCGGCGGCGCCAACGCCGATGAGCACCTCGGTGACTTCGGGCCCATGGTCGGCGATGCCACCGAGCTGCCGCCGGTTTTTACCCGTGGGGTCCTCCTCGACGTAGCTGGCCACAGGGGCGTGTCATGCCTCGACGCTGGAGAACCCATTTCGGCTCAAGAACTCAAGGCCGTTGCCGAGGCACAAGGCACCGAGGTTCGCCCAGGCAACGTCGTGCTCGTCCGCACTGGGTACATGGGGCTGTGGCCGGACGGGGCGATGATGGCGCTTCACAAGACTCCCGGCCCCGACCTCTCTGCGGCGGAGTGGCTGATCGAGCGACGCGTTATCGCGACGGGGAGCGATACTGAGACCTTCGAGGTACAGCCGACGCGTGATGCAGGCACGCCCTCGAACCCCCAACCCGTCCATGTCCGCCTGCTGATCGACGAGGGCATCTACATCATGGAGTGCCTCGACCTTGAGGTCATCGCCGCCGCCCAGGTGCACGAGTTCCTTTTCGTGGCTCTTCCTCTCAAAATCCGCGGGGCGACGGGTTCTATGATCGATCCTCTGGCGGTCATCTGAGGCGCCACTGACGTCCTCGCAGTGACGACGCGGGGCAGCGATGGAACCACATCATGCACGTTCCGAGCCCGCTCAGACTTCCTGTGGAGCCAGTCTGGGTCGACCCGGCGCAGCATCTCACGGTCCTGTTCTTCACCCAAGTCCTCGGAGCCGTGGGCGACCTCGGCCGCGAACTACGGCGGCTCGTCTACCCGGCGCTCGTCAGTTAGGTGACTGGCTCAGCCCACCGAGCACGTGGGTGTCAAGTGCGGTTCTGTGCCTGATTGGTCGCCGGCACCCGCGGTATTTTCAGCCCGAGACCTTGGAAAAGGGGATGGTCGACCCGACGGCCGGCGCGCTGACCAGGATGTGCTCGCCCCATTTGGAGAAAGCCACTTTCTCGCTTGCTCCACCCGAACCCGTCGAGGTTTCCTGGACCGGCAGCGTGGCCCCGATAGCGGAGAGGGTGAGAGTGGTAGCCCAAGCTGGCTCGGAGCTTGTCGCGGCAGTGTCCCACTTCAGGGTGTACAGGTTTTTGGCCGGGGGGACGGGGGTGTACAGCTTCGTGCCCTTGGCGGTCGGGAGGACGCTCGCCACTGAAGAAATCGTCATCGAGGCGGCCAGGTCCTTGTACTGCGTCGTGCCGGCTTTGACGGACACCCAGTCCGTGCCGACCTTGAGCACCTGAGCTGAGCTAAGGCCGAAGATTTTGGCCAGCCCGGACGAGTTGCCCGATAAGTAGGCGTAGCTCGGAGTCACCTTGATGATGGCCTTCTCGCTGCCTTCCGAGATGGTCTCGACACCGCTGGTCTTCTCCAGGTCGGCTTCTAGGTGCTCTCGGACCGAGGTCGAAGTGGAGCTGGACGTCACCACCAGGTGGACACTGGTCTGCTTTCCAATGGCTCTCTTGGCCGAAGTGAGCACAGAGCTCGTTCTCGGAGTCCCGCTACTAGCCGCCTCAGCCGTGGCCGACAGCAAGACGAGGGTGGCCAGCAGGACTGCAGGGACACTGACCAGACGCGAGGAACGAGAGAACACGGACCGCATCAAGGCAGTCTACCTCCCGGTTCTTGGCAAGGGGCACCGCCCCCGCAAGCCAGCAGGACGTTCGTGGCTGGCGTCACGATAGTTATGGCCGGGGCTATGTCCTCACTCCAGACGGTGACGGAGCACCTGACGCCCGTCGCCGGTAACGGTCAGCTGCTCGCGCCCAGGGACTTCTGACGTGGTGGACGCCCATGTGGTCCTCACCGCCGCAACTAGGGCCGCGTTGTTGGGGCTAGCCCTCACTGAAGACAAGGGGCCGATGCCGCAAAACATCGTCAACGCGTTCGGGGGTGCCCTGGGCCGGCCCGTCATGGCCATCAGGAACGTTTGCGCTTGCGGGAGCTCTTCCAGGATGCGCAGGAGCCACAGGGTAGCTATGGCTAGCGCGCCGGGTTCCAAGCCTTGTGCACGAACTCCAGGTGGTTGCCGTCGAAGTCGGCGACGTTGGCGGCGTAGTAACCAGGCGCGAAGTAGGTCCGGTCGGCGGGCTCACCTTCGTCCGCGCCACCTGCTTTGATGGCGGCTGCGTACGCCGTATCCACAGCTTCGTTGCTGTCACACTGAAGGCCCAAGTAGAGGCCGGTCTCGCCAGGCCGGCGGTGACGGAGCCAGATGCTCGAGCCAAGTCCCGTGCCGGAGACGTACACGTGGTCTCCCAGGCCGTAGAGGGCGGGCACGCCCTCGGGGCCAGACGCAGCGTCGTAATTGCCTGACAAGCTCCACCCAAGCGGCTTTAGAGCTTCGGCGTAGAACGCCAAGGACTTCTCGATGTCGGTGACAGAGATGTAGACGTGGTCGATCATTGGGGCCCTCCGTCCATGCTGCGTTGCCACCCCCTCGGCACTCGTTGCCCAGCCGACATCCGGCACAGACATAACAGACATATACGTATATTGCTCGATCTGAGACCTCCCGCCATTGACCGGGTTCGGTCACGCCCAGGGGCTCGCTGGCCAGGGCGATGCTTCAAGCCACATGGAACCCATAGCTAAATGACGCCCCGTCGTGGCCCAGGCTCCTCAAACCTTCTTCACAAATAGATGGCGAGAGCATCACATCGCGGGTAAAAGATCACCAAAGCGGCGACGGAGCCGACCAGAGCACGGGAGGAACTGGCAATGGCAGGACTCATCCGCGTCACACCCGAGCAGCTTGAGACGGCCTCGGGGCAGCTCAACCAGGGCGCAGGCACGATCGATGCACTTTTAAAGCAACTTTCCGGTCAGGTGACCTCTCTTGGCTCGGAGTGGGCGGGCATGGGCCAGCAGCGCTTCCTGGCCGCGTTCCAGCAGTGGCAGACCGCCCAGGTCAACTTGCACCAGGCACTGGAGACGATCTCGCAGCTAACCGCCCAAGCGGCGGTTTCCTACCAGTCCAACGACCAGGCGGTGGCTTCCACCTTCGGGGCCCTCTAACAGTGGTCCTCGCGCCTGGCGGGGGCGGGGGCGGGGGTGGGTACTGGGATGGCACCATCTCGGTGGTCCCGGGCAACCTCGAGGCCTCAGCCCCCGGCTTTTCGGGGGCCGGAGACGAGGTCGGCCTGGCGATGGCGTCGACCATTGGCTGGGGCGACCCGGCCGGCGTCGGGATTACCGACGGCCAGGCCGGTTCGGCCTGGGGCCAGCTAGCGACCGTTTGGGGCCATGACCTCGGCCAACTCCAGGAGACCTTCTATTCGGTAGGTGAGGCGCTGATCGGGGCCGCCGTCGACTACCACGCCACCGACACTGCCGTCATGAACGCCTGCCCGGCCCCGCCGTGATCGGCTTCGCCCCCGCCGGGCTCGACGTGACCACCGCCTCGGTGAGCGCCGACCCGGGGCTACTGTCCGCTGACCCGGGGATGATGGCTACCGCGGCACATGCGTTCGCCTCGGCCGCCCAAAAGCTCCAAGCCACCTCGCAGGTCTCGGCCAAGGCCAGCGCCCAGCTGTCGACCTACTGGTTGGGCCGGGGAGTGCAGGGGTTCGACACCGCGTCGACGAAGGCCAACGCCGGCGCCCGAGTCGCGGGCGGCGCTCTGGCCGGGGCGGCCGGGGCGCTTATGACCCTGTCGGCTCAGATCACGGCGGCCCAGGCTCTGGCCCGCAGGGCCTTGGCCCTGGCGGAACAAAGTGCCCAGGCTGCCTCAGCCCTGCAGTCCGCCTACGCCGCGTCCTCGGAACAGGCGGTGGCCGCCCTGCCGGCGGGGGCCACGGCCAACCAAGCGATGGCCGCCCGTGCCCCCACCCCGGGCCAGGTGGCGCAGGCCGATGCCATTTCGGCCGACGCTGCCCTTGCCGCCCAACTGATGGCCGAGGCCAACACCACGGCCCACCAGGCCTGGGCCCAGGCTGCTGCCGCTTTCGATGCCGTCACCGCCCAGGCTCCCTCAGTCCAGGCCGCGGTGGCCAGCGCCCGGGCCGAGGCGGCCAGCGCCAGTCGGGGCGGCGGTAGTCTTCTCGGCGGCATCGTCAACATCCTGGGAGCGGCCGCCCTGCCGATCGGCAGCGCTGCTGCCGACTTCTTCTCCGACGGCGCCGCCGCCGGGGCTACCCCCGAAGAGGCCGCCGCCGAGGACTCGCTCGTCTCCGACGGGATCGCCGACCTCGCCGGCGGAGGCGCCAGCGCGGCCGACATTACTGCTGCCGAGGAGACGGCGGCCGAAAACGCAGTCGTGGACGGCGGCCGGGTTGGGGCGCAGGTGGCAGAGGATGCTGCGGGCGGTCCGGAACCGCAAGCCGTCTACGAAAACAGCGTCGCTGAGCCTCTAACCTCGGAGGAGTTACAGGCCCTCGACGACTACACCGGCAACGCTTATTACAGGTCGCTCAATGCTGCCCTTCGCGAGGGCACGCCCCTGACCCCAGAGCAACAGGCTCTTTCCGACAACCTGAGCAGTGCGCTCGCGAAAATGCCCGACTACGAGGGCATTGTCTACCGGGGCATGAACCTCACTTCGGAGCAACTCGCAGAATACGTCCCGGGGGAGACCGTAACGTGGGATGCGTTCACGAGCACTGACACCACCGACCCCTTTCCGGGCAACACACAGGTGGTCATTGAGTCATCGACCGGTAAGTTGATCTCCGCCTACTCACAGGTCGAGACGGAAAACGAAGTCTTGTTCGACAAGGGAAGCCAGTTCGTGGTCGAGAGCAACCAGCAGGTCGACGGGACCACTTACCTGACGCTGCGACAGGCGCCATGAACTCTGCCCCTGACCACGACGACGGTGCCCCGTTTGGGCCCGGTCCCAAGAACCCGGCCCTGATGGACGCGACCGCGGCCCTTATCCGTCGTCAGCAGACCGAACCTCGGGGGCTGCGGTTCAAGCGACCCGCCAGCGACGGGATCATGCGCCGCGAAGATGTAGAGGGCCTCACCGAGATCTCCGAGCCCGCCCCCCTCACCCCACCGGATGACCGCTGGTCAGGCGAGGAGTGGGCCCAGATCCAGCGCGGGTTCCGACCGAACAGTCAGGACGACTACTGGCTGGTCTTGGTCGAGGGCGACTGGCTGTACGTGTACCGGACTCTCAGCGGGAACGGCATATACCGGGCTCGCTTCGAACAGACCGACGGCCAGTGGCGAATTGCCGAGGCATTGATCGAGGCCAACACGGCGCGCTTTCATCGCCGGGGAGATCAGGAAGACAGCCGGAATTT
>Ga0335075_10012390_pt1 | contig 12882 bp, 15 predicted proteins | sample Lox_Sample_24_FD_206723 | JGI IMG/M metagenome (GOLD analysis project Ga0335075, IMG submission 206723) | Soil microbial communities from Loxahatchee National Wildlife Refuge, Florida, United States - Lox_Sample_2.4 | ecosystem: Environmental > Terrestrial > Soil > Wetlands | place: USA... | reverse complement strand
TGGCGGGCGTGGTCGAGAGCATGGACGGGGCGGTCAGCCTGCTCGCCACCCGGCTGCGGCGGCTCCGCGTGGTGGCCGCCGCCCGCAGCCGCGACTTCCGCTTACGCCGCCACGGGCGCCATCACATGCGGGCGGCACGGGCCTCCAGGTAGCGCCGTTCGGGCAAGCTCGTCGTCAATCTCGCCGCGGCGCGGTAGGCGGCGGCCGCCCCGGCCCGGTCGCCGGCCAGGTCAAGCAGGTGGGCGCGCACAGAGGCAACGCGGTGGTGGCCGGCCAGGCGGCTGTCCTCCTCGATCGCCGCCAGTGCGGCCAGGCCGGCCTGGGGGTCTTTGGCCATCGCGACCGCGACCACGCGGTTGAGGGCGAACATAGGGTTCGGCGCGATGCGCTCCAGCAGCGTGTACAGCGCGAGGATCTGCGGCCAGTCGGTCTGCCCGGCGGACGGAGCTTCGCAGTGCACGGCCGCGATCGCCGCCTGGAGCTGGTACGGCCCGATCGCCGCCGTGGTCAGCGCCTGCTCGATGAGCCCGAGCCCTTGCTCGATCTCCTGCCGCTCCCACAGCGAGCGATCTTGATCCGCGAGCACGATCAGGACCCCGCCGGGACCGGTTCGCGCGTGCCGCCGGGCGTGCGTCAGGACCATCAGTGCCAGCAGGCCGGCGGTCTCGCCGTCGGCCGGCAGCAGGCGGTGCAGCATCCGGGTGAGCCGGATGGCCTCGGCCGCGAGCTCGACGCGCTGCAGGTCATGCCCGGCCGACGTGGTGTAACCCTCGTTGAAGATGAGGTAGAGCACGTGACGCACGGCGCGCAGGCGTTCGGCCCGCTGATCGGGCTCCGGAAGCTCGAACCGCATGCCGCCGGCCTTGATCGTCTGCTTGGCCCGGCTGATCCGCTGCGCCATCGTCGTCTCGGGAACGAGAAAGGCGCTGGCGATCTCGGCCGTCGTCAGCCCGCCGACCGCGCGCAGCGTCAGCGCGATCTGCGACGCGGGTGTGAGCACGGGATGGCAGCACAGGAACAGCAGCGTCAGGGTGTCGTCGTGCTGCGGCGGCTGCGGCTCTCCTGGCGCTGGCTCGCAGAGCTGCGCGGACTCCGCGGTTACGTCTTCCTCACGGGCGCGGCGGGACCTGTCGGCACGGATCTCATCGATCAGCCTCCTGGTCGCGACCGCGAGCAGCCATCCCCGCGGCTGCTCCGGGACTCCCTGCTCCGGCCATTGCCGGGCGGCCGCGAGGAGCGCCTCTTGCGTCGCGTCCTCACAGGCCTCGAACTGGCCGTGCCGGCGCGTGAGCGCACCGAGGACCTGCGGCCCCAGCTGGCGCAGCAGGTCCTCGATGCCGGGCGTCTCCGGGGCCGTCACGTGTCCGGTCCGCCGCCGGTGTTCATGACCGGCCGCACTTCCATGGCGGCGAACCGGGCGTTGGGCCAGCGCCGCGCGATCTCGGTAGCCCGCTCGACCGACTCGCAGTCCACCATCAGGTACCCCCCAAAGTGCTCCTTGGCCTCGGCCAGCGGGCCGTCGGTCACCACCGGGGCGCCGTGGTTTGGCCGGATCGATCTCGTCTGCGCCGGGTCGGCCAGCGCCTCGCCGCCGACCAGCTCACCCGAGGCGGTCAGTTCGGCCATGAGCGCGTCGATCTCCTCGCTGAGAGCCTTCCCGCCGGGGCCGAAGAACAGCTCGCGGGTGCCGGCGTTGTCGTAGATCATCAGCATGTATTTCATCGTGGCTCCTTGATTCTCAGAGGACTTCCAGAACGGGGCGCTCAGGCGACCTTGCGCAGGGTAACTTCCATCGATGGTCCCCACGTCGCGCCGTCGGCACTGGCCTCGTGGCGGGCGACCTGAGTCGAGCCGTCATCGGTGAACGTCGCCGTGCAGCGGGTACGCTCACCGAGCCACCGGATCACGTCGCCGCCGACCTCGACGCGCGAGGTCTGCGCATTCCCGAAGCTGTCGTAGATGGTGGAGAAGTAGCCGTCGCTGCCGACGCCGATGATCTCGACACCGCCGACGCTGTTCTCCCCGATCTTCCCGTAGGCGGAGTGCACCACGAAAAACCCGCCCGGTGCCCATTCATACACATCGCTGGTCAAGATGGGCAGCGACGGCATCTCCGCCGACCCGACGGTGCGGCCTTCGTTGATCCACTTCCCGATCAGGACAGCCAGTGCCCCGTGCCGCGCGTCCCGGACCGGGACCGGCCGGGCGGTGCTCTCCACGCCCGCGGTCACCTGGACCACTCGTGGCGAGGAGAAGGAGGAAACGCTATCGGGCATCTGCTGCTCCTTTGCTTCAAGGGACGTCCACTGGGCAGTCGGAGCCGCTACCCCGTCCTCGACACCACAGACCAGAAAACTCCGCACCGGCAGTGCCACCGGACAGCGCCACCGGGCAGTGCTACCGGCCAGTGCCACCGGGCAGCGCCACCCGCTCCCGACGCCGGGGCGGCCCAGCCCGCCCGATCAGCGCGATGCGGCCAGCACGCGCACGACCTGCGGCCAGCGGCCGTCCGGCGCGACCAGGACCAGGTCGGCCGTGCAGCCCGGCTCAAGCCGGCCCCGGTCGGTCAGGCCGATGGCCTCGGCCGGGCCCGCGGTGATCAGCCGGACCGCGGCCGGGAGGTCCACCACCTTGCGGTCGGCCAGGTCGAACGCCGCGGCCAGCATGGTTGGCGGGGCATAGTCGGAGGCCAGCCCGGTGCAGCAGCCGGCCGCGATCAGCTCCTCGGCGGATGCGTTGCCGGAGTGCGAACCGCCGAGCAGGACGTTGGGGGCGCCGAGCACGGTCGGCATGCCCCGGTCACGGGCGGCCCGCGCGGCCGCCAGCGTGACCGGGAACTCGGCGACCGCCGCACCCCAGCGCTGTGCTTCGGCGACCTCGTCGGGGTCCACGCAGTCGTGCGCCAGCACCCGGGCCCGTTTCGCGGCCGCCAGTTCCCGCACCCGCGTCAGATTGGCCTCGCGGACCGGCAGCGTGGCCTGGCCCTCGGCGACCCGGCGGGCGATCTCAGCGTCCAGGTCACCGATCCTGGCCCGGCGCTCCTCGGGTATCGCCGCCTTGTACATCTCCAGGCTGCGGTACTGCCCCTGGCCTGGCGTGTGGTCCTCGAACGAGATCAGCGGCAGGTCGTCGGCTGGCTGCCCGCCCGGGAGGCACGCCATGGCCCGGTCCACCGAGTCGGTGGTGCGAGCCGGCAGCCGGAACAGCACCCGGTGATCGATCCGGGCTCCGGCGGCCCGCCGCGCCGCGACCACCCCCACCAGGGCCTCGGCCATCTCGGGCGAGCGTATCCAGTGCGCCTCGCTGCCGAAGTGCACGCCGTGGCAAGCCGTGGTGATCCCCGCGGCCAGGAACTTGGCCTCGAGCGATCCCAGGGCGAACCCGAGGTCGAAGCTGACCGTCGGCCGTGGTGACACCTCGCGCTCGATCGCATCGCAGTGCGAGTCCACCAGACCGGGCAGGCAGAACGCGCCGCGGCCGTCGATGGCGCCGGCGTAGGACCGGTTCTCCTCGATTTCCAGGATCCGGCCATCCTCACTGGCGACGGTCGCGCCGTCGAGGACGCGGTCGGCCACCACTGCCCGGACGTTGCTCAGCAGGTGCACGGCCATGGGCGGACCTCTCGTCTGGGAAGCACGTACTTATCTACACAACCTATCGTGGCGGCTCGGCTCGCTCCGATGACGGCGGCTGGTCCGCGGGGGATCGCGCGGCCCCGCCACCGCGGGCGAACGTACAGGCTGCTCACGTAGCCGATGTACTCGGCTTCCGGCACCGGGTTGGGCACCTTCTCGACCAGCTGCACCAGCACCAGGCCGACCGGGTCCCCGGACGCGCAGGCGATCCAGCCGGTCCACACGCCGCCGCCCAGGCGGTTGGCCAGCCACCGGGCCACCCGTTCAAGAAAACGGGTTTCGGGTTCGGTCGGCACCGCCATCTCCGACCGGAACGCGTAACGCATCTCAGCCAGCACCGGGGCGTCCCCGGGGCCGGCCAGCCGGACCGCAATCACCGGGCGCCCCCGGCGCTCGCCGGTTCCAGGGTCTCGTCCGGGGAACCTTCCGCGGCGACCTGGCCGTCGCGCATCACCACGACCCGGTCGGCCAGGAGCCGCACCGCGTCCAGGTCGTGGAACACGCTCAGCACCGACACCCCGGCCCGGCACAGCCCGCTGATCAGCGCCAGCACGGTCTCGCGATGGCCGGAGTCGAGCGCCGCCACCGGCTCGTCCAGCAGCAGCAGCCGTGGCGGGCAGAGGGTCCCCGCGGCCAGGTTCACCCGCTGCTGCTCGCCGCCGGACAGCACCGCCGGCTGGGTCTTCCACAGCTCTTCCTCCAGGCGGACCCGGCGCAGGGCCGCGGCGGCGGCCGCGGTGGCACCGGCCGGCTCGAGGCCGCGCCGGATGGCCGCCCGGCCGACCACCTCGAGCACCGAGCGGCGGCCGTCCGGCCGGAGAAACTGGCTGACGTACGCGATGTCGTGCCTGCGCACCTCGACCACGGCCCGGTCGTCGGCGGCGGCCAGGTCCACCGCGGTGGAATCCCGGCGCCGCAGCCAGACCTCCCCGGCCGAGGGCAGGCAGCTGCGCCACACGCATTTCAGCAGCGTCGACTTCCCGGCCCCGCTCGGGCCGACCAGCGCCACGTGCTGGCCCGCGCCGACGGTCAGGTCGACTCCGCGCAGGGCGGGGACCTGGCGGCCGATCGCGTGGATGACGAACTGCTTGTGCAGCCCGCGGACGGTCAGAACCGCCTCACTCACCACGGCACCCCCGCCTCATAGCGTTCCTCTGGCCGCGGCCACGAGCTGCTGGCTGTAAGCGTCCTGGGGATCTTCCAGCAACTGGTCGGTCAGTCCGGCCTCCACCATCCGCCCGCCGCGCAGCACCACCGCGCGCGAGCTCAGCATCGAGATCACCGTCATGTCGTGGCTGACCACCAGGGCGGTGACGCGGGTCTCTTCCAGCAGGTCCCTGATCAGGTCGAGCACCCCGGCCGCGATCGCGGCGTCCAGGCCGGTGGTGGGCTCGTCCAGGAGCAGCAGCGCCGGGTTGTTGGCCACCGCCTTGGCCAGCTGCACCCGCTGCCGCATCCCGCCGGAGAACGTGCCGACCAGGTCGTCCATCCGGTCCAGCGGCACATCCACCCGGGCCAGCAGCTCGCTGGCCCGGGCGCGGATCCGGCCGAAGTTGCGCCATCCGGCCGCGATCAGCGGCTCGGCGATGTTGCCGCCCGCGGAGATGCGCAGGTTGAGGCCCTGCGCCGGGTCCTGGTAGACGATGGCGATGGTGCTGACCCGCAGCGCGCGCCGCTCCGGCCCGTCCAGGGCAAACAGGTTCAGCACGTCCGGCCCGCGGCGCAGCAGCGCGGTGCCGGCCCCCGGCTCGACGTCCCCGGCGATGCACCGCAGCACCGTGGTCTTGCCCGACCCCGATTCGCCGATGACCCCCAGCGCCTCACCGGGTGCCACGTCGAACCCGACGTCCTCGCAGCCGGTGACGCGGCCGAATCGCTTGCTCAGGCCGGTGACCCGCAGCGCCCAGCCGGGCGTGGGCTCAGTCATCGGCCGCCTCCCGCATGCCCCCGCCGGTCTCGTCATCGGGCGACCGGCGGCGCCAGCACCAGTCGCTGTCGCTGCAGATCCATGCGTGGCGGTCCGGAACCTCCACCAGGTAGGCCTCGGCCGCGCCGCACAGCAGGCAGGCCGCGCCCTCGGTCCGTTCCACCTGGAACGGGACATCCTCGAACGCGAGCGGTTCCACGCTGGTATGCGGCGGCACCGCGTACACCCGCTTCTCCCGGCCCGCCCCGAACAGGGACAGGAACCCGGCCTGGTGCAGCCGCGGCACATCCCAGCGGGGGATCGGCGTGGTCGCCATCACGTAGCGGCCGCCGACCAGCACCGGGTACCCGGTGCTCTGGGTGATCACCCCGTTGCGCACGAGATCCTCGTAGAGGCTGACCCAGATCTTGCTGTAGTCGGCCTCGGCGTGCATGCGGCGCAGCTCGCGCATGTCGCGCTCCACGCCCCGCAGCGGCTCAGGCACCGGCACCTGCAGCACCAGGATCTGGCCCGGGGCGAGCGGGTCCTCGGGGACGCGGTGCCTGGTCTGGATGATGCTGGCCGCGCGGGCGTCGGTGGTGTCGGCCACGCCGGTGCTGGCCACGATCAGCCGCCGCAGGTTAGCGGCGTTGACCCCGGCGTCGTCGCCCTGGTCGATCACCTTGATCGTGTCCTGCGGCCCGATCACGGCCAGGGTTACCTGCAGCCCGCCCGAGCCCCAGCCCCGGGCCACCGGCATCTCCCGGCTGGCGAACGGCACCTGGTAGCCGGGAACCGCGACCGCGGTCAGCAGCGCGCTGCGGATCTCCCGCTTCGACTGCTCGTCCAGGTGGCCGAACTCCCCGGTTCCCGCGGGTGCGGCCAGCTCGGCGACCGTCACCGGGTCACCCCGGCCGTCTGCTGCTGTGCCGTCTGCTGCTGTGCCGTCTGCTGCTGCGTCGCCTGCTGCTCTGGTGCCGGGCGCCCGGCCGCCGCCCGGACGGCCGCCTTCCGGTCGACCATCGAGCGGAACGTGACGTAGTGGGGCAGCTTCAGGTGCTCAAGGAAGCCGGACGCGTCCAGCCCGTCCGTGGTCATCAGCACGCTCTGCTCCAGCCCGCTCTGGCCGCCGTCCCGCTCCACGGCGATGTCCAGGTTGGCCATGGCGATCGCCTTCCGCTCGTTATGGCCGAGGCACAGCCCGTACCCGACATCGAACACGCCGCGGTCCTCGTCCGGGCCGTCCAGGTCCTCGATGGCCTCGACCTCGGTGACCCGGACCGAGCCCAGGCGCACCGGCTGCCCGGTAACCGGGTGCGTCACCCGGACCGGCAGCCGGCCGTGCCGCACCTCGCCGAGGGTGATCTCGTGGATGTAGCCGTCCGGGCCGAGAATGTTGCGGTACCACAGATTGACCAGCGCCCCGGTCTCCGCCCGGGCCATCACCGACAGCCGCGCCGAACGGGGCACGCCCGGCCGCACTGGCTCGCGGGTCACGTCGTGGGGCTCGGGGTCGTCGTCGCGGCGCCGGTCGCGGATCATCCCCTGACTGCGGAGCAGGTCGAGCAGCCGTGCTGGGCTGCGCCGGGCCGGATCCTCGGCCTGGCCGCCGGTGCCGGTGCCGGTGGCGGCCGGATGATCGGGGTGGTCTGGATGGCTGGCCTGGCCGTTGCCGCTGGTGGCGGCCGGGCGATGCGCGGGGCCGGAAGGCGTGCCGTCGTCCAGCAGCCTTCCCACGTAATCCAGGGTCCGCCCGAGCAGTTGCGGTCCCGGCGGCACGCGGTAGGCGGGCACGATCCGGCGCAGGACCTCGATCTCGTCCGCGTGCGTGACCAGCCCAGCAGCCAGCCGCGGCCGGGTCGAGCGATAGGCCCGCAGCAGATGGGCCGCTTCGATGATGTCGCCTTCCGCCTGGCGCAGGGCCCGCGCAGCCAGGTCGGGTGCCCACAGGCCGGCCTCGCCCATGACCCGGTCGACGGCCAGGTTCAGCCGCTCGGTCAGCTGGCTGATCTCGAGCGGCGGGCTCGCCCCGCCATCCCGCTTGGCCCGCATCAGCTCTTCGGCGGCGAGGATCGCGTCCAATCCGCCGCGTGCGGCCGCGTAGCCCATTCAGAGCACCGCCTGCCGGACAGATCGCGGCAGCCCGGCCACCTGGCCGCGCTCGTCGACCAGCCACACGTCGATCCCGGCCGGGAACTGCGCATTGGCCTCGCGCAGCGCGTCGAACACGGCCGGGCCGACCCCGTCCACACCCAGCCTGACCGTGCCCGGGATGCCGGGGCCGGAGAGTTCGAGCGTCACCTCTCCGGGGCCGCCCTCGTGCAGCCGCCGGCAGGCCAGGCCGGCTTTGGCCCCGTTCTCGGGCGCCAGCGACGACCCCCGCCGCAGCCGGGAGACGATCGCCGGGTCCGGTGTCCCGTACACCGCGACCAGCGACGCGTCCGCGCCGCTCGTGGCCGACGCGCCGGTGGCCTGGCAGATCCGCGCCTGCCAGTCCGGATCGCCGATCACCGCAACCGGCGAGCCGACCACGGCCAGGGCCAGCGGCACGATGCCCGGCCCTGGTACCGGCCCCGGCCCCGGTTCGGGCAGCGCCAGGACCCGGCCGGGCCGGGCGAGCGTGTCCAGCAGCGCCCGGAACACCGCCTGGGATGCTCTCGGGCTGAGCCGCTCTGAGGCAGCCACGGCAACCATCAGAGCAGCTCCTGAAAATTGACCTCGGTGCGGGACAGCTCGGCCCATTCCGCCGCCGATTCCTCCTGACGGCGCTGGTCGGTACGGCGGCACAACTGGTCGACCTCCGCGGCCAGGCCCGCGCCGGACGCGAGCTCGGCGTCACAGATCGCCGCGGCCAGCGCCGCCGCCCTGGCGTTGCCGAGCCGCATGGCCCAGCCGCGCTGTCCACGGTGCTCGACCTCGGCGTGGGTGGCCAGCACGTCGGCCAGCACGAACCGCTCGCCGACCACCGGTTCGCGCACGCAGAACGGGATGGTGCCCACGGTCGGCTCGATGCTGACCCGGGTGCCGGGCGCTGCCTCCAGGCAGCGGTCGGCTAGCGCGACCAGATCGGCCTCATCGGATGCGGCCAGCAGTTCGGCGCGGCGTTCGGGTGGCAGCGGGACGGGGCGGGCCGGCGGAGTGGCCGCGGGCTGCCCGGATAGGGCGGGAGGCGGGGGATGCCCGGATGTGGCGGGAGGCGCGGGCTGCCCGGATGTGGCAGGAGGCGGGGGATCGGCGGGCGGTGGCGTCTGTTGGGATCGCATGGTCTTTGCCGGTGCTCCGTCGCTCGGGCGGTACCGGCCCCAGCGGGCCAGCTAGCTTGTCTAGGTTATCTATACAACTGACTTCCGCGAGCTGTCAAACGTATTACCGGCCGCCCGGCGACCTCACTTGAACTCGCCGACCTCGATGACCACGTTGAATACGTCGGTCCGGAGCCACCCATCGTTGATCTCGACCGGAACCTTCAGCCGCTCCGATTCGAGCCGGCCGCAGTTGTGGAACAGGTCGGGACGGCCGCGCAGCTTGAGCTGCTCGGCGACGGCCTCGGGCGCGGCCTCCACCTCGCAGCGGAACCAGGCGCGCCTCGGCCGCAGGTCGTAGTCCTCGGCCAGCACGCGGTACAGGGAACCGTCCAGCCCGAGCTTGCCGGGCAGGCCGGGGACGAGCGCCGTCGGCAGGACGCTGATCCCCACGCCGACCAGCTCGTCATCGAGCCACCGCCGCCGTCGCAACTCCACCACCTGCGCGCGGGGGGCCAGCATCAGGGACCGGCGCTCGGCCGGAGTCGCGGCCCGGACGATCACGCCGTCCGTGCTGGTCGAGGGGTTGCCCCCGGCGCTGCGGACAATCTCGGTGAACGAGGCCGGCCCGTCGGTCGAGATCCGGTAGTCGAGGCGGTGGACCACGAACGTCCCCCGGCCCTGGATCCGGCGTACCAGATGCCGGCGCTCAAGCTCCTGCAGGGCTGCTCGTGCGGTCAGCCGGTTGACCTGGTGTAGTCGCGCCAGCTCGTTCTCGGAGGGCACCAGGTCGCCCGGCGAGGCGGTTGACAGCTGCTCTTCGAGGCGCCGGGAAAGGGAGAGGTACGACATCACCCTGTCCATTATGGCCGCATGCCCCCGCGTCCCGGCCTGACCTGGCCGTCCCTCGGGTGCGCATGCGGCCGCCTGGGCTTGAAGGTTATGGATTCGTCAGTATCTGCGCGTGTCCCCAGGTGCCGTGCTTCTGGCTGGCAACCAATGCGTAGCTGGGCTCGTAGTACGCGGAGCTGTAGCCTCCGACCGCGCTGCAGTCGCCAGGCGCGGCGCACGATATGGAGCCAAACCCTGCGATTCCGGCTGGTGCCCCGGGTGCCTGCAGCGCCTGGCCCCAGCTGCCGTGCTCCTCGGTGACGACAAAGGGCTGCGCCGCCTTCCAGTACCCGTAGCTACCGACGGCGCTGCAGTTACCTGGTGAGGCGCATGACAGCGACACAACCTCGCCGTATCCGCTGTCGCTGATCGAGGCCGGGGCAGAAACCGGCTCCGCCGTGCCCCACGTGCCATGGCTCTCGGCGACGACAAACGCGGCAGAGAAAGTAACGCTGGTGCTGTAGAAGCCGCCGGCGCTGCAGTTGCCTGGGGAGGCACACGACAGGGCGTAGATCTCGGCGCCGCCGCCTTTGTTCAGCGCGGCCAGGCCCGGAACCGGCTCAGCAGCAGCCCACCTGCCGTGCTTCTGGCTGGCCACGAATGCCTGCTGCCCGGACGAGGTGTTGTAGTACCCAGCGGCGCTGCAGTTACCAGGCCAGGCGCACGACACCGCGTCGATCGCCGAACCCCCGCCGTTGACCGGGCTTGGCAGATGACGCGCTGTGCCCCAGGTGCCGTGCTTCTCGGTGACGACGAACGCCTGGAGGACTGTTTTGGTTGAGTAGTAGCCGCCGGCGCTGCAGTTCCGGGCCGAGGGGCACGACACCGACTCGATCACGGCTCGCCCTCCGGTGTTGAGCTGGGCCAGACCGGTGACCGGCTCCGCGGCGCCCCAGATGCCGTGCCGCTCAGTGACGATGAACGCCTGCTGCGTACTGCTCGTGTCGTAGTAGCCGCCGGCGCTGCAGTTGCCCGGCGAGCCGCACGACACCGACTCGATCTCAGCATTCCCGCTGGCGTCAAGATCAGGCAGGCCGGTGATTCGCTCCGCCGGGCCCCAGCGGCCCTGCTTCTCGCTGACCACGAACGCCCCCGAGCTGTAACCGACACCGTAAACCCCGCCGGCGCTGCAGTTGCCCGGCGAGGCGCACGACACCGATAGCGTGTCGGCCTGGATGTATGCGCCCTGCGGGTCGGGCAGGCCCTCGACCTTCGCCGGATGACCCCACACGCCGCGCTGCTCATCAGCGACCGACGCGTAACTGAGCCCCGGCTGGCCGATGTCGCCGCCGCCGCTGCAGTTCCCCGGCGAGGCGCATGACACCGTGCCGATCGAGCCCATGCTGGGCTGCTCTGAGTTTGCGGCCGACCTAGTGGTGTGACCGATTCCGACGGAAGCCGGCGTGCGGGCTGCCGCCGCGCTCGTAGCCGTTAGCAGCGCCGACGACAGCCCTGCCGCTGCTACAACCAGTAATGTCGTGCGGCCTCGCCCCATGATGCCCACCCCGGTGATTGTCCACTTGCCGGACGGCGTTCTCGGCGGCAGTGTGGCATATCCTCCGACGCCATGCCTAGACCCGATCTCCTGTGCGCGGGTGCGGTGCCGGCGCCGAGACTATCCGGCCGGCTGGGGCTGGCCGTTGACCGTGAGCTCGACCTGGTCGGGGTAGAAGCTCATGAGGCCGGTGATCCCTTCTGCCTGCGGGATCGGCTTCTCGTAGCTCCACACCAGATTCTCATAGGTCTCGCCGCCAACCTGCGCCGACCAGTACGACGCCTGGCCCTTGAACGGGCAGGTGGTCGCGTGATCCGTGGGCTTGAGCAGGTCGGTACGCACGTCCTGCCTGGGCAGGTAGTAGCGGGTCGGCAGCCCGGTTTCGTCGAGGAGGACCGGCCGGTCTGACTCGGCCAGCTTCTGGCCGCCGACGGTGACCTCGACGTGGACCTGGGCGGGCGTAATCGTGATCTTGTGTCCTGATGGAGCCGTACGACTATTAGAACTGCTCATAAGAGTGATGGTAGCCGGGCGCCTGTCGAAGCTAGTCAGGGCACGTGACTGTGCAGACCTGCACTGGCCGTCTCGTATCGCTCGGTGACGACGTGGCCATGACATGGGAGTCGGGCGCCGGGGCTTATAGTAAGCCGCGTGCGAACCGGGAGCCAGGACAACCGGAAGCTGGCGGTAGAGTCAGCGGCCTTTGGTCTTGGCTACACCGCCGTCCTTATCTGGTCTGGGGCAGCCCTTGTCGCCAGCTTCGGCGGCGGCTTGGCCAATCCGTACTGGCCTGCCATCCCGCATTTGCGGACCGACACCACCGGCGTCATCGCGTTCGCGATCGCAGTAGTCAGCCTTGTGGTCAGCAGGTACCTGCAGCTCAGGCGGCGCAACGGCGCGCCAGCACAGCCAGTGGCCCGGCCTGTCCGCGTCCTAGCGGTGCAGGCGGTCGCCGAGACCGCCGCGATCCTTGGCACCTGCCTTGTCGTCTACCTGTCCCTCAATGCCGTCACGCATCCCTTCACCCTGCGGCTCCAGTTGACGCATCTGTGGCCGTGGCCGAGCGAGGGCACTGTCCGGGTGATCGGGCTGGGCATCTGCCTAGCCGCTGTGGCAACGAGCCACTACCTGCGGGCCACCGCGAACCGGGTCAGCCGGGCTGCAGCGATCCCCGAGAAAACCGACGCCAAGGCCGACATCACGGCGTAGCTGTCACCAGGCGGCGGCAGGAAAATGCGCGGCACGGCGAGTCACCGCAACAGGCCGTCGATGCGCGGGGGATGGGCTCTTCCGGCACTCGGATCGCGCAGGGCATCCTGGTCTCCCAGAGGCAATTAACCGGTGGGTTTCACCGGGTGAGGAGATCAACACCGCCGTGAGCACGCACCCGCCCTTCGACCCGGAGCTGAGCGCTGCGTTGGCCGCGCTGCCCGCCGAGCAGCTGCAGTCCATGCACGCTGAGGACATCCCGGCCCGGCGTGAGCAGCTGGAGCAGATGAGCACGGCCAGCGACGACGCGCTGCGCCGCGACGGTGCCGTTGAGCTGGAGGAGCGCCGGATCCCTGGGCCGGCCGGGGCCCCGGACCTGTCCGTCCTGATCCTCCGTCCGGCGCGCGGCCGCGGCGGCCAGGGAGACCAGGGGCGGGCCCGGCCCGGGGTCTACCACACCCATGGGGGCGGCATGGTGATGGGCACCAACCGCACCGGCGCCGA
>Ga0335075_10012389_pt1 | contig 12882 bp, 12 predicted proteins | sample Lox_Sample_24_FD_206723 | JGI IMG/M metagenome (GOLD analysis project Ga0335075, IMG submission 206723) | Soil microbial communities from Loxahatchee National Wildlife Refuge, Florida, United States - Lox_Sample_2.4 | ecosystem: Environmental > Terrestrial > Soil > Wetlands | place: USA... | reverse complement strand
AGAAGACCACAGTCGCGCCGCGCATGATGCCGGACCAGCCGAATTCGCCGAAGTGGCCGAGGTTCTTCGGGATGAACGGATGCCAGTTGGCCATCATCAGGTGCCAGTGTCCGAAGGCGAAATGGGTGGCCAGGCCGATGAAGACGAGCACCACCGAAACCTTGACCATGACGGCGGCGGTGGTGAAGTTGGCCGACTCGCGGACGCCGACGACCAGGATCGACGTCACCAAAATGATGGCCGCGAACGCGATGACGTCCACTTTCGCGTGGAACGGATGACCGAAGGCGGTGACCGCCAGTACCGGTGCGACATTGAAGGGCAGGTGCACGCCGAAGAAGGCCAGGAGGCTGGTGACATAGCCGCTTAAGCCAACCGCGACGGTGGCCGCGCCGAAGGCGTATTCGAGGCAGAGCGCCCAGCCGATGATCCAGGCGACCACTTCGCCCAGGGTGGTGTAGCCGTAGGTGTAAGCGCTGCCGGCGATGGGAATCATGGCGGCGAATTCGGCGTAGCAGAGGCCGGCAAAGATGCAGCCGGTGCCCGCAACCACAAATGAGAGGACGATGGCCGGGCCGGCGAACTGGGCGGCAACGGTGCCGGTGAGGACGAAAATGCCGGCTCCGATGATGGCGCCGATGCCCAATGTGACCAGATTGATGGGGCCGAGCGACCGCTTGAGGGTGTGCTCGCCTTCGGCGGCCGCCTCCTCGTGACACGCGGAAAGCGCCTTCGTCGCAAAAAGATTAGCCATGGTCGGCTGTTCCTCCAGGGATTTCGGTGGCCGAAGCCGCACGGCGCGACCACACGGCAAAGACGGGGATGCCGAGCAGTACGATCACCAGTCCGGGCCAGGTGTACTGCGGTTTGTAACGCAATAACACGATACAGATCCAGGCGGCCATCACGATATAGATCGCGGGCAACACAGGATACCCGATGGCGCGGTAGGGGCGCTCGGCATTCGGCCGGCGCACGCGCAGGACGAAGAGACACAGAATCGTGAGGATGTAGAAGATCAGCTCGGTGCAGATGATGTAGTCGAGCAACTGGCTGTAAGAGCCGGAGAGGCAGAGAAAGCAGGTCCAGATGGCCTGCACCACGAGCGCGGCCACAGGGGTATGCCAGCGCGGATGCAGCTTGCCGGCGGCCCTGAAGAAGAGGCCGTCGCGGCTCATCGCGTAGTAAACGCGGGCTCCGGCGAGGGTGAGGCCGTTGGCGCAGCCGAAGGTGGAAATGAGTATGGCAGCGGCCATCAGGTAGGCGCCGGCGCGGGAGAATCCGATCTGGAGAGCGGCGGTCGCCACGCGGTCGTCGGTGGCGTACTCGATGCCGCGGGCCAAAAGCGTAGAGCCGTGTGGGTCCCCGTGCAGCGGCAGCGCGACCAGATACACGAAATTCGCCAGGATGTAGAGTCCGAGCACGAGGGTGGTCCCGAACGCGAGCGAAAGCGGGAGATTGCGGCGCGGATTGCGGACTTCGCCCGCGGTGTAGGTGACGTTGTTCCACGCGTCGGCGGAAAAGAGCGAGCCGGTCTGCACGACGGCGAGAATGGTGAGGACGCCCACCATCGCAACGGGTCCGCCGACGCCGACTCGGACCGCATGCAGCGTGTGCCAGCCGCTGCCGCGCCAGAAATTGGCGCCAAAGTTGACGTGGATGGCGGCCAGGCTGCGGCAGAAGAGGAACCCGATGACGACGAGGCCCAGCAGCGCCGCGGTTTTCGCGGTGGTGAAGACGTTCTGAACCCACGCGCCCGTTTTAATGCCGAAGATGTTGATGATGGCCAGCAGAATGATGATGACCACCCCGGCCAGGTTCGCTGTGTTCAGGCCGATATCCATGTTGCCGAGCACCATGGGGCCGACGTGCCAGGCGGGGACGTGGGCGATGTGCCAGATCCAGTGATCGGAGGAAACCGAGGGAAGGAAGACGCCGAGGAATTTGCCGAAGGCGACGGCGACAGCGGCGATGGTTCCGGTTTGGATAACGAGGAAGAGCGTCCAGCCGAAGAGAAAACCCCAGATGGGACCGAGGGCCTCGCGCAGATAGACGTATTGGCCGCCGGCTTTGGGCATCATAGCGGCCAGCTCGCCATAGCTGAGCGCGCCGATGATGGTCATGACAGCGGTGACCAGCCATGCGCCGATGAGCAGCGCGGGCGAGCCGACGTTGCGGCCGATGTCCGCAGGCACGATGAAAATGCCGGAACCGATCATCGATCCGACAACGATGGCGGTGGCGCTGAAGAGGCCCAGAGAGGCCACCAGTCCGGTTTTGGATGGCTTGCCGGAGGAAACGATTTCTGCCGGGGAACTCACGCGTGCTTCAGTTCTACTTGAAAATGGCGAGAAAGTCTCGAACGGATTGCGCCGGAGAGGCGCCGGGAGAAAATATAGCGGAGATGACGGCGATCGAGTCGGCGCCGGCGTCGTACACGGCAGGAGCGTTTTCGACGGTGATGCCGCCGATGGCCACCAGCGGCTTCTCAGTAAGGGCGCGCGCACGCATCACGCCCTCAATGCCGATGACTCGGCTGGCATCGGACTTGGTGAGGGTCGAGAAGACCGGACCGATGGCGATGTAATCGACCGGCTCCGGATCGGCGGTCACAACCTGCACGTCGGTATGGGTCGAGAGGCCAATCATGGCGCGGCGGCCCAGCAGGGCCCGCACCTGTCCGGGAGCCATGTCGCCCTGGCCGACGTGGACGCCGTCCCAACCCGCGGGCGAAACCAGAGTGGGACGATCGTTGAGGATGAGGCGCAGGCGTGGGGCGGCTTCGCGGATGGCGAGCGCATCCTGCGCGACCAGCACATCGTCGTCGACTTTGTTGCGGTACTGCAGGATCTCCACTCCGGCCTGGGAGACCTCGCGGACCAGGGAGCGCAGGCGGGCCCAGCGGGCTTCGCACCCGGGGCTGCAGCCGGCGAGGGCAAGGCGAGCGTCGAGGATGGGATACAGAACCGGAAAGGGGCGAAGGTTTGGGTTGCGCGCCTGAGCGGAAGAACGAGCGAGCGAGTTGTGTTTCCGGGGCACCTGTTCAACAGGAGACAGCCGTTTGCGGCAAATTGCAAATGACTGACGGAGGCTGCTCCGCGCCGGGGAGCCGCCCCGTGAAACCGCGCGTGCTGCCGGATCAGCGCCTGGATCAAGCGAAGTGGCTCCCCGATGAACCGGGGAGCCTCGCTGGGGAACTGCGCGCGTGCTTAGTGGGACTGGGGGGTTACGCTCATGGTCATCTGCGATCCGCCCTCGAGCTCCACGTTCCTGCCGTGAGCGGTGAAAAGAGTCGCATTCTGCGCGCCGGCAGAGCCGGTGAGGCCATGGCGCAAGGCACTGGCGGAGCCGGTGGCCGAGCCGCTGCTGGTGAGGCTGTCAGCGCCCCGTGCCGCGCCCAAATTGGTGAAAGTTACGCCGGAGAGATTGCCGACAGGGAAGGCCCGGCCCGAAAGCCCGGAATCGCCCTCCGCGCTTCCGCCGAGGTCAGCGCTGTTGCGGCCCAGCGATGCGGCGGAGTTCACCGCGCCGTTTCCGGCAGCGTTCAGGCCGGAAGCTGTGTTACCGGCAAGATTGCCCGCCGCGCCAGCGGTGCCGTTGAGCGCATCGCCCACGGGAGCGGCCGCGCCACCCACCACGCCGCCTCCGCCGCCGCCGAGCAGGCCGCCACCGCGGCTGACGCCACCACGCATTCCACCGCCGCCCATGGCCGGTCCGGCGCCCGCGTCGCCCTGGGCCATCGCGTCATCGGAAATCGAAGGAGGCCTCGGCGCCGATACCGACTCCATCACGGCGTGGATGGGCACCTCGCGACCGTTGCGCAGGATGGCATGGTCGAAGCTGAAGGCCAGCTCGCCGTCATGCTCGGCACGGGATTTGGCCTGGACCTGGGTGACGTGACCGATGAGCCGCGAACCTTTGGGCAGCCGGGTGCCGTCGGCCAGGCGGGCATTTTCAGTCGTTTTGGCAACGACTTCGTCGCCGACCTTCGCATGCCTGCTGTTGATGCTTCTCGTTAACTGGGCCGAGACGTTCGTCGCCTGATCCGCGCTCGCGCCGGCGCGGCCGGCGTGGGCTGCTGCGCTGGTGGACTGATTCAGGTCGGCTGCGGTCCCCGACGTTTGCGCACTGGCTGTGACGGCAAAGGCGGCAGCCATCAACAGCACCGTCATGCCGCTCGTTTTCTTCATGTGCATCCCGATACCCTCACAGAAAAATGATTGCGGCGATCACTCCACCGCATCTGGCGCGCTTAGATGCAAACGGCGCGTCAGGCGTTGGGCCCGCCAATAAATAATGAGAATTCAGATAGTTAGCGAAGCGCTGGGCAATCGATCAGACCGCAGGGGGAACATCCGGCGCGGAGAAGCCGCGCAGAAGAGCCGGAAGAAATTACAACCACCGCAGCCGGCACTGGAAGTCCCCTGGACTCCGATCCGAGGCTGCCCGGGTCGATTAGTTGAAGGGAATGGAAGCCGCAGGCCGGCCCAGAGCGAATTGCTCCGGGCAAACATGCTTCTTTTCGATACGCAGCTTTTCTGCCGTGGTGGAGTATCCGCCGAGCGTACTCATGCAGTAAGGGCAGACCAGCAGTGTGGACAGTTTCCCAGCGCGAACCGGCGGAAGCTGGGTTGGGATGACGTGAGTCGTCTTCACAGAAGGGTTCATCGCTTACTCTCCTCAGCCAGGAGCCGCGATGGGTGGGTCCTGCAATGGTGTGCTTTTCGCCCTTAATGTTGATCCCGTTGCCGGAGCAGCAGGGCTCGGAATTCATGATGTTTAGTTAGAAGGGCGACTTACAAAGCCGTGCAAAGGCAGGGCGCACCGATTGCGTCAACTATTAATGCTTGTGATGCCGGCGGGTTCGGGCACCGTTGCCGAAACCGCTGACATCTGTGGAAATCTTACCCCGAAATGCCGGTGGAAATCTTCAAGGATTAAAGAATTCTAATGCGCAGCCGATGCAGGGTGCAGGGAGATCCTGATGGTTGCAACGAACCTGAAGCCACCGGACGGAAGTCCGAGGGTACTGCTGGCCTGCTCCGATTCCAGCCTGGCCGAGTATCTGAACGAGGTGCTGGAGAGCTGGCATTACCCGGTGGAGGTGGCTCAGGGCGGGGCAGATGCGCTGCGGCGGATGCAGAGCGGGCCGGCACCGGAGATTGCGCTGCTGGACATCAGCCTGGCCGCCCCTGGAGGGGTGGAGATCGCCTGGACGGTGCGCCGGAGCCAGGTGACCGAGCGGCCCTGGATCGTCCTGCTGAGCGACTGCGGAGGCTCGGACCGGGTGCGGGTGGCTCTGGAAGCCGGATGCGACGACTTCCTGCTGATGCCGCCGGATCCGAACGACCTGAAGGTGCACCTGCGGGTGGCGGAGCGGGTACTGGCGCTGCAGCACCAGATCCAGAAACAGTCCGCGGAGCTGCGCTACCGCGCCACCCACGACGGGCTGACCGGCCTGTGGAACCGGGAAGCGCTGCTCAGCCTCATTTTTCAGGAAACGGATCGCGTGCAGCGGATGAAAACGCCGCTGAGCCTGCTCCTGCTGGATCTGGACGATTTTTCGCGGATCAATCATGACTACGGTTACGAGGCGGGGGACCGGGTATTGACGGAGCTGGCCAATCGTTTTCGGCGGCAGCTGCGCAGCTACGATCTGGTGGGACGCTGCGGGGAGGATGAATTTCTCCTGGCGCTGCCCGGCTGCACGCGCGACCACGCGATGTCGCTGGTGCAGCGGGTAAGGGAGGGAATCCTGGCGCGGCCGTTTGCCGTGAGTGGAGAGGCGAGCACGCTGACGGCGAGCTTCGGGGTGGCGGGCAGCTCGGGGCGATCTCCGCTGGTGGTGCTGCGCGAAGCGGAACGGGCGCTGGCGGAGGCCAAGCTGGATGGCAAGAACTGCGCCCGCTGCTATGCAACCGCGGAGCCATTGAGCATTTCCCTGATGGTGGAGCGGGCGGACGAGGCGCAGGAAGAGACTATCGGCTGCAAGGCAGCCGGATGACGAGGTCGGCCGGCAGCGAACTGGCCAGCGACGCGTGTTGAAAGGCACCGGAGGGCTGCGATTTGGGCCCTCCGCTTTTTTTTGCGCGCTGTAAACTTGGCGCGTGAAGCGCCGTCTATCTCGTTGCATGGAAGAGATTGCCACGACCCCGGCAAGCATGCTCACGGGGGGCGCAGCTTCCGGGAATGAGCTCGCCCTGGAGAAACGGGAACAGGCCATGCTGGAGCTGGCCGACTTCGATGAAGTCGTGCGAGTTTACCGAAGCCGTATCCTGCGTTTTCTGCTCTCGTCGCTGACGGACCGGGACGCTGCGGAGGCGCTGACGCAGGAGTGTTTCCTGAAGGCGTGGAATGCGCGGCAGCAGTTTCGCGGCGACTCCAGCGTGGCCACGTGGCTGACGCGGATTGCGGTGAACCTGCTGCGGGATCATTTGCGCAGCCGCAGCCTGCGGTTCTGGCAGAAGACGCGGGGGACGGCGCTGGATCCGATGGATATCAGCGACTGGATTCCGGATGGGCGCAGTTCGCCGGAGAGCATCGCGCTGGCGCGGGAGAAGGTGGCGGCGGTGTGGCGGACGGTGGAGAAGCTGTCGGCGCAGCAGCGGTCGGTGTTCGCGCTGCGGTTTGTGGAAGAGCTGGAGTTGGACGAAATCGCCGAGACGCTGGAGATGAACCTGAGCACCGTGAAATCGCATTTATACCGGGCGCTGGCGATTGTCCGCGAGCGCATGGAGGTGGGGTAATGAAAATCCGCGGCAAGGCTGAGGAGACGAAGACGCGGGAAGAAGTGCGGGAGATGGCCGAGGCTCTGAGCCTGTTCGGTTCGGCCATGCGGCACATGGCGGGACGGCGCGCGGAGCAGATGGCGGTGCAGGTGCGCCTGGAACCGGCGCGTGCGGCGGGATGGCTGCACATGCGGCTGGTGCTCGCCCCGGCGCTGGGCGCGGCGGTCGCGGTCGCGGTGGCGATACCGGCCTGGAGCCACTTCCATCAGGCGGAGATCGCGCGCCGGAATCCGGCGCCGGCGGTACAAAACAACACGGAGGCGCGGGCGAACGTGAACGATACCGTGCTGATGAATCAGATCGACAGCGATGTTTCCGAAGATGTGCCGGACGCGCTGGAACCGCTGGCTCAGCTGAGCGAGCAGGCGGCGGCAACAAAAACTACAGTTTCGGAGAAGACAAATGCTTCGCAAAAATAGCTTGATTCTGGCAGCCCTGCTTGGTTTCGTATTGTGCGGGTTCGCGTCGGCGCAGGACTGGGGCGGTGGTCCCGGTCCTGGTGACGGGCAGATGGGTTTCGGCGGCCCGCCGATGGTGCGCGCCTTTCACGACCGCCAGTTCGGACGGTGGTGGAACGATCCGATGCTCGCGCAGAGGCTGAACATCACCGCCGATCAGAAGCAGAAGATGGACAGCATTTACGAACAGCACAAGCTCAGGCTGATCGATCTGAACGCGGATCTGCAGAAGCAGGAACTGTTGCTGCAGCCGATGATCGCGTCGGATACTCCGGATCAGGCGAAGACGCTGGCGCAGATTGACGCAGTGGTAAACGCGCGGGCGGCCCTCGAACGTGAGAATGCCCACATGCTGTTCGATATCCGCGAGACGCTGACGCCGGCGCAGTGGCAAAAGCTGAGAATGCTGCACCAGATGCGCGGGATGCACAGGATGGATCGGCGCGGCGGCCCACGGGGACCCATGGGCTGGCGGCAGGGGATGCACAAGCATCCAGGCCAGGGTCCTGGGCAGCCAGGCGAGCAGCCGGCGCCGCCGCAGGGTCAGACACCGGCTCCTCCGCAGGGCCAGGCGCCTCCCCAGCAGGGGGATCAGGCGCCTCCGCCGCCGCAGTAGGCCCGAGGGAAGCGACGTATTTGGTCCTGCATAGACCATGAAGGGGGCGGCCTGGAACCGCTCCGCTTCGTTTCCGGGGGTAATTTCGGGCGCGGGCAGCGGCGGCGTCCACTCGCCGGTTCTGCCCGCGTTCAGCTTATGCGAAAGTACTGTGCGCGCGCGCTGCGTCTGCGCTTCTGCAATTGACATGCCCCTGGTGCGGCTCTATAGTTTTCAGAGAGGGTCTGCGTGTTCGGGGTTCGTTGCGCAGACTCATGATCGCCACTCCTGCCGATCCCTTCCTGCCGGATGCTCTGATGGAGACAGAAACTGCGCGTTGCGCGCCGTCTCCCGTGGGGTGCTCCGTTTGGAATCGCACGGAGAGAGCGACGATCCCCGAACTTCGCCGAGAACCGCGGGAGAGCACACCGCTCAACGCTGACGGCGGAGGAAGCCGCGGCCAGCATCGGGTCCCGCGCAGGCGGACCGGATAGCCGGTAACGGGGGCGGACGCCGGGAGCCGCCGCAAGAATCCCGGAGCTGGATGTCATGGCACACGTCCTCAATCCTGAACAAACCGAGAGCACTCCTCTGAACACCGAACTGGAAACCCCTACGCTTGAAGCCGCGGCCGAGTCCAACGAGCCGTCCACCCCCACCCCCACCCCGGAAATCGCCCCCGCGCCGGAGCACCACGAAGAGCCCGATCTGAGCATGGAAGACTTTGCCGCGGCGCTCGAGTCGTTCGACCGGGAGCAGGCGGCCGAAGCTGCCGCACAGGCCTTCGACGACAGCGCGATTGTCGCGGGCACGGTCATCAAGCTCACTGACAAGCATGTCGTGGTCGACGTGGGCATGAAATCCGAGGGGCTGATCCCCCTGGAGCAGGTGGTGGATCACACCGGCGTGCCGAAGCTCGAGCCCGGCCAGACAGTGGAAGTGGTGATCGAGCGCGAGGAGCCGGAAGGCGGCTACCTGCTGAGCTATGAGAAGGCTCAGCGGCTGCGCGTGTGGGACACGATCGAGAAGGCGCACAACGAGAAGACGCCCATCACCGGTACGGTGGTAGGACGCGTGAAGGGCGGCCTGACGGTCGATATCGGGATCAAGGCGTTTTTGCCCGGTTCGCAGCTGGAACTGCGCCCGGTGCGCAATCTGGACGCGTACATCGGCCAGCCCATCCAGGTGCGCGTGATCAAGCTGAACAAGAAGCGCGGCAACGTGGTGGTTTCGCGCAAGGAAATCCTCGAGGAGGAGCAGACCGAGCGCCGCTCCCACACGCTGGAGCACCTGGAAGAGGGTGCTGTGCTCACGGGCACGGTGAAGAACCTCACCGATTACGGCGCGTTTGTGGACCTGGGCGGCATCGACGGCCTGCTGCACATCACCGACATGTCGTGGGGGCGGCTGACCCACCCGCGCGATCTGGTGAACGTCGGCGACGAGATCCAGGTAAAGGTGCTGAAGTTCGACAAGGAGAAGCAGCGGGTGTCGCTGGGCTTTAAGCAGCTGACGCCTGACCCGTGGCTCGATGCGGCGGAGCGTTATCCGATCGGCGCGCATGTGCGCGGCCGCGTGCTGAGCGTGACCGATTACGGCGCGTTCGTGGAGCTGGAACAGGGCATCGAGGGTCTGGTGCACGTCTCCGAGATGACCTGGTCGAAGCGGATGAAGCATCCCTCGAAGATCGTGAAGCCGGGCGAGGAAGTGGAGACCGTCATCCTGCAGGTGAATCCCGCGGATCGGCGGATTTCGCTGGGGATGAAGCAGCTGCTCGAGAATCCCTGGGAGCACCTGGGCGATAAGTATCCGATCAACGCGACTGTGGAAGGCCGCGTGCGCAACCTGACCGACTTCGGCGCGTTTATCGAGATCGAGGACGGCATCGACGGCCTGGTGCACGTCAGCAATCTGAGCTGGACCAAGCGCGTGAAGCATCCCTCCGAAGTCCTGAAGAAGGGCGAGAAGGTGCGCGCGGTGGTGCTGGGCGTGGAGCCGGAGAACCGGCGCCTGTCGCTGGGCATCAAGCAGCTGCAGCCGGACGTCTGGGAAACCTTCTTCGCGCAGCATCGCGTGGGCGATGTGGTGCACGGCAAGGTGCTCCGGACGGCGCAGTTCGGGGCCTTCGTGGAAATCGCGGAAGGCGTGGAAGGGTTGTGCCATGTTTCCGAAGCGACCGACGGGCACGGCGTGCCGGTGAAGCTGGAGCAGGGCGACGAGCGCGAGTTCAAGATCATCCGCATGAACCAGGAGGAGAAGAAAGTCGCGCTGAGCGTGCGCGCGGTAAGCGGCGAGGAAGCCAGCCGCGCTGACGTGGAAGCCTACAAGCAGCCGGTCTCCAGCTCCACGACCACGCTGGGCGACCTGGTGAACTGGAAGCGGGAAAAGTAACAGCTTCCCGAGCACAAACCGAAACGCCATCCGCAAGGATGGCGTTTTTGCTTCTCCTCTGCGCTCGAGCCGCTCATCAGACTCCGCGGGGCGGTGCGGTCCAGCCGGTATCGCAAAAGACGCGCCACTGCTTCACGCGTCCAGCTTCGATTTCCGCCAGCCAGGCCGCTGCCACGCTCCAGGATCCGGGCAGGACCCTGTCATTCACGCGCCATTTCCCTTCCGCCCGGCCGAAGATCCCGGCAAACATCCCGTCCGCGAAGGCATGGTGGACCTGGATGCGATAGTCGGGATAAGCGTGGAGAAACTGCTGCCAGCCTGCAATCAGCTGATCCGCCCCGGAGAAGCTGCGCCCAAGGGCATCCGTAAAGATGTGGTCGTCGGTCATGAGCCGGCGGAGCGCCATGAGATCAGCCGCGTTGATGGCTTCAACGAATGCAATGGCGACGCTCATCGGCAAATCTGCCATGACGAACCCTCGGTGGCTGAAAGCTTACTACCGGGTGGCCGCTGCCCCTACTCCCAGCGCCGGAAAATCAGCGAGCCGTTGGTGCCGCCAAAGCCGAAGGAGTTCGAGAGAGCGACGTGCATCGGTCCCTGCTGGGGATGGTTGGGCACGTAGTTCAGCGTACATTCGGGGTCGACGTTCTCGAGATTCGCCGTGGGTGGAGCCGTCTGGTTGATCAGCGCCAGAATGGTGATGCCGGCTTCGAGGCCCCCGGCACCGCCCAGCAGGTGACCGGTCATGGATTTCGTGGAGCTGATTTTGAGCGTGTGGGTGGTGGCGTGCTCGCCGAAGAGCCGCTCCATCGCCTTTGACTCGGTCGCGTCGCCGAGCGCCGTCGAGGTGGCGTGGGCGTTCACGTAATCCACCTGGCGCGGCTCGAGGCCGGCGCTGTTCAGCGCGTTCTGCATGGCGCGGTAGCAGCCGTCGCCGTCGTCCGGCATGCCGGTGATGTGGTGCGCGTCGGCGCTCATGCCGTAACCGACGATCTCCGCCAGGATCTTCGCTCCGCGCGCCTTCGCGTGTTCGAGTTCTTCGAGGATCAGGATGCCTGAGCCTTCCCCGACCACAAAGCCATCGCGGTCGCGATCGAAAGGACGGCAGGCGTGCTCGGGATCGTCGTTGCGCGTGGAAAGAGCGCGCATGGCAGCGAATCCGCCAACGCCCATGGGCGTGATGGCCGCTTCCGATCCGCCGGCAATCATCACGTCGGCATCGTCGCGCTCGATGATGCGGTAGGCGTCGCCGATGGCGTGTGCGCTGGTGGTGCAGGCGGTCGCCGTTGCCTCGTTCGGTCCGCGGGCGCCGTAGCGAATGCTGACCTGGCCCGCAGCCAGATTGATGATGGCAGCGGGAATGAAAAAGGGAGAGATTTTACGCGGGCCGCCCTGCAGGTAATTGCTGTGCTCGCGCTCGATCACGTCGAATCCGCCGATGCCGGAACCGATGAAGACGCCGATGCGATCGCGGTTGGCCTCCGTCACCTGGAGGCCGGAGCTTTCCATGGCTTCCTGAGTGGCGGCCATGGCCAGGTGAATGAAGCGCCCCATCTTGCGCGCCTCTTTCTTGTCGACGAATTGCAGTGGGTCGAAGTTCTTGACTTCGGCGGCAAAGGTGACCGCAAAGCCGGCAGTATCGAAATGGGTGATGGGCGCCATGCCGCTGCGGCCAGCCAGCAGGTTGGTCCAGATCTCCGGCGCGGTGTTGCCCACAGCGGAGATGAGACCCAGACCGGTGACAACGACGCGCCTCCGCAAAGTTACTTGCCGCCTTTCGCGTTCTTCTCGATGTAGTCGAAGGCGTCCTTCACGGTCTTGATCTTCTCGGCGTCCTCGTCGGGAATCTCGAGGTCGAAGGCTTCTTCGAACTGCATGACGAGCTCGACCACGTCGAGAGAGTCAGCGCCGAGATCTTCCTGAAAAGACGCGGCGGGAGTGACTTCGGCTTCGTCCACCTGGAGCTGCTCGACGATGATCTGTTTAACTTTTTCTTCCACACCTGATGCCATGCGTATCTCCTGTGTACTGCGTTCAGTGGATGCAGAAAGCGGGAGCGCGGATGCGATGCCGCCGCGATCAAGACGTCGGGGACCGGTGGGGCACACGCCCACCGAGCCCCGAAATTCCAAGTCTACTGAGGGTGCCAGGGAGTGTAAAGCGGCGGGGGCAACAGCGTACAACGCCCAGGCAGGAGGAGACGGAGCGGCCCGCAAGCCGGAGAAAAGCTGTTGATCCTGAGCGGAGGCGGGAGCGGTAGACTCATGCCATGCTTCCGATGGAATGGGTTCTTCTGCTGGCCGGACTCGCGGCCGGTGCAGTGTTGACCTGGATCGCGGCGGGAAGGCGGGGCGCGGCCCCGGACCGTGAACTGAGGGCGCGCGCGGAGACGCTGGCTGCCGATGTTGCCGAGAAGAATCGCCAGCTGGACGCTGCGCGCGAGCGCGAGACCGCGCAGCGGGAACGCATCGCCGGAATGGAAGCGACGGCCGCGCAACTGAATCAGCAGATGGCGGAGCTGCGGGAATCGCAGCAGCGGGCGGGCGCTGAGGCCGAGCAGTTGCGCAGGGACCTGGGAGCAGCGCGCGTGGAAACTGCCGAGTCGCGGACGGCCCTCGATAAAGAACGTAGCGCGGCGGAAGAGAAGATC
>Ga0335075_10012388_pt1 | contig 12885 bp, 12 predicted proteins | sample Lox_Sample_24_FD_206723 | JGI IMG/M metagenome (GOLD analysis project Ga0335075, IMG submission 206723) | Soil microbial communities from Loxahatchee National Wildlife Refuge, Florida, United States - Lox_Sample_2.4 | ecosystem: Environmental > Terrestrial > Soil > Wetlands | place: USA... | reverse complement strand
CTGGCCGTGCCGCTGGCCCAGGAACGTGCCCAGATGCATCTAGACACGGTGTGCACGATGGTCGACACCGACGCCGCGGTGATATATGCCAACGTCGTCGACACGCTGTCCGCGTTCACGCTCGCGCGTACCCCCGATGGCGTGAAGATCTCGGATGAGGCACCATTCGTCGAGGCCGCAGCGGCTGCGATGGGAATCGACAAGTTGCGAGTCATCGACACCGGGCTGGACCCCGTTGTCGCCGAACGCGAACAGTGGGACGACGGCAACAACACGCTGGCGCTGGCGCCCGGCGTCGTCGTCGCCTACGAACGCAATGCACGCACCAACGCTCGTCTGGAGGATGCCGGGATCGAGGTGTTGACGATCGCCGCCTCCGAACTGGGCACCGGTCGCGGCGGTCCCCGGTGCATGTCGTGTCCCGCCGCCCGCGACCCGCTCTAAGGCCCCCTTCCACGCGAAACAGAAGCCACGGCTGCGATTTACGCGGCTGCACAACCCCCTCTTCTATTTCGCGACGGCGGCAGATATCCGCGGCGGCCAAGCGCATCCCGTGCCCGGCCGATCACGTCGTTTGCCCTATCCTCGTTGATCACTTTGATCACCTGCCAACCGAGACGATCGACCATCTCCGCGCGCCGGATGTCTTTCACGTATTGACGCCGATCTGTGCGGTGGTGGTCACCGTCATATTCGAGGGCGACCATCGGTTCTTCCCAACCCATATCGAGGTAGGCCACCAGCAGGCCATCGGTGACTCGAATCTGGGTGGTGGGCCTAGGAAGCCCCGCATTGATCAGGACAAGCCTCAGCCAGGATTCCTTGGGAGATTCAGCACCGGCATCCATCAGGTCGATCACCTTTCGTGCGCGCTTGTTGCCACGCGCCCCGGTATGACGATCGACTAGATACATCAAGTCCTGCTTCGCGATCGGTGTCGCGCGGGCAAGCGCGTCGAGGTGGGTGACCGCCATCGTCTGCGGGAGATGCCGCGCCAGATCGAATCCGGCTCTTGCGGGCGTGGCAACTGGTAGGCCTGCGACAGACGCAACCTCTTCGGGCTCGAATCGTTCGTTGCGAACGATGATGCCGGGCGGGTGGTGATTGTTGTGCCAGAGCAGCTCCACCGGTGCGTGCTCGTCGACCCACTTCGCGCCGTGCAAGGCGGCAGCCGCGCGTCCAGTGATGATGGCCCGCCGACCAGACCACAACCACGCACCGACGGTCATGGCCGTCAGCGATGACTCGTCCGCTTGCGCGAGGTAGACGTCCGGAAATATCGGGCGGTAGTTCCAGCGCAGCCGCCCACGGGTCAGTGCGCCGCTGGCCAGCGCCTCGCTTCCGACGATGACATTCATCCGGCGAGCATGCGCGCAGCCACCGACACGCGCCGCGAAACAGAAGCGAGGGTTGTGGATTGACGGTAAACCACGACCTTAGCTTCTGCTTCGTGGCAGGGGTCTCACCGCCAGCTGGGCAGCCAGATCTCCATGTTCCAGGTGAACTGTGAAATCGGCTGACCGGTCAGTACCGGAAACAGCCACGCGAAGTTCGTCAGCACCAGTGCGACATAACAGGACACCGCGATCAGCCCGAGCGTGCGGCGTTCGCTGCCCTGACCGGGCTTGTACAGGATGTCGCCGAGGATCAACGCGATCGCCATCACCAGAAACGGCGCCATAGTGGCCGCATAGAAGAAGTACATCTGCCGGTCGATGTCGGCGAACCACGGCAACCAGCCTGCGCAGTAGCCTCCCCCTATCACCGCGGCGTAGCGCCAGTCGCGGCGCACGAGCGTCCGCCAACAGGCGTAGCCGAGAACGGGTACCGCAAGCCACCACATCGCGGGGGTGCCGACCAGCATCACCGCCTTGACGCATGATTGCGCGCCGCACCCGGGAACGTTCTGCTGATCGATCGCGTAGAGCACCGGCCGCAGCGACATCGGCCACGCCCACGGTTTGGATTCCCACGGATGGTAGTTGCCCGCTGAATTCGTGAGGCTGGCGTGGAATTGATACGCCTTGGCTGTGTAATGCCACAGCGATCGGATGGCATCGGGCAGTGGGACATTCGAGTGCGGCCCGATCGACTGGCCGACCTCGTGTCGATCGATTGCGGTCTCCGAGGCGAACCACGGCGCGTAGCTGGCCAGGTACACCCCGAACGGAATGAGCAGCAGCGCATAGGCGGTGGGACTGAGATCCCGCCAGAGCACACCCAGCCACGGTCGCGGCACGCGGTACTGGCGGCGTGCCGCAACGTCGAACGCCAACGACATCAACCCGAAGAACACCACGAAGTACAGCCCGGACCACTTTGTCGCACAAGCCAACCCGAGCAGCACCCCGGCGCCGAACCGCCACCAACGCACACCGAGCCGTGGCCCCCACACCGTCTGGTTGATGCGACCCTCGATCAGCGCGACGTGCATGCGCTCGCGCACCTGATCCCGGTCGACGATCAGCGCACCGAACGCGGCGACCACGAAGAAAGCCAGAAAGCCGTCGAGCAGCGCGGTGCGCGCCACGACGAAGCTGACCCCGTCGCCGATGAGCAGCAATCCAGCGATCGCGCCGACCAATGTCGACCGGCTGATCCGGCGCACGATCCGCACGACCAGCGCCACCAGGAAAATCCCGAGCACCGCGCCGGTGAACCGCCAGCCCAGCCCGTTGTAGCCGAACAGGGCCTCGCCGATCGCGATCAGCTGCTTACCCACCGGTGGATGAACGACCAGGCCGTACCCGGGGTTGTCCTCCACGCCGTGGTTGTGCAGCATCTGCCATGCTTGTGGCGCGTAATGCTTCTCGTCGAAGATCGGTGTGCCGGCATCGGTCGGCGAACCTAGGTTCACCGTCCGGGTGATCGCCCCCAGAGCGGTGATCACCGCGGTCACCACCCAGCCCTCTAACCGGTCGACGGGCCCGAAATCGGCAACCGGCATCATCGGTCCGGGGCTGATGACGGGTACTGCCCGCTCGGCAGCGACGAGTTCATCGGGCGGGGCGGTCACCCGACCGATCGTAGGCTGTGCCCCATGACCGGTGGTCGACTGTTACTGGGCGCCACGCCGTTGGGCCAGCCGTCCGATGCGTCAGCGCGGCTGGTCGCCGCCCTGTCGTCGGCTGACATCGTCGCCGCCGAGGACACCCGCCGGGTGCGAACACTGGCCAAGGCGCTCGATGTCCGGATCGGCGGCAACGTCGTCAGCTTCTTCGATCACGTCGAGGCGGCCCGGGTGCCTGAGCTGCTCGACGCGATCAGCGCGGGTGCCACCGTCCTGGTGGTCAGCGACGCCGGGATGCCGCTGATCAACGACCCGGGCCACCGCCTAGTGCAAGCGTGTGTAGACGCCGGCTTGCCGGTGCGGTGTCTGCCCGGTCCCTCGGCGGTGACCACCGCGCTGGCGGTCTCGGGGTTGCCGTCGGACAAGTTCTGCTTCGAGGGATTCGCGCCGCGTAAGCAGTCGGCGCGCCGCAGTTGGCTGGCATCGCTGGCCGGGGAACGGCGCACGACGGTGTTCTTCGAATCTCCGCGACGGCTGCCCGCATGCCTGCGTGACGCGGTCGACCAGCTCGGCGGGGATCGCCGCGCAGCGGTGTGTCGAGAGCTGACCAAGGTGCATGAGGAAGTGGTGCGCGCAACGCTGGCCGAACTGGCGGCGTGGGCGGCCGACGGGGTGCTGGGCGAGATCACCGTCGTGCTGGCCGGTGCCACTGTCCGCGCCGATCTGCCGACGCTGGTCGCCGAGGTCGAGGCGCTGGCTGCGGCGGGGATGGGCGTCAAAGACGCTTGTACGCAGGTGATTGCTGCTGCGCCGGGAGCGCCGTCACGGCGTGAGCTCTACGACGCGGTGCTGCGATCGCGCAGTTGAGCCGACTGAGCCAGTGCCCGCCCCGAGGATAGGCGCGGCCTTGTGCAGGCATTCGTCCCACTCGGCATCGGCGTCGGAGTCAGCGGTGATTCCGCCGCCGGACCCCAGCACCGCGTTGCCCGCGGTGTCGAATTCGACAGTCCGGATCGCTACGTTGAGCTCAACGCCGGCTATCGGCGACGCCAAACCTACTGTGCCGCAATATACTCCACGCCTGAACTGCTCCCATTGTGAAATCAGTTGTCGTGCACGCAGTTTAGGAGTGCCGGTGACCGAGGCCGGCGGGAACGCGGCGTCGAGCAAAGCCGAGGTCGCCAGTTCGACCGGCATTACCGCCGACACCGTCGACACCAGGTGCCAGACACCTGGCGCGGGCCGCACCACCAGCAGTTCGGGCACGGTGACCGATCCGGTGACGGCAACCCGGCCCAGGTCGTTCCGGACCAGGTCGACGATCATGATGTTCTCGGCGACGTCTTTGGCCGAGGCTCGCAGCGCCGACGGGGGAGCGTCCAGCGGCAGCGTGCCCTTGATCGGGCTGGACGTGACGACCTCGCCACGACGGCGCATAAAGAGTTCCGGCGACAGCGACGCCACCGCGCCCCAGGATCCGGCAACGTAGGCCGCCCGCGCCGGCGCGGTACGTGCGACGCCGTCGATGAAGAAGTCCAGCGGTTCCCCGGTGATCGTCCCGGTGAACTGGGTGCACACGCAGGCCTGGTACACCTCGCCGGCGCGGATGGCCGCCAGGCAGGCCAGCACCCCGCCGCGATGCGCCCGGCGGTCGGCCGCGTCCCAGTCGATCCGGTACGGCCGCGCCGGCAGCGAAGGCGGTGCCGTCAGGGACTCCGCCAGCCAAGCCGGCATCGGCGCGCCCGACAGGCTCTCGTACCACCACTGCCGGGCACGGTCGCAGCGCAACACGCAGTCTGTCCACCCGCCGGCGGCTTCGGGTAGCCGGGCGGCCCGTTCGAGGGCGCCCGGATCCGGGTAGGACAGGTAGCCGATCCAGCCACCGCCGACTGCGGCGCCAGCCGCACCCGGTCGCACGGCGAACGCCTCGGCGGGGTCGACGGGCCGTATCGACACACTCGGCGCGATCACCGCCAGTGCGCCGAACCAGTCACCGGATAGCGCAGCCGGCGGCGGCAGGTCCAGCCGGGTGGTGGCGTCGCCGATGGCGCGCAGCACCTGTGGTGCGCCGCCAAGATCGCCGAGCCGGTCGATTCTCACCTCCCCAGCTTGGCAGATGTCAGCCTCGGCTGATGTGGCGCACGGTCGTCGCGGACGCCAGCTTGTCGGGGTTGCGCATGGCGTAGAAGTTGGTGATCTTGCCGTCGACGATCTCAACGGTGAAAACACCCTCCAGCCGGTCGGCGGCGTAGATCAGCACCGCCGGCGCGGCGTTGCAGATCACCATTTCCGCCCGGACGCCGGGCAGTTGCAATCCCCGACCGACCAGCCCGACGACTGCCCTCGCGACCTTCTCGGCCCCGATCACGGGTCGACGTGCCGCACTGGCCTTCCCGCCACTGTCGGCGGTCCACACCACGTCGGGGGCCAGCATCGACATCACCGCCTGCACGTCGCCGCCGGCCGCCGCCGCCATGAATTCCGCGGTAATGCGCGCGTTTTGTTCCGGGTCCGCCGGCGCGAAGCGCCGACGCCGGGCCTGCACGTGTTCCCGGGCCCGATGCGCGACCTGCCGCACCGCTGCCACCGATTTACCTACCGCGGAGGCGATTTCGTCGTATTCGAATCCGAACACCTCTCGCAGCACGAACACCGCGCGTTCGTCGGGGCTCAAGGTTTCCAGCAGCACCAGCATCGCCATCGACACCGATTCGGCCAGGAGGACATCGGCCGACGGGTCCTGCTCCTCGAGAAGCAGCGGTTCGGGCAGCCACGGTCCGACGTAGTCCTCCCGGCGCCGGGCGCCGGCCCGCAGCGTGTTGAGCGCCTGACGGGTGACCAGCCGGGCCAGGTAGGACTTGGTGTCGTGCACGCCGCCAAGTTCTACCCGCGCCCAGCGCAGATAGCTGTCCTGCAGCACGTCATCGGATTCGGTTGCCGAGCCGAGGATTTCGTAAGCGATGGTGAACAGCAACGGCCGCAGCAGCATAAACCGTTCGGCATGCTCGTCGGAGGTGGTCACCGCACCGTGACCGGATGGGTCGCCAGGCGCTCGGCCCGCTTGCCGCCTTTCAGCCAGCGATACCAGCCGGGCTTAGCGGCCTCACGGCGGATTCCCCATATCGTGCCCTTGCAGACCGCTTCTTTGATCGACGCGGCGACCCGGCCGCCGATGACCAGGTTGACCGCCGTGTCGTCGGGACGGGCGAGTTGGAAGGTGGCGTACGAGCGGCCCAGGCTGACGCACTGCCCGACGAAGGCCTGGCTCAGCGCCGCCGGTTCGGTGCCGGCCATGCGGCTCAGCACCGTGTTGGCGGCCTGCACTGCCAACGGCCCAGCCGCCTGGCAGCTCATCCGCAGCGGTTGACCGGACGGCGCGGCGGCGTCTCCGGCCGCCACGATGTACGGGTCGTCCACGCTGGTCAGTGTTTCATCGGTGAGCAGCCGGCCTAGCGGGTCGGTGCTCAGCCCGCTATCGGCGGCCAGCTCCGGCACGCCGAACCCCGCCGTCCACACCGTTACTGCGCTGGGCAGGATCGCGCTGTCTGCCAGCACCACCGCATCGGAGCGGACCTCGCGGACCACAGCCGTCTCGAGCACGTCGACACCGAGGCGGCGCAGCCACTTCGCCACCGAACGCCGACCCGCCCGGCTCAGCGACGGCCCCAGCACGCCGCCGCAGACCAGGGTCACGCGGTGTTGGCCGGCCAGCTCGGCGGCTGTTTCGATGCCGGTCAATCCGCCGCCGATCACCGCTACGGGCGCGTCGGGATGCAGCCCGTCCAACGCGCCGCGCAGCCGTTCGGCCTGCTCGAATTCTGCTATTGGATAGGCGAATTCGGTAGCACCGGGCACCGTCGCGGGCACCATGCCGGTGCTGCCGACGGCGTAGATCAGGTAGTCGTAGCCCAAAATTGCACCGGAGGCCAGCTCGATGGTGTGGTCGGTGTTGTTGATCCGCTCGGCGCTGTCAACGATCAGCCGGATGCCGTCGCCGAGCAGCGTGCCGTAGTCGACGGTGGCGGTACCGCTACCGGCGGTCAACTGATGCAACCGAATTCGTTCGACGAAGGCCGGGCGTGGATTCAACACCGTGATCTCGACGTCGGCGCGCAGCCGTAGGTGGTTGGCGGCCAGCGTTCCGGCGTATCCGCCGCCGATCACGACGATGTGAGTGCGCGGGTCGGTCATTGCTATCTCCTGTTCTTGCAGAGTGTTGTGCCCTTGAGACACCGCCGGGGTTGCGGATGTGACAGCGTTCCGGCCGCTGTGACCAGGCTCACGTCGGCCGGGAAAACCCCGACAGCAGCAGGTCGACGCGAGCGGCTCGATATTCCGGGCGTAACCGGCCGCTGCGGTCGAGGGTGACCAGGCCGTGCAGCGCTGCCCAGACCACCTCGGAGAGCGTGTCGGCATCCCGATCACCTGCGACCATCCCCACCGCCGCACGCAACTCGCTGAAAGCCGCGTTCAACTGCGGCGGGGTGTCCGCGGCGGCGAAGTGCAGCGTCGTAGCGCGGGTGAACATCGCGTCGAACACGGCCGGATTTTCGTGGGCAAACCCGATGAACGCGTGGGCGACTCGCGCCAAGGCGTCCCGGCCGTCGGTGGCACCGCTGCGTGCCGAAGACAGCGCGTCGGCGAGCTCGCCGAATCCCTGGACGGCGACCGAGGCGACAACGCCCTCCATGCCCGAGAAGTGCTTGTACAACACGGGCTGGCTGTACTCGATCTCGGTGGAAAGCCGGCGGGTGGTGACGGCGTCCCAGCCCTCCGCTTCGGCCAGCTTGCGTGCCGTGGCGGTGATGAGTTGGCGTCGCGTGGCCCGCTCCCGGGCTCGACGGTCTTCGATGGCCATGAGTCATGCTAGCGCCGATACCAAAGCTAGCGGTGCTATTGACGGAGATCGCGGCGGGGGTTAGCGTTGCTAACGTCTACCGCCGAAAGGGGAGTCCGGGACATGACCACGTTCCTGGCGATGCTCAACGAGCGCGACCCGAACCTCGTCGCCGCCAAATTGTTCGCGTTGATCGCGGTGTTGGGTACCGCCGTGGTCTACGGCACCGACGTGTTCTGTGCGATGGTGCAACGGCCCGCGCTGGCCCGTGTCGACGACCCGGCCCTGTTGGCGGTGATGGGCAACATCCATCGCTACGGCGACCGGCGGATGCCGGTGCCCGGGGTGCTCGGCCTGGTGGCCGCGGCGGTCAGTGTGGCATTAGCCGCGACGTCCGGCCGCTGGCCGCAAGCCGGCGCAGCCGGTGTCGCCGTTGGGCTGCTGCTGGTTTGGCTGGTGCTCTACCTGCGAGTGAGCGCACCGATCAACCGCCAACTCACCGCCGCGGTCGATCATCGCGAGCCGCCGACGCATGCCCGTGCGCTGCAACGCAACTGGGACAACGTAATCACCCTCAGAGCCACCTTGCAGGGTCTGGCGGTTGCGGCATTGTGCGTGACGCTGCTGATCTGAGCTGTGGTATCGACTAACCGAAGGAGCAACAGAAAAATGGTCAACTACCAGCGATTAATCATGCGCGCTGCTCCGCTGTTCAACGCGCCGGTTGCGGCGATAGCGACCTCTCCCCGCCTCGGGGCGAGGCTGCGGCGCAGTATCACGCTGATCACCTACACCGGGCGACGTTCCGGACGGACGTTCAGTCTTCCGGTGGCCTACCGCCGCCGCGGTGACGACAACATCGATATCACCGCAAACCTGCCTGAGGCCAAGACGTGGTGGCACAACTTCGTCGGCGACGGCGCTCCGATTTCGCTGAGGCTGGACGGCGCCGAGCGCACCGGCCATGCCGTAGCCCACCGAGACGACAAGGGGCGCGTCACTGTTCGTGTTCGCCTGGCCGGCCGGTGAACTCAGTCGACTTGGTAGCGCGGGAACACCGCGGTGGGTGACGGCAACGCCGTTCCGGGTGTGAGGCGCGCCCCGACCGCGGCGAAGGTCCGGCGATCTGCTGGCTGGCCGAGCAGGTCCAACAGCCTGGCCGCCGACTCGGGCATCACCGGCTGGACCAACAGCGCCGCAATTCGCACCACCTCGCAGGTGGTGTAGAGCACGGTGCCGAAGCGGATCTGGTCTGCCCCGGATTCGCTCTTGCGCAACACCCATGGCTGCTGCGCGGAGAAGTACCTGTTCGCCGCGCCCAGCATCAGCCAAATCGCCTCCAGCGCCAAATGCATTGCTTGGAAATCGAACTCGGCACGTACCTGGTCGAGCAGGCTATCGGCGGCGGCCAGCAGCTCGGTGTCGTCGGAGCTGAAATCGCCCGGTGTCGGGACGATTCCGTCGAGGTTCTTGGCCACCATCGACAGTGATCGTTGGGCCAGGTTGCCCAATTCGTTGGCCAGGTCGGCGTTGGTTCGGGCGATGATCGCCTCTTTGCTGTAGCTGCCATCCTGGCCGAAGGGCACTTCGCGCAAGAAGAAGTAACGCACTTGGTCGACGCCGAACTCGTCGATGAGGGCGACGGGATCGATCACGTTGCCCACCGACTTGCTCATCTTCTCGCCGCTGTTGAGCACGAAGCCGTGCGCGAAAACCCTTCTCGGAAGTTCAATTCCGGCGGACATCAAAAACGCCGGCCAATAGACGGCGTGGAACCTGATGATGTCTTTGCCGATCATGTGCAGGTCAGCGGGCCAGTAGCGGCGGAACAACTCGGACTCGGTATCGGGGTAGCCGACCCCGGTCAGGTAGTTGGTCAGCGCGTCGACCCAGACGTACATGACGTGTTCCTGATGCTCGGGCACCTTGACGCCCCAGTCGAACGATGTCCGCGAGATCGACAGGTCGTTCAACCCACCGGAGACGAAGCTGACCACCTCGTTGCGCCGTACCTGGGGTCCGATGAATTCCGGATTGGCTTCGTAATGCGCCAGCAGCTTGTCGCCGTAGGCCGACAGCCGGAAGAAATAGGTCTGCTCTTCTGTCCAGGTGACCGGGGTGCCGGTTTCGACGGCGACGCGAGCACCGTTGGCGTCCAGAGCTGTTTCGTCTTCGGTGAAGTAGCGCTCGTCACGCACCGAATACCAGCCGACATAGCTGTCCAGATAGATGTCACCGGCATCCGCCATCCGCTGCCAGATGGCCTTCGATGCCTGGTGATGGTCAGCATCGGTGGTGCGGATGAACCGGTCGAATGAGATGCCGAGCCGCTCCTGCAGCCGCTGAAACACATCCGAGTTCCGCTTGGCAAGTTCTGGGGGCAAAATCCCTTCGGCGGCGGCTGCTTGCGCCATTTTCAACCCGTGCTCATCGGTTCCGGTCAGGAAGCGCACGTCGAAGCCGTCGAGCCGCTTGAAGCGCGCGATCGCATCCGTGGCGATGTATTCGTACGCGTGCCCGATGTGCGGGTCGCCGTTCGGGTACGTGATCGCCGTGGTGATGTAGTAGGGCCGCGTCGTCGTCATCGTTTGTCACCCTATTGTGTGCGCGTGGCTTCCAAACGCCAGCCGCCGCCTGCTCCCGAGCCGCTGAGCCCGCTCATCGACGCGCACACCCACCTCGACGCGTGTGGCGCGCGGGACGGCGACGACGTGCGCGCGATCGTCGACCGCGCCGCGGCGGTCGGCGTGGTCGCGGTGGTCACCATTGCCGACGACCTGGCTTCGGCGCGCTGGGTGACACGGGCCGCCGAGTGGGATCCGCGGGTGTACGCCGCGGTGGCGCTGCACCCGACCCGCGCCGGCGCGCTGACCGACGCGGCTCGTGCCGAGATCGAGCGGTTGACTGCCCACCCGCGTGTGGTGGCGGTCGGTGAGACCGGCATGGATCTGTACTGGCCGGGCCGGCTGGAGGGCTGCGCAGAGCCGAAAGTGCAGCGGGAGGCCTTCGCGTGGCATATCGACCTGGCCAAGCGGACCGGGAAACCGCTGATGATTCACAACAGGGAGGCCGACACCGAGGTGCTCGACGTGCTGCAGGCCGAGGGCGCGCCGGACACGGTGATCTTTCACTGTTTCTCCTCGGGACCCGACATGGCGCGCGCGTGCGTCGACGCCGGATGGCTGGTCAGCCTGTCCGGGACGGTGAGTTTCCGTAACGCCCGGTCGCTGCGGGAAGGGGTCGCGCTGATCCCCGCGGCTCAGCTGCTGGTGGAGACCGACGCGCCGTTTTTGACGCCCCATCCGTACCGGGGGGCGCCCAACGAGCCCTACTGCCTGCCCTACACTGTTCGGGCGCTGGCCGATCTCGTCGATCGGCCGGCTAACGAACTGGCCGAGGTGACCACAGGAAATGCCCGCCGCGCCTATGGGCTGGCGGTAAGTAGTTAAGAGTCCGCTAAGACGGCGGCGGCAGAGTTGCTCTATCTAGGCCGGTTCGTTACCGTCTTGTGATCGAACGGTGGGGCCCCTAGTGGGCCTTTTATTTTGTGGACGAACAGTTACTGAAGTGGTTTTTGAGGTCGGGGATACACGCGCGTTGAACGTACTTACGAAACTCCATCAGGCCCCCTCACCGGCCCTGCGTCTCCTGGTTGCGGGTTTGCTCCTGGTCTTGGCCTTCGCCGGTGGCTATGCGGTCGCCGACTACAAGACGGTGACGCTCAGTGTCGATGGAACCGCGATGACCGTGACCACGATGAAGTCACGGGTGATCGACATCATCAGGGAGAACGGGTTCAACGTCAGCGAACGTGACGACTTGTATCCCGCCGCCGGTGAGCGCCTCCGCGCGGGAGAAAACATCGTGCTTCGGCGCAGCCGGCCGCTGGAGATCTCGCTGGACGGCCAAAATGCCAAGCAGGTGTGGACGACCGCGTCCACGGTCGACGAGGCACTGGCTCAGCTGGCGATGACCGACACGGCTCCGGCCGCGGCCTCACGCGGTAGCCGTGTCCCGCTGGCCGGGATGGCACTGCCGGTCGTCAGCGCCAAGACGGTCGAGCTCGACGACGGCGGAGCGGTGCGCAACGTGCACCTGGCCGCCGCCAGGGTCGGGGACCTGCTGGTCGGCGTCGGAGCGCCCTTGTTGCAAAGTGACCAGGTCATTCCGGGCGCGGCCGCGCCGGTGATCGACGGCATGCACATCCAGGTGACACGCAACCGCATCGAGAAGATCACCGAGCGGGTGCCGCTGGTTCCGCCGCGGCGGCGGATTGAGGACCCGGAGATGAACATGGACCGCGAGGTCGTCCAAGACCCGGGCACGCCGGGTTCTCAGGACGTGACCTTCGCGGTGTCCAAAGTCAACGGTGTGGAAACCGGCCGGCTGCCGGTGGCCAGTCATGTGATCACTCCGGCCCGTGAGGCCGTGGTGCGGGTCGGCACCAAACCGGGCACCGACGTCCCAGAGGTCTCCAACGGAGAAATCTGGGACGCCATCTCGCACTGCGAGGCCGGCGGAAACTGGGCCATCAACACCGGCAACGGCTACTACGGCGGCGTGCAGTTCGACCAGGGCACCTGGGAGCGCAACGGTGGTTTGCGGTTCGCGCCCCGCGCGGACCTGGCGACCCGGGAAGAGCAGATCGCCGTTGCGGAGGTGACGCGGGCTCGCCAGGGTTGGGGAGCGTGGCCGGTCTGCAGCGGAAGAGCGGGTGCGCGCTGACCATCCGGTTGCTCGGGCGCACCGAGATCCGCAGGCTGGCCAAGGAACTCGAGTTCCGGCCCCGTAAATCGTTGGGGCAGAACTTCGTTCACGACGCCAACACGGTGCGCCGCGTAGTTTCGTCATCCGGAGTCAACCGGCACGATCATGTGTTGGAGGTCGGCCCCGGTCTGGGATCGCTCACCCTGGCACTGCTAGACCGCGGGGCCGCGGTTAGCGCCGTCGAGATCGACCCGGTGCTGGCCGGTCGGCTGCCGAACACCGTTGCCGAGCATTCGAACAGCGAAATCCACCGGCTGACCGTGCTGAACCG
>Ga0335075_10012387_pt1 | contig 12886 bp, 9 predicted proteins | sample Lox_Sample_24_FD_206723 | JGI IMG/M metagenome (GOLD analysis project Ga0335075, IMG submission 206723) | Soil microbial communities from Loxahatchee National Wildlife Refuge, Florida, United States - Lox_Sample_2.4 | ecosystem: Environmental > Terrestrial > Soil > Wetlands | place: USA: Florida... | reverse complement strand
TCGAGCAGCCGTCGTCGAACACCCGCCGCCCCATCCGGACGCCGGCCAGCCGCCAGAACGCCGCCTTGAACGGGGTGCCGTCGAAGATCCGCATGAACGCGATCGACGGCACCTTCCAGTAGCGCTCATGCCGCCAGAACGGCTTCTGGTAGATGGAGCAGAACCGCGGCCGCAGCGGGCGGAACCCGGTGACGGCCCGGTCCGCGAGCGTGAATACGGCGATGAGCACGGCCACGTCAGCGAAGATCAGCCCCGTGGTACACGCCCAGCCTCGCCAGCCCCGGTCGCTGAGCGGCAGCAGCGCGACACACAGCAGCCAGCACAGCAGCGCGAAGCGCACCAGCAGGTGCAGCCCGATCGTGACGAGGTTGTGCCTGGTCTTGGCGGCGATGCGACGACGCCGGACCGACTCGGCGCTGAACTCCTCGAACAGGTTGTCGCGCTGGACGGTGCGCGGGATCTCGAACGACGGCGAGCCGAGCAGCCCGACGCCTTCCCGGACCGGGCCGGCCAGCGGGATCATCGCCTTGGTGGCGATCAGGCAGTTCTCGCCGATCCGCGCGTCGGCCGGCCACGCGAGGTCGTTGCCCAGGAAGTTCCCCGGCCCGACCACGACGGGCCGGACCTGGAAGGCGCTGCTCGAGAAGTCCGCGTTGATCATGGACAGGCCGTCGGAGACCATCGTCCCGGTGCCGATGAAGCTGAGCGCGGGGACATCGTGGTGCAAGGTCGTCCCGAAGTTCGATCCGGTCTGCTCGACCCGCCCGAGGCGGTAGCCGATCAGCTTCAGGTAGCGCGTGATCAGCACGCTGTCCCCGAACAGCAAGTTGAACGGTGCGAGGTTCGACCATCGCGACACCAGGTGCTGCACCGTGAAGTGGAAGCCGAACAGCGGGTAGGTCTTCCCCGGCCGCAGCAGTAGCGTCAGCAGCCGTGGCACGGTGGCCGCCATGATGAGCCCGGCGATCAGCGCCCCGCCGCCGATCACCGCCGCGTCGATGACCGAGTCCACTTCCGGCATGCTGGCGAGCATCCGCGGCCGGGACCACAGCAGCACGCCGACGGCGGCCTCCACGGGCCCGGCGATCAGCAGGAAGATCGCCAGCCGGGACCCCGAGTACCAGGCGCGGCGCAGTCGCCCGCAGCGTGCGGTGCCGGCCATCCGGTAGTTGTAGTCGCTGTCCGCGGGCCGGGCGGGTGAGCCGTGCCAGCACGCTCCGGCGGGCACGACCTGCCCGGCGAGCAGCGAGGAGGAGTGCCCGAGGGTCGCGCCGTCCTCGATACCGGTGCCGATGTCGAGCACGGTCTGCTCGCCGACGAAGACGTCCGCGCCGAGCGTGACCGGGGCGATCTCGATCACCCCGCCGCGGGCCCGGTAGCCGTTGAAGTAGCAGGCCTTCCTGACCACGGTGCCAGGCCCGACGGTGAGCAGATCGGTGACGACCGGCACGTGCGCGCTGAAGATCACCGCGCCCCGGCCGACCTTGGCGCCCAGCATCCGCAAGTAGAGGTTGAACAACGGGGTGCCGACGCTGAGCAGCGCCAGCGGGCTGGCGACCAGCAGGCTCTTGACGATCCAGAACCGCAGGTAGGCGAGGCTCCAGATCGTGACCCGCCGCGGCTTCCAGCGGCCGATGAGCAGCCACTTCGCGGCGATCGGGAGCGCCGCCAGCCCGGCTTGCAGCGCCACGCCGAACACGACCGCGCGCACGACGAGGTCCGCGGCCCCGTGGCTGGCGGTCAGCCAGGCGGAGCCAGCGTCAACCGCGAACGCCAGCAGCCCGATCAGGCCCGCGAAGACGAGCAGCTGCAAGGCCCCGCACAGCGCGTACCGCGGCTTGCCGACCGGGGCGCCAAGCTCGAGCGATTCCGGCGGCACCGGCATCGGCCGCGCCCTCGGGGCGCCTGCCGGCCGCGCGCCGTCATCGATGGCCTCGCCGCCGATGACGGCGGCCAGGCGGCGCACGGTCCGGTTCTCGTAGATGTCCCGCATCGACACCGTGATGCCGTCCGGCAGCCCGGCGACGAACCGGGCCATGAGCAGGGAGCTCGCGCCGAGCTCATCGAAGAAGTCGGCGTCCGCCGACACCCGTTCCGTGCCGAGCACGCCGGCCAGCGTGTCCGCCAGCATTTGCTCGGTCCCGGCGGCTGGCGCGGCGTACTCGCCGCGGACCGCCTGGCGGTGGTGCCCCGACGGCGGCGGCAGGGCCTTGCGGTCCACCTTCCCGGCGGTCGACATCGGTATCTCGGCGAGCTCTACCAGGTAGGGCGGCACCATATAGGCGGGCAGCCGCTCGCGCAGGTGCGCGTGGAGCGCGTCGAGGCCAGCCGCGGAAGCGTCGCGGCGGAGCCGGTAGTAGCCGGCGAGCTCTATCACGCCGGGCCCGGACTCGTAGGTGGTGACGACCGCCTGCGCGACCCCGGGCGCCTCGGCGAGCACCGACTCGATCTCGGCCAGCTCGATCCGGTATCCGCGGATCTTGACCTGGGTGTCGATGCGGCCCTTGTGCACGATCTCGCCGTCGGCGTTGATCTTGCCGAGGTCGCCGGTCCGGTAGATCCTCCCGGAGGGGTTGCCCGGCATGCCGGCGACGTCGGGTGTGAACGCCTTGTCCGTCTTCTCGGGCAGGTTGAGGTAGCCCCTGGCCAGCCCGATGCCCCCGATCGCGATCTCACCGGTCATGTCGGCCGGCAGCACCTGGCCGGTCTGCCGGTCGAGGATCGCGACGGAGTACGTCGGCAGCGGCACCCCGATCGTCACCGGCCGGCCCGGCTCGAGCACCGTCCACGTCGCCGACACGGTGGCCTCCGTGGGCCCGTACACGTTGAGGAACCGCCGGCCCGGGCGGTGCCAGCGCTCCGCGAGCTCGGGCGGGCAGGCTTCCCCGGAGACGAGCAGGAACCTCAGCTGCGGGAGTTCCTCGTCCAGCGTGGCGAGCAGCGTGGGGACGCAGCACAGCGCGGTGATGCGCTGCTCGCGCAGGAACCTGGCCAGGTCGGGGCCGAGCAGGTTCCCGCCCCGCGGCTTCGGCACCAGCGTGGCCCCGGACAGCCACGGCACCCAGGTCTCCTCGACGGCGAAGTCGAACGCCATCGTCAGCCCCTGGTACACGCGGTCATCAGCGGTGTAGCCGTACGTCTCGGCCGCGACCCGCACGAAGTTGCAGATGCTGGGATGGCTGATCGCCACCCCCTTGGGCCAGCCGGTCGTCCCCGAGGTGTAGATGATGTAGCAGAGGTCGTCGCGGAGCGCGCCGGACTCGGCCGCGTGGACGCGCTCCGCGCTTTCCGCGCCGATCCGCCGGGCGGCGCGGTCCAGGTACACCACGTCCACTCCGGCTCCGGACTCCCACGCCGCGGCCGCCAGCTCGGTGAGCCGCGAGTGGGAAAGGACCGTGCGGACCCCGGCGTCGGAGCTGATGTACGATAGCCGGTCCGCCGGGAACCCCTTGTCCAGCGGGACATAGACCGCGTGTGCCTTGAGCACGGCGAGCATGGCGACGTAGCCCATCACCGCGTCGTCGAACAGCAGGCCAATCCGTTCGCAGGGCCGGACGCCGAGGCGGCGGACCAGGAACTGGGCGAGCCGGTTCGCCGCCGCGTCCAGCTGGTCGTACGTCAGCCGGCCGCCCGGCCCGTCGACCGCGAGCGCGCCGCCGCGGCCGGCCTTCCGCAGCTGCGTGCACCGGTCCTCGTACAAGTCCTCAAGACGCTCCCCGTCGCGCCAGCGGATTCCGTTGTTCCCCGCGGACGTGAGGATCTTCCCGTCAGTGCTGGTATCGACCACCATGGGTAGCCGTTCCCCCTGCCCGTTTTGTCCGCGCTCCCAACGCAGTCGGTATCTATACGACAGAAAGTCCCAGAGGGATTGCCCCTCTGTGACCGGTTCGCAAGACCGGGCATACGGCACCGCTAAAGTTAGTTGTAGTAAGACAAGTAAACGTGCCGGCCCCTTCGCAGGGGGCCTAAGCCGAGGGAGTTGTGCTGCCTGAGCTGAGCCGTCGGCGCCGTTACCTGGTGCTGGCCATCTGCTGCCTGAGCCTGTTCATCGTCGGGCTGGACGTCACGATCATCAACGTGGCCGTGCCGGCGATCGGGCGAGATTTCCACGCGCCCGTGTCCGGGCTGCAGTGGACGATCGACGCGTACCTGCTCGTGATCGCGAGCCTGCTCATGCTGTCCGGGTCGACCGCGGACCGGGTGGGCCGCCGTCGCGTGTTCCAGATCGGGCTCGCGATCTTCACGGTCGGCTCGCTGGCGTGCAGCCTCGCGCCGAGCCTGGACGCGCTGATCGGGTTCCGCGCGCTGCAGGCCGTCGGCGGGTCGATGCTCAACCCGGTCGCGATGGCGATCATCACGAACACGTTCACCGAGCCGGGTGAGCGGGCGAAGGCGATCGGGGCGTGGGGCAGCGTGTTCGGGCTGTCGATGGCGCTCGGGCCGATCATCGGCGGCGCCCTCGTCGACTCCGTGGGCTGGCGCGGCGTCTTCTGGGTCAACATCCCGGTCGGGGTGGCGGCCATCATCCTGACGGCCCTGTTCGTGCCAGAGTCACGGGCGGCTAAATACAGGCGCCCGGACCCGTTCGGGCAAATTCTCATCATGATCCTGCTGGCGACGGTCAGCTACGGGATCATCGAGGGACCGGACTACGGGTGGGGATCGGCGCGGATCCTCGGCTGCTTCGCGGTGGCGGCGGTCTCGCTCGTCACCTTCCTCAGCCACGAGCGGCGGCGCGCTGATCCGCTGCTGGACCTGCGGTTCTTCCGCAGCCGGCCGTTCTCGGGGGCGGCGCTGACCGCGGTGACCGGGCTGGCCTCGTTCGCCGGGTTCCTGTTCCTGATCACGCTGTACCTGCAGGACGTGCGCGGCGACCGGCCGCTGATCGCCGGGCTGTTCCTGCTGCCGATGGCGGTGGTCATGGCCTTGTCCGCGCCGCTGGCCGGGCGGGTGATCGCGCGCCGCGGCACCAGGATCCCGCTGGTGATCTCCGGCGTCGGGATCGCCGCCGGCGGGCTGCTGCTGACGTTCCTCACCGCGACCTCGCCGGCCTGGTACGTGCTGCTGTGCGGGCTGGTGTTCGGCATCGGCCAGGGCTGGCTGAACGCCCCGATCACGAACAACGCGGTGGCCGGGATGCCCAGGTCGCAGGCGGGCGTCGCGGCCGGGATCGCGTCGACCGGCCGCCAGGTCGGCTCCTCGCTCGGCGTGGCGGTGATGGGCTCGGTGCTCGCGGCGAACCTGCACGGCTCGTTCGCGAGCGGGTTCGCCGCCGCGACCCGGCCCGGCTGGTGGATCGTCGTCGGCCTCGGCGTCGTGGTGCTCGTGCTGGCCCTGTACACGACGGGCCGGGCGGGCCGGGCGAGCGCCGAGCGCACCGCGTCGCTGATCACCGGCGGCGACGAGAAGCTGCCGGCCCCCCAGGCGCACGGCGCCCGCGCCGCGTGAGCAGCATCGACCTGCTCGGCCGGGCGGGGGGCTCGGGCCGGGAGATCACGATCCCCGAGGGGCCAGCGGGCCGCCGGCAGCGGGTGGTGGTGCTGCTCATCTGCAGCTCCAGCCTGTTCATCACGTACCTGGACTCGACGATCCTCAACGTGGCGCTGCCGACCATCCAGGCGGATCTGCACGCCAGCCTCGCCGCCCTGCAGTGGGTCGCCGACGCGTACCTGCTCGTCGTCGCCAGCCTGCTGATCCTCGCCGGGTCGATGGCGGACCGGCTGGGCCGCAAGCGGCTGTTCCTCATCGGGCTGTTCGGGTTCAGCCTCGGATCGCTGCTGTGCAGCCTCGCGCCGGACACGGGATCGCTGATCGCGCTGCGCATGCTGCAAGGCCTCGGCGGGACCATGCTGACGCCGGTCTCGCTGTCGATCGTGCGGAACGTGTTCACCGACCCGCGGGAGCGGGCGCAGGCGCTGGGGATCTGGAGCGGGATCTTCGGCGTCGCGACCGCGTGCGGGCCGGTCGTCGGCGGCGTCCTGGTCAGCGAGGTCGGCTGGCGGTCGGTGTTCTGGGTGAACGTGCCGATCGGCGTCGCGATGATCCTCGCCGCGCGGCGGTACGTGCCCGAGTCGCGGGCGCCGCACCCGCGGCGGGTCGACGTGCCCGGGCAGGTGCTGATGATCGCGTTGCTGGGGACGCTGACGTACGCGGTGATCCAGGGGCCGGAGTACGGGTGGACGTCGGCGCTGATCCTGGCGCTGTTCGCGGTCGCGGTCGTCGCGGCGGTCGCGTTCATCCTGGTCGAACGGCGCCGCGGCGACGAGGCGCTGCTCGAGTTGCGGTTCTTCCGCAGTCCGCCGTTCACCGGGGCCGCGGTGATCGCGGTGCTGTCGTTCGTGGTGCTCGCCGGGTTCCTGTTCGTCATCACGCTGTACCTCCAGGAGGTGCGCGGCGACTCGCCGCTGCGGGCCGGGCTCAGCCTGCTGCCGGCGACGATCCTGATGGCGGCCGCCGCGCCGGTGGCCGGGCACCTGACCGCGCATCGCGGGCCGCGGATCCCGCTCGTGGTCAGCGGCATCTTGATGGCGGTCGGTGCGGGGCTGCTGGTGGCGCTGTCCCCGGGTACGTCCTACTGGTGGCTCGCGCTCGCCCTCGCGGTCCTCGGCGCGGGCGAGGGCCTGGTCAACCCGCCACTCACCAACACGGGCGTCAACGGCATGCCGCCGGCGCAGGCGGGCGTCGCGGCGGCGGTGATCTCCGCCACCCGCCAGTTCGGCAGCGTGCTTGGTGTCGCGGTCATGGGCGCCATGCTCACCAGCGGCGTCCGTTCCAGGATGGCGGCCGGCCAGACGCACGCGGCGGCGCTGAGCGCGGCCACCCACGCCCCGTGGGTGCTCGCCGTGGTGTGCGGAGTGCTGGTGGCCGTCGTCGCGCTGGTCACCACCTCGGCGCGGGCCCTCGGCGCGGCGGGCGTGCACGACTGACCGGCGGGCGGCCGTCGCGCTCCTGGGCTGTGCTTATCCTGGACGGGTGAACTTCCTGATCTACGCCGTCGCGGTCGTGTGCCCCCTGTCCGGGGTCGCGCTGATCGTGGCGGCGCTGCGGGACATGTCGCGCCCGGCGCGCATCGCCCGCCGTGAGGCGAGGCACCTGGACGCGGAGCTGCGCGCCCAGCAGGAGACCGGCGCCCGGCCGGGGCAGTAACGCCCCGGCCGTCCCAAGCCGTCCCACGCCGTCCCAGGCCCTCTCAGGCCGTCTCGGATTGAAGGATCTCGGCCACCGGGTGACGAGCGCCCAGCCGCGCCGGGACCATCGTGAGGGCGGCTATCACCAGCAGCGCCCCGAGCACCGCGCCGGCGAGCCACGGCACCGGCGGCAGGCTGCCCTTGTTGACCACGACATCGAACAGCCCGATGCCGATCGGGATCCCCACGATCGCACCCGGCAGCGCCGAGAGCACCTGCGCGACGACCAGCCCGGAGCTGACCTGCGGCACCCGCGCGCCGAGCGCCCGCATGAGCGCCGCGGCGCGCCGCGCGTCGATGACGGTCGCCCAGGTCGTGAAGATCGCGTTGAGCGCCGCGAGGAGGACGACCATGATCGTCATGACCGTGAGCATCTGCTCGTCCCGCGCGACGACGGGATCCGACAGCCCTCCGGCGGTCAGCGACGAACCCGTGGTGGCGAGCCTGGTGTTGACGGTGGCGTGGAAGGACAGCACGACCACGAGGCCGGCGACCGTGACCGCGATGTTCGCCGCGGACAGCAGCGCCCGGCGCGGCCGGCGGGCGACGAGCCGGACCCCGAACAGCACCGAGAGCGGGAGGCCGGCGGAGAGCCTGATCAGCGAGCCCCGGCGCCCGGGCGGGCGTGCCACGTCGTTGATCGCGGAGACCGTGCTGGTACGCGCGGCGCGGATCGCGGGAACGAGCGTTGCCGCCAGGGCGACCACGAGCGCCAGCGCCACGACCTCGATCGCGTTCGCGGCCGTCAGCGATGACCCGCCCGGCGCCCCGACCAGGGCGGCGCCCGGGCTGGTGAGCAACGGCGCCGCGAGCGACCCGGCAACGAGCCCGATCACCGCCGCGAACAGCGCCAGCACGAGGTTCTCCGCGAGGAACATCGCCGCCACGACGCCCGGCGTCGCGCCGACCGCCTTCAGCAGCCCGACCCGGCGCGCGTACTCCGACAGCCGCCGCCCCACGAGCACGGTCACGCTCGCGATCGCGAGCAGCGCCAGCAGGAGCGCGCCCGGCTCGAGCACCGACTGCGCGTCCTGGACCAGCAGCGCGTCCGCGGCGGCGATCCCGTCCCAGGTCGAGAACATCGGACCGGTGTACGTCGGCTGGAATCCTGGCGCGCCGCCACCCCGCGGGGGCGGAACGAACCGCTGATCGGCGAACGCGTCCGCGTCAGCCGGGTTGGTGAGCTTCAGGTTGAGCGCGTAGGTAGTCAGCGGATTCGCCTTCGATGTCAGCCCGCGCGCGCCGGCCTCGGTCATCCAGATCACGCCGACGTTCCGCCAGTTGTGCCCTTCGACGACGAACGAGAGCGGGCAGGAGCTGGCGGTGAAGTAGCAGAGGTTCGGGTACGGCGGCTGGGCGGCGGTCACCGCGATCCCGGCGACGGTGAAGCGCTGGCCGTTCAGCGTCACCACGTCGCCGACCCCGGCGCCGAGCGCGTCGGCGAACGTCCGCTCGATTACCACGCCGCCCGGCCGCACCCAGCTCCCGGCCGTCACGTCCGGCTGGTCGACGGCGGCCGGCGCCTGGCTGCGTCCCTCGGCGAAAACCCCCGCGGTGCGGCCGTCGAACTGGATGGTGGCGGAGGCGACCGGGTAGGGTCCGCTGGAACTCGCGACGCCGGAGGCGTGCACCAGCGACGACGCCTGCGAGGTGGACGTCAGGTACGCCACGACGTCGGGTCCCTTCGCCGCGGCCTTGGTCGCCGCGAAGGGCTGATTGGTCACGCCGTTCATGGACAGCGCCATCGTGAGCGTGGCGGTCGCCGCGGCGATCGCGATGACGAGCAGGATGGCCTGGGCCGCGTGCTGCCGCAGGTCGCGGAGCGCGAGGCGGTAGACAAGGAGCACCTTACCCATCACGGTTCCTCCCATCAGAGCAGGTCGCTGAGGTTGCCCCGGCTGCCGCCGGTGAGCCTGGTCTCGTCCACGAGCGCCCCGTCGCGCATCGACACGAGCCGGTCGGCGGTGGCCGCGACCCGTTCGTCGTGGGTGACGACGACCAGCGTCAGCCCGGAGGCGTGGAGCTGGTCGAAGAGGCGCAGCACGTCGAGCGTCGCCCCGCTGTCCAGGTTGCCGGTCGGCTCGTCCGCCAGCACGACGAGCGGCTCGTTGACGAGCGCCCGGGCGATGGCGGTGCGCTGGCGCTGGCCGCCGGACAGCGCCGACGGAAGGTGGTTAGCGCGGTCCGCGAGGCCCACCCGGTCGAGCAGGGTGAGCGCTCGCCGCCGGGCCTGGCGCGGCGTGCGCCCGGCCAGCAGCGCCGGCAGCTCGACGTTCTCCCTGGCCGTGAGCTCGTCCATCAGGTGAAAGGCCTGGAAGACGAAGCCGATCTCCCGCCTGCGCAGGCCGGCCAGCGCCCGCTCGCTGAGACGGTCGGTGCGCTTGTCGTTCAGCCACAGCTCGCCGCCCGAGGGCCGGTCGAGGCCGCCGAGCAGGTGCAGCAGCGTCGACTTCCCGCACCCGCTCGGTCCCATCACCGCGAGGGTCTCGCCGGGGGCGACGTCAAGGTCGACCTCGTCGACGGCGCGCACCAGCCCCTCGCCTTTCCCGTAGTCTTTGCGCAGCTGGCGAGCGCGAAGCAGCGCTGTTCCCGAACCGCTCATCTCTTTCTCCTTCTGGTGGTCCAGTTCGCCTCGCAGGCCTCCAGCCAGCGGAGATCCGCTTGCAGGCGGAGCACGATTCCTTCGAGTAGCAGGGCCGCGTCGGAGCCTTCCGGCACGTCCAGTTCGGCGCGCTGCGCGTCCCGCAGCCGGCGGAGCAGCTCGCGGCGCTGGGCGTCGACGATGCTGATCGGGTCGGCGAGCCGGGCGGCAGCGGCCGCGATGAGCTTGAGGTGGAACTCGGCGAGGTCCGGTTTCGGCCAGGCCACGTCGGCGAGCCACTCCGCGACGCGCTGCTGGCCCTCCGCGGTGAGCACGTAGACCTTGCGCTCCCGGTCGGCCGGGCCAGCCGCGTCCGGCGCCTCGTCGACGGTGACGAGGCCCGCCTTCTCCAGCCGCCCGAGGGTGACGTAGATCTGGCCGGCGTTCAGCGCCTCGCCGAGCGGGCCGAGTGCGTCGTTCATCCGAGCGCGCAGCTGGTAGCCCTGGGAGGGCTCTTTCGCCAGCATCGCAAGGACGACTTCCTGCTGCATTCAACGCCTCCGTATAACGGTTATACCCAAAGGCTAACGGTTATATGGCAGGCGCGTCAACGCCTATTTTGACGGGGAAACCGTCCTCCTCCACGCCGGCCGCGGCCGCACCGGTGAGCTGGGTAGAGTTGGGCGGTGCCCAAGCTGCAGCAGCTTCGTGCGGACCACGCCGAAGCGGTCCTGGCCTTCGAGCTGGCGAACCGCGCCTACTTCGCCGCCTCCATCTCCGACCGCGGCGATGAGTACTTCGACCAGTTCGCCGACCGGCAGCGCGCCATGCTGGCCGAGCAGGAAGCCGGCGCCGGCGCCTACTACGTGCTCGTCGCCGACGACGGATCGGTCCTCGGCCGGTTCAACCTGTACCGCATCGGGGACGGCACGGCGGAACTCGGCTACCGGGTCGCGCAGCACGCCGCCGGCCGCGGCGTGGCGACCGCGACCGTCCGGGACCTGTGCCAGCTCGCGGCCGAACGGCACGGGCTCCGCGCGCTCACGGCCGCCACCTCCCACGACAACGTCGCGTCCCAGAAGGTGCTGATCAAGTCCGGGTTCGTCCCGGCCGGCCCGGCCGACCCGGCGCACATCGGCGGCAAGCAAGGCACCTGGTACCGGCGCGACCTAGCCCCCGCGGACCCGCCGCCGGGAGCGTTAGCCGGCCAGCCCGGCGAGCAGGCGGTCCTCCTCCGCGGCCGACAGGCCTTCTTTGTCAGGGGCGGGACCGCCCCGGGCCAGGTCCCAGGAGAGGGTGTCGCGGAGCGTGTCGACCACCGGCCGGGTCTCTAGGCCGACGGCGGCCGCCCGGGAGCTGTCGACGTCGTTGAACGCGTCGTAGCCGGGCTCGGCGATCCACAGCGGGATGCCCATCCCCGGGTCGACACCCGCGGCGACCAGCCGGTCCGAGGGGATCCACATCAGATCCGCGTCGCTGTAGGTCGCCGTCATGCACAGACCGATAAATGTTCCGAACGGGACCGGGGTCCCCGTCAGGTTGAACACCCCGGCCGTCCCCGCGTGGCAGGCGTCGATGAAGAACGATGCCACGTCTCGCACGTCGATGAACTGCACCAGGTCACCCGGGTCGCCGGGCACCAGCACCCGCCCGGCGCGGGCGAGCCGGCGCGGCCAGTAGGGCACCCGGTCGGTCGGGTCATGCGGGCCGGTGATCAGGCCGGGCCGCCCGATCAGCGCCCGGTGCCCGTAGACGGACTGCACGACTTGCTCGCACAGGGCCTTGTTCGGCCCGTAGGTCTCCTCGAGAGTGGTCGCGCCCGGACGCAGCTGCGCGACCGGCGCGTCCTCGAGCTGGGCTTCGGTGGTGTCCTGGCTGGCGTACACCGACACCGTCGAGACGAACGCGTACCGGTTGGCCCGCTTGGCGAACGTCTCCGCCGACCGCCGCACGACCTCGGGGTCGTAACTCGCCACGTCGATGACCGCGTCCCACTCGCGGCCGTCCAGCGGGGACAGGTCTTTGGTGCGGTCGCCGATGACGGTCTCCACGCCGGGGTACAGGCCCGGACTGGTCAGGCCGCGGTTGAACAGCGTCACGGTGTCGCCGCGGCCGAGCGCGGCGTCAGTGATCGCCCGCCCCAGGAACCGGGTACCGCCGAGAATGAGGGTGCGCACGGGGCCATCATCGCATCGACGTGGGAGGCAAACGCATGCTGATCTACTCGGCGATCGCGTCGCTCGACCTGTACACGAACGACGCGGACGGCAAGTTCGACTGGGCCGAACCGGACCCGGAGGTCTTCGCCTTCGTCAACGATCAGGAGCGGGGGATCGGGACGTACCTGTACGGGCGCCGGATGTACGAGACCATGCTCCCCTGGGAAACCATGTCGCTGGACGGGCTGAGCCCCGTGGCCCGGGAGTTCACCGGGATATGGCGGTCGGCCGACAAGATCGTCTACTCGGCCACGCTCCGGACGGCGGCCAGCGCGCGGACGCGGGTCGAGCCCCGTTTCGATTCCGAAGCCGTCCGGACGCTGAAGCAGCACGGTGACGTCAGCGTCGGCGGCCCGGTGCTCGCCGCGTCAGCGATACGGGCCGGCCTGGTGGACGAATACCGCCTGCTGCTGACGCCCGTGCTGGTCGGCGGCGGGACCGCGGTCTTCCCCGCCGGGGTCCGGGCGGGGCTTGACCTCGTGGAGCAGCGCCGTTTCGCCAGCGGGGTCGCTTACCTGCGCTACCGTTCCCGGGACTAGCGTTCGCCGCTGCTCAGAGCAGAGCCAGGGGTCTCGGGAGCGATCCCGAACGTACGGTTGGTCCCGTGACTGACACCGAACCCGGATTGGTGCGGCACGTGCGGGCGGGCGGGGTGCGGCTCGCGTACCGGTCCTGGGGACCTGCGGACGCGCCGCCGGTCGTGCTCCTGCACGCGCTCGGCGAAGATTCGTCGGACTGGGCGCCGGTCGCGGCGGCCCTCGCGCCGTCGTGGCGCGTGTACGCGCCTGACCTGCGCGGGCACGGAGCCAGTGACTGGCCGGGCGCGTACACGATCGAGCAGCTCACCACCGACGTGGCGGCGTTCTTCGACGCGCTGGGCCTAGCGCGGGCGGTGCTCG
>Ga0335075_10012386_pt1 | contig 12887 bp, 8 predicted proteins | sample Lox_Sample_24_FD_206723 | JGI IMG/M metagenome (GOLD analysis project Ga0335075, IMG submission 206723) | Soil microbial communities from Loxahatchee National Wildlife Refuge, Florida, United States - Lox_Sample_2.4 | ecosystem: Environmental > Terrestrial > Soil > Wetlands | place: USA: Florida... | reverse complement strand
CATGTAAACCGTTGCGCTGATGAACATGATCGTCGCAAGCGCACCGTCGAGACGAAAGCCGCGCGGGTTGCCCCATAGCGCGGGCCGCCCACCGGTGAAGTAGCGCTGCAGCCACACGAGGATCAGAACGACGAAGCTCACGCCGAAGCCCATGACGCCGTACCACTTCGAGCTCACGAGAAGCCCGAGTGCTACCGTGAACGCCACCAGCCAGAACGTCGCCGAAGATCCTTTCTCGCGCGCGTCACCGGCACGCACTTCGTTTTGCGCGTAGGCCGCTTCGCCGGCCGGCGTCTGATAGTCGATGCTCGGATCGGCGCGATACGTGATGCTAAAATCGTTCCCGGGATAGACCAGCGTTCCGCCGCGATTCTGCGACACGGCGCCGGCAGTGATCTTCGCCTTTCCGCCGGTCGATTCGATCGAGCCGCCGTCGCACGCGTAGAGCGAACGCTTCGCGTCGGAGACGAGCGCGTAGGAGCCTTCCGGGAACGTGAACTCTTGCGCGCCCTCGGCAAACCACTTGCGGAAGAACGTGTAGCGCAGCAGCAGATACACCCCGAGCGCAACGTACATGATGACGATGCGGCTTGAGGCGAGATCCAGGTGGCCGGGCGGATGGATCAAGCTTCCCCACAGCACGTTCCATATGACCACGACCGCGACGCCCGCGACGATCGAGGCGGCGCCCGCCGCGACATAGGCCCACGCCGGAACGCGCGTGTGCACGCGTGACTCGACCTGCGACGCGATCCAGAACCGGTAGAACGCATAGACCGCGCCCAGCGAAAAGACGATCACGAAGCCTTCGGGCGTACCGATGCGCGACTGCACGAAGTGCATACCGTCGCAGATCAAGAGAAACGCCGCTATCGATGAGAAAACCGTCGACCCGGTCACGCGCTTGGCGAACGCGTAGAGCAGCATCACCACCAGAGCGCCGAAGACGACGTCGAGAAAACGCCATCCCCACGTGTTGTCACCGTGCTTCAAACCGCCGAAGAGCAGCACCGAGAGGGTCACCAGCAATTTGGTGAGCGGCGGGTGCGTGTTCTCGTAGATGCGCATGTTGCGAAGATACTCTTCCGCCGCGCGGGCGAAGTAGATCTCGTCGAAGATGCCGCAGCGCGTGACACCGGCGATCGTCCAGCACTGGCCCGTATTTCCGTCGGGATACCAATAGCGGATGAACGACAGGACGAAGCTGAAGACTCCGAGCGCGCTCATCGCGACGTAATCCACCGCGCGCATGACGCAGAGCCCTTGGGCCGGCTCCCACCACCTCCGCATCCGCGGCCGCAACGCGAGCTCCCCGGCCTTTGCCGGTTTCGCGGCGCTCGCGGATTCGGGTGCGGAGCCCAGATACGCGTAGCCGAGCGCGAAGAACGTGCAGACCGCCATGGCGGCGTAGAACCCCGTCAGCACTCCCCAGAGGTTCAGGGCGTCGACCCCCGGCGTGTGGTTGGTCACGACTTGCAGGTACTGCAGCGAATAAATGAGATTGGCGAAGAGCACGACGTTGAGTGCGAGCGATCCCCACAGATACCGCCGTGCAATCGGGATACAGGCCGTACAGAACGTAACCGCGTCGAAACTGTAGCGCTCGTGCATGCGCGTCGCCAGGATGAAGAACGCGAGCAGCGCGATCGTGCACGACTCCATCAGCGAGGCCGGCGTGCCCTCTTGCAGGTAACGCCACACGACCAGCGCGAGCGCAGCCAGCACCAATCCGATTCCCCAGACATACTGGGGAAATTGGACGATGAAGCCGATCAGCTGGTTATCGTGGAGCGGCGGCGGCCCCCAAAACACGTTCTGCCCGAGCAGTGCCTTGACCGCCCACAGGTTGAACGCGTTGACCGTTGCGTAATCGTAGACGCTCGAGCCGTATTCGTAACGCTGTAGCAACCAGTTCAGCGCGTTGAACGGGTTGGCGGTCGGATGGAACGGCACGACCAAGATGATCGAAAAGAGGATCGCCGCGGCGATGCCGATTCCGGTCGCGATCAGCCGCTCGCGCCGGCGTGCGCGATCGGCGAAGGCAAACGCGATGAAGATCGCGATGAGGACGGCGGCCTGCGGTTTGATGAGCAGCGAATACGCGAACGCGACCCACGCAGCGGGGATCAGCGGCGAGACCTTGCCTACGGCGCCGTCGCCGCTCTTTAAAAGAAGGTAGACGGCGAGCAGCGCAAAGCCGGCCGCGACCGAGTCGACCTGACCCCAATCGGCCGAGTTCATGATCGTCGCCGGGCTGAACAGATAAATCGCGGCCGCACCGAGCGCGATGGCCGGGGCCGCGAACCGGCGCGCGATCTGGTAGATCAGCCAGCCGACGCCGAGATCGGCAAGGATTGCCGGCAGCTTGACGACGTCGCGTAGCAGGTTGTAGTGCGGATCGAGCCCACGCAACGGCGCCCACAGATGGCCGAAGAGCGCGAGCACGTAAAAATAACCCGGCGGGTAATCGGCGAAGCTGGTTTTGGTATAGAAGTTCGCAAGACCGTTGTCGAGCAGCGAGAGCGTCCACGCGACGAAGGTCTCGACGTCGGTCGAAAAGCCGCTCGCGCCGATGAAGAGCATCCGCACCCCGAAGGCCAGGAGCAGCAGCAATGGCAGTGCGTACGGGAGCGCGCGCTCCCAGACGGACGTTTGGACGTTCGTCCTGGCGTTCACGGTAGCGTAGGCCTCCGGTCAGCCGACAGGTTCGGCGAGCGTTTCGAGCAGATAGTCGCGCAGTGCGCGGTTGGGGTGGCGTTCCACGACGGCCATAGGTTCTGCAACCGCACGCGCCGCGGCCTCTCGCGCGCCCAGCTCCTCGAGCGCGCCGACGATGCGTTCGACTTCGTCGGGTTCGAGGAGGCGCTCGCGGCAGTATGCCGCGGCAATCTCCTCGCGTGCCGGCGAGGGCGCCTGGGCCAGCGCCCAGACGATCGGAAAACTCCACTTGTGGCGCACCAGGTCGTGGGCGACCGCCTTCCCCGTTCGATCGGCGGACGCCCAGATCCCGAGGATGTCGTCGCGCACTTGGAACGCCATGCCGTACGCGCGTCCCAGTTCCGCATAGCTCTCGATCTGCTCGGAACCGACGTCCGCGCAACACCCGCCGAGCGCGCAGGCGGCTTCGAACAGCGCCGCGGTTTTTCCGGCGATCATCGTCCGGTAGTCGGCGAGCGAAACGTGGCCGGCCCGCTCGAACTGCAGGTCGAGGGACTGCCCATCGCACATGGTGCGATGCGCGCGATGCAGACGTTCGATCATCTCGAGGGCGCGCATCGGACCAACGCGTGCCTTGGCGTTGGTCAGCGCGAGAAAACTGATCGCGCACATGGCGTCACCGGTATTGACTGCCTGGCCGATGCCATAGACGCTCCACAAGGTGCGGCGTCCATGCCGAAACTCGTCGCGGTCCTCGATGTCGTCGTGAACGAGCGAATAGTTGTGCAACAACTCGACCGCTACCGCCGCATCGAGCGCGCTCTCGAGGGGACCGCCTTCGCTTTCGCACGCGATCATGAGCATCGTCGGGCGCAGGCGCTTCCCACGACGGGCGGGCCCGTGCGGCTCGTAGCCGAAGTGATACGCGAGCATCTCGGCGATGGCGGGCGATCCGGTATACGCGTGGATTCGCTCGCGTAGATACTCTTCGAAACGCTCAGACCGGTTGAGCAGCGAGGTCCTCCATGCGCGCTTGCACCTGATCGACGAGCCAGCCCGGCGTCGAAGCGCCGGACATCAAGCCGGCGATCTTCACGCCGTCGAACCACTCCGCCCGCAGTTCGTCGGGGCCTTCGATGTGGTACGAGCGCGCGCCGTGCGACTCCGAGAGCTCGGCGAGATGTTTGGTGTTGGCCGAGGTCTTGCCGCCCACGACGACCATCACCTCGACTTCTTCTGCCAACCGTAGCGCTTCGCTTTGACGGTTATTCGTGTCGGTGCAGATCGTGTTCACCGCACGCACTTCGTAGTATTTTTCACTCAACGCTTTGACGATGTCGCTGAAGCGCTCGCGGGAGTACGTCGACTGCACGACGACGCCGATACGGCTGCCCCGCGGCAGCTTGGCGATGTCTTCGACCTTCTCGATGCACCAGGCGCCCGGGACGTGGCTCAGCGTCCCTTTGACTTCGGGATGGCTCGGGTCGCCGATGACGATGATCTTATAGCCCTCGGCCTTGAGCTTCTCAGCCTGCACGTGAATCTTGGTGACCATCGGACAGGTCGCGTCGATGATCTCGAGGCCTTTGGATCGCGCTTTTTCGAAGACCTCGACGGGCAAGCCGTGAGCGCGCACGAAGAGCGCGCCGCTCTCGACGTCGTCGACGCTCGCCGCATTGCGCAAGCCGTCGCGCTCGAGCGTCGCGACGGTCTGCGGGTTGTGCACGACATGGCCAAGCGTCGTCACGTCGCCGCGACCCGCGATCGCTTCTTCGGCCTTCTTTACCGTGATCGCGACGCCGAAGCAGAATCCCTGAACCTTAGCTTTGCGAATTTCCATCGATGCTTTCCCGTAGGGTACCAATCGCGCCCATGACGTCGTCCGTGAACTTCGCCAAGTCGTCGCGGGTTGCTTTCCGGTCGGCCGGCATCCTCATCGGCCGGCCGAAGGCGACTTTGATCGTAGCGAGGCGCCCGGCGTTGGCGCTTCCCACGATGCATGCCGGCACGACCGGCGCCCCGGTGAGCGACGCAAGAAGCGCAACCCCGATCCTGGGCGCTTTGTCACCGTGGACGTTGCGGCCGCCTTCGGGGAAGATCCCGATGCAGCCCCCCTCGCGCAGCACGTCAACGGAGCGCTTGATCGCAGCCGCGGCGCTGCCCCGGCGATCGACCGGATATGCGCCGAGTGCCGCGATCGTCGGCCCGAGCACGGGAATCTCAAAAAGCTCTTTCTTCGCCATATAGTGGATTTGCCGCGGACAGAACGCACCGAGCAGCGGCGGATCGAGATTCGAAACGTGATTGCACGCAACGATCAACGGTCCGTCGGGCGGGACGCTTTCCGTGCCGTACGCGCGCACGCGCCACAATCCGCGTCCCACGGCGCCGATGACGGCCTTTGCGAACGCATACAAGATCATCGCGCGCGCTCGACGATCGCTACGATCTCCGCAACGACGGCGTCCACGCTCACGCTGCTCGAGTCGACGACGTGCGCATCCGGTGCGGGCGCGAGCGGCGAGACCGCACGCTCCCGGTCGAGCCGGTCGCGCTCCTCGATCTCCTGCGCGAGCTGATGCTCGCTGATATCGACACCGGATTCGAGCAACTGCAGGCGCCGGCGCTCGACGCGCTCCTGGACCGACGCGGTGAGGAAGATCTTGACGCGGGCAAACGGCAGCACCACCGTGCCGATATCGCGCCCGGCCATGACGACCGGCCCGTCTTGTGCGATCTCGCGCTGGCTGCGCACCATCGCTTCGCGCACGCGAGGATGTGCGGCAATCGTCGAGACGACGGTGCTGACTTGATTGGACTGCAGCGTCGCCTCATCGAGCTCGACGCCGCCGGCGATGATGCGAAAACCTTGTGGCGCGTCGGGGTCGAGCGTCACTTTGACGCGCGCACCTTCCCACAAGCGAACCAGCGCGCTTTCATTGTCGGCATCGATGCCGCTGCGCAGCGCGAGATAGGCCAGCGTGCGATACATCGCGCCGGTATCCAGGTAGAGGACGCCGAGTTCTTGCGCGAGCCGGTGCGCAACCGTGGTTTTTCCCGACGCGGCGGGACCGTCGATCGCAATCTGCAGATGCGGTGGTGCGCTCATGGTCGCGGCCAGCGATTCGCTAAAGGATGGCGTTCCACCCGGCGGTAAGATGGCGTCGTGGCCAAAACGCGCGCGGTCTTCTTCTGTAACGCTTGCGGTTTCGAGTCGGCGCGCTGGCTCGGCCGTTGCCCGCAATGCGAAGCATGGAACTCCTTCGACGAACGGCCTTTTGCGGTTCCGGCACGCAGCTCCAAGGCCGTCGCATCGGCACGCAGCGCCGCGCTCGCACCGACGGAGCTCGCGGCGATCGACGGTGCCAAGATCGCGCGCATCCGCAGCGGGATGAGCGAGTTCGACGCCGTCCTCGGCGGCGGTATCGTTCCCGGCAGCCTCACGCTGATCGGCGGCCCGCCGGGCGCCGGCAAATCGACGCTCTTGCTCCAGATCGCCGCGCGCCTCTGTGAAAACGGTCCCGTCGTCTACGTCTGTGGCGAAGAATCGGCGGCGCAGGTCAAGCTGCGCGCGCAACGCCTGGGAATCGACGCACCGCTGCTCGTGCATGCCGAGACGAATCTGCGCGCGGTGCTCGATGCGCTCGACCGCATCCAGCCGCGTGCCGTCATCGTCGACTCGATCCAGACCGTCTGGCTGCCCGACGCCGAGTCGTACGCCGGAAGCGCCACGCAGATTCGCGATTGTACGCAAGCATTGATGGAGTTCGCCAAACGCAGCGGCTGCGCGACCTTCATCGTAGGCCACGTCACCAAGGACGGTGCGATCGCCGGGCCGCGCCTGCTCGAACATCTGGTCGACACGGTGCTCTACTTCGAAGGTGAGACGACCGGCGAATACCGCATTCTGCGCGCATACAAGAACCGCTTCGGTTCGATCGACGAGATCTGCGTCTTCGCGATGCACGATCGCGGCCTCGTCGACGTCCCCAACCCGTCGCAGCTCTTTCTCGCGGGACGCGCGGAGCGTCCCAGCGGTTCATGTGTCGTGGCGTCGATCGTCGGTTCGCGCCCGGTATTGATCGAGGTGCAGGCGCTGGTCGGCGAAAGCAGCTACGGCACGCCGCGGCGCCTGGCGAACAATCTCGATCAGGGGCGTCTTGCCATGATCCTAGCCGTCCTCGAACGGCGGGTCGGCATGCACCTCGGCACGCACGACGTTTACGCGTCGGTCGCCGGCGGCTTGCGGGTCAACGAGCCCGCTGCCGATCTCGGCATCGCGCTTGCGGTCGCATCGTCGTTTCGCGACCGGCCGCTGCCGCCGCACGCCGTGGCCTTCGGTGAGCTCGGGCTCTCGGGCGAATTGCGCAGCGTGAGCGCAACCGCGCGCCGGGAGGCGGAAGCGCGAAAACTCGGTTACAGCACGATCTTTTCACCCGAGGGCTACCGCGACGTCGCCTCCGCGATCGCCGCGGCGTTGTCGTAGATGGCCGTTTTCGAACTGGTGCCGAACCTTTCCGAGGGCCGCGACGCGGCAACGATCGACGCGGCGGTCGACGCGGTGCTCGAAACCGGCGCGCGCGTGCTGCATCGCACGAGCGATCCCGTGCATCATCGAAGCGTGCTCACGATCGCCGGCGGCGACCGCGAGGTGCTCGATGCCGCCGTCGCCCTTGCCGGCGTCGCGGTCAAGCACATCGATCTGCGCGCGCATCGCGGGATACACCCGAGGATCGGCGCGCTGGACGTTCTGCCGTTCGTCCCGCTGCGTGGCGCGTCGCTCGCCGATGCCGCGGCGCTGGCGCACGAGGCGGCCGCGCGGATCTGGGAGACGTATCGCGTCCCTTCCTTTTTCTATGGCGCCGCGGCGCGCGATCCGCAGCGCGAGCTGCTGGCCGACGTGCGTTCGGGAGAGTTCGAGGGGCTCGACGTGCGCTTCGCCCGGATGCCACCCGACGTCGGGGAGATTCCCAAGCACGAGCGCGCCGGCGCGATCGCGGTCGGCGCGCGCCCCCTCCTCGTCGCGTTCAACGTCGAGCTGGAGACCGGCGATCTGGCACTGGCCAAACGTATTGCCCGCACGCTGCGCGAGCGCGACGGCGGTTTGCGCACGCTGCGCGCGCTCGGGCTCCGCTTGAGCGGTGGGGTGGTACAAGTATCGCTCAATGTCACAGACGTCGACGCCACACCGCTCTATCTCGTCGTCGAAACCATTGCACGCCTGGCCGCCAAGAACGGCGTCGCCCTGCGCCGAAGCGAGTTGATCGGTCTGATTCCGCGAGCGGCCGTCGAGACGGCGGCCCGCTATTATTTGGGGAGCCTCTAAGCAATCGTGAAGCACATCGTCGTTCTTATCGCCTGCGCCTTGATCGCGCTTACGGGCTCCAGCGCTCGCGCGCAGCAAACCGGCGGTCCCGGCGATGCCGGCATCTATTCGACGGTGTTGCACAACGGCTTGCGCGTGGTGGTGGTCGAGGACCATGCTGCGCCGGTCGTGCAGACGGCGGTGTGGTATCACTTCGGCTCGCTCGATGAAACGCCGGGTAAGACCGGTCTTGCACACGCGACCGAGCACATGATGTTCCGCGGCACGCCGACGCTTTCGTCGGGAGGCCTCGACGACATCGTTGCACGGCTCGGTGCGCAGATGAACGGTCAGACGAGTTACGACTACACGCAGTTCTATTTCATGCTGCCGGCAGATAAAGTGGACGTCGGCCTCGCCATCGAGGCCGACCGCATGCAGCACGCAGCGATGCGCCAGTCGGATTGGGACGTCGAACGCGGCGCGGTCCTCAACGAACTGGAAGGCGACGACAGCTCGCCGTTCTTCAATCTGCTCGCGCGGGTGCGGGCCGCGGCGTTTCCCGGTCAGCCCAACGGACGGACGCCGACCGGCTACATCTCCGACGTCCGGCGCGCGACGGCCGCAGATATCGCCAAGTACTATCACGAATGGTACGCGCCCAACAACGCGACACTCGTCGTCGCCGGCGACGTCGACCACACCACGATCTTCGCCAAGGCCGAGCAGTACTTCGGTTCGATTCCGCCCAAAACGCTTCCCGAGCGCACCGAGGTCCATCCAACCGCCGTCGCGCATACCGTCACCGTCACCTCGGATCTTCCGTTTCCATTTGCGATCGTCGATCTCGCGTACGCCGTGCCCGGTGACACCGAGAAGGGTGAACCGGCCATCAGCACGCTCGCGGCGCTGATCGAAAATCAGCTCTCGCCCTTCTACTCCGCGCTCGTCGAGAGCAACGTCGCGCTGGCGTTGGAAACCGAAGAGGACACGCAGCTCAAAGGCGGACTCCTCGATGTCTACATCGTCGTCAACCCGGGCCACACGGCCGACGAGGTGGTCCGAATCTTCGAAGACACGATGACGAGGACGCTTGCGAGCGGCTTCGATCCCGATTTGGTCGAGGCAGCGAAGCGCCTGACGATCGCGGAGCGACTCTATTCGGCCGACTCGGTCGACGGAATGGCCGATCTCGCGGGCTACACGTACGGTATCGTCGGCGAACGCATCAGCGACGAAGACGACCGCCTCGCCGCACTCGACGCCTCGTCGATGCTCGCGGTTGCGCGTCAGTATTTGAGTCAGCCGACGGTGATCGGACGCCTCGATCCCAACGCGCGTCCCGCGCGCGGCAATTCCGAGAAGAGCGAGGCGACGATCACCGACGACTTCTCCAAGCGCGTGCCAAACGGTCCGATCATCGAGCCCGCCGCGTTGCGCGAAGCCGCTCGCACGCCGACGACGGCGCGCAGCACGCTCGATCCGACGAGCTTCACGCTGTCCAACGGCATTCGGGTCTTGGTGCAACCGAAACCCGACCGGGACACCTTCGTGCTCTCCGGGGCGATCGCGAGTTCTCCCGCCTTCACCGCCGCGGGCAAAGAGGGCATCAGCGATCTCGCGTCGACGCTCGCCGACTACGGCAGCGCGCAGTATCCGTTTGCGGCGCGGCGCAAAGCGATCGACATGATGGGCGCGGTCGTCGATAACGGTCAGAGTTTCCACGCACGTGGTTTGGTTAGCGATTTCTCGAAGATCGTGGGGATTCTCGCCGACGGTGAGATGCATCCGACGTTCGCCGAGCCGTGGTTCACGCTCGAACGCGACCAGCTCGCCAACAGTCTCCAAGCGACGGCGACGATCTCCGGCGTCTTGATCGATCGCCTCTATCTGCGTCTGCTGGCAGCGCCCGACGATCCCTCGCTGCGTCACGCCAGCGAGTCGAGCGTGGCAAGTCTCACGCCGGCCGATCTCTTCTCCTACACACACGAATACTGGCGCCCGGATCTCACCACGATCGCGGTCGTCGGGAACGTGACGCCCGATCAAGTGCGCAGCGTTTTGGAACGCGCGTTCGGCGGCTGGGCCGACACCGGACCCAAGCCCGACGCGCAAGCGATGGCATTTCCCGCCGCCCATCCCGGCCGCGAGTACATCGGCACCGACGCAACTCAAGTCTACGTCCGTCTCGGACAACCGGCGGTCGGGCGCAACAATCCGGACTACGACTCCCTGCTCGTGCTCAATCAAATCCTTGGCGCCGGCGGCGCCTTCGAATCGCGGCTGTGGCAGGAACTGCGACAGAAGCGCGGGCTCGTGTATAGCATTGCGAGCAGCGTCGACGCCGGACCCGACCGCGGCGATTTCAAGATCGAGATGAACGCATCGCCCGGCAAGGTCGTCGAAGCGGTGAAGTTCGTGCGTTCGGAGCTGCAACAACTGCAACAAGATCCGGTGACGCCGACCGAGCTGGCCGACGCGAAATTGCGTTTGGTGAGTGACGCGCTGATCGACGAGGCATCTGCCGACGGCCAGGTGCAGCAGTTGCTCGACATCGGGACCAACGATCTCCCGCTCGACTATTACCGCACGCTCAACGAGCGCTTCGCGAACATAACCGCGGCCGACGTGCAGCGTGTGGCGCAGAAGTATCTCGATCCCTCGGACCTGGTCGAGATCTACGCCGGGCCGCCGGGTCCGTGGTCGGCGGGATCGCTATAGTTCGGCGTCTCGCGGAGATTCGCAGCGGCTTCGAGCGGCCGTTCTGGATTGCGAATATCAGCGAGATCTTCGAGCGGTTCTCGTACTATGCCGTCTTCGCGGTCCTCACGCTCTACCTGCACGATACCCTCGCGTTTTCAAGCGCACTAGCCGCGACGCTCAGCGGCTTCTTCGGCGGCGCGGTGTGGGTCATGGCGGTCTTCGGCGGCGCGCTCGCCGACCGCATCGGCTTCCGCCGCGCGCTCTCGACGGCGTACTTCATCCTCGCTTGCGCGTATTTCTTGGTCGGATCGATCGGCGCGCCGTGGCTCGCGCCGCTACGAGCCGTCGTGCCGCTCTGGCTGCTCGTGGGCATCATCCTGTTTCTGCCCGCATTCGGCATCGCGTTGGTCAAACCGTCGGTCGTCGGCACGACCGCGCGCACGTCGAAGGAAAACGTTCGCTCGATCGGCTACGCCATCTACTACACGATGGTGAACATCGGCAGCACCGCGGGTCCCTTTCTCGCCGGCATGCTACACGACCGGTTGCCGCCGCAGGCGATCTTCATCCTCGCTGCGATCAGCGTGCTCGCAATGTTCTTCGTCGTACTCGTGTTCTACAAGGAGCCGCGCAGCGCCGCCGCAAGCACGAGCCTGCGGCAGGTCGCGCGAAACTTCGTGACCGTGCTTCGCAACGGCCGCTTCGTTTTATTCCTGCTGATCTTCTCCGGGTATTGGATCGTCTTCTGGCAGCAGTACGAGATTCTACCGCTTTACATCCAAGACTACGTCAGCGCCAATGCGAACACGGCCATGATTCTGATTACCGATCCGCTCATCGTCATCACGTGCACGGTCGCGGTTGGCGCACTTACGCGCAGGATCAGCGCCCTCCCAGCCATCATCATCGGCACGCTGATCACGTCGCTCGGCTGGCTCGTCATCGGTGCGCACGCGAGCGTGTTCGCCGCCGTCGCGAGCCTCGCACTGGTTGCGCTCGGCGAGATCACGCAGTCGCCGCGGTACTACGAGTACATCTCCCGTCTCGCTCCGCCCGAGCAACAGGGCACCTACATGGGCTTCGCTTTCTTGCCGATCGGTATCGGTTCGCTGATCGGCGGCCCGTTCGGCGGCGGCCTCGTCTATTACGTCGGCGAGGTTCTGCATCGGCCGGGTTTGATCTGGCCGCTCGTCACCGCGGTCGGGCTGCTGACGACGCTCTTGCTGTGGCTCTACGACCGGCTCGCCGCGCGTGCTACACTGAGGACGCTATGACCGCCACACTTCCAACCTACGACGCACTGCATCTGGTGATCGCCGGTGAGCGCATCGGCGCCGGCGCGCGCGCCACGCGCCCCGTCATCAATCCGGCGACCGGCGAAACGCTCGCTAAGCTGCCGGTTGCAACCGACGACGACCTGCAGCGCGCGCTCGCCGCCGCCCAACGGGGATTTGTCACGTGGCGTGCGGTAAGCGCCTACGACCGCGCAGCGATCCTGCACCGCGCGGCCGCACTTCTGCGCGAGCGCACCGACGCGATTGCGCGCACGATGACGCTCGAACAAGGCAAGGTGCTGGTCGAGGCGCGGCTCGAGATCGGCGCCGCTGCCGACATCATCGATTGGTCGGCCGAGGAGGGACGGCGTGCCTATGGCCGCGTCGTGCCGTCACGGTCGCCGGCGATTCGGCAGATCGTCATGCGCGATCCGGTCGGCGTCGTTGCGGCTTTCACGCCGTGGAATTTTCCCGCGCTCACGCCGGCCCGCAAACTCGCGGGTGCTCTCGGCGCCGGTTGCGCGATCATCATCAAACCGGCGGAAGAAACGCCCGGCACTGCGCTCGCGTTGATGCAGACGCTCCTCGACGCAGGGCTCCCCGCCGATGCCGCGCAGATGGTGTTCGGCGATCCGGCACATATCTCGTCGACGCTCATCGCTTCGCCGATCGTGCGTAAGGTCTCGTTCACCGGATCGACGGCGGTCGGCGAGCATCTCGCGCAGCTCGCAGCGAAGGGCGTCAAACGCCTGACGCTCGAGCTCGGCGGACACGCGCCGGTCGTCGTCACCAATAAAGCCGATCTCGACCGCGCGCTCAAGCTCTCGGTCGGCTTCAAATACCGCAACGCCGGACAGGTCTGCGTCTCACCGTCGCGTTTCCTCGTACAAGAGGGCGTCTACGACGAGTTTGCGTCACGTTTCGTCGAGGGAGCGAAAGCGATTCGC